>FUFK010038085.1_pt1 | contig 160184 bp, 160 predicted proteins | sample 1021851 | NCBI WGS metagenome assembly FUFK01 (sample SAMEA51879418, study PRJEB19060) | metagenome | reverse complement strand
TGGTGGGCAGTAAAGGACTCGAACCTTTGACCCCCTCGGTGTAAACGAGATGCTCTACCAACTGAGCTAACCGCCCAAAATATTCGGTACTATTACATCAACGTTCGTACAAAGTAAATTATAAATTATTGAATACTGGCTTGAGATTTGTCGTCTTTTTTTCCGTCTGAAATTTTTTCTACTTCGACCCAATCGATTTTTTTTAACTCTTTTGTGAGAGCTATTTTCAAAACATCATCTACCATTTCTACAGTGGTTAATTTTATATCTTTTTTTACTTTTTCAGGAATATCAGTCAAATCTTTCTCATTATCTTTTGGAATTAAAACTTCTTTTATACCTGCTCTATGAGCTGCTAATAATTTTTCTTTTAAACCACCTATAGGAAGAACTTGACCAGTTATTGTTACTTCTCCAGTCATTGCTATATCTCTTCTGACAGGTATTTTTGTTATTGATGAAACAATTGATGTAACCATACCTACACCTGCAGATGGTCCATCTTTTGGTGTTGCCCCTTCAGGTACATGAATATGAAAATCCTTTTTTTCAAAAATTGGAGGTATAATTCCAAAGTCTAAACTTTTTGACCTTACATAAGATTTTGCAGCTTTCACAGACTCTTGCATAACATCTCCAAGTTTTCCTGTTATTTGCATACGACCTTTTCCTGGCATATTTACTGTTTCAATCTTAAGAATTTCTCCACCAAACTCTGTCCATGCAAGTCCTGTTACGATACCAATTTTATCCTCATTTTCTAGTTCTCCAAACTTGAATTTTTTTACACCAAGAAAATCATTTATGTTTTTCGGTTCAACTTTTACTTTTGTTTCCTCTGAATTCACAACTTTTTTTACAACCTTTCTAGTTATTTTAGAAATTTCTCTTTCTAGATTTCTTACCCCAGACTCTCTTGTGTAATTTCTTATAATTTCTTTAAAAGTTCCCTCTTGTAGATCCATTTCACCTTCTTTTACTCCATTTTCTTTTAATGCTTTAGGTAATAAAAATTTATTTGCTATATTTATTTTCTCATCTTCCGTATAACCAGGAATTCTTATAACTTCCATTCTATCAAGCAATGGTGGTAAAATATTCAGTGTGTTAGCTGTAGTAACAAACATTACATCGGACAAGTCATAATCAACCTCTAGATAATGATCGTTAAATGTTGTATTTTGTTCAGGATCAAGAGCTTCTAACAATGCAGACGATGGATCGCCTCTGTAATCATTTCCAATTTTGTCAATTTCATCTAATAAAAAAAGTGGGTTTTTAGTTCCCGCTTTTTTCATCATTTGAATAATCTTACCTGGTAATGATCCAATGTAGGTTCTTCTATGGCCACGAACTTCAGCTTCATCCCTAACACCTCCTAATGACATTCTGACAAATTGTCTATTAGTAGCTTTAGCAATTGATTTTCCTAGAGATGTCTTTCCAACACCAGGCGGACCCACCAAACATAATATAGGACCTTTAATTTTTTCCATTCTTTTTTGCACAGCTAAAAATTCAATTATTCTTTCTTTTACCTTTTCTAAGCCGAAATGGTCTTCATCTAAAATTTTAAGAGCTTTGTTTAAGTCAATATCTACTTTGTCTTTTTTAAACCATGGTATGTCTATCATCCAATCCAAGTAATTTCTAACCACTGTTGCCTCTGCAGACATAGGACTCATGTTTCTCAATTTTTTCAATTCAGCCATACATTTTTTTTGTACTTCTTTTGGCATTTTTGCTTTTAGGATAGCTTTATTTAAATTCGATGTTTCGTCCTTTCCATCTTCAATTTCTCCTAATTCTTTCTGAATGGCTTTTAATTGCTCATTTAAATAATATTCTCTTTGTGTTTTTTCCATTTGTGTTTTAACTCTTCCTCTAATTCTTTTCTCAACACCTATGATGCTGGTTTCATTTTCCATGATTTTAATGACTGCATTAAGTCTTTTCTTTACATCGCTTGTCTCAAAAATTTGTTGTTTTTCTGAAATTGTAGTACTTAAATGAGATGCAATATTGTCAGCTATTGCTGATGGATCCTTTAATTCTTTAATACTATTTATTGTTTCGCTAGAAATTTTTTTATTTATTGTATTTAACTTATCTAACCTTCTAACTGCTGTAGTAGCTAAAGGCATAAGATCCTCATTCTTATCGAATTGATCATTCAGATACTCAAAAGTACAAGTTATAAATTTATTATCATCTTTAAAATCTACAATTTTTACTCTTTTGGTTCCTTCAACTAATACCTTCACGGTTCCGTCTGGTAATTTTAGCAATTGTAAAATATTACTTTCACATCCATAAGCAAAAACATCCGTTTTTTTAGGATCGTCCACTTCAGAATTTTTTTGTGTTACTAAAACTATTTTTTTTTCATTTTTCATAACCTCATTCAATGCGGTTATGGACTTATCTCTTCCAACAAATAATGGGATCACCATACTAGGAAAAACTACTATATCTCTCAATGGTAATAACGGTAGATTCACTTTGATATCCATGAGTTAAATATGGAGATAAATATGGATATTGCAATAGAAAATTATCAATTATTAACGTCTATTTATGCCGCGATGTATTTATGCCGCTGATGTTTTGCTAGTTTTGCTTTTAGATTGTGAGCTTTTTGAATGTACTATGATTGGTTGAGATGACCCTTTGGCCGCACCGGCGTCTACTATAACTTCCTCTACATTTTCTAAGCTTGGTAAATCAAACATAGTTTTTAATAAAATATTTTCAAGAATCGATCGTAAACCTCTTGCACCAGTTTTTTTGGAAATTGCTTTAAGAGCGATTTCACGTACTGCATTGTCTTTAAAGTTAAGCTTAGCTCCCTCNAGTTTAAATAATTCTTGGTACTGNTTAATTAAAGANTTTTTTGGTTCTGTTAAAATTTTTACTAAAGATTTTTCGTCTAAGTCTTCAAGTGTTGCTATNATAGGAAGTCTTCCAATAAACTCTGGTATCAAACCATATTTTAATAAATCCTCTGGTTCCAAAGTTTTCATCCACTCACCTGTTTTTTTATCTTCTGAACTTTTTACCTCAGCACCAAAACCAATTGCAGTCCCTTTGTTTCTTTGGGAAATAATTTTATCTAAACCTGCAAAGGCTCCTCCGCATATAAACAAAATATTTGTTGTGTCTACTTGTAAAAATTCTTGTTGTGGATGTTTTCGTCCACCTTGTGGAGGTACACTTGCGATTGTACCTTCCATAATTTTTAATAACGCTTGTTGAACACCTTCCCCAGAAACATCTCTAGTTATAGAGGGGTTCTCTGATTTTCTACTTATCTTGTCNACTTCATCAATATAGACTATTCCTCTTTGAGCTTTTTCAACATTATAATCAGCAGCTTGTAACAATTTTAAAATAATATTTTCAACATCCTCACCAACATAACCCGCTTCTGTAAGAGTTGTTGCGTCAGCCATAGTAAAGGGTACATCTAAAATTCTTGCTAACGTTTGAGCTAACAATGTCTTTCCACATCCGGTTGGACCTACTAATAAAATATTTGATTTTGACAACTCAACAGTTTTGGAAGTTTTGTTCTCATAATTTAATCTTTTGTAATGATTATGAACAGCCACAGAAAGCACTTCTTTTGCATGATGTTGTCCAATTACATAATCATCTAAAACTGAGCAAATTTCTTTTGGTGAAGGTAAACCATCTTGGTGTTTAACTAATGTATCTTTGCTTTCCTCTTTAATAATGTCCATGCAAAGCTCCACACATTCATCGCAAATGAATACTGTGGGACCAGCGATTAATTTTCTAACTTCATGTTGGCTTTTACCGCAGAAGGAACAATATAAAATGTTTTTGTTGTTACTCATAAAATTTTTAAACGAATCAATTTTAATACTTTATTACAGATTATGTTGGGTAATCAAGTATAGGTTGTGGATAAACTATATCTTGTTGTTCAACTTCTTTTATCTACAACTTTATCTATTAAACCAAAGTCTTTGGCGTTTTCTGCTGTCATAAAATTATCTCGCTCCAAAGCTTGTTTAATTTCATCTACAGATTTTCCTGTATGCTTAGAATAAATTTCATTTAATCTTTTTTTTAAAGATAAAACTTCATTTGCGTGTATCTCAATATCTGTTGCTTGACCTTGAAATCCTGCAGATGGTTGATGAACCATTATTCTAGAATTTGGTAAAGAAAATCTTTTTCCTTTAGTTCCAGCTGCTAGTAAAAAAGATCCCATCGAAGCTGCTTGACCAATGCATAGAGTTGATACTTCAGGTTTAATATATTGCATTGTGTCATAAATACCTAATCCAGCAGTAACTAGTCCTCCAGGACTGTTTATATAAAAGTAAATTTCTTTTTTTGGATTTTCAGATTCTAAAAATAAAAGTTGAGCAGTTGCTAATGATGCAACTTGATCGTTTATCGGACCAGTTAAAAAAACAATTCTTTCTTTTAATAATCTTGAATAAATGTCATATGCTCTCTCACCTCTACTTGATTGCTCAACAACCATCGGAATTAAAGTATTCATATGTTCTGAAATTTTAGATGTCATAAACTGATTCGACACCTTTATACAACTTGTACTTACTTTTTGCTAACTTTTTTTGCCGTTTTCTTTTTTACTTGAGGTGATTTCTTTGAAATATCTGCTTTTTTTGTTTTGATTTCGCTTGTTGATTTATTAGCTTGTTTAACCTCTTTTAAATCTTTTTCATTTTGCTCTTTGATTAATCTTTCTGCCTCAACTTTGCTAATTTTTTTTTTCGATGCTTTAGATTTCGAGATAATTGAATTGATTATTTTTTCTTCGTATATATTTCCTCTTAAGCTAGCAACCGCTGAGGGATTTTTTTGATAGTATTCCATTAAAAATTTTTCTTGGCCTGGCATCATTCTTAGTTGCTTTTGAACTTCAGCTTGCATTTCATTTTCTTCAACTTTTATTTTATTTTGTTCACCATATTCATTAAGGATAAGACCAACTTTTATTCTTTGTTTAGCTTTTGTTTCAAATTCTTTTTTTTTCGATTTTAAATCCTCTTCCTTCAATCCTTGAGACAATATTTTCATTTCCTGTTCAACTAAGTTCTCTGGAATTTCTTCAATTTTAAATTTTTCAATTTGATTTAAAATTTGCTTTTTTGTGATCATTCCTAAGGAATTTTTGTATTCCTCATTTATTTGTTTATCCAGTAATGATTTTAGATCATTTAAATCTTTAGCTCCTAGGTTTTTTGCGAACTCGTCATTAATTACTACCTCTTTGGATTTCTTTACTGATAAAATTTTACAAATAAATTTAGCTTGTTTTCCAACTAAATCTTTTTCTGGAAAGTTTTCAGGTAAAGTGACTTCAACTTCAACTGTTTCATTCTTTTTTACCTTTAATAATTGTTTATCAAAACCTTTAATAAATAAATCTTTACCTAATTCTAATTGTGTGTTTTTACCCTCGCTACCTTTAAAATCATTTCCATCAACAGTAGCTTTATAATCAAAGGCAACAAGATCTCCTTCGTTAGCAACTTTTGCAGGATCCACCTCTACAAAATTTTTTTGATTTTTAGCGATATCATTTATTCTTTTATCTATTTCTTTACTATCAATTGTTACTTCGTATTCATCCGCTTTAATATTTTCTAATTGTTTTAAATCTATTTTAGGAAGTTCTGTGACTGAGATTATGTATTCTAAATCTTTGTCTTCTCCGAAAGATTTCAAGTCTATTTTTGGCTGTCCTGCTGGTTTGATTTTATTATCAGATAATGCTTGTGTTGAGGTTTCTTTAAGAACTTTATCTAAAACTTCTCCATAAACTGCTTTTCCAAATTGTCTTTTTAGAATTTCTTTTGGAACTTTGCCAGGTCTAAAACCTTTTAATTGAACAGTTTTAGAAACTTCTTCATATTTCTCATTTAAATATTTTTCTAAAGTTTTTTTATCTACTAAAACTTTTAGATCTTTACTTAAACCTTTTTTATTTTGTACTGTTACTTTCATAATTTTTGGTGGGCGAGAAGAGACTCGAACTCTTAAGCCTTGCGGCACTAGTTCCTAAGACTAGCGCGTATACCAATTCCGCCACTCGCCCTTAATTCCTGCTGCTTTATATAATATTGAAATGATTTGTCCAATCTGAATAATAGAGTAAATTATAAAAAAAATGATTGTTTCTCCTTGTATTAGTATTTGCAAAATGGATCCTATTACTGGTTTTTGTACTGGATGTGCAAGAACTAGTGAGGAAAAAATAATTTGGAAGGACAAAAATACAGCTGATGATTGGAAAACTAGCAATTTAATTGATATTCAAAAAAGGATGAACACATCAACCNTTAAAAACTTTAAAGAATCTTATGAATTTAAATTAAAAAATGGTATTTCTTTAATAAAGAAAAAAAAATTAGATGAGCAAAAGTAGTTTAGCTATCATTATATACGTTGTAGGTCTTGTTTTTGGAGCCTTGTTTTTAAATCTTTGGGGAGCAGAAACTAGTCCACAAAAAGCACTTTTAGGCCTGGGTTGGACAGCAATTTTTTTAATTGCTTTATTTTTTGCTGAAAAAGATAAACATGACTAAATGCTTTCTCAGCTAAATAATTCGATCATCAAATGTAATAAGTGTCCAAGGCTTGTCCAATTTAGAAAAAAAATTGTAAAAAATAAAAGAAAACAATATTTTAATGAAACATATTGGGGAAAACCAATTACTGGTTTTGGAGATAACAAGGGGAAAATCTTATTCGTAGGACTTGCGCCTGCTGCTCATGGAGGTACTAGAACTGGAAGAGTTTTTACAGGTGATAAATCCTCAGATTTTTTATACAAATGTCTTTTTAAAGCTAAAATCTCAAATCAACCTACATCCAAACACATAAATGATGGTCTTAAATTATATAATGCTTATATCACAACAGCACTAAAATGTGTCCCTCCAGAAGATAAACCTACTAGCGAGGAATTACATAATTGTTTTAATTTCTTTGATAAAGAAATTAATAATCTTAAGAATTTAAAAGTAATTGTAGCTTTAGGCAAAATAGCTTTTGATGCTTGTGTATCTTTTTATAAAACTAATTACAATTTTAGTGATAAAATTAAATTTCAACATAATAAAATCTATCCACTATCGAATAAAATACTTTTAGTTGGCTGTTATCACCCTAGTCCTAGAAATGTAAATACTGGGCGTATAAATGAAAAAAAAATGACAAATTTATTTAAAAAAGTTCTAAGGCTAGTTTAGGTTAATTGCTTAGCTAATATATCTGGTATTTTAACTGGTTTTCCAGATGAATTAACTGTTACTAAAACAACTTCCGCCTCAGATGCTAAAATTCCATCTTTCTCTATTAATTGTTCCATTACAAAAGATGATTTGCTCATTGATTTAATTTTTGATTTAACAACTATTAAATCCTCTAACATTAATGGTTTTTTATATTCAATTTTACAAGACTTAACTATTATTAATACTTTATGTTCATCCAATAGTTTTCGATTTGAAAGATTTAATGATGATATCATTTCTGTTCTTGCTCTTTCTAAAAACTTTAAATAATTTGCATAATACACCACTCCACCAGAGTCGGTATCCTCGTAATAGATTTTAATTTTTAATTCTCCTGTAATCATAATTNTTNATATAAAATTACTAAAATATTTTGTACAAATGAAGACNTAATTATATGAATATTTACATAATATGGCTTATNGGTGTAGTAATTTGGAATTTCGGAGTTCCTAAGGCTAGTCCTTTGGAAGATGTAATAGTTGCGATATTGCTATCTTTATTAACTCTTGCCTTAAAAAAATATACGAAACTATAATTACTTTGATGAGAAAAATATATTTTGGTAATAAGCCACTGCTTTTAGTTTTGAATTATCTGTATCTGTCATTATAGCGACTCCATTAAGTTCACTAATATCTAGATCATGGAGTTTTTTAAAATCTTCTTTAACATTTGATTTTACCGTTATCCATTCATTATCATTTTTTAATGTAGTGGCTAGAACATAATCAATAGATTTCTTGGTATATGGACTTCTCCAAGTTTCACCAACATTATTATTGCTAGAAAAAACGTAATTAATTGCTCTATTAGACAGTGCTGTTGATCCGGTTTTTTTTACAACAAATACTCTTGCAGCGTAATCGTGACCTTTTTTAGAGTTTTCAATTATACCTGACAAATTTTTCTCAACTTTCCAAGTAATGTTAATAAACGGTGTTTTGTTTAGATCTATTATTACTTCTTTGCCTAGACCTGAGCCTGTACCCTCAGCTTCGGCTCTTATATAGTTTCCATTTTCATTACTACCTAAGGCCCATTTTGTTTCACCCTTTACTTTTCTTACTTTCAGTTGTTTGAATTCATCCTCGGTAAATTCAAAAATTTTAACTATATCTGCGTTAGCTGGCAGGCTAAAAATAAGAAGGACAAGAAATATTTTGAATAAAATTTTCATAAGTAATTCATATACATTAAGGTTAAAATGAAACAATAAAAAAAATCAATTTTCATAGTTTTGACATTTTTAAGACAATCTAAAATCAAAATTTGTATGTAAATTTAAACTATGAAATTAATTACATTTACAATCCTTTTATTATTTTTGACAAATTGTAGCACACACACAGTAAAATTAGGTAAAAGGTGTACTAAGCTTGCTGCAGATAATACTTACGAAAAATCATTGATATGGTTGATTGATAAAAAAAGTGTTAACGATTTTGATAAAAAAATTAACAAAGAAAACTGTGAAAAAAATGGAGATAATTCATGAGGATTTTCACCGTAATAACTCTTCTACTTTACTGGTCTGTAATGATTTTGGCACCAGTTATAGCTAAAGAAAATCAAAAAAAGGCTGAAAATTTTATTTATCCAGAAAAAAAGCCTAATAAGTAGACCTACCACCACTTATATCAAAAACTGCTGCAGTTGAAAAAGAGTTTTCTTCAGAGGAAAGCCAACTTACTAAAGAAGATAGTTCCTCCACCTCTAAAAACCTGCCTCGTGGCACCTTTGAAAGCATTCTTTGGACGTGCTCCTTTGACATCTGATCTAAAATTCTTGTTTTTGCTCCGGCTGGCGTAACTGCATTTACTGCAATATTATACTGGGCTAACTCTTTACCTAAAGACTTGGTTAGACCTATTACTCCTGCTTTTGAGGAGCTGTAGGCACTTGCGTTTGCATTTCCATCTTTACCTGAAACTGATGCAATATTTACAATTCTCCCATAATTGTTTTTAATCATCACAGGAGCCACTGCTTTACAGCAATAAAAAGTTCCGTGGAGATTTATATCAATAATTTTTTTCCATTCATCAACATTATAGTTCCATAATTCAGCTGTTGAGCCAGTAATCCCAGCACTATTTATTAAAATATCGATTTTTGATTTTTTTGAAATATTGCTTACAGTGCTATTTACAACTTTATAATTCGATACGTCGACTACATCATACTCAAGATTTACACTCGAGATTTCTTTTTGGGCTTTTTTTAACTCATTTTCGTCAATATCCCACAATCTGACTTTTGCACCAAAATCTAAAAATTTTTTTGCTATATCAAGCCCAAATCCTTGTGCACCACCTGTAATTATTGCTGTTTTATTTTTTAAATCAAATTTATTCATTATTTTTAGGAACTAATAAAAAGTATATTATAAAGCTTACAACTGCACCAATTATCCAAGAATAAGATTGTAAAAAATTTAAATTAGAATTCCAAATTGTTGCGGCAGAAAAAATAAAGCCAATTAAAACTGCGTATAAGCCTTTTATATGCCACCCATTTGANTAATAATAAGCACCATCTTTGTTTGAGGAAAAAATATCTTTATTAATAATCTTTTTATTTTTAATGAAATAATAATCACAAATAATTAATCCAAATAATGGACCAAAAAATGATCCGAGAGTATCAACAAATGATAAAATTCCTAATTGGCTTATAAATGTTAACCAAAGAGATCCTATTACTAAACCTAAAATTATTATAATAATGCCAGCACTTTTTAACCCAAGTTTTGCTGGAAAAAAATTTATTAAAGTATTTTGAGAGGGAACATAATTGGCTATTAAATTTGAAGATAAAGAAGCTAACAATATAAATAAAAGACAAGTAACTGTTAAATAAGTATTATTTATTTTACCGATTATATCGGTTGGATTTGTAAGAAATCTATTTGGTTCAGCAAGTTCTTTATTAATAACTATATCTGATCCTAAAGTAATAAAAATTGCTAAAAAAGAAAAAATTATTAAATTTAGTAGTAAAGTAAGATTTCCCTTGTTCAATTCCTTTTCATTTTTTGCATACCTTGAAAAGTCTCCAAAATTTAAGATCACTATTGAATAATATGCAAACATTGTACTGGTAATTGTTAAAAAGGGCACAATATTGTTTTCAACAAAAATATTTTCAAATTCTAATATTTCAAAAAAACTGTCTTGTAATTGTTGATTATATTCTGCAAATAAAATAATAAAAAAAAACAAAATACCAAAATAAACTAAAAGACCTGAAAAATTTATAAAATACTTCATAAACTTATGTCCTTTTGAAAAAAGATAATACTGAAAAAGTAAAGTAAATAATAAACTTATCCAATCAATTAAATTTAAACCCATGAAGAATAAGAGAAGGTATTCATGTTCTAAAAAGCTACTGTCGATTGAGAATAATGAAATTCTAATTAAATAACCTATTGATTTTGAAATAAAATAAGTTTGAACTCCAAAAAAAAATATTCCAACAAAACCCCTAAGTATTCCAAAATACCTTGCACCGTTTAAACCAATTGAGGTTCTAAGAAATACAACAAAAGGAATGCCGTGCTTACTTGATGGTTTACCAATTAAATTTGAGAAGAAATAAACTAAAAGACCTGCAAAAATACTTCCGCTAAAAACAATTATTATATTTAAATCGTACAATATATAAAGAGATGCAATCAAAGAGAATGCAATTAGACTTTGTGTTGTATTTGCCCAAAAACAAAAATAATCTTTCCAGGACCAGGTTTTATCAATAGGATTTACTGAAACAATTTCCCAATTTGATAGCTGAAATTTAGGTGAATCTTGACTCACATGTTTATATTAAACAAAAAAGTCCTACTGTCCATACAAGAGAGTTGGTAACCATAAGGCAATTTTTGGGAACACTATGATTAGTATCAATCCAATTATTTGAAGAACCATAAATTGCATCATTCCAAGATAAATATCCTTTAAATCCCATTCTGGAACTACTCCTTTCAAAAAATATGCAGAAAGTGCTACAGGTGGGGATAGCCAGGCGGTTTGGAGATTGACAGCTACTAAGATTGCAAACCAAGTGAGATTAAATCCTAAAGCTTCTACTAATGGTAATATTATAGGTATAATTATCATTACAATAGGCACCCATTCTAGTGGCCATCCTAAAAGAAAGATCATCACCATAATCATTCCTAAAATTAGATACTTATTCATTTCCAAACTTAATAAAAATTCTGTGAGTAAAGTTGGAGTACCAAGTCTTGCAAAAACAGCACCAAAAAAATTTGATGCTGCAACTAATACCATGATCAAAGCAGTAATCTCTAAAGTTTTTACTAAGGCNTCTTGTAGCTTAGATAAAGTTAATTTTTTATAACATAAAGATAATAATAAAGCTCCCATGGCACCACATCCTGCTGCTTCAGTTGGCGTTGCAAAACCAAATAAAATACTTCCTAAAGCTGCAAAAACTAACGCCGCTGGAGGTACCAGACCTAAGAAGAATTCGATCCATACTTCTTTCATACTTGTTGCCCTCAAATCCTCTGGTAAAACTGGTCCTAATTTTGGATTAATCATGCATCTAATTGTAGTGTAAGCTGCATATAATGAAGCTAGTAATATTCCTGGCATAATTGCTGCAGCAAAAAGATCGATAACTGGTATCTCCATTATTGGTCCCATTACTACCAACATAATACTAGGAGGAATTAAAATTCCTAATGTACCTCCAGCAGTTATAGTTCCTGCTGCAAGTTTTACATCATAATTAGATCTATTCATGGACTTTGCTGCCATTATTCCAAGAATTGTAACCGATGCACCAACTATTCCTGTAGCGGCTGCAAATATAACTGAAACAAATAATACAGCATAATACAATGCGCCCCTAACCCTTGATAACATCATTTGAAATGCTGAAAATAATCTTTCCATTAATCCAGCTTGTTCCATCATAATTCCCATAAAAACAAATAACGGTACGGCGGCGAGTGTTTGCTCTGTCATTACCATGGAAAATTGTAGCGTCATTAAATAGAATACTAATTTTCCAAAACCTAAATATCCAAATACAAAACCTAAAAATATTAATGTAAAAGAAATTGGAAACCCAACGAAAATTGCAAATAACATTACTCCAACTAAGATAAAACCTAATATTGCTGGATCAATAAACTCTGCAATCATTTCTTATCTCCTGGCCATTCTCCTTTTTTTGCTGCCCAGTAACTTTTGAGAAGTTCAGAAAATCCTTGAATTAATAAAAATATTATTCCAATTAATAAACAAGACTTAATTGGCCACATAAAAGGCATCCAGGTAGTATCCATTCCTCTTTCACCTCTCCTAATTGACTCCTCAACAAATCCAATAGTCATATAAAGAAAAACAATTAATCCTGGAAAATAAAATAAAATATATAACCAAAAATCTATGAGGCCTTGTGTTTTAGTTTTAAAATTTCTATATAAAAAGTCTGCTCTTATGTGAACTCCTTTTGATAAAGCATAAGCTGCACCAAGCATAAATAATGCTCCATAAAGAAATCGGCTAATATCATAAGCCCATATAGTAGGTGCTAAGAATAATTTTCTTGCTAAGACTTCATAAGTCATCGCAAATATTAAAGGCATTAAAATCCAACAAACAACATTTCCAACTATCTTGCTAAATTTATCGATTCTAATTATTGAATTTGCCATCCATCTAGGCATATCATTTGGCATTTTATCAGAACCACCTCGCCTCTCAGCTATCATTTCATCTGATATATCTAGTTTTGATGGCTCTTCTGACATAAATTTTTTTATAAAAAACTAGAGCGGACTGTAAAGTCCGCTCTAATTAAATCAAGATTAATTACTGATTACTTTAATGTTGCTGCGTGAGCCATTCCTAGCTTCGCATTAGACATTTGAGCACCTGCCCAGAAAGGCACAGCTACATCAGCAAACTCTTTCATAGAGTCATAAACTTTTTTGAAAAATGCATTTTTCTCAGCATTTTTATTTAAAGTTGCTTTTGCTGCAGCCATATATTCTGTGAAATAGTCAGTTGGAGTATCTTCTAAAATTACTCCATGCTTAGTAGTAAGTTCTCTTAAAGCTTTACCATTTTCATAGATTCTGTAGCTTAAAGATTTAGCTAGTGAAGCATTTGCTGCTACCTCTAGAGATTTTTTCTCATGAGCAGTCATTGCATTGTATGTTTTTCCAGTAATATAAAAGTCAGCATTAACAACTACTTGGTGTAATCCTTGTAGGTAGTAATGTTTAAGAACTTTTTGGAAACCAAATGTTAAATCTGGCTTTGGACAACACCACTCTGCTGCATCAATTGTTCCTGCCTCTAGTGCTGGTAAAATATCTCCACCACCCATAGCTACAGATGCAATTCCAATATCTTTATATGTTTGTCCTGGAATTCCTGGAGGTGTTCTGAATTTATATTTTCTAAAATCAGCCATATTTTTTATTGGTTTAGGAAACCATCCTAAAGCCTCTGGGCCAACTGGTTGAAGCATAAATCCTTTAATATCTCTTCCCATTTCTTTCCAAAGTTGGTCGTAAAGTTCTTTACCACCACCATATTGAAACCATGATAAGAATGCTAAGTTATCTATTCCTACACCACCACCTGCAACTGGCGAACCAAATAACATTGCTGCTGGGTGATCTCCAGACCAATAGTGTGTCCAAGCAAATCCACAATCAATAAGTCCTTTATCAACTGCGTCCAATGTCTCTTTTACTCCAACAACTGCACCTGCTGGTAAAATTTCAAATTTTAGTGACCCATCGGTTAAAGTCGTTACAGTGTCAGTGAAGTCTTTTAACATTTTTACCTCATCGGCTTTTGTGTTAAGGACCGTCTGACATTTAAGTGTTTTTGCATTTGCATTAGATATAAATCCAACTAATAAAAATGCAGAAAACATTAATGTAATGATTTTTTTCATTATTTATCCCCTTTATAGTTAATTTAAAAGTTAGCCATCCTGTCAAAAATTTACATAATTGACAAGTTACATTTATAAATATTGTTGATAAAAACTCCTGATATTTAATAAAAAAAAAAATTATTTAAGTTTCTATGGAAAATTTTGATTATATTATTATAGGCGCAGGTTCAGCAGGATGCGTATTAGCAAACAGGTTATCAAAAAATATAAATAATAAAGTCTTATTAATTGAAGCTGGTGGTAAAGATAATTATCCATGGATACATATACCAGTTGGCTATTATAAAACGATGCATAATCCTAAAGTAGACTGGTGCTTTCACACTGAAAAAGATGAGACAATGAATAATAGATCAATCAGATATCCAAGAGGCAAAACCTTGGGTGGTAGTTCTTCAATAAATGGACTTTTATGGATTAGGGGCCAAAGTAATGATTATGATAATTGGAAACAACAAGGAAATAAAGGGTGGGGATGGGATGATGTTTTGCCTTACTTTGTAAAATCAGAAAATAATGAGCTTGGTAAAAGTAAATATCATAGTGACTCAGGTCCAATTATGGTTGCAAATAAGAAAATTAAATTAAAAATGCTCGATGAATTTATAAATGCAGCTGAAGAAAGTGGAATTCCAAAAACTGATGATTTTAACACAGGGGACAATTTTGGAGTTGGTTTTTATCAATTCACAACATCACACAGTAAGTTTGGTCTTAAATTAAGATGCAGTTCTGCAAAAGGATATTTAAATCCGGTTAAAAGAAGAAAGAATTTAAAAATTGTAACAAATGCAGTCGTACAAAAAATTATTTTTGAAAATAAAATAGCTATTGCTCTAAGCTATATGGTTGGAGATAAAATATTTGAGGTAAAATCGAATAAAGAAATAATTTTATCAGCAGGTTCAATTGGATCTCCACATATATTACAAATTTCAGGAGTTGGTGATGCTCAAAAACTGAAAAAGCACGGTATAGATATTAAAAAAAATCTTAAAGGGGTCGGAAAGAATCTGCAGGACCATCTTATGTTTAGACCTGTTTATAAGGTGAAAAACCTAAAATCTTTAAATAAAAAAATTAATAGTCTATTTGGAAATTTTTTAATTGGTTTAGAATACATTTTCAATCAAAGTGGTCCAATGACAATGGGAGCAAGTCAAGTATGTGGTTTTGCAAAAAGTGATAGTTCCAGAGCCACTCCAAATTTACAATTTCATGTTCAGCCAATAAGTACTGATATTCTTGGAGCAACAAAGCTACATGATTTTGAAGGGATAACCCCAACTGTAGCTAATGTTAGACCGACAAGCAGAGGTGAGATTAGTATAGTAAGTAAAAATATAAATGATAATCCAAAAATTAAAATGAATTACCTTTCAACTGACGATGATCGATATGTAGCTGCACAAGGACTAAAATTAGTCAGAAAAATTATGCTTGAAACAAAAACTTTTAAAAAATATGAACCTGAAGAATATAGACCAGGCTTACACATTCAAGATGATGAAGAGCTTGTAAAAGCTGGAAGTGATTTCACTCAAACAATATTTCATCCAGTTGGTACCTGTAAAATGGGAAGTGATGAAAATGCGGTTGTAGATGATAGATTAAAAGTCCATGGCATAAAAAATTTAAGAGTGGTTGATGCCTCTATTATGCCAAATATTACATCAGGTAATACTAATGCACCAACTATTATGATTGCAGAGAAAGCTTCTGACATGATACTAGAAGACAATCTATCATGAGTGAACAAATAATAATTTTTTCTCAAATTGTATTTATTGATCTAGTCCTTGCTGGTGATAACGCAATTATAATTGGAATGGTTGCATCCCAATTTCCACCCGAGCAAAGAAAAAAAATTATTTTTTGGGGAATAGGTGGTGCTGTTCTTTTAAGAATTATTTTAACATTAATGACTGCTTATCTTCTGCAAATTACAGGATTAAGATTAATAGGAGGAATAGCACTATTGTACATATGCTATAAACTTTATGTAGATGTCATAAAAAAATCGTCTAATGAAAGTGAAAATATTAAAGTTGATAGTTCAAGTTTTTTAAAAGCAATTTGGACAGTTCTTTTAGCAGATTTTACAATGAGTTTAGATAACGTTTTAGGTGTAGCAGGAGCTGCTAAAGATCATTACGGTTTATTGATTTTTGGTTTAGTATTGTCAATAATTCTAATGGCAACAGCTGCAACACTAATTTCTGGATGGATAAAAAAATATACTTGGATTGGATGGGTTGGATTAATTGCTATACTGGCAGTGGCTATTGATTTGATTTATACTGATTTAAAAATACTTGTTTTATAAAATGTTTTTAAAAAAATATAACTTAAAAAATAAGATTGCTTTAGTATCTGGTGCTGGTAAGGGCCTAGGTAGAGCTTGTGCCATTGCTCTAGCGGAAGCAGGTTGTAATCTAATTATTATTAGTAGAACTAAGAAAGATCTTGATGAGGTTTCAAAAAAAATCAAGAAATTAAAAGTAAAATGTAAGTCGTTTGTTTGTGACATAACTAATTATGATCATTTAAAAAATTTTATTAATAAGCAGTCGAGAATAGATATTCTTATAAATAATGCAGGTAATAATATTCCAGAACATTTTACAAAAGTTAAAAGAAAAAATATGGAGTATTTGGTCAAAGTTAATACTATTGCTGCCTTTAATCTTGCTCAACTTTGCACTTTAAAAATGATTAAACTTAAAAATAGAAAAAAAGTTGGTGGAGCAATTGTAAACATGTCTTCACAAATGGGCCATGTTGGTGGACCTATAAGAAGCGTTTATAATATGACCAAATTTGGTCTTGAAGGTTTGACAAAAGGTATGTCCATAGATTTAGCAAAATATAATATTAGAGTAAATACAGTTTGTCCTACTTTTGTAGTGACACCAATGACAAAAAAATTTCTAAAAAGTAAAAAATTCAAAAAGGAAGTTTTAGGAAATATTCCGCTAGGAAGATTCGCTGAGCTTTCCGATGTTGCAAGTGCAGCAGTTTTTTTAGCATCAGATGCTGCATCAATGATAAATGGAACCTCTTTATTAGTTGATGGTGGATGGACAGCAAAATAATTAANATACTATTAATTTTAATATTTTTAACATCAACCGCTCAAGCCGTTGAATTTAAGGGAAAATTCATTCAAGGTCATTATATTATTGGTAAAACTGATCCTGGTGCTCAAATAACAATTGATAAAAAAAAAATTAAAGTAACAAAAGATGGTTTCTTTGCTTTTGGTTTAGGACGAGACAGGAAAAATGACGTTCTAATTATAAAAAGTTTAAATGGAGAGGATAAAAAAATTATTAAAAAAGTTTTTAAAAGAGAATACAAAATACAAAGGATTGATGGGTTAGATAAAAAAAAAGTAACACCTCCTGAGGAGGTATATGAAAGAATTAAAAATGAGAATAAATTGATAGGTAAAGCTAGATCCATAAATAGTAATTTAGTTTTTTTTAAAGAAAAGTTTATTCAACCGCTAGATAATGCAATTATAACCGGAGTATATGGAAGTCAAAGAATACTCAATGGAAAACCACGTTGGCCACATTATGGATTAGATTTTGCTGGAGATTTAGGTACACCAATAAAAGCTATGGCCGACGGTATTGTAACTTTGGCNGAAAAAGATTTATATTATACTGGTGCGACTTTAATATTTGACCATGGTCATGGCATTTCAACTTTATACATGCATATGGATAAAATATTTGTAGAAAAAGATGATATTGTTAAACAAGGTGATATAATCGGAACTGTTGGATCCAGTGGGAGATCGACAGGACCCCACTTGGATATTAGACTTAATTGGTTTAACGTGAGATTGGATCCGGCAACAGTATTAGAGATGAATTGATGAAAATAAATTCTGCAGAAAAATTAAGTAACAAATTAGTTAAAGCTTTTTTAAAGAATAAAATTATATCTCCATTACCTCNNAAATTTACAAAGCAGCTTAAAAATGCTGATAAATTCAGAAAGTTATGTGAGAGTAAAGTAAATGAGCCAATAATTGGTTTTAAAGCAGGTGGTACAGCATTACCAGTAATGAAAAAATTAAGAGAAAAAGAGCCTTTTTATGCTTCGGTGTATAAAAGAAATTTTTTACAAAATGGGAAAAATGTAAAAATAAATAAATTTACTTTAGGCATCGAGTTAGAAGTAACATATCTTATAAAAAAAGAATTTTTTAATTTTAAAAAAAATATAACAAAAAATAATATTTTAAAATTTATTTCACATATTGCACCTAGTATAGAGGTTGTTGGTTACAGGCAGAGAAAAAAAGGAATAAAATCTTTTGGTGATTTGAGCAGCGACTTTGGTGCAAATATTAAATTTGTTATAGGTAAAAAGAAAAAATATAAAAAAATAAATGTAAATAATCTAAAAACAATCATTAAAAACAGGAGAATAAAACAAATTGTAAATGGAAATACGAATACGGTTTATATCAATCCACTGAACTCATTAAAGTTTGTTCTTAATAAACTCAGAAAAGATAAGGTTGTTCTAAATACGAATTTTTATGTATTTACAGGATCAACAGTTGGAGTTGTACCAATAATTTCAAAAGGACTTTATGAGGCAAGAATTGAAAAAATTGGTAGTGTAAAAGCATTCATAAATTAATGAGTGAAAATAAAAAATTTTTTTTATCTAGTTTGATCTCAATTTCAATATGTATTATCTTGATTGTAATTTTATGGGATAATATAAGTTTACCCTACTCTAATAAATATGAGGTTGTTGGCGTTTATTCTGAAAATAAACATCACCAATTTAATGATACTCTAAGATTTATAATATTTATATCCTCGCCCTTATTGATTTATTTATTTAATTGTTTATTTTTTAATAAAAAAATTATAAAAGAATTTTTTGCAATATTTAATGAAAACAATCGAAATAATATTGAAAAAAATAAAGATTTAATAATATTTTCAGTTTCTTTTTTAATACTTTTAATTTTTTTTTTTTTTTCAAAAGAATTTATTTTTCATAAACTTGATCATTTTCATGAAGGACAGTATTTAGGTGGTGGTTTTAACTTTTTAGAAACTGGAAATTTGTGGATTGATAATTTTGTTGGAACTGGGTTATTTGTTGATGTTCTTTTATCTCCTATTTCTTGGGATATTTTTAATCAAGTATCAATTGGGTCTACAAGATTATTTGTAAGTATTTTAAACTTAATATTACATTTTTTTTTAATTTATTTTTTTTATAATCTTATAATTTTAATTAATTTTGAAAAATACTTAAGATTATTATTTATAATACCCTTTTTTTTAATTTCTTTATATTTAGTAAATTCAAATTATTTAAATTTTAGAGACATTCCAATTATTCTTTCTCTCTCACTAATAATAATATTATTAATTGAAAGAAGTGATCGTTTTTTTCTAAAAATTTTAGCTTTGGGAATACTTTCACCCGTTTCATTCCTTCTGAGTATAGAAAAAGGGGTGTATCTAAATATTTTATTTTTTTTTTTAATACTTACTTTTTTTCTCATCAAAGAATATAAGTGGATTAAATATTTTATAATATTTGTATTGTTGTCGTGGGTTGCTCTTTATACTTCAATTGGTAAAGAAGAATTTATATTATTTATCTCAAATTCAATTGAAATTTTAAAAAATATGGAGTCTTCAAATGGAGTCATATATCCAAAACCTTTTTCTGGACTAGAAGACTCTTCCAGAGCAACTAAAAATCTTCTTGTTTTATTAACAAATGGTATTTTTTTAATCTCATTTTTTATAAAGAATACTAATAAAATCACTCACAATTTTAAAATCTTTTCGATATTATTTTTTATAGAAAGTTTAATATTTTACAAAACCGGTCTCTCAAGATCAGATGGTGGTCATTTAAAGCAGGGAATCGCACTGGGATATATTCAATTTTTAAGTTTTTTAATAATAATTATTAAAGTTTATATAAAAGAAGCATCCTTTATTAGAAATTTTGCAAAGTTATCATATTTATATTCACCAATAATTTTTTTGATTTTTACATCTTATTTTTTTTTAAATTTTAATAATATTACTAATTATAAAAAAAATTTAAAAAATTTTATTAGTGCTAATGACAATTTTTTTTTAGGTGAAAATGATAAAATTTTCTTATTAAATTTAAATAAGTCTTTGGATAAGTCTAATTGTATTCAAGTCTTAAATTATGAGGCGGCCTTAAATTATCTCTTAAAAAAAAGATCATGCACAAGATATAATTTAATATACGCTGTTGGATCAAAATCAACTCAAATAAATTTATTAAATGAGATAAATAAAAAAAAAGTTGAATATATAGTATTAGGTGGAAAATATGATTCTTGGGCAATTAATCCTAGAGCCAGATATCCTTATATATATAAATATTTAGATGAGAATTATAATATTTTAAACAAATTTGATAATAGAACGCTATTAAAAAAAAGAAATAAATAATGAAAAAATAATTTTATAAAAAAATTCTTTTTTTGAAAATTTCATTTTAATTATTAATTTTAATAAAATATAATTTAATCAAGCCAAATAGTGATTGAATAATTAATTTAAAGTTTACCGAGCTTTGTCCTCTTTTTCGATTTACAAATATTGTTGGGAGTTCGTGGATTTTAAAATTATTAAGCTTAATCATTAATAAAATTTCAGATAACACTATAAATCCATCGCCTATTTTTCCGCACTTCTTTGTAATTAATCTGACAGACCTTCTGGAATATACTCTATAACCATTCGTATAATCTGTAACACCAACATTCAATAAAGCCCCAGCTAATAAATTAGACAATTTTGAAAATAATAATCTTTGAAAAGACCAATTAATAATTTTACTTTTCGTTAAATACCTACTTGAGATTAATAAATCTAAATTTCTTTTTTTAAAAAAAAGAATTTTACTTTTAAGTTCATTTGGGTCATGCGAAAAGTCAGCATCCATCTCAATAAAAATTTTACTTGTTGAATTTTGGAGAGATTTTTTTAGACCATATAATACAGCAGAGCCTCTTCCTTTTTTATTCTTTCTTAAAAAATATTTAATTCTTTTGCTCTTAAATCTTTTTTTTAAATTTAAATTTTCTGTATCATCGACTATAAAAATAGTTGCCTTGGGATAAAGACTTAAAATTTTTTTTGTTAGTTTAAATATGTTTTCTTTTTCTTTATAAGTAGGTATTATAATGGAGATATTACGCATTTGAGTAAAAATAATTTATACTATTTTTAAATTTTTTTGGCTTCCATCCTAGCTTTTTTAATTTACTGCTGTTGCTAATTAAAAAGGTTGGCTTATTATCTTTTTCAAAAGATATTTTTTTCTTATATTTTTTTGCAATAATTTCTGCAATTTTTTTTAAATTTATTTCCCTTCCACTACCAATATTATAAATACCCTTTTTACGAAATTTACTAAGAATTTTTATTGCTAATGCAATATCATCCGTTGAAAGAAAATCTCTATAATGATTTAAATTACTAAATTTTACTTGTCTTTGTTTTGTATATTTAATTTTAGATATAAGGCTTGGAATAACAAATGGTTTTTTTTGATTTTGATCAGTGAAACTGAAAATTCTACCTATACAAAAGTTAATTTTTTTATTTTTAAAATTTTTTTTTATAATTTTTTCTCCTCCAAGTTTTGTTTTACCATATTGAGAATAAGGTTTTACTTTATAATTTTCAGAAAACTTTTTTTTCTTAAAAGAGGATGGATAAACGTGAGATGTCGAGGCATAAAAAAACCACTTAGGAGGGTTGGTAGTTTTTAAGATAGCTCTAACTAAATTTTTAGTACCATAAATATTGACAGATTTTGCTTTATTAAAATTTTTATTTACTTTATTTATTGGTACGATAGCTGCTAAATGTAAAACTATATCTAGTTTATTTGAATTAACCCATTTTTGAACTTTTTTGGAGTTTTCAATGTTTTTTTTAAAAATGAAAAATTTATAAGGTAATTTTTTAATAATCCGTCTACCCAAAACACCTGTTGCACCAGTAATTCCACATTTTAACATTAGAAATTATTAACATTAAGCAACAAATTTGTAATCTTGTTTATTTTTGATCTGTTAAGAATTTCTGTAGGTAAACCTATAAAAAAACCTCTATCTTCTATATCTTGCGAGTTTATTAAATCACTTCTTTTATATTTAATCTTATATTTTTTGATTGCTGGCTGGTTAATAAAATTTCCACTTATTATTGGTCTAGTTTCAATACGATTTTTATTGAGAAAATTTAAGAAATTTTTTTTGGATTTTATTTTATTTTTATTAATCATCAATGGAAAACCAAACCAACTAGGGTCAAGATTTTTTTGAGGATTAAAAAATGAAAATTGATGATTCCATTTTTTTGATAATTTTAGGGACTTAATTAAATTATCTCTATTTTTAGCTCTTGTGCTTTTTAATTTATTTAATCTTTTAAATTGATTAAATCCAATAGAAGCTGTTAAGTCTAATGGTCTTAAATTAAAACCTTCATTTATAAAATTAAAATCTTTAACATTTTGTTTATTTATCTCTCTGTCCCAACCATGTGCTCTGAGTGATTTTAATATATTAAAATCTTGCTTGGAGTCACAAACTATCATTCCTCCCTCTCCAGATGTAATTTGATGTGAATAATAAAAGGAAAAGGTTCCAAAATTGCCAAAAGTTCCAAGATATTTATTTTTATATTTTGAACCAAGTGCCTCGCAAGAGTCTTCAATCAAATAAATATTTCTTTTATTACAAAATTTTTTGATCTTATCTAGTTCAGAGCAATTACCAAGAACATTCAATATCATTATGGCTTTGGTTTTTTTGGTAATATTTTTTTTTATATTTTNTAAGTCTAGTGTAAAGGTTTCAAGATTTACATCAGCAAAAACAGGACTTAAACCAGCCTGAATAATTGGCCATAAAGATGTAGACCAGCATAATGATGGGACAATACACTCATCACCTTTTTTAAGTCTATTTTTTTTATACGGATTAATTAAACAAAATAAAGCTAGCAAATTTGCAGATGAGCCTGAATTTACCATCAGTGCATACTTCGACCCGATTTTTTTTGCAAAATACTTTTCAAACTTTTTTGTAATATTAGACATTGTCAGTCTGCCACTTAACAGTACTTTTGCTGCTTCTTGTAAGTCAGAACTTGAGTATCCATCTGTTAAAAGAGGATAAGAAAATTTTTTGTTTTTACTTTTTTTTTGAATAAATATTTTTTTTATTAGTTGAAGTTTTTTGTTGTTATTCATCTATTATTTTCAGAAATCTGGGGCTTCATATCCTCTTTTTTAATACCTGCAACTTCAACAGGTTTTTTCATTGCATCTCGTCTAAAAGGTTCCCCTAATTCCTGATTAAGAATAATTTCAATAAAAGTTGTAATTCCTTTTTTTTGATCCTCACATGATTGTTTTATAGCTGCTGTAGTCTCTGCCATTGTTTTCACTGTAACGCCCTTTAAACCACACGCATTTGCGACTTTTGCATAACTTAATTCTGGATCAAGTTCGGTACCAACAAAATTATCATCAAACCATAAAATTGAATTTCTTTTTTCAGCACCCCACTGATAATTTCTAAAAATAACCATAGTGATTGCTGGCCATTCTTTTCTCGCACATGAGCTCATTTCATTCATACTGATTCCAAAAGCCCCATCTCCAGCAAAACCAATAACAGGTATGTCAGGACAACCGATTTTTGCACCAAGAATTGCTGGAAAGCCATATCCACAAGGACCAAATAATCCAGGTGCTAAATATTTCCTTCCCTTTTCAAATGTTGGATATGCATTACCAATCGCACAATTATTTCCGATATCACTTGATATAATTACATCAGTAGGCATCGCTTCTTGTATTGCTCTCCATGCTTGTCTTGGAGACATTCTATCTTTGTCTCTTTCTCTTGCTTCTTTATTCCAAACAGTTCCTGGATCATCTTCCTCATGATCTAATCCGGTTAAAGTTTGTAACCACGCAGATTTAGTCTGATGAATTAGGTTTTTTCTCTCTTCTCTACCGCTATCTCCTGCATTTTTAGATAATTTCTCTAGAATTTGTTGTGCAACCATCTTTGCATCACCACAAATTCCAACAGTAACTTTTTTTGTAAGCCCTATTCTATCTGGGTTCATGTCAACTTGAATAATTTTTGCATTTTTTGGCCAGTAATCTATTCCGTAACCAGGTAAAGTTGAAAATGGATTTAATCTAGTCCCTAATGCTAATACAACATCAGCTTTAGAGATCAGTTGCATGCCAGCTTTTGACCCGTTATATCCTAAAGGTCCAACCGCTAATGGATGACTTCCTGGAAAACTATCATTATGTTGGTAACCATTACAAACTGGAGCATCTAATTTTTCAGCTAGTTTTTTACAATCTTCAATAGCATTTCCAATAACAACTCCGGCACCTGACAATATTACTGGGAATTTTGCATCTGATAATAATTTAGCTGCACGATCGATTGCATCTTTGCCACCACCTTGTCTTTCAAATCTAACTATCGGTGGTAAATCAATATCTATGACTTGTGTCCAATAATCCCTTGGAACATTTATTTGTGCTGGCGCAGATCCCCTAATTGCTTTTTCAATAACTCTATTTAATACTTCTGCCATTCTTGATGGATCTCTTACCTCTTCTTGATAACAAACCATGTCTTTAAATAAATTCATCTGCTCTACCTCTTGAAAGCCACCTTGGCCCATAGTCTTATTGGCAGCTTGTGGAGTGACTAATAAAAGTGGTGTATGATTCCAGTAAGCAGTTTTTATTGGCGTTACTAATCCAGTTATACCTGGACCATTTTGAGCAATTACCATTGACATTTTACCTGTTGCTCTTGTGTAACCATCAGCAATTAATCCCCCATTAGTTTCATGGGCAACATCCCAAAAAGTAATTCCAGCTTTTGGAAACAAATCTGATATAGGCATGAATGCAGAACCAATAATACCAAATGCATGTTCTATACCGTGCATTTGAAGAACTTTTATAAAAGCTTCTTCTGTAGTCATTTTAGTCATAAGAATTCTCTATAATTTTTTATTTGTTAATGAATGTGATTAATATATAAGATATCAGGAATTTCAAACAAGAAATAGATAATGAGTAGTACAGAAGTCATAATCCACGATGAAAAAGACAACGTTGGGGTGGTAGTAATCGAAAAAATTAAGCCAAATCAAGAGTGTAATTGCTGGATAATGGAAAATGATAAGTCAGCAAAGATCCAATCTATCAGCGAAATACCCCTGGGACATAAGATAGCAATGACCGATTTGAAAGAGGGAGACACAATATTAAAATATGGTCACGATATAGGAAAGGTTGTTAAAAATATAAAAAAAGGTGAGCATGTTCATGTTCATAACGTAAAAACAAAAAAGTGGTAATATGGAAATACCAAAAAGTTTTTTAGGATATAAAAGAGAAAATGGAAGAGCTGGAACTCGAAACCATGTAATTATTTTACCAGTTGATGATATTTCAAACGCATGTGCTGAAGCAGTAGCAAATAATATAAAAGGAACAATTGCACTTCCCCACTCCTATGGACGACTTCAGTTTGGCGCAGATTTAGAATTGCATTTTAGAACAATGATCGGTACTGGAAAAAATCCAAATGTTGCAGCAGTGATTGTTATTGGAATTGAGCCAAAGTGGACAAAAAGAATTGTGGATGCTATCGCAAAAACTGGAAAGCCAGTAGAAGGTTTTAGTATTGAGGGAGTTGGAGATATAGACACAATTGCAAAGGTTTCAAAAAAGGCGCAAGAGTTTTCAATGTGGGCATCAGAAAAACAAAGAGAAGAATGTCCAATGAGCGATTTGTGGATTTCTGTAAAATGTGGTGAGTCAGATACAACATCCGGACTTGCTTCAAACCCTACCGTTGGAAATTTAATGGATAAATTAGAACCTTTTGGTGTTCATTTATGTTTCGGTGAAACTTCAGAGTTAACTGGCGCTGAAACAGTGTGTGCCAAAAGAGGAAAAACTCCTGAAGCTCAAAAGAAATTTATGAAAACTTGGAGTGATTATAATGATTTTATATTAAAAGAAGCAACTGATGATTTATCTGAAAGCCAGCCAACAGCAGGGAATATAGCTGGAGGGCTAACCACAATTGAGGAAAAAGCTTTTGGAAACTTTCAAAAAATTGGGTCTAGACAATTTATTGATGTTTTAGAACCTGCTGAAGAACCAACAAAGGGGAAAGGATTATATTTCATGGATACTTCATCTGCTGCTGCAGAGTGTGTAACATTGCAAGCTGCAGGTGGTTTTAATATTCATTTATTTCCAACTGGACAAGGAAATATTATTGGTAACCCAATCGAGCCAGTAATTAAGTTAACAGCAAATCCATTAACAGCTAAAACTATGAGTGAACACATAGATGTAGATGTTTCAAAAATACTTTCTCGTCAAATGAATCTTGATCAAGCTGGAGACGAATTGATAAAGGCAACTTTAAGAGTTGCTAACGGTAGACTTACTTGTGCAGAGGCTCTAGGACACAAAGAGTTTGTGATGACGAAACTCTATAGAAGTGCTTAAATTATATTGAGGATTCAATCGCCTTGTAAATTTTTTCCTTACTAATTTCTCCAATACTTCTGTAAACCTCTTTATTATCTTTAAAAATTAACAGTGTAGTTTGAAACTTCACATTTAGTAAATCTGAAATTTCTTTATTTTTTACATCAAAAGCAAGGTACTGAATATTTTTAAAATCTTTTTCTGCGTTTTGCAAAATTTTCATTTGGCTGGCACATGAACTGCAATATTTAATCCAAGAACTAACTACAACAATTTTTCCTTCAGATTGTGCTTTTGTAAATATATCTTTATTAAATGTAGTGCTTTTTTCCATTGCAACAGCACTAAAGCTGAAGATGCAAAAAAAGAAAATTAAAATTTTTTTCATAATTTACTTTTAACAAATTTTTTACTGATTAAAATTACTTTTGTGAAGCAGGCGGTGCAGTGTGTATATATTTCTTTCTAATATTTGATAAAAATCTTCTCAAGATTGCCGCACCCACACCAAGCACAAGAGCCAATACAATTGAAAACATTCCATAAAGGATAGGCATTTCTTTTGAAAGATCTCTTACAAATGTTGCNAGAGGCCCCAATGCCTCAACACCATTGTTTTGAACTTCTTTTATAGTTTGTTCTGCAAAAAATGAGTCGTAGGCAACTGCAATACCAACTAAAAGCAAGAGAATAGCCAAAATTGTTTTAAATTGTGAGCTATCAACTTTTTCTCCTAATTTTTGACCAACCTGAACACCTAAAATTGAACCTAAAATTAATACCGTAACTAAGATTAAGTCGATTGAGCCATAATTAAATGCATGTAAAACAGTTACAATGGCACTTATAAAAATAGTCACAAATAATGACGTTCCTGGAATTAATTTAGTTGGCATTCCAATTATATAAATCATTGCAGGAACAAGAATGAATGCTCCACCGATACCCATTATCGCTGCAATAAATCCAACTATTAATCCTATTATTATTGGTGTAAAAGCACTTTCATAAAGTTTTGATTTTTTAAATCTCATCCTAAATGGTAATCCATGAATCCAATAATGTTCATGGAGTTTTTTTTTGACAACAATTTTTTTTCTAGCTCTATCTATTTCTGTGATACCCTGAACAAGCATTAACGTTCCAATTATTGCAAGTATATACATATAAGATAATGAAATAACGACATTGATTTTTCCAATATCTTTAAAATAAGTAAAAGTTAAAATTCCAAGTAAAGTTCCCGCAGTACCTCCAACAACAATCATCAAACCCATTTTGTAGTCTAAAGTTCCTTTTAAATAGTGAGTTGTTGATCCCGATATTGAAGTTCCTAAAATATTATTAGCTTCATTAGGGACTGCGTAAGCTGGGGGAATACCCATAAAAATAAGAAACGGAGTCATTAAAAATCCTCCACCAACACCAAAAAGACCTGACAAAACTCCTACAAATAAACTTAAAAGAAATATTAAAGGTAAACTTACATAGACTTCTGCAATTGGAAGAAAATACTCCATTAGGAATAATTATTCCTGTAAAATATTAAAGTCAACTTATGATTACTAATTAATATGAAAAAAAGTTCCTACTAAAATTACTCCCCAATAGGCAATTAAACCCAAATACACAAGTATCTTAGAATTAAAAGAATTAAAAGTTTGTGGGATATGCTTAAAAGTTTTTTTTATATCTAAAATTTTAAGCATAATTCGAAATAACACGAATATGCCTAATATTGCAAGTTATAATTAAAAAATTTAAAACTTTTTATTAAAATATTGTAGCTCCAAAAACCTTTATATCACCGCCTTCTTCTCCCAGAACAAGTCTGCCGATAAAGTCACCGGGTATCTTAGAGCTGTTTTGCTTGTAGATTACTGTTACATAGGCTCCCCTTCTCAAACAGCCCATGGGTTTACAATTTTCTTTAAGACTTGATATTAGATCGTTATTTGCCCATTGTTTCCCAAGCTCAACTTCATTGGCTCCGTAAAGCATCTGTGATGAAAAATCTTTAGTAAATCCTCCATAATCTTTTATGTTTGAGGATTTTACTAGATTATTCCAAATAGGGTCGGCTATCTTGATGATATCCTCATCTGACTTTTCGATTAAGCTCATGATAAATAATTAAAATTTAAGAAGCCTGCTTTTTCTCTTTTTCGTCAATAATATGATAAACAGGTTGTTTTTCCATTGTAAACTTACCAGTTTTTGGATCTCTTCTAGAAACTGTTAAACAATGCCAATTCTCATCATCCAATTTCATATAATCGCCTCTGTAATAGTAACCTGGCCAACGAGTTTCTTTTCTAAATAAAGTATGCTCAGTTACGCATTGAGAAGTTAATGTTCTATGTTTAAGTTCCCACGCTCTCATTAATTGATGATAATCCTCAGCTCCAACATTCTCTAAGTCCTCAGTTAACCAATCTAATAATTCCAAACCTTTTTTAAGTAGATTTTCATTGGTCATGTAGTTTACTGAGATACCACCTACATATTCGTCCATTATTTTTTGTAACCTTTGAAGTCCCTGAATTGGAGAAATATAACTAGGAGATACTGTTCCTCCTGTAATTTCATTTCTTCCAACTGTGTAGTTCTCTAATGGTTTGTAAATAACTTCTCTAAAATCTTCACATTGTTTGCTTGAAACATTTAAATTTTCAGCTTTTTTATCTTCGATATATTTAACTGCAGCCTTAGCAGCTAACCTTCCTTCAGTGAAAGATCCTGATGAGAATTTATGTGCGCTACCACCAACTGTATCTCCAGCTCCAAACAGACCTTCGACGGTTGTCATTCTATTATATCCCCAAAAATATTCAGGTGGCGATAAATCTTCAGGTCCGCTTACCCAAGCACCAGAACATGTTGCGTGAGAGCCCATAACATAAGGCTCAGATGTTGTTAGTTCTGGGTTAGTATATTTTGGATCTATATTTTGTGACGCCCAAACTACAGCTTGGCCTACTGTCATCCCAAGAAAGTTTTCCCACCCGACAGTCTCAAGGTGTGGATCTTGAAAGGCTTCTTTTGTTACCATGTGAATAGGTCCATTACCTGACATTACCTCTTGAACAAATGCATGATTACGTAAACAAGTTGGAGTTGGGTGATGATCTATATACTCACCTACTAATTCTTTGGTTTGATTGTACCATTTCTTCTCATAGTTTTCCCCATTTGCATTTTGAGTGTATGTTTTTAAATGTAAAAAATATGCACCAACAGGACCATATCCATCTTTAAATCTACACAAAACAATTCTATTTTCCATTTGAGTCATTTTTGCCCCGGCAGCAATTGGAAGTGCGTAAGCAGATCCATTAGACCAAGGTGCGTACCAAGTTCTTCCCATACCCTCACCAACTGCTCTTGGTTTAAATATGTGTGATGCTCCTCCAGCTGCAACAATAACTGTTTTTGATCTAAATACGTGGTAATCTCCAGTTCTCATATTAAAACCAACTGCACCACCTACTCTATTTTCTTTAGTCTCATCCATTAATAAATGAGTGATCATTATTCTATTATAAATTTTATCAGCAGATTTTTTTGCTGCTTCAGCAACAATTGGTTTATAACTCTCGCCGTGGATCATAATTTGCCATTTACCTTCTCTTTGGTATCTTCCTGTCTCTTTATTTTTCATCATCGGCAAACCCCACTCATCAAACATATGAACTGTTGAGTCAACGTGACGGGCCATGTCGTAACCTAAGTCTTCTCTAACAAGACCCATTAAATCATTTCTTGCATAACGAACATGGTCCTCAGGTTGGTTTTCACCCCATTGCATTCCCATGTAACAATTAATTGCATATAGTCCTTGTGCAACTGCTCCACTTCTATCTATGTTTGCTTTTTCGACGCAAATAATTTTTAAATCTCTTCCCCAGTGTCGTGCTTCAAAAGTTGCACCTGTTCCAGCCATTCCTCCACCAACAACTAGTACGTCACAATCTTCGTAAACTGTCTTTGATTTTGGCATTAATAGTAAACCCCTTTTTTAAATTTACTTTTATCTACAGTCGGTAAATCTTTATTTGTATTTAAACCGTGTGGTTCATTATAAAGAATTTGAGAGTTTATTTCACCTTGGTTGGGTGTATCTGCTTCTGCAAGTTTAGGAATAAATTTTCCCCAAGGTTTTGTTGTGATCGGTGATACGAAGTTTTTTTCTGTACCATTTCTAAATTTTATTCTCCAAGAGATTGTTCCTTTTTCCTCTTCTCTTCTTACTCTTACACTGTGACCCATTGGAGCAAAATCTGCATAACCTCTTACGTCAATTGCATGGTTAGGACACGCCTTAACACACGAATAACATTCCCAACAGAAATTTGGTTCTATATTTTTTGCTCTTCTAATAGTCTCATCGATGTGCATGATATCTGATGGACAAATGTCTACACAATGTCCGCATCCATCACATCTAGTCATATAAACAAAAGTAGACATAATTAATTTTTTCCTTTCAATTGTATCATATTAATAATGTTTAGGTTGCTCTCTTTTTATCCCTAAGCCAAACTGTTCTGGAGCATCTGCTGGCGCTGGTAGATTATCTCTAGAACCATCTGCCTCTGCTAAATTTTTTTGTATTGCAGCTCCAGGCTTATAAAACATATGAGCAAATTTTGACCAATATACCCCCCCAAATAGAACTATATTTGAAACAGCGAATAGAACTAGAAATAAAGTGTCCCAGCCAAACATGCCGTTTGCTTGAAAAAATGACCACAATAATCCAAACAGTGAAGACGCCAGAAGTGCTAACACAAATAAATCTGCTTGAATGATTCTAAAAACTGAGTGAGCTTCTGCAGCTACATCAACTCTTAGAAAAAACCAAAACCAAAAGCCACCAAGACAAGTCATGAACGCTCCTAAGTGCCATATAGCCGGCCAAAAAATTGGTGTTTCTGCATTAACTGATGAATAACAAAATATCATCACAGCTGAGCCAGCCCAAAATAAAATTGTTCCATACATTCCTAAGACATGAGCAATTCTTCTTTTACCCATTCCTAACTCAGAAGTTGTTCCAATGTCGTGTACGATTGTTTTTCCGATGATAGCTATTCTTTCACCAGTCCCTAATTCTCTTGTTGCATTTTTTTTTGCTTTTTTTGCATTATTGAAAAAATATTTTACATTTTTTTTATGGATGATATCCAAAATTGTTCCAGCAGCAACCAATCCAACCATTACTAATACAAAAGCTTGTAATGCAATTGATGGTATTGTTTCTGAAAGTAATGAAAAAGGATTTGTTGTTATCATAATATTTTGAACTTTCTAATACAGATAAAGTTTTAGTTCAACAGTGATATAGACACATTTTAAGGTTGTTAATATAAGTAAAATATTTACTTTTTTCTAATATAGTGCTGTTTTGATGGTATTACGCCCCTAACTCCACCCTGTGGATTGTCCACATCACCTTTTCTTCTTGGAATCAAGTGTAAATGACAGTGCATTATAGATTGTCCAGCAACTACCCCAGAGTTTGTACCAATATTAAAACCGTCAACTGTTTTATCTTCGTTTTGAATTTTTTTTTTTATTTTTTTTATAAGATCATTGCATGCTAGCAGTTCATCATTGGTAAGTTCGAAATAATCTAAAATGTGTCTTTTAGGAACTATTAGAGAATGATATTTTGAAACAGGATAGCTGTCAAAACTTGCAAAGGCGAATTCATTATCAAATATTAAATCTTTGCTATTGATATTACAAAATAAACAAGGGTTATTTGGATCACGCATAATTAATTTTTTTTTGATAAATTTTGTTTAATTTGTTAAAAAAATTAAGACTTTTTCTTTTCCATTTCAATTCATCTATTCTCAGTACTGATGTTACTGCTTTACCAGATCCTATTAAAAGGATTTCGTCAAAGCTATTGATATTTTTTAAATAGATGTCTCTTAAATTAATTTTAATTTTTTTACAAAAAAATTTAAATGTAATACCACTATAAAAATTATTTTTGGGTGAGTATACTCTGTTGTTTTTAATAAATAACAAATTAGAGGTACCTGTCTCTAAAAATTTTTTATTCTTGTGAAGTGCTATATCATACTCTGTATTATCCAGCTTTTTTAAATAGCTTAATATCTTTTTATACTTAAGATTTTTATGACTTGGATCTATTCTTTTGTAATTTAACAATTTTAATTTAAAATTTAATTTAGGTTTATTTCTTTTTCTTAGTGAGATTGAAATCATTTTTTTATTTATTGCAACCCTCAAAAGGTGATTATAATTAGTATTTTTAGATAAACTATTTTTAATAATTTTAAGAATATTTTTTTTAAGATTTGTTTTATTTAATCCATAAATTTTTAATGATCTCATTAAATTTTCAATATGGTTTTTAAAAAATAGAATTTTTTTATTTTTACCAACAACTCGCATTGTTGTAAAAACACCATAATCATTCCAAAGATCTTTAAATTTTATTTCTTTTAGATCTTTAATTAGATAGGATTTTTTTAATAATAGTGTCGCCATTTTTGGTTAAAAAAGATTCTGGGTGAAATTGAAATCCAAATATATTATTTTTAAGATCCTCAAAACCCATCGCTATGTTTGTTTTTGAACATCTCATTGTTATTTTAATATCTTTTGAATTATAAGGCTCATATAGTTTAAGAGAATGATATCTGCCAACAAAAAAAGTTTTATTTTTTTTAAATAATTTACTTTGTGATGTGATTTTTATTTTTGATTGATATCCGTGATAAATTCTCTTTTGTTGAACAATCTTACCTTTTTCACAAAACAATATTTGTTGATACCCTAAACATATTCCAATTATTTTTTTTTTATTTTTATATTTTTTATATATTTTCGATGTCATTGGATAATCCTTTGGAGAACCTGGGCCAGGCGACAGAACTATAGTATTACTCTCTCTAATTTTATTTTCATTTATTTCATCAAAGTTAGAACAATAAACCTCATCAAATTTTGAAAATTGATGAACCACATTCCAAGTAAAAGAGTCTTTGTGATCAATAATATAGATCATTTGTACAACTCCAATAAAGATTTTGCTTTTAAGAAGTTTTCATTAAACTCTTTCTTTGAATTACTATCTAAAACCACGCCAGAGGCTGCAGATATTTCGGAAATTTTCTTAAAATTTAAAATTGATCTTATAATTATGTTAAACCTCATATCTTGATTAAATTTTATATATCCAAAACTCCCAGTAAAAATATTTCTATCTTCTTTTTCCTGATTATTTAAAAGTTCAAGTGTTCTAATTTTTGGGCACCCGATAACTGAACCACCTGGCATCATTGATTTTATAATTTCCTTAATTGTAATATTTTTTTTTAGTGTTCCTTGTATTGATGTAACATAATGGAAAAGGTGTTTATATTCTTCAACAAATTTTTCCCTTAAAATTTTAACAGAGCCTGGTTTGCATACTCTTGAAAGGTCATTTCTTTCCATATCAACAATCATGTTGTGCTCTTTTGTTTCTTTGTTGTTATTTTTAAAGAATTTTAATGCTTTATTGATATTTATTTTATTTAATTTTTTTAAAGTGCCCGCTATTGGTTTTGTAATAATTTTATTGTTAGATTTATTTATCAATGTTTCTGGAGAACAACTAACAATAGAATAATCTTTATCTCTAATCATAAATGATTCTGGGGCAGCATTTACTTTCATTAATTTCCAAAAAAAATTAACAGGGTTTATTTTTGATTTATTTTTATACTTTGTGCATATTTTTATTTGATAAGTTTCACCCTGCCTTATTTTTTTAGAGAAAATATTAAATATTTTATTGTATTTTTTATAATCAATATTCAGTTTAAAAGATGACAGTATTTGTGTGTCATGAAATGAATTTTTAAATTTAAATTTTCTAATTCTTGAAACAATTTTTATGTCTTTTCTTATTTTGATTATAGTTTCTGGTTTATAAAATATGCCTTTGTAAAAATTAATCCTTTTTTGGTTTTTTATCTTTATATTTAATAGATTGCATAAAATCTCATATCCAAAAAAGCCAATATATAGATCAGTTTCTTTACATGGTCGTTTTTTATTAAACTTATTTAAAAAATTATTAATATTTTTATTATTTAAAATAATTTTTTTTGAAAAATCTGTATAGATATTATAACCGCCATCAACTTTATAAATAATAAGTGCTTTATCAGACTGATAAAGTCTTTCTAAGAATGGATTAAATTTTAGTTTATGCTTTTTGTAATCTTTCAACTGGTTGCTCTTTTATTGGTAAGTGTATTAAACCAGCAAATATAGACAATGCAATTGCCAAATACCACGCATAGTCATAAGATCCGTATAAATCATAAAATAAACCACCTAGATAAGCTCCAAAAAAAGAACCAACCTGATGGCTAAGGAAAACCAATCCGTATAATAATCCTAAATACTTTGTTCCAAATATATGAGCCACTATTCCGCTAGTTGCTGGAACTGTTGATAGCCATAAAAAACCAAAACTAGCTCCAAAAATTATTGAGCTTATGGTGCTTGGTGGGGTAAATATAAATAAACAGATAGATACACCTCTCAATAAATAAATTGCACTTAAAATTATTTTTTTACTCATTTTAGTTGAAAGATAACCACTTAAAAGTGATCCAAATATATTAAATAAACCTATTAAAGATAAGATCATTGCTGCAGTCCAATCATCTAATCCTCTATCAATTACATATTTTGGAACGTGGGTTCCGACTAAAGTAATATGAAATCCACATACAAAAAATCCAGCTACAAGTAGTACATAACTTTTAGTTTGAAATGCTTCTTTTAGTGCGCTTAAAGTATTTTGGTCAGTAGGTTTTTCTAAAGACTCGCTTAAATTTGGAGACCTTACAAAAAATGCTACGATCAAACCTACAATTAAGAATATCATAAAATAAATTAAAGTCTGAACCCAGCCATTATTCTCTAAAGAATAATTTGTATAAAGTGGAGAAATGAAATACCCAAATGAGCCAACGGCTGTAACGATGCTCATTGCAATTGTTCTATTTGACAAAGGAAAATGTTTTCCAACAACCGACATCGGTATACTTATTGCTGTGCCGCCACATCCAATTCCAATCAATACACCCAAACTCATTTGAAAATAAATACCTGTATTTGGACCAGCAAATAAAAAATATATCCCTAAAATATAAAATAAGAATGCTAAACTTATAGCCTTGTGTCCTCCGTACTTGTCAGCGATAGCACCAAATATTGGACCAGAAAGACCCCATCCTAACATTTGGATACCAATTGCTAGACCAAATTCTGTATTTGTTATTCCTAGATCTGTATTAAAATCCATGAAAAACATCCCAAATACCTGTCTTACGCTAAGTGAAATTAAAACAACAAGACATGCAGCTATTAAAGTTATTAAGGCTGTATTGTTTCTAATGAACTTTTCGGTTGTCATCTGACGAATTTAAGGGATTTCCTTAAATCTTCAATCAAATCTTTTGGGTCCTCAAGTCCTATATGTAATCTAACTAATCTTTCATCATTATCTAAATTTAAATATTTTCTATTACCTCTTTCAGATTTTCCTTGATGTAAAGCAAGACTCTCAAAACCACCCCAACTATATCCATAACCAAATAATTTTAAAGAGTTTACAAATTTAATTACTGAATTTTTATTCTTAGTTTTTATTTTAATACCCATTAAACCAGAAGCTCCTGAGTAATATTTTTTCCACATTTTATAATTAAATGAACCTTTTTTGTAAGGATATAGAAGTTTAATTTTTTTATTTTTGGATAAAAATGCTGCAACTTTTTTTGCATTCTCCTCATGCTTATCCAATCTTACATCAAGTGTTCTTAGTCCTCTTGTAATAAGATATGCATCATCAGGTCCTAACCTCAAACCTGTAATTTTTTGAGCCTTTTCAACATGTTTAAAAACTTTTTTATTCACAGCTAAACTTCCACCCATAACATCAGAGTGTCCAGAATAATATTTCGTAGCAGATACAATTGCCATATCAAATCCTAATTTGATTGGTTTAAAAAAGTATGGTGTTGCCCAGGTATTATCAATTGCAGTTAAAATTTTATTTTTTTTTGCAATGCTAATAATTTTTGATAAATCTTGAAATTCAAATGTATTGCTTCCTGGATTTTCGACAAAAATTAATTTTGTTTTTTTAGTTATATTTTTTTTAATGGAATTTAGATCATGTGGATTATAAAAGGTAGTCTTAACTCCAAATTCTGTAAGATAATCCTGAGTTAGCATTCTCGTTGGATTATATACTGGATCTGCTGTTAAAATTTCATCACCTGGTCTTACGATACTAAATATAGCTAAAAAGACAGCTCCAAAACCAGTCGGAGTTAAAAATACATGATAAGATTCCTCAAGTCTCGTTAATATTTTTGAGAGTATGTGTGTNGTAGAGGTTCCTTGACGACCATAATCAAAATACCCTCCNCTTGGATCTCTTTTATANTTAGCTTGAGTTCTTCTAATNTCATTCATNGATTTAAAAATTATTGTAGAAGCTCTAACTACTGGNGGATTNACTGAATGATTATGAAAATCTTTTGCGGTGTGTTTTAAAAACGTTTTAAATGATTTATCCATAAAAAAATTGATATGTTTTGATGACAATGCTATATCCGTCAAATAAGTCAATAAAATATTAAAATTGAGGTGATTATGGGATATCCTAAGAAACATAGAGGCCGAAGAAAAATGGGCTCAAAAAAGAGAAGAGCAAGAAAAAAAAATAAGAAAAAGTAATCTAGCTCAAAATGGATAGTATTCAGAAGGTAAGATCCATAAGTATTTGGATTTTTATCATTCCTTTAATTGCTGTAAACGCTTGTTTAATAATTATTACAAATTTTCATGATCTATTCCCAAATAGAGAAGATGTTTTAGTTGGCTTTATATTTCCTTATATTGATGGTGGTGCATCAATCAGCAGAACTGCTCGAGTTTTTCCAACATATTTAATTTTTAAACCAGCAATGTTTTTTACAGCATACTTATTAATAAAATATTGGATTTATAATAAATCTATTATCCAAAATATTAATGGTGATCATAAAAATATAAATAAGTTTTTATTTTTTGGAATTGGTTCAGCAATATTTTTAGTTTTACATTCAATTTTTTTAGGTATTAAGTTTGATAATGATTTGTATAAGCTTTTTAGAAGAGTTGTGATGTTGTTATTTATAATATTTGAGATTGCGGCTCAGGCATATTTAGTCTCTGCTCTATACTCTTTCAAAAATAAATTGGTAGAATTTATAAACCCTAAAGTTTTATCAATTAAAATATACTTAGTTTCTTTTTTAATTATTGTAGCAGTAATAAGTATTCCAATTGTGAGTTTACCAGGTGATGATTTTTTAGGTTTTAATTTAAAATCTTTTAAACATGCATTAGAATGGGATTATTTTATTGGTGTAATAACTTTTTATTTATTAACATTTCTAATGTGGAAGAAAACTAATTCTTAGATATCCACCCACCTCCTAAAACTTTGTCGCCGTATTCATCCTTTGAATAAAATACACAAGCTTGTCCTGGAGAAATTCCATATTCATCTTCTAATAATTCTAATTTAGCATCATTTTTTTCAAGCATAAGTTTTGACTTAATCAGTTTTCCCGTGGATCTTATTTTTACCAAAATTTCATTTTCAAATACTTTTTTTTCACAAAGAAGATTGATATCTCTCAATAAAATATGTCTTTTAATAAGGTCTTTTCTAGTACCCACTATTATTTCATTTAGTTCAGGATTAATATCTACAACGTATAATGGTTCTTCTGCTGCAATTTTAATCCCTCTTCTCTGTCCAATAGTAAAGTTGATTATACCATCATGAACACCTAACACTTTTCCACTCTTATCCTTAATATTTCCTTTTTTAAAAGAGTCGGGTTTCAATCTACTGATTACTGATACATAATCTCCGTTTGGTACAAAACATATATCTTGACTATCAGGTTTGTCAGCAACATTGAGTTCTAAGTTTTTTGCAATCTCTCTTGTTTCTGACTTTAACATTCCACCTAAGGGAAACCGTAAAAAGTTTAATTGCTCTCTTGTAGTATTAAATAAAAAATAACTTTGGTCCCTATTTTCATCAATTGCTCTATACATATTGGTAATATTATTATCGGTGACACTTTTTACATAGTGACCAGTCACTAATGCATCTGCGTTCAATTTTTTTGCTTCATTAAATAAATCGTTAAATTTTACAGTTTTATTGCACTGAATGCATGGTACAGGTGTTTCTCCTTTTAGATAACTGTCAACAAAGTTATCTATAACGCCTTCCTTAAATTTATTTTGATAATATAAAATTTTATGTTTGATTTTTAATTTATCCGCGACCCTTTTTGCGTCCATAATGTCCTGACCTGCACAACATTGCTTTGATTGTGCAGTTTCTTTTCCATCATCATAAAGTTTTAAAGTAATCCCAATAACATTAAATCCCTCTTTTTTCATCATTCCGGCTACTGTAGATGAATCCACACCACCTGACATTGCAACAACAACAGTTGTATCTTTTGGATCTTTATTAATGCCTAAAGAATTTTTTTTTAAACTCATAATGATGGTATTTATACTTATTTCTAATATAAATAATATTAAATGATTTTAGATTATGAACCAGGTGAAAAAGTGATACATCCCAATAATAAAGATTGGGGAATAGGACAAGTTCAATCAATAATAAATGGAAAGGTAACCGTAAATTTTGAAAATGCTGGTAAAAAAGTAATCAATGCAAATCACATTCAATTAGAAAAAGTAAATGGATCAAGAAAAATTTAAAAAAATAAACTACGAGCTAATTGAAACTTTCCTTTCTGCGGGAAAGTTATGTCTAGATCTCAGAAAAGAGGGTTTGACTGAGGAATTAAAAAAAGACAGTACACCTGTCACAAACGGTGATTTGGAAGTAAATAAAATTTTAGTTGAAAAAATATCAAAACTTACACCAGATATACCTATCGTGTCAGAAGAAAGTTCGCATAATAAAAAAAATTTAAATTTAAATGATTTTTGGTTAATTGACCCAATCGACGGAACTTATGATTATATAAATAATGGTGAAGAGTTTACATTAAATGCAGGACTGATAATTAATAAAAAGTCTGTAATGGGTATTATTTTTGCTCCTGCAAAAAATAGATTATTTTATAGTTTTGGAAAAAATTTTAGTTACGAATATTATGATGGAAAAGAAAAGAAAATTCATTGTGAAAAAAAAAATCCTAAAGATGTAATAAAAGCTGTTGCATATTCTAATAATTTAAAACCTGAGATATCTAAAATACATAAAAAATTTGGGGTAACTGAACATGTTAGAATGAAAAGCTCTCTTAAATTTTGTGTTATCGCAACCGGAGAATATGATTTATATGTTGCTGAGCCTAGAGCGTCTGAATGGGATATTGCTGCAGGACATGCAATTCTAGCAAATGCTGGTGGGATTGTAACTGATCACGATGGTAAAGAAATTTTATATGGTAAAAAAGATTTTAAAAATCCAGGGCTTATTTTGCGGAGATCTGAAAATTTATAATGAGTGAGCAATTAAGAACAATATTAATTATAATTGTATCAGTATCTATTTTTGGACTACTGGTTTTCGTTTTTGTAAAAAATTATATCAAAAATAAATTAAATTATTATTTAAACGTTAAAAATAATATTAATTATAAACTGACTTGTCATTGTAATAAAATTGAAATTGATGTTAAGCTAGTAGATGGATTGAACAATCTTTACAGATGCAATTGCTCAATCTGTAAAAGAAAGGGTGCTATAACTGCTGTTATTCCAAAAAATAATCTAAAAATTCTAAAAGGTGAAAATCAGTTAAAATTTTATCAATTTAATACAAATGTTGCTAAACATTTTTTTTGTAATACTTGTGGTATAAATACTCATAATCAAAGAAGAAGTGATCCAAATACTTTTGGAATTAATGTAGGTTGCTTAGATGGGATAAGCCCTAAAGATTTATTTGAATTAAATGTTAGAGTAAATGACGGGCAAAATCACATCAAAGACAGAAAATTATAATTTGTCAAAGTAAGTTAATTATTTTGGAATATTCATCTTCTGTCAAATCCATTACTTTTTTGGATATTTCAAAGTCAAAACCCGCTCTTGCAAGAACGGATATATCTTTTTTATAAAACAATGGCCTATTACTTTCTACTCTTGCCGGTCCAATTCTCTTTTTCTTACAAACCTTGATCGCAGAAAAAAAATCCTGATCCTCGTTATTGTCTTGGATTTCCTCAATGGTATCTTTGATATATTTATCATTAATTCCTTTTGAAAAGAGATAATTCCGAATTTTATTAATTGAACTCCCTTTTCTAATTAAACTTTTAGCTTTTGATTTTGAATAAAATTTATCATTTATAAACTGTGATTTCTCTAGATCTTCAAGGACAACATCTATTAAATCACTTATATTTTTTTTATTTACACTTGGTATTTTAGTTTTTAAATATTTTTTCAATAAATATGTTTTTAATTGTTGTTTTGAGGGTGCATATTTCTCTATATAAATTAATGAAAAATTACGCATTTCTTCTACAGTAACCTCTAGAGATTTTTTTTTATTTTTAATAGGAATCATTTAGTAATTTAATATATTATATTTTTTTATGATTGAGCAAATATCTGATTTTTTTAGTATGGAAATGATATATCTATGGTTGAACATTGGTGTTTTGCCATTTTGGTTCATTTTAATTTTTTTTCCACAATCAAATATTTGTAGATATTTTGTAACTTCTATCTTTCCTTATCTGGTGCTTGGTTCGGTTTATACTTATTTATTATTTCTTTTATATAAATTTGATTATAATTTTTTAGATAATTTTAAATTATACCTGGGTATAATTGAATTGAATGATCTATTTAGTGATAACTTTTTTCTAATTACTTTTTGGACTCATTTCCTAGCAATAAACTTATTTTGTGGATCCTGGATAGTTAGAGATAGTCAAAAATTACTCATAAATAAATTTTTAATTATTATACCTCTTCTGATAACTTATTTTATTGGAGTTTTAGGAATATTTTTATACTGGATTATAAGAATTTTTTATTCTAAGCGAATTACTTTATTTGATTAAACTTAGGTTATTTTAAAACCTTTNGTTTTCATTGCACCGAAACCACCATCAACATGAGAGACTTTTTNAAAACCCATATCTTTTAAAGATTTGGCGCCCAATGCAGATCTCAATCCACCGGCACAAAATAAAACTATTTCTTTNTCCATATCAACTTTACCCTCTTTAAAATAAGAACTGTTAGGATCCATCCAGAACTCGAGCATACCTCTTGGGATATGTAATGAGTTCTCAATCTTACCTGAATTTTGAAGTTCTCTAATATCCCTTATGTCGATTAAATTACACTTATTTTCATTGAATTTACTTAAAGCCTCTTCAGGTGAAATAGTTTTAATCTCTTTAAGAGCATCTTCGACAAGATTTTGTGATGATTTTATAGTCATAATAAATTAGATTGTTAATATCAAAAAAAATGAAAAAAAACATCCTAAAAAAATTTTTTATTAAACTAGCAAAAGCTCTTGACCTAGAATTAATAGATCAAAATGAATTTAAATCTCCTACTCTTGAAAAAAAACTTAATGAAAACTTATCAAGTATAAAAAAATCTATNGTTTTACCTTTAGGAGAAGTTAAGCTCACTAGAAAAGTAAGCTCTTTATTAATTATTTTNAGAACAAATACAAATGTTGAGATGTGGAATCAAAATAGAAAAAGAATATTTGATAAACCTAAAATAGAGTATGTCTGTAGAGCTCTATTTTCAGTAATAAAAGCAATCAAATTTTTGATGAAAAACAATCCTCAAGTTAAAGTTAATTTAAAAATTATTGACGATAAATCAACTGAGGAAAATTTATCCACTATCAAGGATTTATTAAAAAAAAATGAGGTTAATGCAGATATTATTAATCATGATCTATCAATTCATGAAAATATAATAAAGAAGCAAGAAAAAAGAGAAAACTTTTCAAATTTATCAACCTTACTTCGAGCTTTTGAAGTTGGCAAAAAAGAAGGTGAGGATTTAGTGTATTTTTTAGAAGATGATTATATTCATCTAGAAACCGCTTTAGAAGAAATGGTATCTTCATATGAAAGAATTTCCTCGCAGTTAAAAAAAGAATTATTTATCTGTCCTGCCGACTATCCTTTTTTGTACATGGATAATGAAAAAACTAACCTTTTGATAGGAAGCAAACGACATTGGCGAACTACATCCAAAAGTTTAATGACCTTCATGGTATCTAAGCCCTTTATTGAAAAATATTGGGACATTTTTCTTAAAACTTGCTCTGATTTAAATGATCCTTGGGAAAAATATTTTAATGAAATATATGAAAAGGAAGTTTGTATTTCCCCTGTGCAGTCTCTTACTGTGCATATCACAAATATNAATTCTGGTTACGGATTATCACCATTTATAGATTATAAAAAACTATGGGATGATAATAACTATAAATAAAAAAGGCCCGATTTCTCGGGCCTCTTTTATTGTTAACTAAAAAGGGAATTGTTGTTAACTAATCTCTTATTGAGTATGCAATAACTCCTGTTTCGGAAACGTCTGTTCCTTTTAGCTCTGCCTCTTTACTCAATCTAATACCCATTGTAGCTTTCATTAGGGACCATACTATGTATGCAACAACGAATACAAATATGTTTATTGAAAGCACTCCGATTAATTGAGTTCCAAAGTTAGCGCCTGAGTTAGTTGCTGGAACAATTAAAGTTCCCCAAATACCTGCAAATAAGTGTGCTGGTACTGCTCCAACTACATCATCTATTTTCATAGAGAATAGGAACTTCGTACCGTAAACCACTATTATACCACCAACTGCACCAATTAAAATTGAAGCTAAAGGTGAAGGCATTAAAGGTTCTGCAGTAATTGCAACTAAACCACCAATACATCCATTTAACATTTGCACAACATCTGTCTTACCAGNTATTTTTGTTACCGCACCAGCTGCCATTACTCCGCCAGCACCTGCTAATAATGTATTAATGAAAATTTTTGATACCGCTATAGCATCGTTAGCTGTTCCCATTGCAAGTTGCGATCCACCATTAAATCCAAACCAACCTAACCAAAGCACGAACACTCCAAGTGTTACTAATGGTATAGATGATGCAGCAAATGGTTTGATTGGAGCCGCCTCACCTTTTTTGGTAAATCGACCAAGTCTAGGACCTAATATGATTGCTCCTGCTAAAGCAGCAGCACCTCCAGTTGAGTGAACAAGTGTTGATCCTGCAAAGTCCGAAAACCCTCTTGCAGCTAACCAGCCACCACCCCACTGCCAACCCATTACGATTGGATATAAAATTCCTGATAGAATTGCAGCAAATAAAAAGAATGGCCATAATTTAATTCTTTCAGCTAAAGTTCCTGAAACAATAGATACAGTCGTTGCACAGAAAACCATTTGGAAATACCAATCTGATCCATCAGCGTAACCCGTTGCAATTTTACTTGCATCTGACCACGGAATGAATTTACCAATATATCCACCTGCTGGTATTCCATAAGCTAAATTATAACCCACTAACCAAAACATAATCGCAGCTATAGAGAATAGACCTATATTTTTTGCACAAATTACTGATACGCTTTTTGATGTAACCATTCCTGATTCCAACATTGCAAAACCTGCAGCCATAAACATGACTAAGAAACCACAAATTAAGAAAAGTAGTGTGTTAAATATAAAACCAACCTCTGCTGAGACAGTTGTATCCGCATAAGCAGTGCTGTTCATGTTTAGTAAAAACAGCAAACCTATAACTGGACCAACTAATTTATTTAAAAGTTTTTTCATAAAACCTCCCTTATTATTAAAAGAGTGGTTATATTTTTTTTTTTACTTAAAACTAATGTTGATTGGAAAAATTAGGTATGCATTAATTGCATATAGAAACAGCCTTTATCAATTTTCATCAATAAAGGCTGTTGGAAGAAATTATTTGTTAAAAATTTCTTTAAGTGCTTTCGCAGGCAAAAACTTAACTTTTTGCGATGCAGCAATTTGGATTTGTTCTCCAGTTCTAGGATTACGTCCAATTCTAGCTTTTCTTTTAGCTACTTTATATGTACCAAAACCAGCAATTTTCACTGAATCATCACCTTTTAAGGCATCCAGTATTGTGTTGGTAATAGTATCAAAAGTACGCTCCGCATCAGCTTTACTTAAATTCAAGCTTCCAGAAAGCTTTGCTACTAATTGTTTTTTGTTCATTTTAGCTCCGGTTTTAAAGGTTATTTACATACTTAACAAAATACCCTATTTTTCAAGCTTTTTTTTAGTGGTTTAATTGTTTTTTCACACAATATATTGTGTTTAAAAAGTGTTGATTTTACTTACTTTTTTGATGATTGAAAAATCCTTTAAAATAGACCTAAATCTTTGAGGTCATTATAGGTTGCAAAAAACATTAAAGATAAAACTAAAAACATTCCGATTCGAAAAAAACCTTCCTGCGTTTTTTGGCTTAGAGGTCTACCTAAAATTTTTTCAAAACCATAAAACATTAAATGTCCACCATCTAACAAAGGTATTGGGAAAAGATTAATCAAACCTAAACTTATTGATATATATGCCATCATNCTTAAAAAAGGTATAATTCCAAATTGTGCCACCTGCCCTGAAATTTTAGCAATTCTAATTGGGCCACCAAGTTGGGATGTATCAGCATCACCGAAAATCATTGAACCCAAATAACTAAGCGTCGAGGAAGTAACAAAATAAACTTCGTTAACTGAATAATATAANGCTTTTAAAGGTCCAAGTTTTACATGATTTACTTTGTCATTAAAGGCACCTATTACAATACCAACAACTCTTTTATTTATCTTGTTTCCTAAATTNTCTTCAGTAGCAATAATATTAGGTTTTATTTTTAAGAATAGATCTTTTTCATATCTCGATACTTTAAAATCAATAAACTCAGATGTAGACATTGTTATTAATTTTGAAACATCAAGTACACTTTCAACCTTCGTGCCATCAATTTCTAAAATTATATCATTTTTTTTTAAACCAGCTTTTTCAGCGGGACTTTCTATTTGAACTTCATTAATAACTGCAGGTGTAAAATCTTTGCCTACAAACATGTAAATAAATAAAAATATAATAGCTGCTAATATAAAATTAGCTATTGGGCCTGCCGCAACAATGATAGCTCGTTGATATAGAGGTTTTAAGGTAAAAAGTTTCTCTCTTTCCTTTTCGTTATATTTTTTAAGTATTTCATCGTGATCAGCCTGAGAAAACACATTTCTATCACCAAAAAATTTTACATAGCCTCCNAAAGGAATCCAGCAAATTTTCCACCTCGTGCCAGATTTGTCATTCCAGCCNAATAATTCCTTGCCAAAACCAATTGAAAAATCTGTAACACCAACACCAAATTTTTTTGCAAAATAATAGTGTCCATACTCATGGATAAATACAACTACTAAGATTAGAACCATGAAAGGTATTATAAAATCTAACATACNAATCATATTATATATTAAAACAATTATCTCAACTTCCAAATTAGCACTGGTAGAATTGTAGCAACTACAAATGATAAAAATAATAATGATTGTGTCACAAAAATTGGGAAAAATTCTATAGGTAAAATAACGCCTACTAACAAACTTTTAGAAAAATCAGGGGCAGGAAATAGAAGAAATCCTCCTATCAACCCTATTAAGATGGATGCAAATGCAGTTTTTTCCTTCAATTTATTATTATAAAAGCTATAGAAAACAGTTAACACAAACGCACAACAAAAAAGATCTGCTAATAAAAATAAATACAAAACACTATATCCTTTTGATGCTATAAAAAAGGCAATTATTGATAATATAATTATAAAATATTTAGATAATTTTAAAAAATCTACTTTAAATTTAATATTGAATGTAGCCTTTCCGTCAACAACCACTAAACTTGATACAGCATTAACAAGTGTATCAACTGTGCTTATGGTTAGAGATAAACCTAATATTATAATTATTAATGATAAAAATTCGGTTTGATCTTTAAAGAGTAAAGAGAAAAATCCTAAATCAGGTACCACATTAGGATCAACTGATATTGCAACTAGGCCACAAAATCCCATAAAAAACACAATTGGAATAATAACAAAAAATGAAATCAATAAACTTTTGACTAAAATATTATTATTTTTTGCTGCATAAACTCTTTGCCAATTTCCTTGGTGGAAAAGATTTGTTGCAGCAACTGCAACAAAAAAAGTTATACCAGCTGTGTAGTTTGGTAAATGTTCAAAACTTAGCAAATGAGGATTTTTTTTATTTATAAATGAAAATGAAAATTCACTTCCTGTATATGANAATAAATAAATTCCTGANGTTAATAACAAAATGGTAATTACAATCATTTGAATATTGTCAGTAAATATTGAAGCTCTTAATCCACCATAAAGAGTATAGGTCAAAGTTCCTAANAGAACTATAAAGGCTGTGAGCCACAACTGTGTTCCAGAGATATAATTTATTAAAATACTCACAGCTGTTATTTCTGCACATAAAAAAATGAATAGATAAAATACAGTCATCAGTAAAATTAATTTAAATAGATTTTTGCTAAATTTTTTTCTTAAAAACTGTATAAGTGATGATCCCTTTGGAAATTCTTTTCTAATTTTTTTTCCAAGTTTTATAAAAAAAATCATCGGAAAAGCTGTTCCTAAAGCATATCCAATTACAGCACCAATTCCACCCCATGTTGCTGCAGAAGCTGGTCCAAATAAAATCCATGCACCAAGTGCAGAGGCGGTAAGACTTGTGCTTAATGAAAAAAAACTGATATTTCTATTTGCTGTTAAATAATTATTAATACCTTTAAATTTCTTTGAATAGTTAATTCCAAAAATTGCAAATATAAAACTAATTGTAATAACAATAATTAGTGCTGTTGATTGATTTAAAAAATAAGTTTTTTCCATAAATTCCCTTTCTGAATTACCGGACAGGTTCAAAGGGTATATTCTCAGTCAATTAAGACACCCCTAAATTAACTATATCATAACTAAATTATAACCCTAGATAAAAACTAGGGTTATAATCTAACTTATATATTATTTTAGGGATTAAAACTGTTCTGACTCTGTNGAGCCNTCCATTGCGGTAGTTGAGCTTTGCCCACCACTAATAGTATTAGAAACTGCATCGAAGTANGATGTTCCAACTTCACGCTGATGTTTTACACTAGTNTAACCATCTTTTTCTCTTGNAAATTCTTGCTGTTGAATTCTTGAATANGCTGTCATACCTTCTTTTTTATATTTTTCAGCTAATTCAAATATTGCAATATTCTGAGTATGAAATCCTGCTAGAGTTATAAATTGAAACTTATATCCCATTTCACTTATTTTTTGTTGGAATGTAGATATTTCNGCNTCTGATAAATGTTTTTTCCAATTAAAAGATGGAGAGCAATTATAAGCTAATAATTTTCCAGGATATTTTGAATGTATTGCATCAGCAAATTTTTTAGCCTCCTCCAAATTAGGCGTTGCTGTTTCACACCAAATTAAATCTGAATAAGGTGCATATGCTAATCCTCGAGATATCGCTTGTTCAATTCCATGTTTTACGTAGTAAAAACCTTCAGGAGATCTTTCTCCGGTTAAAAAAGGTTTATCATTTTCATCATAGTCGTTTGTAATTAGTTTAGCAGCATTAGCATCGGTTCTAGCTAAAATTATTAATGGAACATCTGCAATATCTGCAGCAAGTCTTGCAGCCTTTAAATTCTTAATCATTGTGCCTGTAGGCACTAAAACTTTACCACCCATGTGACCACATTTTTTTTCACTTGCTAACTGGTCTTCAAAATGCACTCCTGCAGCTCCAGCTCGAATAAATTTTTTAGCTAGCTCAAAAACGTTTAAAGGTCCACCAAAGCCTGCCTCGCCATCAGCAATAATTGGTAGCATGTAATCTACTCTATCTTTTGATTTCATATCTCCATCTTTTATTTCCATGTGTTGGATCTGATCTGCTCTTGTTAAAGCATTATTCATTGATTCAACTAATTTAGGAGCACTGTCATACGGATATAACGATTGATCAGGATACATTTCTCCTGCACTGTTTGCATCAGCAGCTACCTGCCATCCACTTAAATAGATTGCTTTTAAACCTGCTTTTGCATGTTGCACTGCATGATTTCCTGATAAAGAACCTAATGTATTAACATATGGTTCTGTGTTTAATAATCTCCAAAGCTTTTGAGATTGATGTTTGCACATCGAATATTCAATTTTTATTGAGCCCCTTAATCTCTCCACTTCCTCTGGTGTGTAATCTCTTTTAATTCCAGCAAATCTTTTTAGTTCATAAGAAACTTTAGTTTCCGAGCTCATATTAAATTCCTATTTTGTAAGATTTATAAGACTTAGAGGTATTAATTATCTTTACCAAATTCGTTGGTAAATTCATTCATACCGCTTGAACCCCAATCACAATGATCATCTCTTAAATAAATTCCTGATCTATTTTCGTGATTCTGAGGCTCATTATTGTAGTTTTGAGCCTTATTATCTTGGTTTTTGATCTTGTTTTTGTCGTTCATGTAAACTTTATAATTTACAAAGTTTACAAAAGCTACTTTTTTTTCTAAAAAGCTTGTAAAATATGGAAATTTATTGTAAATAATAATTTACAAAATTTACAAATAGAAAATATGAGTCAATTAGATCTTAAAATAGGGCCAAAAATNAAGTCTTTTAGGAGNCAACTAGGACTTCAGGCAAATAAGCTAGCAGAGCAATTAGGTATATCAGCAAGCTACCTTAACCTAATAGAAAGCGGGAAAAGAAAAATTGATGGAGATTTGCTTTTAAAGGTTTGCGAAGAACTGAANATTGAGCTTTCTGATTTAACAAAGAAATCTGATTTAAATTTAGTTAATGACATTTCAGAACTGTTAGACGACCAATTGTTTGAAGATTTAGATATTGTTGGTCCAGAAGTAAAAGATCTCGTAAATACAAATCCTAAAATTGCAAGAGCATTAATAAAACTTGGAGACCAATTTAAAGAAAAAGACCATGAGATGATAAATAAAGTCGAAAGCTTATCTGGCAAAATTATTGATAGTAGAAAAACTAGTTTTCCAGGGGAGGTAATTTCAGATTTTTTACAAGAAAAGAAAAATTATTTTCCAAAACTTGAAGATTTTGCAAATAAAGTATTTGAAAAAGTACAAATGAATAATCGTACAAGATATATTGCTCTTTGTGATTTTCTTAAAACAGAATATTCAATTACTGTTAAAGATGTAATACCCGAGGAGTCAAAACCATTTTCAAAAATTTATAACAAAAACAAAAAAGAACTTTTATTAAGCGATTATAATTCACTTGAAACAAAAAAACTTCATGCAGCTGCGCAGATTGCGCAAGAAGGTGCTATAGATATAATTAATGATTATTTATCTGAATTTAAATTTCCCTCTGAAGAATCTAAAAGTTTAACGCAAATAGCTTTATTAAACTATTGTGGGGCAGCAATATTAATGCCGTATAAACTTTTTCATTCTGAATGTAAAAAATTNAAATATGATTTAGAATTACTTCAAAATACTTTTGCTACATCCTTTGAACAAGTAGCTCATAGAGTAACTTGTTTACAAGATCCAAAACTACCGGGAATTCCTTTTCATATGTTAAGAGTTGATGTTGCTGGAAATATCTCAAAAAGATTTTCTTTATCTGGTATTGAAATTCCAAGATACGGTGGAGCATGTCCTAGATGGAATGTTTATTCTGCGTTTACCAGACCAGGTGTTATACAGGCTGCTGTAAGTAAAATGACCAATGGTGAAAAATATGTTTGTATTGCAAGAACTGTAGAGAAAGGTGTTGGAAGATTTGGACAATCAAAAAGTATTTTATCAATAGGCTTAGGTTGCGAGGCTAAATATGCTAAAGAATTTGTTTACACTGAAAATTTGAGTCTTAACGATAAAAAAACTGAAATACCAATTGGTGTTTCATGTAGAACCTGCGATAGATTAGATTGCTCACAAAGAGCATTCCCACCTCTTCATAAAAAATTTGATGTAGATATCAACGCTAGAGGTGTTTCTGTTTACGTTAGTGACAAATAACATTTAAAAACATACCAAGTGCTCAATATGTATTGGTCTTTTAATTCCAAACTTTTCTTGTACGTCATGTTGATGAATATGGTGAGAGTGAACAAATACGGGTATGAACAAATTTTTGATAGTTTTCAAAGTATAAATAAAATTTGTACCTCTAAACTTTCTATCAACAACTTCTAACTGAAGATTACTTTTATCATCATGTTCTAAATCCTCTGGTTGGATTAAAAGTTTCACATCTGCTCCCAATGGAAATGGTTTAACAAAATTTCCAGTAATAGTACCTAGTTCCTCATTTTCTAAGCTTTTCGGGCTCGTTACTTTAGCGGGTATTAAAATTCCTCTATTTAAGAAATTAACAACCTCAATAGAATTAGGTAGATGATAAACATTGTAAGGATCATCATACTGTTTAAGNTGATTATTTAAGATTATTCCACATTTTGATCCTAGATAAAAAGCTTCATAAGAGTCATGTGTTACAATTATTGTTGTTATTTTTAATTTTGATAGCATTTTTTTTAACTTTTCTTGAATATCTTCTTTATGACTTTGATCTACATTTGAAAGAGGCTCATCCAATAAAAGTAGATCTGGTTTAGATAAAAGTGATCTTGCAAGAGAAGCTCTTTGAGCCTCACCTGCACTAATTTGATGAGGATATTGATTTAGTATTTGAGAAATATCTAATATATCAACTATCTCCTTAAAACTTATTTGTTTATCTTTATTATCTGCATTTTTTTCTTCNCCTAATAATATATTTTTTTCTACAGTATAATGTGGAAACAAACTATTCTCCTGAAAGGCTAAAGATATATTTCTATTTTCAGGCTCAATATTTATTTCATCTGAAGCTAAAACTNTNCCTTTTAATTTAATATGGCCATTTTTAATTTTTTGTAGTCCAGCNATAGCNCTGAGTATTGTAGTTTTTCCAATTCCAGATGGTCCTAANAAACAAACAATGTCACCTTCTTTNTCNATTGAAAACGACATATTTTTAACTTTTGTTTTCCCATCNATAATAAAATCAACGTTTTTAACTTCAAAAAAATTATCCATTATTTTCTCTTAAAATATATTTTGATGCAATTATAATAAAGATTGAAGCAATTAAAATTAAAAATAAAGANGGCACTGCAGCTGCTTCAAGTAAATCTTCTGATGCNGAAATATATGCTGTGGTAGCAAAAGTTTCAAAATTAAAGGGTCTTAAAATTANTGTGATNGGTAACTCTCTTATTATTTCCAAAGAAATCAATATTATTATAAATAATAACGAGTTTCTTAAAAAAGGTATATGTATATTCATAAAAGTTTTTCTTTTGGAGTAACCAAGTAAATAAGCACTTTCATCAACAGCAATATTTATTTTTTCATAACCAGATTTAATTCCATTAAAAGCTAAAGAATAAAATCTTATNAAATAAACTATTACTAATCCNAATATTGAACCAATAAATACTTTTTTNATGGATAAAAACCCTAATGATTTAACAATAGTATTATCAAACCACGCAATAAAAGTTATAAAAGCAACTGCAAGTATTACACCTGGTATAGCATAACCTGAAATTGATAAAGTTGAGAGTATATTAAGTGTTCTATTATTTGTTACTCTGTTTCCATAATTTGATATTAATGAAAATATTATTAAAACTAAGCTCGATAATAAAGCCAAGTAAAGTGTATTTAATAATAGAGTAATAATTTGTAAATCCAATAAATTTTCAGGAAACTTTATTGTCCAATACAACATTTGACTTAGTGGAAATAAAAAACTCATGAAAAATACAAAAAAACAGAAAATAAATGCTAACAAGGACTTATAACCAAAAAGTTTTATTTTTTCCTTTTGTTTAAAACCACCCTTAATATTAAAGTGATATTTGGCTTTTTTCCTAGATAGGTTTTCTATTATGAACAAAGAAAATATAAAAAGTAACAGTAATGAAGCTATTCTGTTGGCAAATGCAAGATCATCAAAAGCAATCCAAGAGTTATAAATGCCTGTTGTTAACGTATTTATGGAAAAAAAATCTACTGCACCAAATTCAGCTAAAGTTTCCATAGCCACAAGAGATAATCCAGCAACTATTGCAGGACGTGCTGCTGGCAATATTATATTAAAAAACGATTTTAATCTTGAAAAACCAAGGTTTTTTCCTAGATCAATTAAGTTTTGAGATTGATACAGAAATGATGCTCTTGAGAGTATGAATACATAAGCAAAAAGAGAAAATGTCATTGATAAAGTCGCACCAAACATTCCATTAACTTTTGGAATTATTTTGTTGTATTCACCTTCACCAAATAGATTTGTTAAAATAGTATAAGCAATTCCATAATTATCAAAAAAAGCTGTTAAAGAGTATGCATAAATATATGGTGGAACTGCAAAAGATAAAATTAGTGCCCACTTAAAAAAATCGCTAAAAGGAAATTTAAAAAATGATACTAAATAAGCGGTTCCCGTTCCTATTATAAATGTGAATATTAAAACCAACACAAGTAAAGTTAATGAATTTAAAATATATTCTATTAAAAAAGTGTTTTTTAAAATTTCATAATAATTACTGGTCTCTTCAAAAAAACTAATTCCTACTGTAATAATTGGAATTATTACAACGAATGATATTAGGAAAGATGATAAATACCAGAAATTTATTTTTTTCATATTATAATCCGCCTTATAATCGTAAAAAAAACGTCCACGGTAAGGGTAAAATACCGTGGACGAGTAAATTAAGAAATTTAGAAATCAAAAACTTTTAGGATGTGCGGAACCTCCTCGTTTTTAATCTCAGATAAATTTCTTTTATTTATCCTGTTATTAATTTTTTCACATTCAGTTGCACATGCAGGACATGGCTCTGCTGATTTATTATAATTAATCTCAGAAATAAATTCTTTTTTATCTTTCATACTTATTTCCAACCAGCTGTAGTCATTACCTCTAATGCATCTGCTTGTTTTGCACCATAGCTAGAAACCTTAGTTTTTAGATCTTGTTTAAAATCTAAACCTATATTGTTTACAACTAATGGATTTGCTGAAACACCATCAATCATAGGAAATTCAAATGTATTATTAACAAAGTGCTCTTGGGACTCTGGAGTTAATAAAAACTCTACAAGTTTAATTGCATTTGATTTATTAGGTGCACCTTTTACTAAAGCAGCGCAGCTAATATTCATGTGAGTTCCTCTATCATTTTGGTTTGGAAAGAATGCTTTAACTTTTTTAGCAGCCTCTTGTTGCTCTGGACCTTTTTTACCAGATAGCATAAGTGCCAAATAATAAGTATTAGCAACTGCAATNTCAGCTTCTCCCGCAGCTACTGCCATAATTTGTGCTCTATCGTTACCTTCTGGTGTTCTAGCCATATTTGCAACAACTCCTTTTGCCCACTCAGCTGTAGCTTTTTTTCCATTATTTTTTACTAATGAAGCCACTAAAGACTTATTGTANATATTGCTAGATTTTCTNATTACTAATCTACCTTTCCATTTTGGATCGGCTAAACTTTCATANGTTAANCCNGACAATTCAGCTCCACTAACTCGTTCNGGTGCGTAATAAACTATTCTCGCTCTTTTCGCGATCCCAGTCCAATGCGAAGTCCTAAAATTTGCAGGCACAGCAGCTTTAATAGCTGGTGAAATTAATCCACCTTGCGTCATTCCTTTTGCTTTAAAAACCCCACATCTTCCAGCATCAGCTGTTATGTAAAGGTCTGCAGAAGAATCAGCGCCCTCTTCAATCATTCTTTTTTCAAGAGCTCCTGCTTTCCCGTTAATCAAATTTACTTTAATTCCAGTTTTATTTGTAAACTTGCTATAAAGTTCAGCATCAGCTTTATAATGTCTTGCATTAAAAACATTTACTTCTGATGCAACTGAATAACCAAAAATCAAAGTAAATAAGATTGATATTATGCTTATTTTCCTCATTTATCTCCGTTTCTCCGCACTGTTACTATTGATATTGAGAACTATTCTCAATGATAATGATTATCAATCGCACGAATTGACGCAGATGTCAATCTTAAAATTCCCACTCTGAAATCTTGCTATAAAGGAAATTTCTAAAAGCTTGAACTCTAGCAACGTTTTTCATTGATTGTGGGTATACAAAATGTGCCTCTGTAATTGGTCCTTCTACTTTAGGTAAAACTTTAATTATATTATTTGATTGATAACTTAAATAATCTGGTAACGCAGCTAATCCAACACCGCTTTCCACAGCTAATAATAGGCCCATAACGCTATTAACTTTCATAATAGATTTTCTTTTTTTATTGTCTTTCATACCAATTTTAAGTGCCCAATCTGGATTATATACAGGTGAGGGTGTTCCTTTTCCAAATGAAATAAATCTGTGTTTATTTAAATCTGTAATGGTTTTTGGCATACCATGTTTTTCAAGATATTTAGTAGATCCATAAATATGGTAATTAATATCTATTAGCTTNTTTTGAATATAATTAAGCTGTTTGGGTCTTCTCATAAAAATTCCAATGTCNGCTTGTCTTGTACTTAAATCTAATTCTTTATCATCAAAAATTAACTCNACNTCAATTTCTGGATGNAGTTGCATAAACTCTTGAATTCTAGGTGTTANCCAGTGNGTACCAAAACTTCTAACTGTTGTAATNGTAATTTTNCCTGTTGGATGATTTTTTTGATCTGAAAGAGANGTTTCAACTTCTTTTAATTTNCTAATCACTTCATGGGCAGTTTTAAAAACATANTCACCATTTTCGGTTAAAGTAAGTCCTCTCGCATGTCTTTCAAATAATTTTACTTTTAAATCCTCTTCAAGNGATTGAATTTGTCTACTGATAGCTGATTGACTAAGATTTAGATTTACTGTGGCACTTGTAAAACTCCCAGCTTCAGCAACAGCGTGAAAAATTTTTAATTTATCCCAATCCATTATTTGTTTAAATTGACGATATATCTTCCTGATGTTTTCCCTTGTAACATTTTNGGNTATACATCAATCAATTCGCCAAGACTTACCTCTTTTATAGATTTTTCAAGTAAAGCAAAATCAACTAGTTTTTCTACTTCCCCCCACAAAAATTCCCTTCTTTTAATTGATGCTGTGACAGAGTTTATACCCCAAAGCTTCACACCTCTTATAATAAAAGGCATTACCGTGGTATTTAGTTTTATTCCTGATGCATTTCCACAAGCTGCAACTATTCCAGCATCTTTAACGTGAGATAAAACATTTGATAAAACATTTCCTCCAACTGTATCAACTGCTCCATCGTAAATGCCTTTATCTAATGGTCTTGCTTCTTTATCTAATTCACTTGTATTAAGTACGTTTTTAGCACCGATTGATTTTAAATACTCTTTGTTACTATCCTTTCCTGTAACAGCAGTTACATTACATCCTAACTTACTTAAGATCATTGTTGCAATACTACCAACTCCACCTGATGCTCCAGTAACTAAAACATCTTGAACTTTCTCTCCAAGTAGTAAAACTTCTCTGGTTTGTTTTGTAGTAAAAGCACATTGTAAAGCAGTAAATCCTGCAGTACCTAATATCATTGCTTGTTTGGATGTAAGAGATTTAGGTTTTTTAACTAGAAATTCTCCATTCACTTTTGCATATTGAGAGAAGCCACCAAAATAAATCTCACCTACTCTCCATCCTGTAAGAATTATTTCATCGCCTTCTTTAAATTTTTGATTTTGACTTTCAACAACCGTACCTGAAAAATCTATACCTGGAATATGTGGAAATTCTTTTACTAATCTTGCACCATTTTTTAAAATTAGTGCATCTTTATAATTTAAACTTGAGTAATCTACTTTAACAGTAACATCCCCATGTTTTAAAAAACTTTTATCTAGGTCCTTTACTTCTCTAGTAAAATTTTCACCCTCTTGGTTTAAAACCAAGGCTTTAAATTTATCTGACATTTATGTTAATTAATATTATTTTGCGATGAATCTCAAATATCTATTTTGATAACTTAAATCGTCTCTAAATTGACCTAAATAAAAATTAGTAACTGTTGTAGCCTGTTCTTTTTTAATACCTCTCATAGTCATACACTGATGAGTTGAATCTATTGTTACTGCAACTCCTTTGGCATCTAATGCTTCCATTAATGTATTGGCTATTTGAACTGTTAGTCTTTCTTGAGTTTGTAATCTTTTTGAGAATACTTCAACTACTCTTGCAATTTTACTGAGCCCTACTACTCTTTGATTTGGAATATATGCAACATGCGCAATTCCAATTATCGGTGCCATGTGGTGCTCACAGTGACTTTGCACTGATATATTTTTTTGAACTACCATATCACTGTAACCTTCAACATCACCGAATGTTTTGTTTAATATTTCTTTTGGATCCTCTTGGTAACCTTTAAAATACTCTTTAAATGCTTTAGTTACTCTTTTTGGAGTTTCAAGAAGCCCTTCTCTAGTTGGGTCTTCACCTATCCATTTAAGAATTTTTACAAATGCTTCTCTAGCTTCTTCGTCTGTAACTTTTTCTTGTTTTTTTTCGTTTTCGTTTTTTACTAATTTCATAAAGTGAGATTTATATATTAATTCTATAATTTTAAAATGTTTATTATATTTCTTAATATGTTAAAAAATCTTTGAAATGTTTAAAAAAAGAGAAAATGTCGCTGAAATTGAGGAAGGTAGCCTATTATCACCTAAATTTGATAATGACGGCTTGATCCCTGTTGTGACAACTTGCGCAAAAACGAAAGAAATCTTAATGCATGGATTTATGAATGTTGAAGCTCTTAAACTCTCAATAGAAACAAAAGAGGCACACTATTGGAGTAGATCGAGAAAACAAATTTGGCATAAAGGTAAAACAAGTGGATTTGTTCAAAAAATAAAAGAAATTAGAATTGACGATGATCAAGATTCTGTATGGTTAAGTGTTGATATTGGAGATGGGTCAAGTTGCCATGTTGGATATAGATCTTGTTTTTATAGATCTATTCCGCTTGGAAAAATAGATAATGCAAGAAATATAAAAATGAATTTTGAGGAGAAAGAGAAAAAATTTGATCCAGAAAAAGTATATAAAGGTCAACCAAATCCTACAAAAATTTAAAAATGAAAGTATTTAATCCGTTTGGACCAGTATTAGCAAAAGTTAAAATTCCAAAAAAAATTGTTAATAAAATAAATTTGGAAGTTGATAAGATAATTTTTAATAAAAAATTGTCAAAAAAAAATGATTACTCTAAAAAAGTTGTTGGACAAGTATACCAAGAAATAAAATTATCAGATCAATTCACAAGCAAAGTAATTAAAAAATTTCTGTTAAAAAATATTTCCACATATATTAAAAAATCAATAAACCAAAACACAAATAAAATAAAAATAAAAAATTTTTGGGTCGTAAGACAATTTAAAAATGAATACAACCCTGTTCATTTTCATGACGGAGATATTTCAGGTGTTGGTTACTTAAAAATTCCAAAAAATTTAACAAAGAATAAAAAAAATACAAAAACAAATGGAACAATAGATTTTATAAGTGGTCAAAAATCCTTTCTTTCAAATAGTATACACAACCATGTACCTAAAGTTGGAGATATGATAATTTTCCCAAACTACTTGATGCACACTGCATATCCATTTTCAGTTGAAGGTGAAAGAAGATCTTTCTCTTTTAATCTTGAAGTAGATGAAAAAATTTCAAAGACTATTTAATGTCTGATAAACAAAAAAATGTTTTGGGTGAAGTATTAGAAGATTGTTCTTTAGATCCTTTAACTGGTTGGTATCGAGATGGTTGTTGTAAAACAGATGAAAATGATACTGGAGTACATACAGTTTGTGCAAAAGTAAATGATGAATTTTTAGAATGGTGCAAGCAAGCGGGTAATGATTTAATTACCCCACATCCTGAATTTGGCTTTCCTGGTTTAAAAAATGGTGATAGTTGGTGTGTTTGTGCGGGTTGGTATGCTAAAGCAGTTGAGGCTGGAAAAGGTTGTCCTATTTATTTAAAAAAAACTCATGAAAATACTTTAAAATTAATCCCAATTGAAACTTTGAAAAAGTTTGCAATAGATCTTTCTTAATTACATATTTCCATATCGTGGTCCACCACTGCCTTCTGGGGTGACCCAAGTAATGTTTTGTGATGGTTCTTTGATATCACAAGTTTTACAATGAATACAATTTTGTGCATTGATTACAAATTTTGGAATATTACTTTCTATTTGAACTTCATAAACTCCGGCTGGACAATACCTTTGTGCTGGCTCATCAAATTTTTCAAGAGTGTATTTAATTGGTAAATCTTTATCTTTTAATTTTAAATGCACTGGTTGATTATCTGCATGATTTGTTCCTGTTAGATAAACAGAACTTGTTTTATCAAATGTGATTTTATTATCAGGTTTTGGGTATTCAATTTTAGGCATCTCACTAGCAGGCTTCAAACATTCGTGGTCGGCATGTTTATGTTTTAGAGTAAATGGTAACTTGCCTCTAAAGAGTATCTGATCGATGCCTGTAAATATTATTCCTAAAATCAGTCCCCAACTAAAGCTCGGTTTCACATTTCTAGCCGCATGTAACTCTTCATAAACCCAGCTTTTTTTGAATTTTTCCTCATAACTTGATAAGTCTTTATTATCTTTAATAAATTCGTTAATGGTCTCGGCAGCTATTATCCCACTCTTCATTGCCGTGTGAGAACCTTTTATTTTTGGCATGTTTAAAGTTCCTGCATCGCAACCAACAAGTAAAGCACCTGGCATATACATTTTTGGTAAACTTTGTAAACCACCCTCTATGAGCGCTCTTGCGCCATAAGAAATTCTTTTTCCTCCCTCAATCATTTTTTTTATTGAAGGGTGAGTTTTAAATCTTTGGAATTCATCAAAGGGTGACAAGTGGGGGTTTTGATAATCTAACCCTATTACATATCCTAAAAAAATTTGTTTATTCTCAGCATGATAGATAAAACTACCACCATAGGTTTTATTGTCTAATGGCCATCCGGCAGTATGCATCACTAACCCCTCTTCATGTTTACTATCATCAACTTCCCAAATTTCTTTAAAACCAATTCCATATTGTTGTGGATCTTTATCTTTATCTAATTCAAATTTTTTAATTAATTCTTTACCTAGATGACCTCTGCACCCTTCAGCAAATACAGTTACTTTAGCATGAAGTTCTATTCCAGATTCAAAACTATCTTTTTTATTTCCATCTTTATCAATTCCCATATCTTGTGTGGCAACTCCCTTTACAGATCCGTCGTCATTATAAATAATTTCGCTCGCAGGAAATCCAGGAAAAATTTCCACTCCAAGTGCCTCTGCTTGTTCAGCAAGCCATCTACATAAGTTTGCAAGACTAATTATATAATTTTTATGATTTTGTTGTACTTTAGGTAAAAGCCATGTAGGCCAGCTTAGTGATTTATTTTTACTAAGAAACAGAAATTTTTCTTTTTTTACTTTTGTTTTTATAGGTGAATTCAAATCTTTCCAATTTGGAATTAATTCATCCAAAGCTCTTGTTTCAAAGACATTTCCAGAAAGAATATGGGCGCCAATCTCTGCAGCCTTTTCTAAAATGCAAACATTTATATTTGGATTTAGTTGTTTAAGTTTAATTGCGGTTGACAAACCTGACGGTCCACCACCAACAACTACAACATCATATTCCATTACTTCTCTAGACATAATGGTATTTTTTTACAATATTTGTTATTTTTGTATAGTGTTTAATTTGTTCAATTCTTCTAGAAATTGCGGCAATGCTTCAAACAAATCCGCCTCTAGTCCATAATCTGCTACACTAAATATAGGAGCCTCTCCGTCTTTGTTGATTGCAACTATTACTTTGCTTTCTTTCATTCCAGCAAGATGTTGAATTGCACCTGAGATACCTACTGCAATATAAAGATCTGGGACTACAACTTTTCCTGTTTGTCCAACTTGGTGATCATTTGTAATATAGCCTGCATCGACTGCAGCTCTTGAGGCACCAATTGCAGCGTTTAACTTATCTGCAATAGCAGTGATTAATTTAAAATTGTCACCACTCTGCATACCTCTACCACCAGAAATTACAATTCTCGCAGTTCCAAGCTCTGGTCTGTCAGATTTAACTTCCTCTTTTTTAACAAACTTAGTCAAAGTAAATTCATCGGCTCCATCACCTTTTACTATTTCTGCTGATCCACCGTCAGATGGTGCAGCATCGAAAGATGTCGGTCTTATAGTTACACATTTTTTTTTATCATTACTTTTAACTGTAGCAAAAGCATTTCCTGCATAAATTGGTCTTAAAAAAGTATCTGGAGAAATTACTTTAATTATATCGCTTACCTGTGAGCAATCCATTAAAGCAGCAATTCTCGGCATTAAATTTTTACCAAACGTATTAGCTGAACAGACTATATGAGAATAGTTTTCAGCATGTTTTATAATTACTGGAGTAAAATTTTCAGCTAAATAATTTTCATAAATAGGATTTTCAATTTGAATTACTTTCTTAACTAATGGAACCGCTGAAGCAGCTTTTGCAGCACCGTCGGAATTGTGACCTATCACTAACACATGTAAATCTTGATCTATTTGAGAAGCAGCAGTAATCGCGTTTAGAGTAAAAGGTTTTAACTCTTTATTATTATGTTCTGCTATTAATAAAACTGACATTAAATTACTTTTGCCTCATTTTTAAGTTTTTGTACTAACTCCGCAACACTTCCTACTTTAATACCTGCTTTTCTTTTAGGAGGTTCCTCAACCTTAATTTGCTCGATTCTTGGCTTAGTATCAATGCCTAAATCTGTAGCACTTAATTGCTCAAGAGGCTTCTTTTTAGCCTTCATTATATTTGGTAAAGACGCATATCTAGGTTCATTTAACCTTAAATCGCAAGTAACAATTGCGGGTACATTAACTGATATAGTCTCTAATCCCTCGTCCACTTCTCTAGTTACATCTAAAGATTTATCTTTGACCTCAATTTTTGAGGCAAAAGTAGCTTGTGGCCAATTCAATAAAGCTGCTAACATTTGACCTGTCTGATTACAGTCATCATCAATAGCTTGTTTGCCCATGAAGACTAAATCTGGTTTTTCTTTCTCAACAACTTTCTGTAAAATTTTTGATACCGCTAAAGGCTCCAAAATTCCATCAGCTTTAACATGAATTCCTCTGTCTGCTCCTACCGCTAAAGCTTTTCTTACAGTTTCTTGAGCTTTCTCTTCGCCGATTGTAATAGCAATTACCTCGGTTGCTTTACCAGACTCTTTAATTTTGACAGCCTCTTCAACAGCATTATCATCAGGTGGATTAGTTGACATTTTTACGTTATCAGTGACAACACCAGTGCCATCCTCCTTTACTCTTACTTGTACATTGTAATCAATAACTCTTTTTACAGCGACTAATATTTTCATTAAGCTCTCAATAAATTATTTTCAGGATCATAAGGACTTTCCTCTAATATTGTTGCCTCATGCATCTTACCAAGTATATCAATTTTTAATTTTTGTCCAACGTTAGCTAACTCTGGTTTAACCATACCTAATGCGATAGATTTTCCTAATCTAAAACCAAAATCACCACCTGTTGCTCTACCTATCACTGATCCATTTTCATAAATAGGATTGTTTCCTAAAACATCTGCATCTGTTGTGTTATGAACTTCAAGTGTAATTAATTTATTGTTAAATCCTTTTTCTCTCCATTTATTAAGTGCATCTAGACCTATAAAGTTTCCCTTATTTGGGTGAATAAACCTATCAAGTCCACTCTCGTAAGGAGAATATTCAATTGATAATTCTGTTCCAACTAATTTATAAGATTTTTCTACTCTTAAACTATTCATCGCTCGTATTCCAAATGGTTTTAGATTTAAATCTTTACCTGCCTCCATTAATTTATCAAAAATATGGTTTTGATATTCTATGCCATGATGAAGCTCCCAACCAAGTTCTCCAACAAAGTTAACTCTCATCGCATTTACAGGTGCCTGGCCAATATCCACATTTTTAGCACTTAACCATTTAAAATTTTCATTTGAAAAATCATCTTTTGAAACTCTTTGCATCAATTCTCTAGCTTTTGGCCCAGAGACTACTAATACACCCGTACTATTTGTTAAATTTTCAAATTGTACTGAGCCATCNCTTGGCATCCATTTTAATATCCAATCATGATCTAATCTTTGAAAAGCACCTGCCGAAACTAAATAAAAACTGTCCTCTGCTTCTCGCATAATTGTAAATTCAGAGTGCACACCACCTTTTGTATTTAAAGCATGGCACAAATTTATTCTTCCAACTTTTTTTGGAAGTTTGTTGGCGACTAATTTATCTAAAAATTCTTCTGCTTTAGGACCTTTAATTCTACATTTTGCAAAAGCTGTCATGTCTAGCAATCCAACATTTTCTTTCACGTTCTTGCATTCTTTTTTTATAGCCTCAAACCATTTTGATCTTCTAAAAGACCAATCGTCCTCTTGTTTCATCCCATCAGTTGCAAAAAAATTTGGTCTCTCCCATCCAAATTTTTGTCCAAACACAGCTCCTAAATTTTTCATTCTATCGTAACATGGTGCTGTTCTTAATGGTCTTGCAGCTCCTCTTTCCTCATCTGGATAATGAATTATAAATACATTTCTATATGCTTCTTCATTTTTTTCTTTAAGATATGATTTTGAACAATAATCTCCGTATCTTCTTGGCTCAACGCCTAACATATCAATAGTTGGTTCTCCATCAACAATCCATTCTGCTAATTGCCAACCTGCACCACCAGCTGCTGTAATTCCAAAACTATGTCCCTCATTAATCCAAAAATTTTTCAATCCCCAAGCTGGACCAACTATTGGATTGCCATCTGGTGTATAGCATATAGCACCATTATAAACTTTCTTCACTCCAACTTCTCCAAATGCAGGTACTCGGTGGATTGCACCTTCAATGTGAGGAGCGAGTCTATCAAGATCTTCTTGAAATAATTCATACTCAGAATCTTTTGATGGTCCGTCTACATAACAACATGGAGCACCATCTTCATAAGGGCCTAAAATCAAACCGCCAGCTTCCTCTCTCATGTACCATCTGCTATCGCTATCTCTTAAAACTCCCATCTCTGGAAGTCCTTGTTTTTTTCTTTTTTGTATTTCTGGATGCGGTTCAGTCACAATGTATTGATGTTCGACTGGAATAACAGGAATATCTAATCCAACCATCTTACCAGTTTGTCTTGCAAAATTACCAGAACATGACATCACGTGTTCGCACTCGATAGAACCTTTATCGGTTTCAACCACCCATCCGTCTTTTGTCTGTTTAATTCCAATTACATTTGTGTTTCTATAAATTTCTGCACCTCTATTTCTTGCGCCTGTTGCTAAAGCTTGAGTAAGATCGGCAGGTTGAATGTAACCGTCCTCTGGGTGTTGAATTGCGCCAACTAGATCTGAAGTATTACACAGTGGCCAAATTTCTTTTACTTGGTCAGGTGTTAAGAATTTTACATCGACTCCAATTGTTTGTGCAACTCCTGCATACTGATGATATTCATCCATTCGATCTTTAGTGCTTGCTAATCTAATATTTGATACAACACTGAAGCCAACATTTTTTCCTGTTTCTTTTTCTAATGTTTTATAAAGATTGACTGCGTATTTATGAAGTTGTCCCACTGAATAACTCATATTAAACAATGGTAAAAGTCCGGCAGCATGCCAAGTTGATCCGGATGTTAGTTCTTTTCTCTCAACTAAAACAACATCGGACCATCCTTTTTTTGCTAAGTGATAAAGTGCGCTTACTCCAACTACACCTCCACCAACTATAACTACTTTAGCTTTTGATTTCATAATTGGATTCCTACTAAATTTCTCATCTTAACGAAACATAAATTTAATAGTCATCATCAGAATCTCTCCAACCCTTCTGGTACATTAGGTATGCTGCAATAGTCACACTAATTACTCCAGCAACCATACCACAATTAATTCCCACTTCTTTNCCCCAAAGAAACCAACCAATTTGGGTTGCTGCAATGGGTGGAATACATAAAATTCCCATTAAAATCGCAACTCTTATATAATCAGGTAATTTTGGCATTAGATTGATGACCCCATAGATATTGGTGAGGATACAGCTGTTGTTAACCAACAATCCTTTAGTGGTCCTTCCTCAATAAATTTTTCAACTTGCCATTTAAATTTAAAATATTCTTTTTCAGCATTTAAAATAATTACTTCAAAGGTTGCAACATCCTCTGATAAAAAAATTTCTTTAATTTTATGCTCTTTATGATTCAGCAACATTGAGTATGCCTTACCTTTGAGCATAATTTTAAATTTCTCAAGGGGTCCTGTGTATCTTTGGTTATCTGGATGTGCAAATGCCCAAGTCTGCTCGATACCATCATCTTTATATTCTTTGCTATTATTCTTTAATCCTCTTAATTGGATTTTAACAACTTGAAGAGGTTCAATACCATTATTTGGCTTTATTATCTCAGCAAAAGCAAATTTGTTTATTGAAATGACTGATAATATTAAAAAAAAGCTTATAGTTGTTTTAATTTTATTTAAATACATTTTAATTAATAAATTATATCATGTTTAAAAAATTATTAATTTACTAATTAGGACGCACATGAAAATCGGCTTTATTGGATTGGGAAATGTCGGTGGCAAATTAGCTGGTAGTTTACTGAGAAATAAATTTGACCTAACTGTTAGAGATTTAGATAAAAGTTTGACTGATGAATTCAAAAAAAAGGGGGCAAAAATAGCTGAAAACTCCAGAGAGCTTACTGAAGGTGTTGATTTAATAATTACTTGTCTCCCTTCACCAGAAATATGTAAAGATGTGATGGAAGGATCAAATGGTATTCTTAAGGGTATAAGTAAAGACAAAGTTTGGCTAGAGATGAGCACTACAGATGAAGCTGAAGTCAAGAGAATGGGAAAACTAATATCAGAAAAAGGAGGAATACCACTTGATGGTCCGGTTAGTGGTGGGTGCCACAGAGCAGCAACTGGCAATATTGCAATTTTTGTAGGTGGAGAAAGAAAAGCTTTTGAAAAAATTTTACCTGCTCTCTCATCAATGGGGAGAAAAATACTTCACACAGGGGAATTAGGAAGTGCTTCAATACTTAAAGTAATTACAAATTATCTTGCTTCTACGCATTTAGCTGCATTGGGAGAGGCTTGGGCGGTTGCGAAAAAATCAAAATTAGATCTTANCAAAACCTTCAAAGGTATAGCAGTATCCTCAGGTAATTCTTTTGTACATGAAACAGAAAGCCAAGTTATTTTAAATGGATCATATAATATAAACTTTACAATGGATTTAGTTGAAAAGGATGTTGGTTTGTTTAATCAATTGGCAAAAAAATTAGATACAAATTTAGAAATTTCACCTTTGGTACTGGATATTTTTAAAGATGCAAAAAAAAAATATGGTTCTAGAGCTTGGTCTTCTATGGTTGTTAAAAGATTTGAGGATAAATTAGGTATTAATTTTAGAGCATCAAATTTTCCTGAAGAACTAATTGATGATGAAAAAGAAGAAAAAGGTTACGAAATATAATTGCTAACATGTTGGACAGAAAAAAATTTTATATTGATGGCAAATGGGTAGATCCAAATAAAGATAATGATTTTGATGTTATCAACCCATCAAATGAGGAATGTTTTGCAAAAATTTCTTTAGGATCAAAAGAAGATGTTGATAAAGCAGTTATAGCTGCAAAAAATGCGTTCGAAAGTTGGAGAGATGTACCAAAAGATAAAAAGATTAATTTGCTTGAGACGCTACTAGCAATTTATAAAAAAAAATTTGATATTATGTCTGAGGCTATATCAACTGAAATGGGTGCTCCAATTGATTGGGCAAAAGAAGTTCAAACTGCATCTGGTCAAGCACATCTTGAAGACTTTATTTTAAGATTAAAAAATTTTAATTTTGATAAGCAATTTGATAAAAAATCTAATAACCATATCTGTTATGAGCCAATAGGTGTATGCGGATTAATAACTCCTTGGAACTGGCCAATAAACCAAATTGCACTCAAAGTAATTCCAGCTCTTGCAACAGGTTGCACAATGATACTTAAGCCCTCTGAAATATCTCCTTTATCAGCAATGGTCTTTGCAGAAATGATTGACGAAGCTAAATTTCCAAAAGGTGTATTTAATTTAATTAATGGAGATGGTGCTGGAGTAGGAACTCAATTATCTGGTCATCCTGATATAGATATGATTTCATTTACTGGTTCTACAAGAGCTGGGAGACTTATTTCAAAGAATGCAGCTGATACTATTAAAAAAGTTTGTTTAGAGCTTGGTGGAAAGGGAGGCAATATAGTTTTTGCAGATGCATATCCAAACGCTGTGCGGGATGGAATTAGAAATGTAATGAGTAACTCTGGTCAATCATGTGATGCCCCTACAAGAATGTTAGTAGAAAAATCTATTTACAAAAAAGCTGTTGATGAAGCAATTGATGAAGCAAATAAAATCAAAGTAGATTTAGCTTCAAAAAAGGGAGATCACATAGGACCTGTAGTATCTAAAATTCAATACGATAAAATTATTAAATTAATTAAAAGTGGCATTGAGGAAGGTGCAACACTTTCAGCAGGTGGACCTGAATTACCCAATGGGTTAAATAAAGGCTACTTTATAAAACCAACTATATTCACTAATGTTACAAATGAAATGACAATTGCAAAAGAAGAAATTTTTGGTCCAGTGTTATCAATTATTCCATTTAATACTGAAGATGAGGCTATTAAAATTGTAAATGATACCTCTTATGGTTTAGGAAACTACTTACAAACTGAAGATAAAGAAAAAGCAAAAAGAGTTGCAAAAAAATTAAGATCTGGCTGTGTATATATTAACGGTAAAAGCGCTGATGCTGGTACACCTTTTGGTGGATACAAACAATCTGGAAATGGTCGAGAGGGAGGCGTTTGGGGTCTTGAGGAATTTTTAGAAGTAAAAACAGTTACTGGTTGGAATTAGATTTATTTTTTAAATATTTTAATCTTCCTATAATTTCATCTCTATCCATATAATATCCCTGCAAATGTCGATGACCAGAATTAGGGTCATATTCAGTTCTTCCATGTAATAATCGTCTATTATTAAAAGAAAAAATATCTCCTGGTTCTAACCTAAACTTTATTTGAAACTTATCATCGTGCAAAAGATTACCAAATCTATGATGTGCTTTATAAACCTTATCCATCAAATCTGGGTGGCAATCTAATGCATCCATTGTTGCAACACTAAATCTAATATCATGATAATCCTTATCTTTAGTAAGCGATACAGCAGGAGCATAATAACTTCTAACAGACTCTTGCGTATAATCCATATCTCTAAACTTTAGATGAACATTTATTAAAGTATCAAATATATCTTGCTCATTTTTTCTAAGATAATCCGCAACTGCAAAGCCATCAACCGCTGATGACTCTCCACCTTCTGCTGAATTTATTAAACAATGTAAGAACTGGTAACCTGGAGGGGTTTCAAACCATGGTAAATCCATATGGTTTCTCAAAGCATGAGCTGTATAAGCAGAGTTGTTTGGTTTTGGAATATTAATCACCTCAAATGGTGTTTTGAAAAAAGTTTCACGTGTGTGGCTTATCCTATTTAATACTTTAAAACCTGATTTTTTTTCAACGGGTGCATTTTTAACGATTGCGATACCTGTATGATGAAGGAGTTCTAACCATTTTACTAAGCCAGCCTCAGAATTCATTATTTCATCATGCTCAATTTCAATCGATTTAAGATTTTGTTGAAGAGAATTATCCCAGAGTTTGTATGGTGAAATATACTGAGAATTATTTTTAATAGTATAGCAATTTTCTCTCAGCCAGTTTTGATCATAATAACTTGTGTGATTTCCCTCACTCCACTCAATTTCTAATTTACCCGCACTATTTATAGAATATTTCTTTGGATTAATTTGGTTTGATACCTTTAGGATATTAAACATTCTATGTCGTGAATCTTTATCATGAGCTGTGGGGCAATTATCTCTTAACCACATGTAATTAAATTTACTTTTTTTTCCATCGTCCCAAAGAACTTCAAGGCAATTTGAGTTCTTTGTTATATTTTTAATAGTAAAATTTTGCATTAAGTTTTATAATTTGATTTCTCTCTATCTAGTTTTCTTAAAAGTGCAGCCCATTCTGTTTTGCCATCATAATTATAATCATCAGATTTGTCCATATTCTCCCAAAAGAAGGCTGCCTTTTGCTTGTCGATTTCGTGTACTTTTAATCCCATAGATAAATTTTTTACCTGAACTGTGCATGCTTGTTCTAAATAATATGCCCTAAAAAAAGCTTCAGATGCGGTTTTGCCAACAGTATAATATCCATGGTTCCTTGTAATTAATATGTCGTGTTGCTTTATTAAAGACATAAATTTATTTCCGTAGTCTTTATCCTCAACAAATTCATAGTCTACGTATCCAATTAAATGATTAAGATAGACTGCAGCTTGCGATAAATACATTAATCCTTCTTTAGTTCCACCAACTGCCATTACATCGTTTGCATGTCCATGGACATAAAAATTTACATCTTGCCTTGCATTGAATATCCATTTTGCAAGATTATTACATCCATCGTTAAGCCAGGGATTATCATTTTCAATTGCTTTGCCCTCTTTATTAATTTTAACAAGTGATGACGCTGTTATTTCCTCATAAAACATTCCATAAGGATGAACAAAAGAGTTATCTTTATTTTCAATTGAACGAGCACCGGCACATTGATTAGCAAGATCGGTCATGCCATACATGTGAAGAATTCTGTAAAGAGCAGCTAATTCACATCTAACATTAAAATCTTTATCACTCATGTTTGTAAAATTATTATATTTTTAACTAAAATAAATTGAAAAAATTATATTTCAATTAAAAGTTGTATTTATTTATTTTGTATCACTCTCCTCAAGCTGTTAAATATTGTGTGAAAATGTCNAAGATTGAAATTAATAATGTTTATAAAATTTTTGGTAGCAATCCAAAGTCAGTTCTACCAATGGTTAAAGAAGGATCATCAAAAGAGGAAATTTTAGAAAAAACTGGCCATACAGTTGGCTTGGATAATGTTTCCATGAAGATTGAAGAAGGCGAAATATTTGTTTGTATGGGTTTATCTGGCTCTGGTAAATCTACTCTGATCAGACATTTAAATAGATTAATTGATCCAACTGAGGGTGAAATTTTAGTTGAAGGTACTGATGTAATGACTTTAAGCCAACAAAAACTAATTGATTTTAGAAGACATAAAATGAGCATGGTTTTTCAAAGATTTGGTTTATTTCCACATAAAACTGTAATTCAAAATGTCGGGTATGGACTAGAGATACAAGGTATTACTGACGAGGAAAGAAAAAAAATTTGTATGAATAAAATTGAGGCTGTTGGGCTTAGTGGATTTGAGAATCAATATCCTAATCAATTATCTGGTGGAATGCAGCAAAGAGTTGGATTAGCAAGAGCTTTAGCAACTGATACTGATATTATGTTAATGGATGAAGCATTTTCTGCTTTAGACCCATTAATAAGAAGTGATATGCAGAAACAATTATTAGATTTACAAGAACAATTAAAAAAAACTATTGTCTTTATTACTCATGATTTAGACGAGTCACTTAGATTAGGTGATCATATTGGAATACTTAATGCTGGAAAACTTGTTCAGGTTGGTAGTCCGGTTGATATAATAATGAATCCTGCAGATGAATATGTTGCTGCATTTGTCAAAGATGTGAATAGAGCCAAAGTTATAAAAGCTAAAGTTATCATGACTCCAAAAGAAAAGGTTAATGGTATTGATAAATCTAACCTTTTAAAAGTTCAAGAAGATCAATTTATTGAAGAATTTTTACCACAAGTTGTTTGCACCAATGCAAATTGTGAAGTTGTGGATAAGAAAGGTAATATTAAAGGCTATATTACAAACAAGGAATTAAAAGACTCTCTAACTAAAGGTAAGTAAAAATTTATACTTTTAATTTCTTATCTTCTATATCCATAAAAGGGAAATGAGAATTTTCATAAAAAATATTAATTGCTTTTTTTAAAATAGTAATATCATCGAGCAATCCTGCATATAAATAATATTTATTCCATTTTTCTACATAAGTGAGTACAGGAGCAGCACACTTTTTACAAAAATGTTTTTTTATTTTTTTTTCACTTCCGCCATTATGCTCGTATATCGATAATTTGCTCATCTCTATATCAATAGCATTCTCTCGTAATTCAATAATTGAAATCATCCCACCTATTTTTTTTCTACAATCTTGGCAGTGGCAGTTAAAAACTCTTGGTATTTCATCAAGTTTAACTGTGAAATTAATTGCTCCACAAATACAACTCCCTTTTTTATTTACAAATATTTTTTCTGCCATTGATATATAGTCTCATATAATTTTATTTTTTAAAATAAAAAAAGTGGTAATTTAAATAATGAGTGCTCAAAATAATAATCCAAGAGGTATAGTACTTGTCATTATTGCAATGTCTTTATTTGCTATGCAAGACGCACTTATCAAGTTTGTTTTTGAAAAATCAGCTTTATATGAAATATTTTTTGGTAGATATGTTGTTGCATCTTTTTTATTATTTTGTTTTGTNGTAATTGCCAAAAAAAAGGTTTCTCTTAAAACTCAATATCCTTTTTTAACAATTTTAAGAGTTGTTCTGCACTTTCTAGCTTTTTCTGCATTTTTTATATCTTTAACTTTTATGCCTCTTGCAACTGCAAACGCATTATTTTTTTCAAGCCCTTTCTTTGTTTCAATATTTGCAAAATTTTTTTTAAAGGAATTTATAGGTATAAGAAGATGGTCAGCAATTGTATTTGGATTTATTGGTGTATACGTGGTTCTAAATCCAAACTTTTCAGAATTTGAATATAAAAATTTACTTCCAGTTTTGAGTGCATTTTTATATGCATCTTCTATGGTTATTACAAAATACACATCAGTAAAAGATGATGTGTATACTCAGTTATTTTATTTTTATTTAATCTCTATATCAATTTTAATAGTTATATTTTTACTAATGGGACAAGGACAATTTAATAATTCAAGTTATGATCCAACAATGCAATTTATATTCAGAGATTGGTTTTCAAACTTTGATTATACATGGAAATTTATTTTATTTTTTGGTGTTGCTGCTTCTGTTGCATTTATATGCATTTTTTCAGCATATATAGTTGCATCTCCATCAGTCGTTTCTTTATTTGAATATTCGCTGATAATTATGTCAATGATACCTGGTTATTTGTTATTCAATGAAATACCATCAATAAGAACTTTTATTGGTGTAGCTTGTATTATAAGTGCTGGTGTTTATATTTATTTCAGAGAAAAAGTTAGAGATCAGTATATTGCTACTGAAACTCCAGTAAGAAGATGAAAAAGAATTATATACCCACAATTAATATTTCAGCTTTGTTGAGTGGAAATTTTAAAAATAAAAAAGAGATGAAAATTTTGAAAGAAATTGAAAAAGCATCCATTAATGTTGGTTTTTTTCAAATAGTTGGACATGGAATAAGCAAGAAAAGTATTAAAGATATTACTGCAGTTGGGAAAAATTTTTTTGCTTCAACCAAATTAAATAAAATGAAATTAGCTCCTAAGAAATGGAATAAATCTAATAAAAATTTATATAGAGGATACTTTCCTAACGATGTTAATGGTAAAGAAGGCTTGGATATTGGGGATCTGAAAGTTTCAAAAAAATATGCCTCAAAAATTAATAATCAATATATTGAGTATTTAAATTTAAATAAATCTTTAAGTAAAAGCTCAATTAATGTTTTGAAAGATTACTATGATGAAATATTTAATTTAGGCGAAACATTATTCAAAAGTATCATTAAAATTTATAATCTTGATATTAGAAATTCAAAAGTTGCTTTTAAAAGACAAAAAACGCTTAGTACTTTAAGATTTAATTATTACCCAAATCAATCTAAGCCTGTTGAAATATCTAAGCAAGATGGTGTAGCGCTTGGATGTGAAACCCATGTTGATAGTGGAATTTTTACAATTCTCTATCAAGATAAGAAAGGTGGTCTTCAGGTTCAGAATAGACGAAATAAAAAATGGTATGATGTACCATTCAATAAAAATGCGTTAATTGTAAACACTGGTCTTGCATTGGAATATTTAAGCAAAGGAAAATTTAAAGCCACTAATCACCGAGTATTATGGAACAAAACGAAAAGACTTTCTATTCCATTTTTCTTTGAGCCTTCATATGACTTTAAAATGAATAAATCTTTTTTCACTAAAAGACCAAATAACAATACCGGAATCATATTTGAAAAATTTTTAAATAAATCCTTAAGAAAATTTGTTGAATATCAAAGATAATTATCAAATCTTATTAGCTGTATCAGTTACGACCTGTAAAAATTTTTTTCTTTTCTCGTCAGAAACAAATGGCACTGAAAAAAATCTTTTATAAGTGATATCGGAAATACCACATAAATTAAAAACGCCTCTTTTCAATCGTTTGGTTGGCATATTTAAAAAGAAAGTTCTAATAGCAAATTGAGGAGAGCCATAAGTACAAAATATAATTGCTTTTTTCCCTTTTAAATTACCAACCGGATATCCATAATTGCCAACTAGTTTTTTAAAAGTAAAAGCCCAAGGTGGTGCAAGAACTTTATCTATCCAACCTTCTGCTATTGCTGGAAGTCTAAAATTCCAGATTGGAGCTATCATTGTAATAATATCACTTTTCTCAATTCTTTCTCTATGATCTAAAACAACTTTGTCTGGTTTTTCTCCAGCAAACACAGGATCAAATTTTTCCTTATACAAATCTACACAATCTACTTCGTGGCCTTTTTCTTTAAGACATTTAATAAAAGTATCTCTTATAGCGGCATTAAAAGATTGATCGTTATAATGACTGTAAACTAAAAATATTTTTTTCATTTTCCCCAAATACTATCTAGCTTTTTTTCTCGTCCACATCCTTTTTTATATAATAAATAATTTACAAAGTTTTCTTGATAATAATTTTGATGACTGTCCTCACCTTTATAAAATTTATCATATTTTCTAACATACGTTACTACTTTTTTATCAAAATCCTTTTCAATCTTTTTAAGACTTTCCATTATTTGTTTTTTTTGTAAATCATTCTTATAGAAAGCAACCGATCTGTAGCTATATCCTTTATCACAAAACTGTCCTTGCGAATCAAAAGGATCAACATTTATCCAAAAAATTTTTAATAACTCTTCAAAATTAGTTAATGATTTATCATAAATAATTTCAACAGTTTCAAAGTGACCAGTATCTCCATAGGTTACCTCTTTATAAGTTGGGTTTGTTGTGGTTCCCCCTGAGTACCCAGATATAACTTCAATTACACCATCTACTTTTTCAAACGANTCCTCCATACACCAAAAACAACCTCCACCAAAATACGCCTTATCAATCTCTTTGCTAGTTGAATTTGTGCTAATGAAAATTGCAAATAAAAAAATAAAAATCTTCCTAAGCATTTTATTACAATTATTTTTTAAGAACTGGAAAAACTGGATTCATTTTTTCAAAAATTTTTTGATACTCTTGCTTAATACATAAATTTTCAAAATAGTTCATATTATTTTCAGATGCGATTTTTTTTGCTTCCTCATGCTGTATCCCATATTGTAACCAGAGTGTTTTAGCACCTATTTGTGCTGCTTGTTTTGCAATTTCGGGAGACTCGTTTGATGGACGGAAAACATCGACAATATCAACCTCAATTTTTATATCTTTTAAATCTCCGACAACTTTTTCTCCGTGAATAATCTCATCTTTTGCAAAAGGGTTTACTGGAATTACTTTGTATCCAAAATCTTGCATATATTTCATAACTATGGTTGATGGCTTTCTTTTTAGATTTTTTGGATCTTCTTTTTTTTTTAAAGAACTAACACCGATCATTGCGATTGTTTTAGAATTTTTTAAAACTGTCTCAATATTTTCCATTTTATTTATTTTTCCAATTTGGTTTTCTTTTTTCAATAAATGCTGAAATTCCTTCTTTGGCATCTCTTGCCATCATGTTAAGTGTCATCATCTTGCTAGTGAATGAATATGCTTTGCTCAATGGCATCTCTAATTGTTTATAAAATGCTCTTTTACCAATTTTAATTGTTAAATTTGACTTTGAGGCAATTTTTTTTGCAATTTTTAAAATTTCTTGATTAAGTTTATTTTTAGGAAAACAATCATTAATTAATCCAATTTCTTTTGCATAATTTGCTTTTATTGGGTCACCAGTTAAAAGCATTTTCATCATTACTTTTCTATTTACTTTACGACTTACAGCAACCATTGGAGTACTGCAAAATAATCCAATATTTACACCCGGTGTTGCAAAAATTGCATCTTTTGTACTAAATGCTAAATCACAACTTGCTACTAATTGACAACCTGCTGCAAAAGCCGCTCCATGAACTTTCGCGATAACTGGTTTTCTTCCTTCAACTATTTGAAGCATTAATTTTGAACAAAGATTAAATAATTTTAAATATTTATCTCTTTTTTTTAAACCTCTTACCTCTTTTAAATTATGACCAGCGCTAAAACCTTTTCCTAAACCTTCAAGAATAATAACTTTCGTTGAATTATCTTTATCCAACATTTTAAAAACTGCTAATAAGGAATTAAGAGTATAAAATGATAAAGAATTGTATGTCTTAGGATCGTTAATAGATACCAAACTGATACCACTTTGAATTTTTTTTAATTTAACTGTTGTAAATTTTTTCATTTAAATTTTTTTACCATCAAAAATTGGAATTGTTTTCAATTTAAAACAATCAACCTTATCAATACATCCTAAGTTAATACAATATTTATTAGGACTAGTAAAAGATCTATGGTGTGTATAAATCCCACAGCTTGAACAAAAATAATGTTTTGCTTGATTTTTGCCAAATTTATAGAGCGATAAATTATTTTCGCCACTAAGAATTTTTAAATTCTCAATCAAAATTACTCCCATTACTGCCCCTCTTTTAATACAAAATGAGCAATCACATCTAGTATAGTCTTCTAGAACGTCTTTAGTATTTATTTGAATTTTAACTTTTTTGCAGTGGCACTCTAAAATATACATATTTTATTTTAAATCGCCATCTTCCCTCATCTTAGCTCTTATTTTTGTTGCTGAAATTTTTTGGATTTCCTCTGGTAGAACTATTTCTTCAATTTTATAACCAACTCCTCTTCCATAACAAATATTAGTTATATTGGGAACTAACATCACTTTAAATCTACCCTCAAATTCAGGATTTAATCTTTCCTCTATTTTTTTTTTAACAGTGTCAAAGTCAAAAGGATTATCGTCTACTCCCTGAACATCTCTTATTTGAATACAGACCTGGCCAGTCTTTTTAATGATTTCTTTAAACAGTGCATAGTGACCATCATGAAATGGTTGCCAACGTCCTAACATTTGTGCGGTTGGTTTTTTATTGTCCCATTTATAGCCCATAAATAGATACTCCTTTGAATTATCTTATTCTTAATTACTTAAATTAAAAGACTTTATTTAGTTCAATATAAGCTTCTCTAGCATCACCAAATCGAGTTAAATCATCATTTAAATTAAATATTAAATCAAAGCCGTTAATATCTTTTTTAATTTCGAATTCTGACATTAAGTTTTCAGATCCATTTATAGTAAATGCAATTTCAGTATCTTTATGCGGTAGATACCCTAAAGCCACATATAGGTTATCAGTATGTCCTGTTTCAAACGCTTGGTTTCTCTCGTAAATTATAAAAATACTATAGTGCTCTGGAAAGATTATATCTACACCAACTTCAGCATTTAAATTATGTAATGCTCCTGTGTGTAATGTATCGTTAAATTTTACACTTTTATCTTCAACATAAGTATATTTAAAGTTTGATGAGCGATCTAATTCAGCTATATACTCTATTTTTCCATGCCTTTTAAAAGAATAGTTTTTTTTAGATAAATCTTCTACTGCTGCAATAGCTGCTCTAAAATTTCTTGTTCTAACATGTTGATCGTTAACAATTATACCTGCATTGCCAGACTCTTGATAACCTTTTAAAATTGTATGCGCAAAATCGAACTGACCAGAAGGAATAAGAGTTAATTTACCTTTTATAAATTCATCCTTTAGTTTAACAGTTCCATAAATTTGATTTCCTGTTCTATCAGCAGTTATTCTTTCTCCATCTACAATAGTAAGTAAATTGGATCTAATTTTTCCAATTCCAAAAATTTTATCAATCAATTTTGTGTCATCTTGAACTGGTGATGTGCTGTAATATGTAATGTTATAAGTATTAGAATCTAACCTACTTCCAGAACTTCCAACATCAACATTGTCATCTCCAAATCTAAAGGCAAGTCCTTTAAGACTATAATCATCTGTAAATTTATCAAAACCAAAAGTTAAGGCTTCTGTTTTTGCTTTTTTCATTGATGAAAGACTTGTTTCTCCAACTCTTCCAAGAGAAATACTTCCCTCACTCCAGTAGAAATAATTTTTATTATTATTACTGTTTTCTGATGATGATATTTTTTTAAAAGATGAAATTGGTAATTCTTTTAAAGATGAGAGTAAATTATTTGAAAAATTTAATTTAATATTTTGATTTGATAAATTTTGTTTATCTTTATTTCTTCTAATCCATTTCAGTCTGTTCAATGCTGAGTTTGTTGATAGTTTCACTGTTCTATTCGCAAGCTCTATTTGGGCCTCTGCCATTCCCATTCTATCGTTATCTTCTGCTATCGAAGCACATGTTCCTCCAAAAAGATTAAAAGGACACGCTAAATTAAACTCATAGATTGCCTCTGTTATTGATGCATCAAGATTGTGATCATCGGATACAAACATTTTAAAACCTTTAGCACTAAATGCAATTGCTCTTCCTTGAGTGAGAGATTTATCTGAGACTAAATCATTTACATTTAGTGCTCCATCTAAGTTAAAGTCAGTCGTATCATATGGTGATGACAATGAATATTGTTCAACTATTGCATCACTACCATCTGTACCATGATAAACTATAAATATTTTTTTTCCATCTGCGCTTAAAGAAAGAGCATCAGGATTACTAGAAGGTGCAGAATTTGGAAGAAGAATTCCTGCACTATCAACATGGGTTAGAGTGCTAATATCATAAGGTGTTGAAAGACTATATTCTCTGATACTGCTTTTTCCAGCTATATCACGAGTAGCATTGAAGCTTATAAATATTTTTGTTCCATCGGGGTTAATAGCTACACCTTGTGCATGATTTCTTTTATGATAAGTTTCAATAGATCCAGATCTCCAACCATTAAGAGCTTCCGAAACATCCGGATCTTTTTCTTGAGCCAGTGTACAAGTCGATACATCAAAAGGTTTAGTTAAATCGTATCTCCACAAGGCATCATTATCTACATTGTTTAAACCTCTGTTAATAATAAAGATATGAAGTCCATTACTACTAAAAGCCATATCCCCTGTAGTATCTGGTTTTTCCTCATATGCTGCCGCTGACCAACCATTAGCTAAATTACATCGCTCACTATCACCTGCATAAGTAGATGTAGAAATATCAAATGGCGTTGAAAGATCATACTCGTTTATAAAATCAATATTACTGTTACCAGTATCAGCAGCTAAATAGACTGTGAACATTTTTGTTCCATCAGCATTAAATTCTATACCAGTTAAAAAATTAGAACCAGAACCACCATCTTGATAAGTTTGATCATCAATATGAGTGACGTTTGCAAGAACGTTCGAAATTGGAAATAAAAATATTAAAATTATTAAAGCTTTACTGAATAATTTCATAAGCGCCTTTTATATCCAAAATTTAATGCGGATTAAAAGGTAAATTTATAAGAAAAATTACCTGAAAAGCTTGTTAATTCTTGTGTACTGGTTGTGCTATCTAAATTAAATTTTAAAAAATGTTGGTCTGATATTTTTTTTTCATATCCTATGTTGGCCGCTAAAGTTACTTCCTCAGTTAAGTCATCATCTTGTTTATATGTAGCGTCTGTATTGTTTACTTCAAAACCTTGATCTTTTGTTGTAACCATTTTTCTAAGATCTAAAATCCAACCTAAGTTTATACTATTATTGCTGCCAAAATTAAATTTATAATCATCGTCAAAGTAAAAAGATAAATTTCCAATATTTTTTGCATCCCATTCATAAAAATTACTTTCTGAGTGAGCGGGGGTATGTGAAAAACCAAATGTTAATCCTAAATTTGGTATAAAATAATTATTATTAATCTTTGTCCCAGCAATTAATTCATATGTTTCATAATTGTCTTTAATATCAAGCCTACCTGAGGCCGTTGTGTTAGTTAATATTTGTCTATCACTATTATGTAAAGTTAATCCAGCTAATAAAAAACTTTCATTACCAATATTATTAAATAAAGATCTATTTGGGAAATAAAAACCTGAGCTTATTGAATAACGATTAATTGTGTGATCTTTTGTAAAATTTTGCTTACTTGTTTCAATTGATAAAATAAAATCTTTATCTTTACTGTATGGATTGATTAAATTTATGCCTACACCAGCATAATTAAAACCTAAAGATAAACTTTGATTATTTTGTTTCCTATTAAATGAAGCAAAATTAATTTCTCCCCAACCCTTTTTACTTTTAGATTCGTTTGTTGTACTTTTATATTTTGTTAATGATTTACGGATATTTAACGACTTGTAACCTAAGAGCTCATCAAGAATTTCATTTCCTCCCTGGCCCACTGAACCTGCTGAACCTTGAACAATTGGATTGCCATCTAAATCTTGCAAAGTTTCAAAATCTGTCCCAGTAGTTTCGTAATAATAACCTTGTCCAGCTCCGTGTTGTATCTTTAAAGTGTTTCTATTTTTATTATTTTTTATTTTACCAATAATAATACCACCATCTTTTAATAGAATAGTGCTGTCTGCTCCATCAACGGTAATTGCTACCTTATCAATTTTTTTATTCTCTATTTTTCCACTGTTTGTTAAAGTTGTAGTCTTACCAATAGTAATAGTTGCAGCAGTACTTTCATTATATATGTGACCACCTGCATTGTTAGTAACAGTACTATTTGTAGAGTTCGAATGAAGTAATATAGTATTTGTGCTTGCGTTAGTTGAATAGATTGTTCCTGAATTTGTAATATTAATGTTATCAGGTGTAGTTCCGCTTTTAGAAACAGAAATTGTATTCGTCTTTGCTCGGATTGTACCACCGCTATTGTTTGTAACTGTAGCATTAATCGCATCTAATAAATTTATACCTTTCGAATTATTAGCTCGGATTGTTCCTGAGTTTGTAACTGTTAACCCATCAGTATCATCTCCTGCAACAGCATTAGCGGTTCCAAGTATAGATGCACCAGTCTCAACAATTACTGTGGATCTTGCTTTTTCATTAACATGTGCTGGTTTTGTCATTGATAAAGTACCTAGTGTCTCGTTTTCTGATATTGTCAAAGTTAAATCAGTATCATTAAATTTTTGCTGCACGTTGCCAGCTGCATTTTCAGAATCAAATGTTTTATCTGAAGTAAATGTCTCTGCTTTTGAATGAATAATTAAAGAGAAATAAACTAATAACAAAATTAGCGTATAACTTGGTTTACTCACAATAGAATTCATTTTAAAACTTATTAATTTTTTTATGATCTTTTTAGTTTATTTTTTCAAATCTTTAAATATTTTTGGTGCCCAATTTTTGGCATCCTGAGAGGTTACATGGAAGTCAAATTTATCAGGTTTAACAAACATTTTATTAGTATCGTCGAATCTTCCCTCTTTTATTGTATCAACCCATACTACGTAATCGGCTGGAAATAAGCTTCTTGCTTCAGGTGTTGGACAGATAAAATCAGCAACGACATAATTTCCTTCTTCTTTAAGTTTTAGAGCAAAATCTGCCATTCTCTTTGCTTGTCTTTTTCTTCCCTCTTCAGAAAAATCCCAATCATCAGCTGCTTTCCTAATTTCGTCGGCATTTAATCTTTTTGCATTAATCATTGGAGCAAGTTCATTTGCTAAAGTTGTTTTACCTGCACCAGGTAAACCCATTACTAAAATAATTTTCATTAGATTTTTTCTAAAGGATGATGTGACATNAGCTCTAAACCATTTTGGCCNACTAGATATTGTTGTTCTAGTTTAACACCTTCTTTGCCNCCAACTTTTCCAATATAACTTTCAAGAGTAATTGTCATATTTTTTTCAAAAGATCCACCTTGTTCACCTCCATCNGTTGGATATTTTATTTGTGGCCACTCATCACATAANCCAATTCCATGAACCATACATGAATATCTATTTCCATAATAATCTTCTGGAAGCACCCAAGATTTTTTTACAAATTCTTTAAATGTCATTCCTGGTTTAATTAATCTAAAATTATGATCTATTTGATCCATAGCCATTGAATAAAGTTTTTTTTGTTCATCATTAAATTTATGTCCAACAACAAAAGCTCTCGATATATCTGCACAATATCCATAGGGACCAACCATGTCGGTATCAAAAGATACAATTTCACCATTTTGAATTACTTTATTACTACTCTCTTGCATCCATGGATTNGTTCTTTCGCCAGATGAAAGAATTCTACATTCAATCCATTCTCCTCCATGTTCAATATTTGTTTTATGTAAAATAGACCAAAGCTCATCCTCTGTCATACCAGCTTTCATCTCTTCCCTCATTTTAGCAACTCCTATTTCTGCAACTTCTAGAGCTGCTTTCATACATTTCAATTCCTCAGCTGATTTTATTACTCTTGCTTGTTCTAAAATAAGTTTAGCATCTACAACTTGTATCCCTGAATTATTTAATGCTGTTACTGCTGGTCCATTTAAAACGTCAATGGCAACTTTTTTACTTTTAAAATAATTTTTTGAGAGATCTTCAATTTCATTTACCCATTTTTTTAATTGTGCATTTGCTTGATCGCCATTACTAAAATAATCCCATGTTATTGCAGGTCTAATTTCATCTATTAAATTTAAATGTTTGGATAAAATTTCACAGTTAAAATATTCATATAAGATTGTAGGTCCATCAACCGGTACAAAACAATATCTAGTCAGATTATGCATATTATAAACACTCATATTAACTGTATCCAATGCATAACGAACATTCACTGGATCAAACAATATGCAAGCTTCTAAATTATTTTTTTCAAGTTCTTTTTTAACTCGATCTAGTCGATACGATCTTAATTTACTAAAATTAATTTCATCCTCTCTTAATCTTTTTTTTGTAATAAACTTTGGTGAGGATTTTATTTCTGGAGCAATTTTTCTTTTAAATTTCATTTTAAATTAAATTTTGTGCTACCCATTTATGAAAATGATGAGTTGGATTATCCATAACTGGAGAAAAATTACCACCATTATAAACTGGCGAATTTCTTCCAATTTGCATACCTTGTATAATATCAACATCTTCCTTTTGAATATCTTCCCATTGTTTATGGTTTTGTTTTCTTAATGACTCGAATTTTTTTGAATTAGCTGCTTCTTCTCCAACATAATACAATTCCATATGTTCAAGTGTGAATTCATGATTAATTGGTTCTAACCAATAAGCGTAATAATGATCTTTATGAATACCTAGCATTACGTTTGGAAATAAAGCTACATACTCTGCAATGTTTTCTTTATTTTTTGGCCAATTAGGAAAACACGGAAATTTTTCTTTTCCTTCAAATCTTGGATTATAAACAACTGTTCCTTGTCCCGCAAAACGATTTGGCAACCCTTGAATATGATAATGATCTTCTATTTTAGAATATGAATTTAAGCCTGGATGTACCCATGGCAAATGATAGCTTTCACAATAATTTTCAATTGCAAACTTCCAATTACAATTTGCATTTAATTTAAAATANCCAAANTCATTTGAGTGGTTAATGAGCTCTCTATCTTTGATTGGCCAAAATTCCTCCCATCGATCACTGAGAGGTTTGATATATTCTTCAAAAGACATTTCATTATTATTTATATTAATCATTATTAAATCTAGCCAAATATATGATCGTATTTCTTTAAGATTACTTTTAGATCTTTCAAAATCTTTTGTTTGGTGGATATTCATGCCACCAATATGTGGTGTTGCAACTAATTCACCATCAAAATTATAAGACCAAGAATGATAAGGACATCTAATAACGTTTTTAATATTTCCTGGTTTGGTTACTAATTTAAGTCCTCTATGGCTACAAACATTATGGAAGACTCTTATTTTTTTATCTTTACCTCTAACAAGAAGTATTGGCATACCTAGAATATCTACTGGTTTTGCGTCTCCAACATTTGGTAAAGAGCTTGCAACCCCTATTACCATCCATTTATCTTCAAATAACTTTTTTCTCTCAATTAAAGTATATTCTTTACTAGTGTAACACTCATTTGGAAGTCCGTGAGCGTCTTTAATAGGCTTACTTACAATATCAAGTTTTTCTTTATTTATAATATTATAAATATCAGACATGACTTATTTTATCACTTCATACAACCCAAGCCAAGCGTTTACGTCCTTACTGGCAATATAATCTGATTTGAAAAATTCAATCTCTTTCCATTTATTATCTTTGTTTAGTTGATCAATTTTTTTATCAAAACCATATTCTTCGTGAATTCCCTCATTTATCGTGAAACAAATTAACCCTTTATCTTTTGTAATTCTTATAAATTCATCTAAAGCAGGCGGTTTAACGTGACCGAAAGTGAAAGTACCCACACACATTACAGCATCAAAAGAATTGTCTTTTTCATTAATGGGCTTATTTAAATCAACTTTATCTAATTTGTGATAAAGACCTTTTGGTACTAAGTCTAAAAGTTTTTGTGATAAATCTGCTCCATAAAAATTAGAAAAACCATGCTTTTTCAGTTCAACACCTACTAAACCTGTGCCGCATCCAGCATCATAAATTTTTGAATTTTTATTTTTCTCGTACTTTATATAAACTTCGGTTGTTTCTTTTGGACCAGTATAATTCCAATCAACCATATCTTTGTCATATTTATTTCCTTCTCCCCATTCATCGTAATATTTCATAACTTCATCTGTTTTTTTTAATTTATATATGGGTACTTTGTTACCAACATCTTTTTGAGACATAGTTATTTTTTTCCTAAATTAATTGAGATTAAACAAATTATTTCAAACATTACTGAAGCAGCAACCATTGCTGTAATTTGATTTGGACTATCTTTTGTCGGCATTAAGCAAACTACATCCCCACCTATTACATTTTTACCTTTTAAACTTTGTAAAAGTTTTCTAACTTCATCCATATTAAAACCATTATAAGCTGGCTCTATATTGGCAACACCTGGGGCGACACTAGGATCCAAACAGTCTAAATCAAAAGTAATATAAATTGGGTTATCACCAAATTTATCTATTATCATTTCAGAACATTTTTTTTGTCCAAGAGATCTAAATTCATTCATTGTAATCACTTGATATCCAACGTCGTAACTTGCCTGAAGCCAATCTAAAGTCCTTGGATTTCCCCTAATGCCAATTTGTGTACTTGTATTGGGATCAACGTTACCTTGTTTGACTAAATATGAAGCCCAGTGAGCTGCTGATTTTTTTGCGCCTAAAAAATGATCTAGTTTCTCAAAACAATCAGTATGAGCATCAAAATGCACTAAGGTAATTTTTTTTCCTTTAGTTAGCTTTGAATTTTTTTTTGCTAAGCTTTGAATTATTCCTCCAGTAATTGAGTGATCTCCTCCAATAGAAACAACTGGTTTTTCTGCCTGCTCAATAAAGTCATAAAATTTAGAAATTCTTTCTATACATTTCTCATTATCATTTGCCTCNGGTAATGGAACATCTCCAAGATCGTGAATTTTATTTGTTTTCCAAGGATCAATTTTATAATCAAAATGTGATCGTCTTAACATTGCAGATATATTTCTTACTGCTCTTGGACCTAAGTGTTGGTCTCTTTCTGTAGTTCCGTTTCCAGTACTATGGGGTATGCCTACTAATGCAATATCACAATTTTTAGGATCTGGATCATTCTTGCATCTAAATAAAGTTGGAATGCCCCACCAATAAAGGGTCTCCATCATTATTTTATCTTCATCAGAAATCATTTAACTTCTCATTTTTGATCCACTTGGATCATAAAGCGGTTCTTTAATTAAATTGCAATTAAATAAGTCTCCGTTAATTTCTACTTGAATTCCTTTTCCTGAATTTAATTTATTTGTATCTAAATAACTAAACGCAACACTTTTGTTTACGAAATGAGCAAAACCCCCTGAAGTTACATATCCTATCGCCTTATCATCTTTTAAAACGGCTTCATTATAAGTTACATCTATTTCGTTTGTCTCAACTACCATAGGTGTAAGTTTGTTTGAGCTTTTATCTTCTTTGGCATATTTTTTTCCAATAAACTCTTTATCCCAATTAATAAATATATCTAATCCTGTTTCTTTGGCTGTAAAATCAGGCCTATAGTCTAATGTCCATGCGCCCCAATTCTTTTCTAGTCTCATCGACATTAAAGCTCTTAACCCAAATGGTTTAATATTAAATTCTTTTCCAGCCTCAGTTAATTCTTCATACAATTTTATTTGATAGTGAGGAGCAACATATATTTCGTAACCCAGTTCTCCCGTAAAGGAAATTCTATTGACTATAGCTGGCACTCCTGCAACATACATTCTTCTAGAGTCTCTGAATTTAAATTTTTCATTAGATACATTATCTCTTACAACTTTTTGAAGTACTTCCCTCGATTTTGGACCTGAAATAGCTAGTCCATGAAAATCATCAGATCTATTTTTATATTCTAAATTAAACTTGCCAATATGGCTTTCAAACCATCTTCTATGCATCTCTTGAGCTGCACCAGATCCAAATATCATAAATTCATTATCATCCATGCAAGCAACTGTTAAATCACCATATAGTTTTCCTTTCCTAGTAAGCATTGGACTTAAGGAAATTCTTCCAGGTTTTGGCAGTTTTCCTGCCATAACGTAATCAAGAAATTTTTTGGCATCTGGCCCTTTAAATTCGTGTTTTGAAAAATTCGCAAGTTCCATCACCCCAACATTTTCTCTAACATTTATTACTTCNTTGGATACATAATTATGTGATCTTGATCTTTTTATTGTTGGTTCCTCATATGCATCTTTTTTATCATTAGCAAACCACAATACACTTTCTAGACCAAAACCGTCTCCCATTACTGCACCTTGATTAACAAAACGATCGTATAGGGCTGTGGTTTTTTGTTTTCTACCTTTTGGTAAAGTTTCATTAGGAAAGGTCATAATAAATCTTCTCTCATAATTTTCAGAAGATTTTATTGTTCCATATTGAGGTGTTGCATATTCTCCAAATCTTGCAACATCCATAGCCCATACATCAATTGANGGTTCGCCATCTATAATCCANTCTGCTATNCATTTGCCAACTCCACCACCTTGGCAAAATCCTGCCATAACTCCAACCGCTACCCAATAATTTTTCATACCAGGAACTGGTCCAATTAANGGACTNCCATCTGGTCCAAAAGTAAAAGGTCCATTAACAATATTTTTAATACCAGCTCTTTCTAAAGCAGGCATTCTTTTAAAACCGATCGCTAATCTATCTTGAATGTTTTCTAATTTTGGCTCTAAAAGTTCATGGCCAAAATTCATTGGGGTACCCTCTACTTTCCATGGTGTTGATTTAGGTTCATAAGTTCCCAACAACATTCCTTTTGCTTCTTGTCGAAAATAAATATTTCCTTCAAAATCTGTTCCAATAGGCAATCTTTGATCACCCATTGCCTCTATTTCTGGAATTGTCTCAGTAATTAAATAGTGATGCTCCATTGGCTGAACAGGAAGATCTACACCTGATAGATGCCCAACTTCTCTGGCCCATAATCCTCCAGCATTAATTACGATTTCGGCATTGATATTCCCTTTATCTGTGAAGACATCCCATGAACCATCTGGCTTTTGTTTCGTATCTTTCACTACAGTATGAGTATAATATTTGCCACCATGAACTTTTGCAGCTTTTGCAAAAGCATAAGTAACACCGGATGGATCTACCTCTCCATCAATTGGATCCCATAAAGCCAATAAATACTTTTTTGGATCAATTAAGGGATGTTTTTTTTTAACTTCTTCTAGAGATATAAATTCTTGATCTAAACCCATATATCTTGCTTTGGATCTTTCTCTTTTTAAATATTCAGCCCAAACATCATTTGAAGCCAANTAAAAACCACCGCTAGGTTTAAAACCAACTGAATGCCCAGATTCTTTCTCAATCTCTTTATAAAGACCAATAGTATATGCCATCATTCTTGAGATATTTGGATCAGAGGAAATAACGTGGACATTTCCAGCTGCATGCCAAGATGATCCTGATGTTAATTCATTTCTCTCAAGTAAAATACAATCTTTTAATCCAAATTTAGATAAATGATAAAGAATTGAGCATCCAACTACTCCGCCACCAATAATTACTACTTTGGCATTTTTTTCCATTAATATTTATCTTTCATTTTAGTATTAAGCTCTAAAAATGATTTATCTTTTCCATGAAGCCAGTGTCTACTCATGTCAGGATAATATTTGTAAGCAATTGGTTTTCTGCCAAGAGCTACAGACATTTCTCTAACATGATGAGGTTCTGCACCACAGCAAATTCCAATTAGATTTATATTTTGTTTCAGACAATCTTTAGCAAATTCAGCCATTTCAAATCTATTGCAGTACAAATTATCTAAAGCTACAGGAAAAGCATTACCACCTGGGATACAATCACATCCTGGATCTTTTTGATTTAAAAAACCAGGTTGTTCTTCAGTGGTTCTGTATGGAACTGGTAATGCAGCAACATGACAAGAAACTTTTTTTCTAATTTCTGGCAAAAGTTTCATTGTCATTGCAGGTCCTCTATAACAATTAAGACCAACAACATCTGCACCCAAATCTTCCATAATTTTACATGCATCACCTGGGGTATGACCTTCTCTTGTTTTGTCACCTTTTTTAATTGAGAAGTTTGTCACAGCTATCATACCTGCATCTTTTATTGCCTTTAAAGCAATCTTCATTTCTCCAGTCCAATTAATTGTTTCAGCTACTATAAAGTCAACGCCTGCTTCTTTTGCCCAGCCAACTTGCTCTTCGTACATTTTTTGACACTCAATATGACTTTTTTTGTCATCTGGATTGTAAATATTAGTATTTGCAACATCACCGCAAACTAATAGATCCAAATCTTTAAACTCATCTCTTGCGTCTTTTGCAATTTGAAGAGCGTTTTTTTGAAGTGGTTCCAGCAAATCTTCTTTACCAATTAGTCTAAGCTTTTCTCTGTGACCATAATATGTAAAAGCTTGAACAATATCAGTGCCTGCTCTAATAAATTCTCTATGTAATTGAGAAACTACTTCAGGATGCTCCAACACCACTTCAGGTACAAATGCACCTGCCGATAAATATCCTCTTCTTTCCATTGCAAATAAATATCCCTCTGCAAAAAGAACCGGTCCTTCATTTAATCTTGTTATTAAATCTTTTGTCATTAATCCTCCTTAATAATTTTATTATTTAAATTAAATTTAATAAAATTAATGACTCTGAAAATAATTTGAATGTAATCTGAAATAAAATCTATTTAGGTATAGATCATCAAAAGAAAAATACCCTAGAACTCTAAATTTTTTAAGACAGTCACATTTTTCCTTAGACATAAATAAAGACTACATCTAGAAATTATGCTTTGCAAAACAATTTATCTACAACTCGAAGTTGAGTTAAATTTGCTTTTTATTTTTCAATATGTTCTCATTAATCACTTTAATTAATTAAGGGGAAATATAATGAAAATAAAAAACATAATCGTTTCCGCACTTGTAATATTGGGTTTCACTTCTTTTAGTGGAATTGCAAATGCATCATGTGGAAAATTAGTTATTGCTGAACAGAACTGGGCTTCTGCTGAGTTAATGGCTAACGTAGATAAAATTATCCTTGAAAAAGGTTATGGTTGTGAGGTTGAGCTTATACCTGGTGCAACTATGCCAACTTTTACTTCAATGGATGAAAAAGGTGAGCCAGACATGAACCCAGAACAATGGGCAAATGCTGTTTACACACCATTAAAAAAAGCAGTTTCAGAGAAAAGATTAATCATTGCTAACAAAGCTCCAATTACTGGTCTTGGTGAAGGTTGGTGGATTACTCCAGGAACTGTTGAAAAACATCCAGAGATTAAAGGGATGACAGCAATGGAAATCTTAGAGCACCCAGAGTGGTTTCCATCAAAAGAAGATCCTTCAAAAGGAGCTTTTGTTGGTTGCCCTGCAGGTTGGGGATGTCAATTAGCTAATGCAAACCTTTATAGAGCATTTGAAATGGAGAAAAAAGGATGGGTATTAATCGATCCAGGTTCAGCTGCTGGTTTAGATGGAACAATATCTAAAGCTGCTGACTCAGGTAGCCCATGGTTTGGTTACTATTGGAACCCAACATCAATGGTTGGAAAATATGGTTTGATACCAGTTGACTTTGGTGTGAAGTTTCACAGCAGAGATAACTGGGATAATTGCATAACTCTTGCAGAACAAGATTGTGCAGATCCAAAACCAACTGCTTGGACTAAATCAGAGGTAAACTCTATCGTTACTGCAAACTTTGCAAAAACTGGAGGAAAAGACGCTTTGAAATATGTTAAAAAGCGAACTTATCCAGGTGACGTTATGAACTCTATGTTAGTTTATATGGCTGATAACCAAGCTAAAGGTTCGGATGCAGCAGTTGAGTTTTTAAAGCAGCATGAAGGTGTTTGGGGTAAATGGGTATCTTCAGCAGCTAAGAAAAAAATCAAAGCTGGTCTTTAATTTATAAATTTATTAACGAGCCTATTTAGTTATAGGCTCGTTAATCTTTAAGTTTGATATGGATTTTTTAACGAAATTTCCTGTTATGGAACGATCTTCTCTCATGGAGTTGAGAAAAGGAATTGATTTTGCTTTTAGGGATTTTTCAAGATCATATGGTGACTCCATCGAAGCGTTTTTCGATCCATTGTTATTTTTTTTAATTAAATTAGAAAAGTTATTATTAGCAACACCTTGGCCAATAATCTTATTAGTTCTCGGTGCTTTAGCATGGTTGGGTTCAAGAAGTTGGAAGCTAGTTATAGGAAGTGTTGTTGCATTTATGTTAATCGGCTACTTTGGCATGTGGAAAGATTGCATGGCAACAGTAGCTATAATTACAGTTTGTACAATTATGTGTATAGCGGTTGGTATTCCAATTGGGGTTCTGATGGCAAGATCAGATAGAGTTGAAAGAGCAATGCTTCCAGTTTTAGACATGATGCAAACAATACCAAGCTTTGTATATTTAATACCGATATTAATGTTATTAGGTATTGGAAAAATTCCAGGTTTAATTGCAGTTTGTATTTACGCAATCCCACCCGTAATAAGACTTACTAACTTAGGAATTAGAGAGGTGGATAAAGAAACGATTGAAGCTAGTGAAGCTTTTGGTGCAACAAAATTACAAAAATTAAGAACTGTGCAAATACCTCTTGCATTACCTACAGTGTTTGCTGGAGTTAACCAAACTATAATGATGGCATTAGCTATGGTTGTNATAGCTTCNATGATNGGNGTAAAAGGANTNGGTGTNCCTATTTTAAGAGCTATATCTAACCAATATTTAGCNTTAGGTNTATTTAATGGACTTGCAATCGTGGCTTTGGCGATAATTTTTGATAGAATTACTCAAGAATACGGCAGAAGAATTCAAAAACATAGAGGCACAAAGAGATAGTTTTCTTAACGCATATCATTCGATTTTTATAGACAGAAATTTCAAAATAAATAAATATCCAGATATGAAATTTTCTGTTGAAATTGGTCCCAAAACAGACCTAGAAACCTTACCTAATCTTAAAGATGTTTATATTACAATGCTACCTGGAGGAGACTATAAAGAGACGGCCCAGCAAGCAATAAATCTTGTAAAAAAAGGGTATAATCCAATCCCTCACTTTCCAGCAAGATCAATTGNAAATAATAATCAACTTAAAGAATATGTGTCCATGTGCAAGGACGGGGGCGTAAAGCAAGTTTTGGTTATAGGTGGGGGTCGTGAGCCAGCAGGAAAATTTGATAGCTCGTTTCAACTTTTAGAGACTGGTTATTTTGAGAAGATGAAGATAGGAATTGCTGGACATCCTGAGGGGAGTCCTGATATATCCGATTCAGATTTAGAAAAAGCTATGATAGATAAAAAGCCTTATGCTGATTATATCGTAACCCAATGGTTATTGGATCCTCAGCCAATCGTAGATTTTATTTCTAAACAAAGCGTGCCAGTGCATGTTGGAATTACTGGACCTCTAAAAATATCAAGCTTAATTAAATTTGCGAATATTGTTGGAGCAAAAAATTCCTTAAATTTTCTTAAATCTAATTTTAGTAAGGCGTTGGATTTATTAAAACCTAAAGACCCAAATGAATTAATTGAGAAATTAAAAATGCACACCGATTTTTTTCACATTTATACATTCGGCGGCTTGAAGGAAACTAACAAGTGGTTGAAGGAGAATAAATATGTCTAAAGAGTTTGATTATTCAAGACTAAAGCATGAAACATCTGTAAATCAATCAGATCGACATGTTCCATATAATTTAAGACAAAGCGGTCCAACAAAAGTTGAATTATTAATATCGACAAGAGTGAGAAAATCACCCTACTGGCATTTATCAATGAGAGCAGGATGTTGGAGAGCAACAGTTTATAATCGTATTTACCATCCAAGAGGATATGTAAAGGGCAAAAACGGAGCAATGGTAGAATATAAATCAATTAAAAATGATGTAACAATGTGGAATGTTGCAGTTGAAAGACAAATTAGAGTTAAAGGTAGAGATGCTGAAAAATTTGTTAACTATGTAATTACTAGAGACGCAACTAAAATTTCTCCAATGAGAGCAAGGTATGTAATTCTTTGTAACTATAAAGGTGGAGTTTTAAATGATCCTATTTTGTTAAGAGTAGCAAAAGATGAATTTTGGTTTAGTTTGTCTGATAGTGATATTGGATTGTACCTCCAAGGAGTTAATGCTAACAAAAAGTTTAAGTGCGAAATAGATGAAATAGATGCATGTCCGGTTCAAATACAAGGACCTAAATCTAAAGCTTTAATGAAAGATTTAATAGGAAGACAAGTGGATTTAGATAACATGCCATATTATGGACTAGCGAAAGCCAGAGTTGGTGGAAGAGAATGCATTATTTCTCAATCAGGTTTCTCTGGAGAAGCTGGTTATGAAATATATTTAAAGAATGCAACTAAATACGCTGATGATATGTGGAATGCTGTTCTTAAAGCTGGAAAAAAACATAAATTAAGAGTAATCGCTCCAGCACACCACAGAAGAATCCAAGCAGGAATTTTATCTTGGGGTCAAGATCTAGATCATGAGCACAATCCTTTTCAGTGTAATCTTGGTTATCAGGTTTCACTTTCAGGAAAAGGTGAGTGGAAAAAGAAAGCTAATTATATTGGTAAAGCTGCATTAGAAAAAATGAAATCTCAACTTAAGTCTGGTAAGAAACCTTATAAACTTCAGTTGGTTGGTTTAGAACTTGGTGGTAAACCGATAACTGAATATGCTCCAGATTTTTGGTTAATTTCAAAAGCTAGTGGAGGTAAGCCAGTTGGTTTTGTAACATCTCCTTGGTATCATCCTGAAAAGGGAACAAATATAGCGATGGGATATGTGCCGTACGATGGAACAAAAAATGCAAATGGTTTTCCAAAAGGTAGAGTAGGAACCAGGTATAAAGTGCATTTACCAAGAAAATATTCTTTAAAACCAGGGAAACCTGTGGATGCAGTGGTTGTAGATATACCTTTTACTGAATCTTACCATGCAAATACCAGAGAAGTTGTAAAAGGCTAAATAATTTTTGGGGGGATTTTATCCCCCCATAAGAATGACCAAATTATTTTTAATTGGTGTTTGCATAATCATAACAATTGTTTTAATACTTTTTCCACTTTTGGTGTCTTACAAGGCACAAAAAAAACGAAATAAAAAATAATATGTTTGCTTTTTTTTTAGATATAATTTTCAAATCAATTAAATTAGATAAATCTTTATATACTAACAGCAGATATTTTGGTGAGGCTGGAATTTATTTTGCTGGTTTAATTATGATATTAGATGGGGTAGCTGGTGCAATTGCCGCAAACACAGTTATCAAAACATCAATAGGAGTTTCGGGGATTACAGCAATCTTCGCTTGGTTCTTTTGGTCAATTTTAATTTACGTAATTGGTGTCAAACTATTTCCTGATAAAAACACTAAAGCTTCATTCAAAAATATTCTAGTTGGAGTGGGATACGCGCATGCACCTGGCTTGCTCAGGTTTTTTGCTGTAGTTCCCGAGCTAGTATTTCCTATAATTTTTTTAACGCAATTTTGGATATTTGCATCTTTAATTATCTCTATGAAACAAGTACTTAACCTGAAATCAAATTTTAAATCGTTTGGGATAATATTTTTATCCTTTTTAATTATTGCTTTTTTATCAGTCTCTTTTGTAATGAGTAAAATGAATGTACTTCCAGNTGGGAATATTACTTANATTGGAAATATAGTTTTTGANGTTCTGCAGGACTTACATAATTTAAAACCTGTTAGAATTAAATTTTGCCTTACGCTTTCGTCTTCTTTTTTACATTCCTCACAAACATTGTTTAATTCATCAATCAGATCATTTTTATCAGGTTTTATAAAAGATTTTTTAATCATTATCCGTTAATCCGGCNCCTGCTGCACTTTTTTTAAGCTCATCTGTTTCCTCAACAAAGGTNTTTGTTGATAACTTATATAAATTATCCCATTCATTTTGATCAAATGTATTTGAATTTTTGATAAAAGAAATTTGAATTAAATCTGCATGTTTTAATATTTCATTAGCAAAATAATTTGAATATATATTTTGATTAAAATTTAATAAAAAAATTTTTTCATCAATTTTAAGNGATATTTTTTNTCCAACTATTTCTGAAGCTCTNCTTAAAAAGGGTAAAAATAAAATTGGATAAGACATATTTTCAATTTTAATATTAACCAAATCTTTAAGCTCATCGATTTGATCTAGAAANCTTGTACCAGCTATAATTGGACAATAAGGTATTTTAGAATNATTTTCAGTTAGATATGTGAGTAAGGTGTTGAAATTTTTTTGATTTTAATGAGTTAAAATAATCATTTAANTTTTTTAAACCAGATAAACCATAAGTTTCTAATAGTTTAATATTTTTTCCAACTTCTTCTGCAATTCCCCAGCTATAACCGACACCCTTNCTAGCTCTTTTAACAATTGTATCTATTTCACTTAAACTTCTCATCAATTTAAAGAATTATAAACCCAATGATCATTAAAAGAATTTAAATCCTCTGGAAGAGGAGCGCCTTGAAACATGGAAATTCTCAACCATTTATCAGATCGTGGATCAAATTTAACTGCTCCAAAAAAAGACAATTTTAGTCTTAACATGTCAATTGCAACTAGTTCTGATCCGATTGTATTATCCTGAATCTCAGCGTAGGGAAATTTTTCAATTATAAATGCTCTTCTTACTACATGTCTGAGATCATTATTTTCTAAAAGGAATTTACCAACCTTTAAACTATTTTTCACATTAGAAATCCTTGAATATAATTCATTAATATCTCTAGCTATTGCTAAGGGTTGTTCTAATTCAGAACCATTATCATGAAATCTATCAGCAAGTCTTGGCTCCTCTTTATTTTTAGATATGAACCAAAAATTTTGATTGCTCTCTTTCTTTGAGAAGTCAATTTTAAGTATATCGGAATATTTTTCTTCTAAAATTCTTCTTAAATCTTGAATAGTACGACTTGCTGGTATTGTAAAAAACTTATCCTCTTCAGAACTCATTTTATAAACATATGGCTCAACAATTTCATCAAAAGGTTCCATCATCATCGAAACAATATATTCGATACACTCATCTTTGAGGTTTTTCTCGCTCCATAAGTAAATCTCATTGAAAGGATATTCATTTTGAAATAAAGAATTTTCGTCTAAAAATTTTGTAAATTTTATCAAATCCTCATTTAAACTTAAAATTTTTTTCTTTTGAAATTCACTGTCAGTTGTCCATGAAGATATATTTTTCAAAGATTTTTTGAGACAATTTTTAAAGATATCCTCACTTTTTTTTTCAACTACTTTGATCTCTCTAATTTTTTTTAGTACGTTTTCTCTTGCTGCTATCCAATTATTTAATAGCGTTGGATGATTTACAATAAAAGGTGCCATACCTAAACCTGTTGAGTTCCCGATTCCTAAATTTCTACAAATATCATTATCTAACTTTATAGCTTTTTTTGGATTTTTATATTTTGCAATATGATTAACTTGGTCAAATGTAAATTGTCTTACTAGGTAAACTAACATCATTTCCAATCTAAATGGACCAAAAATTTCATTTCTATTTTTAATTCTAAAGCGATCAGCTAAACCAAATTTTCCTGAGCCATAAACAGCTGTTGTTCTATATAAATAACCAACTTCTGAAATTTTGGACTTATCTGGTTGTCTTCCATTCGAAAGACTATCAACCACGTGGTCAAAAATTCTTACTGATTTGTTTGCTCTTGATAAAGTTAGTTCTTTGTAAGACATTCTACCAACTTCTTGTTTAGGAACATTTTCACTTAAGCGATCTAAATCATTTTTACTAGGAATACCATCGTGTAAAGTAAATGCTGCGTCCCATTTCGTTGCGATAACTCTATCAGATCTTTCTTTGTCATCTATTTTATTAGCAAAACATATTAATGAATAAATTCTTTTGTTTTTGCTAAATGANTAAACTGCTCTTCCAAATCCATTTTCNTCCAAATCAAATAAATCTCTATTATATTTCCAGGTTTTAAATTCTTTTAAAAATGAACGTAGGAAAGATAATTTGGATTGATGAAAACATCCAAGTTTTGATAATTTCATTATTTTCTTTGGATCTCTAAGATTAATTTTCATCAATTAATACCTTTATAAAAATTATACCAATTATTACCTAAAATTTTATTTGTATCCTCGTTGTTAAAACCTATATTTTTTAATCCTGTTTCTAGATTTTTAAAACCTCTGGCATCCAAAAACCAATCTGGTTGTTGAGGAAATCCAGGTTTATTTTTTGATCCCTCTCCGAAATTTTTTGTTTTTGTCCATGTTCCATTTCTCATCCATTCAACAACAGAATCAGGTTGATTTAAACAAAGGTCTGAGCCTATACCTACATTGTTAATTCCCATTATATCAACTGTTCTTGCAGCCATTTCACAAAAACTTTCTAGTTTACAGTTTGTACTATCTTTAAGATGGTGAGCATACAATGATAAACCTAACATTCCATTGCTACTTGCCAGTGCTTTTAAAAGATCATCTGATTTGTTTCTTAAAGCTTTATGCCAAAAATTTGGATTAGCATGNGTTATGGCAATTGGTTTTTTGCTTAAATCAATTGCATCGAAAGTACTTTTTTCAGCTGAATGAGACATGTCAACTACAATGCCTAATCTATTCATTTCTTTTATAGCTTCTTTTCCGAAATTTGTAACACCGCTATCAGTTTTTTCATAACATCCTGTAGCTAGTAATGATTGATTGTTGTAAGTAAGTTGCATGAATCTGCATCCTTTTTCATGAACTTTTTCAATTAAACCAATGTCATCCTCAATTGGTGAGCAATTTTGAAAACCAAAGAAAATAGCAGTCTTATTTTCCTTTCTTGCTCTTTCAATATCCTTAAAGTTTTTTCCAAGAAAAATTAAATCTGAATTTTCTTTAAAATGATTATCCCACTCTTTTACTCTGTCTAAAAACTCATCATAATCTTCATGATAAACAACTGTTACATGAACTGCATCAAGTTCTGCTTCTCTATTTATTTGAAATACCTCTCTTGACCAATTACAGTATTGAAGATTATCAATTTTATAATTCATATAAATACATATATAATAGTGTTAAAATTTTTGATATTAAAACATGCGGATGATTAAGAATAAAAACCATAAAGTCGCAATTGTGATGGGTAGTCAATCTGATTATTCAACTATGAAATATGCTGTGAACGTACTCAAATTACTTAAAATTAAACATGAGATTAAGATAGTCTCAGCCCACAGAACTCCAAAAAGAATGTTTGATTTTGCAAAAAGTGCTGAAAAAAATAATTTTTCCGTAATTATTGCTGGTGCTGGTGGATCGGCTCACTTGCCGGGTATGATTGCTTCTTTAACAAGTTTACCAGTATTAGGAGTACCAATAGAAAGTAAAAAACTGAAAGGTCTTGATAGTTTATTATCAATTGTTCAGATGCCTAAAGGAGTTCCTGTAGGTACGGTGGCTATAGGAGTTGATGGGGCAATTAATGCTGCTCTTTTATCTGCATCTATAATTTCCCTTTCTGATAAAAAACTAAAAAAACGTCTTAATAATTGGAAGACAAAACAAACTAAATCTGTAAAAAAAAAGCCTAAATAGATGACCAAAGTTAATCTTGGAATATTAGGCGGGGGTCAATTAGGTAGTTTATTAGCAATAGCTGCTAAAAAGCTAGATATTAAAACTATAATTTTTTGTGACGATAAAGATGCGCCAGCAAAAAATTATTGTGATGATTTTATCTTTGGAGATTATAAAGATTTAAAATGTATTGAAGAATTTGTAAATAAAGTTGATTTAGTTACTTTTGAGTTTGAAAATATTCCTTTTGAAACACTAGATCAAATAAATAAACAAAAAAAAGTTTATCCTAAACCTGAGATTAATAAAGTAATTCAAAATAGATTATTNGAGAAAAATTTTATTAATAATTTAAATATAAAAACAACCAGCTACAAATCTATAAAAAGTAAGATTGAAATAGAAAGTAATAAAAATCTAATTCCTGGTCTTTTGAAGACTTGTACCTTGGGGTACGATGGAAAAGGCCAATTCAAAATTGACTCGATAAATGATTTAAAAGATTTAAAATTAGAAACCAATAATGAATTTATTTTAGAGAAATTTATTGATTTAAAAAAAGAAATTTCAATTATTTTAACAAGATTTAAAAAAAACAGTTATGAAATTTATGAGCCTATTGAAAATGTACACAAAGACCAGATATTAAAAACTTCAAAGATACCCGCTGAAATAAATGATAAACTTAAAACGTTATCTAAGGAATGGGCAGTTTCTATTTCGGAGTCCTTGGATTACATAGGAACTTTATGTGTTGAATTTTTTATTGATAAAAAAGATAATCTTTATGTAAATGAGATTGCTCCAAGAGTCCATAATTCAGGACATCTTACCATTAACTCTCATAATGTTAGCCAATTTGAAAACCATTTAAGAGCAGTTTGTCAATTTGAAAAAATAAACACTGAAAAAATGTTTAATGCAGAAATGATAAATTTAATTGGTGATGATATTTTAGAATACAGAGATAAAAAACTTGAAGATAATGAATTTTTCTTTGATTATAAAAAAAAATCAATAAAGCCAAAAAGAAAAATGGGTCATCTTACAAGAATAATTAAATAGCATAATGAAAATTAATTTAATAATTTTTATTGTGTTAATTTGTGCTATTAACACTCAAGGAATTACAATGGAAAATAAACTCTATCATCATTTGCCAGATGGAAAATTTAGAAATCCAGAGGGGTCTCCTGAGCGTAAAGAAAATGTAAATTGGTCTTTTAGGACGTTTAATAAAGAAAAGAAAAAACTAGATATGTCATTACCTAGTGACCATTCAATAAAAAAAGAGGTGGTTCTAAAAAATCTGATAAAAAATCAAAATAATGATTTCATCGCTTGGATTGGTCATGCAACATTTTTAATAAAATTAGGTGACACAACAATAATTACAGATCCAGTTTTTTCAAGAAATGCTGGTCCATTATTTTTTGGACCCAAAAGATATGTTGACCCGGCTTTAAATTTAAATGAATTACCAAAAATTGATTTATTTTTACTTACGCATAATCATTACGATCACTTAGACATAAAAACTATAAGAAAATTTCCGTTTAAAGATGCAAAAGTTTTGACAGCTTTAAAATTAGGAAAATATTTTACCAACAATAGGTTTAAAAATGTAAAAGAGTTAGATTGGTATGATGAAGTAAAAATAAATGATTTAAAAATAACATTTTTGCCTGCNGTNCATTGGTCTAAACGAAGCCTAACAGACACTAATAAGACTCTTTGGGGTAATTTTTTAATTGAGTATAAAGGAAAAAAAATATTTTTTGCATGTGATACTGGGTATGGAGAAGTTTATAAAAAATTGGGTAAAGACTACGGGCCAATTGATTTAACNATGATAAATATTGGTGCTTATGATTTTAGACCTATGTTTGAAAAGTCCATTTATCATACTACGCCAGAGGAAGCGCTAGAAGTCGCAAAAGACTTAAAAAGCAAAAGGGTTTTGGGCACTCATTGGGGTACATTTGTTCTATCGTTAGAGCCTATATTAGANCCTCCAAAAAGATTTAAAAGAAATGCCAAGAGTTTTGGGTTTAATGAAGATGATGCTTTAATATTCAAAATTGGTCAAATTGAAAATTTAAATGATATTTTAAAATAATTAAATTTCTAAACTCATATAACAAGAGTTTGGATCTTTTTTGTAATGTGCAAATGGATCACATTCAACAAAACCAAGTTTTTTAAATAAAGCTCTAGCAGGAATAAAAAAGTCACCGGAGCCTGTTTCAAGACTTAGTTTTTTGATTTTAAGTTTTTTTGCCTCTGTTATTAGGTGTTCTAAAATTTTAATGCCATAACCTTTTTTTCTAAACTCATCCACAACCCTTATGGATTTAAATTCACCATGGTTCTCTTCTAAAAATTTCAAAGCACCACAGCCAATAAGCTTGTTCTCCTCCCAAAGACTCCAGAATTTTATACTTTCAACTTTTAAACCTGGAATATCAAGGACATGAGCACTACCTTCGGGTGAAACAGATCTTAGTTCTTTAAAGTGTTTCTCAAGAAGAGTATTTACCTCAGGATTTTCAAAATTACCTTCAATTGAATTCATAAATTACCTGTAGGTATATTATAAAATTTTTATAAGCTAAATGATTTTATGAATTAAATTATCAATCGATAAAATATTCAGGGATTTTTTCAATATTTGACTTTACTGAAGTAAAAAACTCGTCTGAGCTAATTTTGATATTTTTAGTTCCTCTATTTGAGTAATTTTTCAATTTATTTTTACCTTGTTGATGATAGTATTTAGTGTTTTCTAATAACAACTTAGCATGATCAATAGTCGATTTGCCTGTTGTTCTTTGTAATGTTTCATTAAGACCATAACTTAATCCTGCTTGGTAGATGTTTCCAGATGAACCAATAGTGTAGGCAGGTCCAATAAGTGAGGCTGTAGACTGGAGACACCCTGTCAGAAATAATAGTGCAAAAATTTTAATATATTTTCCCATGATTCAAATAAAATTTGTGGGTACTGATATTTAGAATTTTTACAAGGTGCTAGAAAATAGTTATCCACATATGTTCATAATGAGATCGATCAAATTGCTTTATAACCATACTCGAGACAAGCATCTGTGACAGAATGGTAGAGCGACTCACCAAAACTTCTTAAAGATATAATTCTTATTTGATTTTTACTATCTTCGATATTGTCAATTGTAATAGTGATTCCATTATAGACTGTATTAGTACAATTATTTTTTGTTAAGCTCTCAATATCAAATGGTGATCCTTTTTTTATTACCTCTAAAACATCTGAGCCTTGTAGCTCAATTATAGATCTTGAATGAGAAATATCTGTAACTGCAAATTCAGTCGTGGAAAACTTTTCATTGAGTTCATTTAAAAGATTATTTGAGGAAATAACTAACCAGTTCTCTGGCCCCATCCATAAAATTCGTGTTTGATCATTTGAGTTTACTTTAAGTACTTCAGGAAAGTTGAGATTATCAACCATTATCTCAGCATTATTTTTTTTTGAATTTTTAAATTTTACAACTTGATAAATAAAAATATTTTTAATTTCTTTTATTTTTATTAATTGATTTTCATCTTTATTTTCAAAATTACCGTATTGACCTAAATGATGGACTTTATTTAAGGAAGAAATACTTGTCATGACCTAACTCTTTCTCCTTTTGGATCTACATAATGAGAGGATACAATTTCAACAGGAATTGATTTATTTTTCAGTGGTGATAGCGCAAATAGTTTTTGACCTATCATGTTTTTTCCATCTTTAATTATTGCAAGAGAAAAGGGATTATTATATTCAACACTCCAACAAGATGCTGAAACATGACCTAGTTTTGGATTGGGTAATTTCGCATTTGCATCTCTAACAATGTATGACCCCTCTGGAATACTTGTTTTTTTATCTAGAGGTACAACACCAACTAATTTTTCTCTATCAGGTGAAATAAATGCCTCTTTTTGTAAAGATCTCTTTCCAATAAAATCTTTCTTTTTGCTTAACAAACCTTCTAGAGAGTTATCAAATGGAGTAGTTCTACCATCAAGTTCTGAGCCAGCTACATGCCCCATTTCAATTCTTAATGTTGATAAAGCCTCAGTGCCATAAGGTTGTATCTTAAATTCTTCTCCTAATTCAATTATTTTTTCCCACATAAAATTTCCATTATCTGACTCAACATTTACCTCGTATGCAAGTTCTCCTGAAAAGGAAATTCTAAAAATTCTAGCGTAAACACCAAATAATTTTGTTTCGATAAATCCCATGAAAGGTAAACCTTCATTTGAGCAATCTGTTTCAGGAAAAAGTTTTTGAAGAAGATCTCTTGATTTAGGTCCAGCAATTGCAGCTCCAGCCCATTGCTCTGTTGTTGATACTACATTTACATTTAATTCAGGCCAAACTATTTGAAGATAATATTCTAAATGAGATAAAACATTTGCAGCTTGAGCAGTTGTTGTTGTCATATGGTAATGATTTTCTGATACTCTTGTTGTGGTTCCATCATCCATCACTATTCCATCCTCTCTTAACATTACTCCGTATCTCGCTTTACCAACGGGAAGTTTTAACCATGCATTAGTATAAACTCTGTTTAAAAACTCTGCAGCATCTGGACCCTTCACGTCGATTTTTCCTAGGGTAGTCACATCACATACCCCAACATTTTTTCTAACATTTTCTGCTTCCCTTTTTGAAGCATCAAATAATGTTTCATTCCCTTTTTTGTAATATCTTGGCCTTAACCAAAGTCCTGCATCAACAAATACAGCATTATTTTTTTCATGCCATGAGTGCATTGGAGATTTTCTAGTTGGTTTAGAGTGTTTGCCAACCTCTCGACCTACAATCGCACCAATAGATACTGGGGTGTAAGGTGGTCTAAAAGTTGTATGACCAACCTCGGGTACTACTTTGTTTTCAATGTTTGAAACCAATTGTAAACCATTTAAATTACTAGTTTTACCTTGATCAGTAGCCATCCCTAATGTTGTATATCTTTTTACATGCTCAATTGATCTGTAACCTTCTCTTAACGCTAATTCTATATCTGAAACCGCTACATCATTTTGAAAATCTAAAAATCTTTTATACTTTTTACCTTTTGGTAATGGGACACACCAAAATTTATCATGTTTTGAATTTTTTTTCTCAACAACTGCGGGCACAGATAATTTATTTTCTTTACTAGTAATTTTTTTTGATAGTTCGTATCCTGCTTCAAAGGAATTTTTTAGTGTATCATTCAAATTAAATATTCCATTTGCAGATCCAACTGTTGTTTCATTCTGTTTAGATTGACTTGGAATAAATGCATCAATATCTTCATTAAATTTTGTCTTACCTCCTGATTGAGATGCTAAATGAATTGTAGGTGTCCAAAATCCTGATACACATATACAATCGCAAACAATATTCTCAATTTTTCCAAGATTAGTTTTATCTTTGGAGATCTTAGCAATATCTGCAGATTTAACTTTTCTATAACCATTTGCATTTACTACTACATGTTCAAATTTAATATCTATACCCAAATTCTTTGCCTCAGTTATTAAATCAGAATTTAACTCTTTTCTAGAATCAAGAACTATTGGATTAATTCCATTTTTTTTAAACTCTATCGCTGTCTCATAGGCACTGTCATTATTTGTAAAGATTAAAGGTTTTTTACCAACCAAGACTCCATATACTTTCATATATTCCTTTGCGGCTGATGATAGAAGAATACCTGGGGTATCATTATTTCCAAAAACTATAGGTCTCTCAATCGAGCCTGAGGATATTACTACCTCTTTTGCTCTTATGTACCATAACTTTTGCTTTGGCATAAATTTTTCAGTTTTTGGCATGTGCTCAGAAATTCTTTCAGACATGACAAGCATATTGTGATCGTAATAACCAAACACTTGTGCTCTATTTTTTACTACAACATTTGGCATCTCTTTGAGCTCAGTTACTATTTTATCTGCCCATTCTTTTCCTGTTTGATTTCCAATTGTGACTTCACTAGTTAAAAGGCTTCCACCAAATCTCGGTTTATCTTCTGCTAAAATTACTTTAGCACCATTTTTAGCTGCTGAATAAGCGCTTGCTAAACCTGATGGACCTGATCCTGTAACCAACAAATCACAATACTCATATTTATGTTCATATCTTTCTTTATCGTGCTCATGAGTTACAACTCCAAAGCCAGCTGCCTTTCTAATAAATGGCTCATATATTCTATACCAGAAACTTTTTGGCCACATAAACGTTTTGTAATAAAAACCGGCAGGTAAAAAAATTCTTAAAAAATTATTAATTCCACCTATGTCAAAATTAACATTTGGCCAACAATTCACACTCTTAGCCTCAAGCCCTTCAAATAATTCTTGCTCTGTTGCTTTAATATTTGGAATGGTCTCATTATTTCTTATTAGCTGAACAAGAGCATAAGGGTCGTCAACTCCAGCACCATAAAAGCCTCTTGGCCTATGATATTTAAAACTTCTACCAACTAGATGAACGCCATTTGCTATAAGAGCGGACGCTAAGGTATCTCCCTCATATCCAAAATATTTTTTTCCATTAAATTTAAATGAAATTTTTTTGGATCTATCAATTAATCCCTCATCTTTTAATCTAAATTCTTGTGTCATTATCAAAGCTCTTCGTGAGGTTTTAAAGTTTTAAATATTTCATGAGTAGCTGTATCTCTATGAACTTTAAACCATTGTCTACAACCTGAGATGTGATGCCAAAACTCTAAATGTTTTCCTCTAGGACTTTTTCTATTGTAAACAAAATCATCCCATTCTTTATCAGAAATTTCCTTGTTAAGTTCTGGTCTTTTTACTGTGGCATCACCACCATAAGCAAATTCATTTTGAGATCTTATTCCACAATATGGGCATTTTATAAATAGCATTTAAGATATCCAAGTTTTTGTTCCAAGACCTTTCTCGTCTAATAAATATCCCTTGCTAAATCTATTTAAACTATAATCTGCATTTAATTTATGTACTTTGTCTTGTGCAATAGTGTGTGCAAACGTCCAACCAGATGCGGGAGTTGATTTAAAACCACCATAACACCAACCACAGTTTAAATATAATCCTTCAATATGTGTTTTATCAATTATAGGTGAGCCATCCATTGACATATCCATTATACCACCCCATGTCCTCAACATTTTTAATTTACTTAAAAATGGGAACATTGCTATTCCTTCAGTTAATACATGTTGTAAAGTTGGTAAGTTTCCTCTTTGAGCATAACTATTATAACCGTCAAGGTCACCTCCCATAACCATTTCGCCTTTGTCTGACTGACTGCAATAAAAATGTCCTGCACCAAATGTAACTACATGATCCAATAGAGGTTTAATAGGCTCAGATACACATGCTTGTAAAAGATGTGTCTCAATTGGAAGTGTCATATTTAATTTTTCAGCGAGAATTGATGTGCTGCCAGCAACACATAGTCCTATTTTGTTTGCCTTAATATCACCTTTTGAAGTTCTTACTCCTTTTATTTTTCCACCAACCACATCAAAACCAATTACTTCGCAATTTTGAATTATATCAACACCCATTGAATCTGCTTGTCTTGCATAACCCCAAGCAACTGCGTCGTGCCTTGCTGTTCCAGCGCTGGGCTGCATCAATCCCCCAAATATTGGAAATCTTACATCTTCAGAAAAATCTGCCATAGGAATTAGTTTTTTTACTTGTTCCCTATTTAATAAAACTGCATCGATACCGTTTAATCTCATTGAGTTTCCTCTTCTTGCGTAAGCATTCATTTGAGCATCAGAATGTGCAAGGTTAATAATTCCTCTTGGAGAGAACATTACATTGAAGTTCAGTTCCTGACTCATGTTTCTCCATAGATCCATAGAGAATTCGTTAAATCTTCCATTGGCATCGTGCATAAAATTGGATCTTATAATTGTAGTATTTCTTCCAACGTTACCTCCCCCTATCCAACCTTTTTCTATGATAGCAACATTTGTAATATTATGTTCTTTAGCTAGATAATATGCGGTAGCGAGCCCATGTCCTCCACCTCCAATTATAATTACATCATAACTTTTTTTTGGAGTTGGGTCTTTCCAGGCAACTTCCCAATTTTCATGACTAGAGAAGGCGTTCTTTATGAGGTTAAATACTGAATACTTTTGCATAATTAATAATACACTTAATTTATTTCTTTCAAAATTAAATAATAAAGTATAGAAATCTCGAGCATAATATAAAGTTCTAAAGGAGACAAAATGGGCGCAGTCAAGTCTGACATTGAGATAGCAAGAAGTGCCAAAATGCAGCCTATACAAGATATTTTAGCAAAAATTAACGTTCCAAATAAAATTGAGGCTTTCAGTCCAATGGGTCCTCATATAGCAAAAATCAACCTGGAGTATCTAGATAGTATTAAAGATAATAAAAATAGTAAGCTAGTATTAGTAACTGCAATTACTCCTACTCCAGCAGGAGAAGGTAAGACTACAACATCAGTTGGACTTAATGATGGACTAAATAAAATTGGAAAAAAATCTATTGTATGTTTAAGAGAACCCAGTCTAGGACCGTCATTTGGAATGAAAGGTGGGGCTGCAGGTGGTGGTTATGCTCAAGTTGTGCCAATGGAACAAATCAATTTACATTTCACGGGAGATTTTCATGCAATAACATCTGCTCACAATTTATTGTCAGCATTAATTGATAATCACATTTATTGGGGAAATAAATTAAACATAGATGTTAGAAGAGTTGTTTGGAAAAGAGTTATAGATATGAATGATAGATCCCTTAGATCAATAAATATTAATCTTGGAGGTGTCGCTAATGGTTATCCAAGACAAGATGGTTTTGATATTACTGTAGCTTCAGAGATAATGGCAATCTTTTGCTTGGCAAACAATCTTGAAGATTTAGAAAAAAGAATTGGTAATATAACTATTGCGTATACAAGAGAAAAGAAACCTATTTACGCAAAAGACCTAAATGCACAAGGTCCTATGACAGTTTTATTAAAAGATGCAATCAAACCAAATATTACACAAACTTTAGAAAATAATCCTGCAATTATTCATGGTGGACCATTTGCAAATATTGCTCATGGATGTAACTCCGTAATAGCCACAAAGGCAGGTCTTAAATTAGCAGATTATGTTGTGACTGAAGCAGGTTTTGGTGCAGATCTAGGTGCTGAAAAGTTTTTGGATATTAAATGTAGAAAATCAGGATTAAAACCTGATTGTGTTGTCATAGTTGCAACTATTAGGGCTTTGAAAATGCATGGAGGTGTAGAGAAAGCAGATTTGAAAAAAGAAAATGTCGATGCAGTTAAAAAAGGTTTAGTAAATTTAGAAAGACACATAAATAATGTAAGGAAATTTGGATTACCAGTAACTGTTGCTATAAATAAATTTATTTTAGATACAGAAAATGAGTCAAAAGCATTATTAGATTTTTGCAAAAAGTTGGATGTAAAAGCCTCGATGTGTACTCATTGGGCAGATGGAGGAAATGGTACAAAAGAACTTGCGCAAACTGTTGTGAATATATGTGAAAATGAAAAAAATAATTTTAATTATTTATATGAGGATAAATTAACTTTATTTAAAAAAATTGAAAAAATAGCAGTTGAAATTTATCGTGCAAGTGAAGTAGTTGCAGATACTAAAATCAGACAACAATTAAAAGATTTTGAAGAAAAAGGATTTGGTAATTTACCTGTTTGTATTGCAAAAACACAATATAGTTTTTCAACTGATCCTAGCCTTAAAGGTGCTCCTTCAGATCATGTGCTTCCTGTTAGAGAAGTAAGACTATCCTCTGGGGCTGAATTTGTAGTCATTGTATGTGGAGAAATAATGACAATGCCTGGACTTCCAAAAGTTCCAGCTGCAGATTCTATAAAGCTAAATAAAAAAGGTGAGATAGAAGGTTTATTTTAATTTTTCTACCTCTTTCCAAAAGAATTGGGCGAGATTTATATTAGTTAGATTTCTATATTGGGGCAAACCAGTTGGAGATGTTACGTTTATGTCTCCGATTAAGTAACCACCTACTAAGTCTATACCTGCAAAAAAAATATTTTCCTTTTTTAAACTTTTGGCAACCAATTTTGATATCTTAAGCTCTCTTAAATTTAATTTAGTTTTAATAGCAACACCCCCTTGTGAGATATTCGATAAAATTGAGCCTTTCTTAGGTAATCTTCTTATCGCTCCTTTTACTTTGCCATTAATGATAAAAACTCTTTTGTCTCCATCCTTTACTTTTTCTAAATATCTTTGAACCATAACATGATCAAATTTTTTGATATATTTTTTTAAATAATCAACTTTAACTTTTTTTTCAAAAAATAAGATATTTTTACCCGCATAACCATGAATAGGCTTTATAACTATTTTTTTATGTTTTTTTTTAAAAGAAATAATTTGTTTAATATTTTTAGTAATAATTGTTTCTGGCATATATTTTAAAAATCGAGTGGAAAAGAATTTTTCAGAAACATTTCTAACAGCTGTTGGATCGTTTATAATTCGCGTAGATTTAAGATTATTTAAAAAATGAGTTGAGTTTATGTAGTCCATATTAAAGGGAGGGTTTTGTCTTATAAGTACAAATTTCGCTTCATCTAAATTAAATTTAACAAAACTTAAGATTTTATAGAAATTTTTTTTTCTATCAAAAAACCTAACCTTAATTCCATTAATATATATTTTGGAATTAATGAGATTAAGATCTTTTGTTTCATACCAAATAATTTGATATCCTTTTTTTTGAGCCTCTAAAGCTAGCAAAAAAGTAGTGTCCGTCTCTATATTTATCTCATTTAATTTATTTGATTGAATGGCTATTATTTTTTTCATTTCTGTAGATCTGCAAGCACTTGCTCAGCTTTTGTAAGATTTTTTGACAAAATATTTTCTATATTTTTTAAATATATTCTTTCGTCATTATTTTTTGTGGTAACAAATGATCTATTTTCGAGTCCTCTTTTAGATATATTTAACAATTCTTTTGACCAAAATAATAAATCTTTATTGTTAATAATTGTTTTTAATCCATCTTTATAAGATGTGGTGTAAGCCTTCAATATATCTTCTTTATTCCAATTTTTAATAATCTCAAAAGTCTCGTTCAAATTTCCGTATAATAATCCTATAAAAAATGCTGGACCAGCACAATGACAATCCCATTCACAAGCATCAATCGATCTTAACTCAATGTATTTTTTTAATCTTACTTCAGTAAAAATTGTCGATAAATGAAGCTGGAAATTTTCATAATTTGCTTTTCCTTCTTCCATTAAATCTCTGAAAGATTTTCCATTTGGCGAAGTATATTCATTATTATCGTGTAAAAATAACAATTTAAAATCTAAACTAAAATCAGCATACTTTTCAAAATCCATATTTTCTAAAAAAACTTTTGGTAAACCTCCTCTTGAAGTATTTTGCCAAACCTTTGATCTATATGATAAGAAGCCTGTGGGTTTTGATTTTTTAATTGCTGAGTTAGAAAATAAAGCTATTGTTAATGGTGTTAAATAAGAAATTACTTTAAATTTTTTTATAAAGTCTTGCTCTGAAGTATAATCCAAATTAATTTGTGTTCCGCAAGTCTGATACATCATTTCTAAACTTAATTCCCCATTTTTCGGCATTTCTCTTGTCATAACTTTATATCTTTTTTTTGGATTATTGGGGACGTCAGCAATATCCGTTGTTGGATCATAACCAATTGATAANGTTTTCAAATTAAATTTTTTACAAGCCTCGTCCAATTGTTTTTGAAAATTGTAAGATTCAGAACAAACCTCGTGTATATTATTACATAATGCTCCGGCTAATTCGATTTGATTTCCAGGTTCAAGGGTTATTGATTGGCCATCTTTATTTAATCCGATAATATTTATGTCTTCAAGAATTTCTTCCCATCCAAATTTCTTTAAGTAGTTTAAGATATTTTTAATTTGTTCATAATTTGCTCGTTTGCTTGTATCTTTTTCAAGCAAAAATTTTTCATTTTCAACACCTATCAATAAGCTTTTTTTATTACCGCTTTGAAAATAATTTATAATATCTTCTTTAGTGTTAATTTTCATTTATATGATGAAGCCAATTTTCAAGCTCTTGCATTCTTGATCGTTCACTTGTTTTTTTATTTTCCATTTCGATATTTTTAATATGAGAGTCAATATCATTTTCATTTTTAAAAACTTTTCTGAAATTAATTAATCTGTCTCGTCTAAAGTTTATTAAATTTATCATTTTTTCATAAGTTATCTCTGGGTGATATTGTATCCCCCAGATAGTACTAATACCTATTTGAAATTCTAAACCTTGAACCTTGTTTATTGGATTTGATGCAAGTAATTTTGCTCCATCTGGTGGAGTTACAACCTCATCAAAGTTAAAGGCAGGAGTATTAAAAATTGGATCTTTATTTTTATAAATTGGGTGTTTTAATCCATAAGAATTAATATTGATATTTTTTGCTATTCCAATGTGTGCCCCTTTTTTAGATTTTTTAACAACGCCTCCAGCCGCAGTTACTGCGACTTGCATACCCCAGCAAATAGCTAAAATATTTCTAACTTTATGAAAACATTCTTTCATAAAAAAAATTTGTTTTCTTATTTCAGGTGTATCATTATAAATATTTAAACTACTGCCACCCCATACAATTCCGTCATAAGTTTCTAATTTGTTAATAATATCATTAAAGTTTTCTGCTGATGATGGATTTAAGACTTCATAGCTTACTTCTTTATGGTAGTTGGCAATACTATCTTTTAAACTTTCGGTATGAGTTTGTATTCCTGCTTTTTTAAAATTTATATTTTCACTTTGTAAGTTTCCTTCTACAATTAATATTTTTAGATTTTTCATTAGAATAATTTACCTTCAAGACTATGTTCATATAATTTTTTGAAATCTTCTTTTGATAATATAGATGGATTTGTTGCTGTTGATGGATCCTCTAGAGCCATTTGTGATAACTCTTCAATTTCTTCATCTTTTATTTGTATTACGTCTGATAAGGTGTGTGGAATATTTAGCTTATTTCTTAAATCTAATATCCAATTTAAAAAACTTTCAAAATTATCTTTCAATCCTATAAAGCTACTTAGAGAAGATATTTTTTTTTCAATATGTTTTTTATTAAATGTGAGAACGTATGGCATAAAAATTGCATTAGATAATCCATGATGTAAATTATATCTTGCATTAATTGGATGGCTTAAAGAATGTATCGCACCTAGCCCTTTTTGGAATGCTGTTGATCCCATTGAAGATGCCGCTAATAAATTTTGTCTTGCCTCTAGATTTGTACCATCTTCAAAAGCGGTTACTAATGAGTCTTTTATTAATCTAATTCCCTCAAGCGCGATACCATCAGCCATTGGATGAAACCCAGGTGCACAAATGGCTTCTAGGTTATGTGCTAATGCATCCATTCCAGTTGCTGCTGTTAATCTTGGAGGCAGCTCCAAGGTTAAAAGTGGATCTAATATTACAATTGCAGGTAAAAATTTCGGGTGAAAGATTATTTTTTTTACTCCTGTTTTTTTATTTATAATTGCTGATGCTCTTCCTGTCTCCGATCCAGTTCCTGCAGTTGTAGGAACTCCTATTATTGGAGCAATATTTTTATCATTTGCTCTTTTCCAATAGTCTCCAATATCCTCAAAATCCCAGATTGGTCTTGTTTGGCATGACATGAAGGCAATTGCCTTTCCTACATCTAGTGCGCTCCCACCACCTATTGCGATTACTCCATCACAATTATTATTTTTGAATTCTTTGACACCTTGATCTACATTTTCACCAACGGGGTTTCCTGTAAAGTCACAAAAGATACTGACTTGTTTAATATTTTTTTTTAACTCTTGTAAAACATTTTTAATAACTTGAAGCTCAATAAGATCCTTATCTGTAACAAACAAAGGTTTTTTTATATTTAAATTTTCACATGCAATTGATAAATCGTTAATTCTATTTTTTCCAACCCAGATTGTTGTTGGATAATTCCAATTAGATTTCATATTTTAATTGTATCAATTTATATTAATTTTTTTATTTTTTAATATTGCATTAATAAAATTGATCATTAAAGGAATTTTCTTTTTATTTATTTTTTTTAATACAAATGGTGCAATTTCTCTGACTAATTGTTCACCTTCTACAGTATCATTTGGCATAAATTTTTTCTTTGCGGTCTTAAAAGTATAACCCTTACCTAGATAAGTTCCCATTTTACTATTTCTACCTCCTGCAACACTTACATAAAGATCACCTACACCAGCAAGACCTAGAGTTGTACTTTCTTTTCCTCCAAAATATTTTGTAAGATATTTCATCTCAAGTAATGACCGATGGAATAAACTTGAAGATGTATTTAAGCTTTGTCCAGATCCAATTATCATAGAATATATATTTTTAATTGCTGAACATACCTCAATTCCAATTATATCTTTCGAATATTCAATTAAATAATATTTAGTTGATATTTGTTGTCCAATCCATTTAGCTACTTTGATATTTTTATTTGCGATAATTACACTTGTTTGATTTTTTCTAGCAAGCTCCTTTGCAAGACATGGCCCTTTCAAAACCGAAATATTCATTTTTCCAGAATTTCTATTAAGTTGCTCAGAGATTGTAAGAACTCTTTTATTTTTCTTTTCATATTTAAGACCTTTGGTAAGAACTAAAATTGGAGTTTTTATTTTTAATTTTTTTAATTCCTTTCCAATAAAATCTATTCCTGAAAGACTTAAAGCAATTACAATTAAGTCAAAATTTTCTTTAAGTAAATTTTCCGAGAATTGCCTATATTTTAGTTTTTTTGGAAGATTTATTTTTAAACTTGGGTGAAATTTATCTCTTGAAGAAAGTTTCTTAATAAATAATTCACTATGTGGTTCTGTGATTGTTACATTGTTATTATTGTCTAGACATGGGATTGAAAAGGCTGAACCCATTGCGCCACCACCGATTATTAAAATTTTTTTCATAACAATTTAAACATTAAAAACTTATAAAATTTTATGACAAATACAACACATACGAGAAAAATTTGATAATGAATTATTCACGTAATAAGTAACTATTTTATTTTAAATTTAAGTATTTTGTTAGTAAAATAAGTTTATATTTTTAAGAGGTTATCTAATGACTAAAGTTGCAATTATTGGAGCTGGACCTTGTGGTCTGTCAATGCTGAGAGCTTTTGAATCGGCTGAGAAGAATGGAGAAAAAATACCAGAAATTGTTTGTTTTGAAAAACAAGAAGACTGGGGTGGTTTATGGAATTATAGCTGGAGAACTGGATCAGATCAATTTGGAGATCCTGTTCATAACAGTATGTATAGGTATCTTTGGTCTAATGGTCCAAAAGAGTGTTTGGAATTTGCAGATTATTCTTTTGATGAACATTTTGGTAAACCAATACCTTCTTTTCCTCCAAGAGAAGTTTTATATGATTATATTGTTGCAAGAGTAAGTAAAGGTAATCTAAGAAAAAAAATTAAATTTAATACAAGAGTTATTAACACAATTTATAAAAACGATAAATTTGAGCTAAGCTACCAAGACAAAGTTAACAATAGGATTTTAAAAGATAACTTTGATTATGTTGTGGTTTCAACAGGGCATTTTTCTGTACCTTTTATTCCTGAGTATAAAGGAATGAGTTCTTTTCCTGGAAGAATTATGCACTCTCATGATTTTAGAGATGCGGAAGAGTTTAGAGGTAAAAATATAGTTGTTCTTGGGAGCAGTTATTCAGCAGAGGATATTGCGCTTCAATGTAATAAGTATGGAGCTAAAAGTGTAACTATCGGATATAGACATAATCCTATGGGATTTAAATGGCCCAAAGGAATGAAAGAGGTCCATTATCTAGATAGACTTGAAGGTAAGAAAGCATTTTTTAAAGATGGTACTGAACAAGAGACAGATGTTGTGATTTTATGTACTGGTTATTTGCATCATTTTCCTTTCTTGGATGAGAGTTTACAACTAAAAACTAGAAATAGGCTATATCCACCAAAATTATACAAGGGTGTTGTATGGCAAGATAATCATAAGCTTATGTATTTAGGAATGCAGGATCAGTTTCATACATTTAACATGTTCGATTGCCAAGCATGGTACGCAAGAGATGTAATTTTGAATAAAATTAAAATCCCTAGTGATAATGAAATTGAAAAAGATATTAACAAATGGGTAGCGATGGAAGAAAAATTAGAGAATCCTGATCAAATGATTGATTTTCAAACAGAATATACCAAAGAACTTTATAAAATGTCTGACTATCCAAAAATTGATTTTGAATTAATAAGAAAGCATTTTAAAGAGTGGGAACATCATAAAGTTGAGGACATATCTACTTACAGAAATAAATCTTTTTCATCTCCTGTTACAGGATCTGTTGCTCCGATTCACCATACACCGTGGGCAACTGCAATGGATGACTCATCAAAAACCTTTTTGGATAAGTAAAATATTAATCTATTCCTAGGTGTTTTTTTCTTTTTTGAACATAAGCTCTGATTAAGTTATCAAATATCAAAGCTATAAAAGCTACACATATACCAAGTGTTAATCCAATACCTGCACCCTTTTTATCTGATAATGCTTTTAGAATATATTGACCAAGATCCTCTGTGCCAATGAATGCTCCAATAATTACCATAAATAATGCAAAAACTATTGTTTGGTTTATTCCAAGCATCATGTGTGGAAATGCCAAAGGAAATTCTATTTTTGTTAGTCTTTGAAATTTATTTACACCTGACATAGTTGCAGCGTCATGTAAACCTGCCGGAACACTTCTAAGTCCTTCAATTGTATATCTTGTTGCAGGTATCGTTGCATAAACTATAACTGCAATTAGTACTGACGTGTCAGTTATACCAAATAACATCATTACAGGAATTAAATACACAAAAGAGGGAAATGTTTGAAATATATCGCAAACACCTAGCATAAAATTAGCTGAATGTTTGTTTTGAAAACACAAAGTTCCAACTGTAAATCCTATAGTGCAAGATACTATCACTCCAAAAGTTGCCATATATGTTGTTACCAAAGCTCTGTCCCACCAAGGGCTAAGCGCAATAAATAATGTTAATCCACAAACAACTAAAGCAGAACGAATTCCACCAATTAAATACCCTGCTCCAACAACCAAAACAATTGTAGCAATTGCAGGCATCCTTAAATACAACGCTCTCATTGGTTGAAGCACTTCTTGAATTAACCAAGTATTAAATGCTTTAATATACACAAAGAAAGTTTCAAAAATCCAATCAACACCTTTATTCCAAAAATCGGCAGTTGATATTCCTTTATTGTGTGGAATTTCAAATAAGTAATTGAATGTGTCTTTAAATAAAAAGGTTCCAATGTAAGCTAGTATTAATCCAATCACTACTGTAGCTGCAAAAAATAGTAAATTTTTATTTCTTTCAAAAAATGTTAGGTTACCAAAATAATCCTCTTGCTTATTTGCCCAAGCTAAAGACATCTTGTCTAATAATATTGCAATCAAACTAATGCACAAGCCTGCTTCAAGTGCTAATCCAATGTTCAACTGATTTAATGCTAATAATAAATTAAATCCTAAACCTTTAGCACCAATAAAAGCTGAAATAACTGCCATTGAAAAACAAACCATTATAACTTGGTTAACTCCAATTAAGATGTCTCTTCTTGCAGTTGGAATTAATACTTTAAACATAAGTTGAAAATTGTTACATCCACTCATTCTGCCTGCTTCAATAACTTCTGGTGGAACAGCTCGTAAGCCTAATATAGTTAATAATATCATTGGTGGTACAGCAACAACCATAGTTATAATTACTGCAGCATGATCACCAACTCCAAAAAGAACTAGCGCAGGAACCAATACTGCGTATTGTGGCATTGTCTGCATTACCAACAATATTGGATATAAAGCCTTTTCAACACGTTTACTTTTAAATGCCGCTATTCCTAAACCCAAACCAAAAATAAATGATAATGGAGCTGCAACTAGTATGAATGAAAGAGTTTGCATAGACGGTTTCCATTGACCAAATATAGAAATGTAAACCATTGTTAAACCTGCAAACAAAGCTAAACCTTTGCCGCTAAGTTTATAAGAAAGTAGTGCTGCACCAGCTGCAACAATTGTCCATGGCAACCCAGGTAGTTCTGCCCAAGGATTCTTGTCTATCCAATCCCAACTAGTAAAAGCTACAATGGTATCAAGACCTCCTAATAAGATCTCTCTTATTAACTGAATTAGAAAAGTCATAAATGCAGTTATATTTCTACTTATCTGTAAGACCAGAGGACGACTTTTATATTCTTGAGTATCTTCATTCCAAACTTCAATTGGCATCCACTCATTCATTAAGAAAAATAATGAGTCATTTATCCAAATAGGTAACCATCCAAGCAATGGCGGTAATCTCCAAAAAACATCAAATGCATAGTATCTTACTTCTTTTCCTAAAAATACATAGCTACTCTGATTAGGGTCTTTTACAAATTCTGCTTGACCTCGAATAAATTTATATGTTTCGGGAACTTCAATTGCAAAACATAATGCAAAAAATACAACTAATAAAAATAACCATTGAAATGTTTTTGGATATTTCTTAAAAAATTCCATAATTAATTATTATTTTTTCTCCCACCAAAAACTGTATTGATTATTTTAGCTGGGTTTATAGAACCAATAATGTTGTTATCATTATCTATCACAGCTACTGATTTTTCTTGAGTAAGAATTTTTTCAGCAACATTCTCTATAATTTCATCTTTTGAAACTTTTAAATCACCAAGATTATCTTTAGTTTTATCCATTATATCTTCAATTAATAAAACTTTTTCTCTTGGTACTTCTTCAGTGAACTTTCTTACATATTCAGTAGCTGGATTTAAAACAATATTAGCAGGTGTATCCAGCTGTTCAATTATACCATCCTTCATAATTGCAATACGATCAGCAAGTTTTAAAGCCTCATCAAAATCATGAGTGATAAACATAATTGTTTTTTGTAATTTTTCCTGAAGTCTTAAAAACTCATCTTGCATTTCTTTTCTTATTAATGGGTCTAAAGCAGAAAAAGGTTCATCTAAAAACCATATATCTGGTTCAACTGCTAACGATCTCGCTATTCCTACTCTTTGTTGTTGTCCTCCGGATAGCTCTCTTGGAAAATAATTTTCCCTTCCATCAAGTCCAACTAACTTAACCATATCCATTGCTTTACTTATACTATCCTCAGTTTTGACACCTTTAATTTGAAGTGGAAAAGCTATATTTTCAACTACGGTTTTGTGTGGAAGCAAAGCAAAACTTTGAAAAACCATTCCCATTTTATTTCTTCTAAGATCAATGAGGTCCTTATTGTTTAATTGTAATAAATCTTGGCCTTCTATAAAAATTTTTCCACCTGTTGCATCAGTTAATCTAGAAATACATCGTAATAAAGTTGATTTTCCCGAACCAGACAAACCCATCACAACCAACATCTCTCCTTTTGAAACTTCAAATGAAGCATTATTAACTCCTACAATACATCCGTTTTCTTGAAAGGTTTTAGCATCAACATTGCCATTTGAATCTTTGAGCATTTTTTCAGCATTAGCTCCAAAGATTTTATAAACATTTTCGCATTTGATTACTGGTTCAGACATAAATTTTTATTAAGTTATATGAAATTAAGATAAAATTAAATCCATAATATTAATGTTATTCCTCCTTAAAAATTTTTAATGTAATAAACCCTGGTATCAATTCCTGTACTTAAAAAACTTAATGCCTCACCACTCACACTTACAGACTCATTAACTCCAACATTATCTCCACTTACTGTGAAACCCGCATAACATTTATTTTTTTCTTCATCCCATTTAACAAAAGTTTCATCAATTTTATTCCCATTAATTGTGTAAATTTCGTGTGCTCTAAAATTTAAAAAATTTGCACCCATAATTGCTCTTTGAGGAATGAGTTTCGTTGCTTTACAAACCTGCTCATATACTTCATCTGTTAATTTATAATGATCTGTACCGTCAAAAGTTACTAATATTCCAGAAGGTAATTTAGATATTAATTGACTTAATTTTTTTTCTTCGGCAATTCTTTCTTCCTCCAATTTCATTTTTCTCACCAGCTCATCACCTCCACCAAACATAATATTTAAAATTGAAAAAGAGAAAAATATAACAAGGACTATTATTACTAAACCTCCAAATTGTTTTACAGTTTCTGGTAAATCCTTAATTCTATTTAAATAATTTTCTTTTGACATTAATCTAGTAGCTTTCCATTTTTCCACGTGCCTGATTTCTGTGTTCCATCTGATGAGGTAAAAGTTCCTGTTCCATTCATGAATCCTTTTGCCCATTCACCTTCGTAAGTTGAACCATCAGGAAAAGTTAGAGTACCTACTCCACTCCACTTACTATTTTTAAACTCACCTTTGTAGATGTATCCGTTGGGCCAAGTTTCAACTCCTTGACCATTTTTTTTGGTTCCTACCCATTCTCCCTCGTAAGTAGTTTTATCTGTATAAACCCATTTGCCAAAGCCATTTTCACAATTTCCTTCTTTGCAACCAGTGCTTCGTGCTAATGCAACTGATGAAATAAGTAAACTTAAGATTATGCTTAGGAGATATTTTTTCATAACGATATTTTACACAAAATTTACTAAAAAAAAATCAGACTTTTTGGTCAAGTTTATTGCATGAATATATTGAAATATATTTTTCTGCATTTTCACTTTTTATATTTCTTGTAATTTCATGAATTAATTCTCCTGTTTTTCTGGTAATAATACCTGACTCTGAATAATTTTTTTCTTGATCAATTGATTTAAATAAAACAACGTCTTTATTAACAACTTTAACATTCAATTTTTCTGTATCTGANAGAAATAACGATAACCCACTAATTAAAAGTGTATTTGGTTGTTTCGATTGAATTTCAAATTTATCCAATCCTTTTTCATTCAAATCTTTTGCTAAAAAAGTTTGATAATTATATTCTGAATTTTTAATTATTTTTTTTTCTAAATCACAAATAAACTTTAGATCAATATTTTCATTTATACTCACATCTTTTGCTAAAGTTTGACTAAAAAATAATAAACTAATTAATGTGCTAAAAAAATATTTGTTCATGTTTTTTTTAAAAAAAAATCTCCCCCAACATTGTTGGGAGAGATTTAAAGATTTAATAGCTCTTAACCTTATTTAGTAAAAGCTTTCCAAACTTTCTCGTTCTTTTTTAACCATGCTTTTGCAGCATCTTCGTGAGTCATTTTGTCAACGTCAACTAAAGCTGCCATTGCACCAATTTGACTTGTTGTGAAAGAAAGTTTTTTAAACATTGCTGCTGCTTTTGGATGAGTTTTTGGAAAATCAGCGTTAACTGCTTTTTTCAAATAACCATCAGGCGAACCACATTTTCCATCTCCACCATCTTCAGGTCTGCAACCTGCTGTGTATGGAGGAAAGTCGATAAATGTAAAACCAGCACCATCTGTAAAGTTAGGTGTCCAGTTAAAGATGATTGTTCCTCTTCCTTCTTTTTCAGCTGCTGCTAACTCTGCCCAAAGTGCATCAGCACTTCCAGCAAATTTAACCCACCAAAGATCTCCTAAACCTAAAGCGTCAATCCTTTGTGGAATTAAGTCACCATGCCAAGTTTGTGGACCTTCCAACATTCTTCCTTTTCCATCCGGAGAGTCAGGTGTTGTAAAGTTTTTAGCACAGTCAGGATTTTTTAAAGCAGTCCAGTCTGGTAGNCCTGGGCATAATCCTTTTTCAGCAACCCAGTTTGGATATCCCATATCTTCAAGTGTTCTTGCTTCATGGTCACCCCAGTCTAGCAATCCACCTTTATCCAAAGCAGTTGTGAATGATTTACCAAAAGCAGATTCCCATACTTCGTGAGATAAAGTTACGTCACCAATTCTAATTGACTCGTAAACTGCTTGAGAGTCAGCGTTAACATATTTAACATTATTTCCCATACTTTCCATAATTCCACCAATAACGTAAGCCATTACAATTTGGCTTGACCAGTTATGAGTTGGGATTACGATGGGCTTTTTGCTATCTGCTGCGTTTGATATTCCAACAAAACTTACTACTGAAATTATAACTGCAGATAATAATGATATTATTCTTCTCATTTATACCCCTTTCTTAATATTAAGTACTCTGATTATGTGACTAATTAAATGTATAGTCAACTCGTTTAGGTTAATATATTATTTCAAATAAAACTGAGATAACACTTTATATTATGTCGCTTTCAAGCAATCTTATAAAAAATCCTGGTCTAAGGGTTTTGCCACCTGGAGTTGAAAGATATGTTATTCAAGGTGGTGGCATCCATGTTTTTGAAATTAATTCAGATGATAAAATAGAAATAGTAAACGATGAAGGAAAACAATTTTGTGAGGTTATTGCTTTTAATTCTAAAGGGAAACACGATTTAACAATCTTAAATCTTAAAGCAAATTCTGATGGAGATTTTTTAAAAAAATCAATAAGTCAGGATCAAAAAATTTCAAATATTTTTAAAAAGAAAAATTTAGATTTAGAAAGATCAAAAGCTTCAAGACTTTTTAATAAAGATTGTCCAATGGGAGAGATAGTTACTCTTCAATCAAAAGATAAATGTATTGTGATGATTGGTTCTCCTGGCGAATTAATGAGTGTTCATAATCACAATCCGCCGACAAGTCTTACAATTTTTATACATAGGGCAAAATTTGACATAAACGAAGAACAATATGTTCTGCCAGAACCTCTTTATGATCCAATATCAGAAATATTTGTTAATCGAATGTCGTCTGAAACTTATGAAGTTAAAGCTGGAGAATATATTCAAATAATTGATCCAGGTGGAAGACAATGTTCAGATTTTTTAGCATTCGATAAAAGGAAACTTGATAAAGGAGTTGAGAGCATAATAGACCCAACAGCAACAAGGACTTTTATGGGTGCTGCATATCCTATGCCAGGTTTATTTTCAAAGTTTTTTGATGCTGAGCATGAACCTGTAATTGAGGTTGTAAGAGATACAGTTGGGAGACATGACACCTTCAATTACGCTTGTACATCAAAATATTATGAGGACATGGGCTATTTCGGTCACATTAATTGTTCAACAAATTTTAATAATTCATTAGAAAAATATGAAGTGAAACCAAGAAAAGGTTGGATAGCGATAAATTTATTTTTTAATACTGCAATCGATGCTAATAACGTTGCAACTTTTGATGAACCTTGGTCAAGACCTGGTGATTACGTGCTTTTTAGAGCATTGAAAGATCTTACGTGTGCATCTTCTGCATGTCCATGTGATGTAGATGCAGCAAATGGATGGAATCCAACTGATATATTTGTTAGAACATATGCAAAAGATAAAAAGATCTCGAAAGGGGTAGCTTTTAGAGTGAGCACAGATTCAGAACCAAAAATTACAAAAGAAACAGGCTTTCATGAAAAGACTTCAAAGCTAACAAAAAATTTTATTAATTATAACGGATATTGGTTAGCAAATAATTACACAAATTACGGCGCAGTAAAAGAATATACATCTTGTAGAGAAAGTGCCATTGTAACGGATCTTTCACCTTTAAGAAAATTTGAAATACTTGGACCAGATGCAGAAAATTTAATGCAATATACACTTACAAGGAATGTTAAAAAACTTTCTGCAGGACAAGTTGTCTATTCTGCTATGTGCTATGAAAATGGTTGTATGATTGACGATGGAACTCTGCTTAAATTTGGTCAAGATAACTTTAGATGGATTGGTGGTCAAGAATACGGCGGTCAATGGTTGAAAGAACAAGCTAAAAAGAAAAATTTTAAGGTATGGGTTAAATCCTCAACCGATCAAATACATAATATTGCTGTTCAAGGTCCTAATAGCAGAAAAATTTTAAAAAAATTTGTTTGGACTCCTGATACTCAGCCTTCCATAGATGATCTGCAATGGTTTAGATTGACTATCGCAAGAATAGATAGTGTGACAGGAACTCCAATAGTTGTCTCACGAACAGGTTACACAGGTGAATTAGGATTTGAAATCTGGTGTCATCCAAAAGATGCTTCTGTTGTATGGGATAAAGTTTGGGAAGCTGGAAAAGAATTTAATATTTCTCCATTAGGTTTAGAAGCTTTAGACATGGTAAGAATTGAAGCTGGACTAATTTTTTATGGTTATGAATTTGACGATAAGACAGATCCTTTTGAGGCTGGGATAGGTTTTACAGTTCCTTTAAAAACGAAAGAAGATGATTTTATTGGAAAAGAAGAATTAATAAAAAGAAAAAATAATCCACAAAAAAAATTAGTAGGACTAGAGTTGGTTGGTCATGAACCTGCAGCAAATGGTAACTCAGTGCATATTGGTAGAGGACAAGTCGGTGTAATTACTAGTGCAATGCTGTCAAAAACTTTAAATAAAAATATAGCATTGTGCAGAATTGATGCAAAATATGCTGAGGAAGGCACAGAAGTTGAAATAGGTAAAATTGATGGACACCAAAAAAGAATACCAGCTAAAGTAATTTCGTTCCCATTTTATGATCCTAAGAAACTCAAAGTAAGATCTTAATGAACAAAGCTACAAAAGACTTGTTGGAGTTTTGGGAGGATCAAATGAAATTATCTCATAAGTCTAGTAATTATTTTTTCAGAAAATCTCCTTCTCATTATCATATGATGCTTTTAGTTATGACCGCTTATAAACTGAAGCAAAATTTGTCAGTTGAGGAATTAAAAACTAAACTTTTTAAAACTTCTAGACCAAAATCAGCGTTAATAATTAATGAAGCTTGTGAGAAAGGTTTTTTTTATTTGGAAAAAAATTTGAAAGATCAAAGAAAAAAATTCATTAAACCAAGCCAAGCATTTATCAATGAATTTAATGATTATTTAGCAACTTTGAAAAATTTAAGTTTTTAAAAATTCAGCTAAACTGATGGTTGAATTCAATTTACTTATATTTTTTATATATAAAAAATATTATATACTTCTGTCGCACAAAAAATAAAGTTCAGCTATGGCTTTACCAACAAAAGCAAAAGTAGTTGTAATCGGTGGTGGTATCCATGGGTTAAGCACTGCATGGAAATTATCAGAGACCTATAAAAATCCTAATGACATTGTCGTATTAGAAAAAAAAGACACTGCTGCAGGTGCAAGTGGAATAGCATGTGGTGTTGTAAGAAATAATTATTTTCAGCCAGCAATGAGAGAATTAATGGCTCACTCAGTTGAGGTTTGGGAGAGCGATCCAAAAGCATTTAAATATAATGCAGTTGGATATATGCAGATTTCACCAGAAGTAATGCATGAGGACGTAGCTAGTATTTACAATCAACAAAAAGCAATTGGATATGATTCAGAATTTATAGAAGGAGAAAAAGATTGTGATAAATATATGAAAGGAATTTTCGACGACTGGCAGGCAAAAGGAATTACATCTGTTCTTCATGAGAAAAAGGGTGGATATGCTTTTAACAAAGATTCAATTAAAGCATTAGAAAAAAAAGCTAACGCTAATGGAGTTAATGTTCATAAAGGCGTAAAAGTTACAGGTTTCAAAAAAGGGAGCAATAGTAATGCTGTTACAGGAGTTATCACAGATCAAGGAACAATAGATTGTGACCAAGTAGTTGTTGGTGCAGGACCTTGGGTAAGAGACTTCTGGAATATGTTGGAATTACCTAAAACAACCGACATAAAAGGTAAGGATGGTAAAATGCACCAAGTTGATATGTGGACTTATTGGTTTTTACAAGAAGGTGTTCTTGGGGTTGATGCGGATTATCTAAGAACAAATGAGGGTAAACAGCCTCCAGTAATTCATGTAGACACAGATGCACCTCTTTACTCAGATAAAGATAAAAAACTAATTACAGATAAATTATGGGGAATATATTATAAACCTGATATTGAAGGTTTGGGTGTTCAAGGTGGAACTTCACCTTACATTGTTCAAAAACATTTTGATAAAGTTAATGTCGATCCTTATGGATTGGACTCGCCAGAGTATCAAACAACTGATGAGTTTGCAGATATGTGGTCCTCAGCATTAGCTCATTGCCAAAAAAGATTTGAGGGTAAATCAAACTTATATAGAAAGGGACCATCTGGTGGACTTGGTTGTTTAACTCCAGATTCATTTCCTATCTTTGATAGATTTTTAGAAAACGTTTACATGATNGCTGATGCTAATCANGGNTATAAAATGTTGGGNGTTGGTCACCTTGTTGCGCAAGAAATTTTAGGTCAAGAGAGTACATTGTTAAAACCGTTTAGATTCAACCGATACGCGAAGGGAGAGCTTCACCCTACTTCGAACAGTCCGTTTCCTTGGAGCTAAGTTATCTAAGTAGACAGACGTTTTTTTTTCAGTTACCTTTTTGATCTTAAAACTTTGAGGGGTAAAATGACTGATCTAGAAAAACATGTTAATCAACCAGGTAGAGATAAGCTGGTTAAAAAAGTTAGAGAAAAAATTAACGAGTTAGGCATTACTTATATATATTTTCAATTCATTTCTGTTACTGGTCGAGTTGTTGGAAAAGGAATTCCAGCAGATCACTGGGAAAGAACAGCAGAAAAAGGTTTCCAATTAGTATACGGCGCAACAGCAAACCTTTTTCTAGATAGACATAACAATTATATTGGCTATGGACCTGAAGCTATGGAGCTTGTTGGTATACCTGATCCTGAAACCTTCGTTCAACTTCCATGGGATAAAAGAGTTGGAAGAGTTTTTTGTACTTGTTTTAGAAATAGAGAAGAAAGAGAAAATCCTGGTGGACATTTAACATCTGATTGTAGAGGTAATTTAAGAATTTTTATGGATGAATTCCAAAAGAAACATGGTTTGGAATTAAGAGTTGGAACAGAGCCAGAAATGATGTGGCTAACAAAAAATGAGGATGGTACTCCAACTGGTAAAGGTTTTTCAAAACCATTTTGTTATCACATAGATCAGTTTGAATCTTTAAGGCCCGTGTTTATGAAAGTCATTGAATATTCAAAAGCTATGGGGTTAGACATGATTCAAGGTGACCATGAGGATGCCCCAGGCCAATTAGAATTAAACTGGACTTTTGATAATGTTTTAAGAAATGCAGACAGATTATCAACGTACAGACAAATATGTGCACAAGTAGCTAGAGAACACGGTTTAATAGCCTGTTTTATGACCAAACCATTCATGGGAGTGTCAGCTAGTGGATGTCATACAAATATGTCTTTATGGAAAGGTGGAAAAATTTCTGTAAACAAATTGGGACATAAAAAACTTCCAGGAGTTGAGGAAGTTTTTAGTTATGTTTCAGGTGGAACAAATACGTTTATGCCGGACACAAAAGATATGCAACTGCCTGGAAAAATAGGATTGCAATCAATTGCCGGGATTATGGAACACTTGCCAGCACTAACCGCTTTAGGTTCATCAACTGTTAACTCATATAGAAGACTTTGGGACCAAGGTTTTTGGGCGCCTGTTTATGCTGACTGGGGATATCAAAACAGAACTTGTGGATTGAGAGTTTCTGCACCTGGTAGATTTGAATACAGATCTGTGGACTCGATGCACAATCCTTATTTATTGGGAGCTGCTTTATTAAAAGCATGTGATGAAGGAATTACAAAAAAAATGAAACCTGCAGCGCCAGAGTCTAGAAATATCTATGAGGCTCAAAAAGCAGGTAAAGATGTTAAGAAACTACCATTAAGTCTTGGTGAAGCTTTAGCAAGATTGTCAGAGGATGAAGTTATAAAATCTGCGTTACCAGGTGAAATGTATAAAGTGTTTCATTGGTATAAAAATGACGAGTGGGAAAGATTTCTAGGAGCAACAACTCAATGGGATCTAGATACTTATCTAGATTGTCTACCATAGTAAACTTGGAGTATATTATATGTGCGGAATAGCTGGACTAATTCACAGAGGAAAATCTTCTAACGTAGGATCTGAATTACAGCTTATGTTGCAGGCTCTTAAGCACAGAGGGCCAGACTCAACAGGGTATGCGTTGTATGCAGAAAATGACGGTCAAAACTTCATTATGAGATTTAAAGTTGGAGAAAATGTTGGTGAGGGAAGTACTTCTATAAATGAAGACTCAAGTGTTTACGATAAAAGAAAAAAAATGGTTGATCAAATGTTATCTGAATTAGGAGCGAAGGTAATTAAAGAGGATAGACTTACACCTTATTCATTTAGATATGAAATGCAATTTAATGACGATCTGATGGAATTTTCAAAAAAAATTGAAAGCATTGAAAGTGTTGAAATTTTATCAATTGGTAAATCGCTTGAATTAATAAAAGATCTTGGTGATGCTGAAGCTGTATCAAAAAGATATGGTCTCGCAGATGTAAAAGGTACTCACGCTATTGGACATGCAAGGATGGCAACGGAGTCTGGTGTTGATATTAAATCTGCCCACCCTTTTTGGGGTTATCCTTTTAGCGATGTATCTGTTGTTCATAATGGTCAATTAACTAATTATTGGAATAATAGAAGAGTTCTAGAAAATAAAGGAATGAGATTTATGTCAGAATGTGACTCAGAATTGATCGCAGTGTACTTGGCAGAAAAAATGAGAAATGGTGCTACATTAGAGGAAGGTATGAAAGACTCTTTAAGTGGTTTAGATGGAGTGTTCACATATTTCGTAGCAACAAAAGACTCTTTAGGTATGGCAAAAGATACTATGGCGGCAAAACCATTGGTTCTTTACGAGTCCGATGATTTAGTTGCGATGGGTTCAGAGGAAATAGCTATTAGATCTATTTTGCCACAAGAAATAGATACGTATGATCCTTTTGATGGNGAAGTGAAAGTATGGCAAATTTAAAGACTACAGAAAAAAAAACAAAAGCCCAGTCAATGGGTATGCATACAGAGGTTTTAACTGGTAAAACTCAACAGAAATTCTTTAATCCTGATGAGGCAGAAAATTTTTATTATTGGGGAACATATGACGTTGACTTTAATAAAAGAACAGATCTTGATGTAAAAGATTTAGATTGCAAGCAAGCTAATAGAAAAATTGATGAATTGATGAGCCAGGGTTACGGTACAATTGTAATCAAAAATCCTCAAGGTAAACATAGTTTGGGTGTTGGTATATTAAATAAACTTAATTTAATTTTTGAAGGAAGCTTAGGATATTTTGGCGTAGGTTCAATCGATGGTCCAATGGTAAGAGTAAATGGAAGAGTTGGTTGGTCTTGTGCGGAAAATATGATGGCTGGAAAAGTAGTAATTGAAAAAAATGCTGGGTCTTGTTTTGGAGCAGCTATAAGGGGTGGAGACTTAATATGCAAAGGCAGTGTTGGAGCAAGAACAGGTATTGACCAAAAAGGTGGAACAATTATCATTGGAGGAGATGCTGGTGCATTCACTGGTTTTATGATGCAAAGAGGAAGAATCGTTATTTTAGGAGATGTTGGAATTAATTTAGGAGACTCGATGTACGACGGAACTATTTATGTAGGTGGAAAAATTGGCTCATTTGGTAGTGATGCGGTGGAGTCCCCTATGACAAAAAGTGATATAGATTGGTTAAAAAGAAAACTTAAAGTAGCTGAAATTGGCGATAATTTCGACGTTTCGAAAATGACAAAAGTTGTAGCTGGTAAAAAACTTTGGAATTATGATGCGCTTGAACCAACAGAGAAAAAAGGAGCTATATAATGGCAAAAAAGAAAAATGGTAAATCAAACGGTCACTCTAATGGAAATGGTAAGAGTGAATTTTCAAAAAGAAATAAAAGCCTTTTAGGTTATAACGCGATTTTTACGCCAGAGGTAATTGACGACATTCATATCAAAGCGCAATTAGGTAGATATAGAATGCGTGGAATGGCGTTGATGAAAAAAATTCCAACGTTTGATGATCTAGTTTTTTTACCAGGAACGTTAACAAGATTTGTAATAGAAGGTTATAGAGAAAAATGTGAAACAAAAACAATAATTGGTCCAAGATGTGAAAATCCTATTGAATTAGACATACCCGTTTACATAACTGGTATGAGTTTCGGTGCGCTATCTTATGAAGCAAAAACTGCATTAGCAAGAGGTGCTACGATGGCAGGTAGTGCAACATGTTCGGGTGAAGGTGGAATGATACCTGATGAAAGAAGATATTCTGAGAAATGGTACTACCAATGTATCCAGTCAAGATATGGTTTTAATCCGCATCACGCTCAATTAGCAGATGGTATTGAAGTTTTTATCGGACAGGGCCAAAAAGTTGGAATGGGTGGTCACTTAATGGGTCAAAAAGTAACTGACCAAGTTGCTGAAATGAGATCTCTTCCAGCTGGAATTGATCAAAGATCACCTGCTAGACATCCAGATTGGTTAGGACCAGATGATCTTGCTTTAAAGGTTCAGGAGTTAAGAGAATTAACGAAAAATAAAGTACCAATACAATTAAAACTTGGAGCAGCAAAAGTTTATGATGATGTGCGTATGGCTGCTAAATGTGATCCAGATTCTATTTACCTTGATGGTATGGAAGGATCAACTGGAGCAGGACCACACATAGCTGCTGCAAATACTGGTATCCCAGGAATTGCTGCTATCAGAGAAGCAAGACGAGCGATTGATGATGTGGGTAAAACTGGAAAAGTTACTTTAATTTATGCTGGAGGTGTAAGAGATGGTGCTGACATGGCAAAAGCGCTAGCACTTGGGGCAGACGCTATTGCTATTGGAACTGGTGCAATGATTGCGCTTAACTGTAATAAAGAGATTCCAGAGTCAAACTTTGAAAAAGAAATGGGTGTGCCAGCTGGTCATTGTTATCACTGTCATACAGGTCGTTGTCCTGTAGGTGTAGCAACACAAGATCCAAAATTAAGAAAAAGATTAAATCCAGATGAAGCTGCATTAAGAGTTTACAATTATCTACATACTATGACGTTAGAGGCACAACTTCTAGCAAGAGCGTGTGGTAAAACAAATATACACTCATTGGAACCTGAGGATATGGCTGCACTTACTATGGAAGCATCTGCGCTAGCAAAAGTTCCTTTATCAGGAACAAATCATACAGTTGGTGTTGATGATTTTCATAAAATATAAATTTTAAGATGGCAAAAAAAAAGAAAAACAAAAAAGTAAAGTCTAAAGAAATCAAAGGTCAGTTAGGTAAGAAAAAAGAAACTGCCCGAGAAAAAATGATTGGGCAGACTATTGGTTACAGATATGATGTAAACCTTTTACCTGATTACACAAGACTTACTCCGTTCCTAAAAAAATATATTGAAGCTATGGGGTGGGATGATTTAAATTGGCTGGAAGATGTTCACATGGGTTACGAAGAGGATAGACCTGCAGTTTTTGACAGAAATGCAAATGGCTGGGTTACAATTCCAAAAAAAATTAAACTTCCAAATAACCAACAAGATAGAGATATGATCGCAAGAGAACTATTAGTTAAATTTCAGATGTCTCCAAATCATCCGCTTGTTGATCTAAAAAAAGCTTACAGAAAATTTTAAGAATCTATAAAAAATCTATCTACCCTGGGTTGTTTTAATTTTAATTTTATGCGCTCAATATAGGTTTTTAAACATTGTACAAAATATCTCATAATTTAAAATAATCTTAATTTGTTTAAACAAATGGAGGTTTGATATGACTGACGAACTAGGTGCATTGACGACCATATTTACAGAATTTTACTACTGGATAACGGTAGTGCTCATGTTTTTAATTCACGTGGGATTCTGTATGTATGAAGTTGGAGCTTCCCGATACAAACATCATCAACATACATTAATGAAAAACACAATACTTATACCGCTGGTAACAGTAACGTGGTTTTTATTTGGATGGTGGATATATTGGGCTTTTCCAACTGGACCCGGACTTGCACCATCAATAATGAATGGAAGTGACGCTTTAATAACAGACGACTCTGCATTTAGTGCGGTTTATTACAAGGCAACAAGTCAACTTATGGCTATTAACCTTGGTGACCACATTAGTGGTGTTTTCTGGGCGGCATTTCTACTTTTCTCATGGACAGCTGCTTCAATTGTTTCAGGTGCAGTAATTGAAAGAATAACAACTTTCGCTTTCGGTATCTTAGCAATTGCTATTGGATCAGTATTCTGGACTATAGATGCTGCATGGGGATGGCACTTTGACGGTTGGATGCTAAAACTTTTAGGATATCATGATGCTTATGCATCAGGAGTAATTCACGCTATTGCGGGTGGATTTGCGCTTGGTATTTTAGTCGTTTTAGGACCAAGAATAGGTAAATTTACATCAAGTGGAGAACCAAGAAACATTGGTCCAAGAAATCCTTGGCTGGTTGTAATAGGATTGTTCCTTATTTACACAGGTTTCTGGGGTTTCTATGCTGCATGTAACATACCTATATTTAACTTAGGACCTGAATATGGAATGGAAGGTGTAACATACTTTACCGCGACGAACATTTATGTAACCCCTACTACATTAAGTGGTATTACTTTTAACTTCTTGATGTCACTTTCAGGAGGACTATTGGCTGGATATGTAATCTCTAAAGGAGATCCATTCTGGACATATTCTTCTGGACTAGCGGGAATCATTTGTGCTTCTGCAGGTAATGATTTGTACCACCCAATACAATCAATGATAATTGGTATGATCGGTGTTGTTATTGCATATAAATTGCATTACTGGGTTGAACGTAAGTTCAAAATAGATGATGCTGTTGGTGCAGTGGCAGTTCATGGTTATGCTGGTTTTGTAGGACTAGTGATCTGTGGATTTGTTCTAAATGGTTATCCTTCATCAGGATATAGTGTNGGAGCTATGTGGGACGGTGCTACTTACGCATCAATAAATCCTTTAGGAATGTTCATTGGGGCGATAATAATGTTTTTCGTTCTAGGAATGATCCCAGGTTTTATAATAGCGAAGATTCTTCATGGAATGGGCAAATTAAGAATTCCAAGAGAAGCTGAAATCGCTGGACTAGACTATGAAATAATGGAGGCAGCAAAGGATGATGAAAAATCCGTGGCCTCTGCAACCAGGTAAGGAGGATAATTTATGGCAACAGTAACAAACTGGATAGATCATTTAAGCGCCTCTGAAGTCCAAGGTGCGGTATACCCAGGTGTTGGATCTGAGGGGATTTTAGTAATCCTTGGATTTATCATTTGGATCGGTTGGCATGTTATTACTGCTAAGCAAGAAAGTGAAAAACTTCAAAAACTTGCTAGGCAAAGACGTGGTCCAAACGATTGGAAGAGCAACGTTACCGATGGGTAATTAAAATTAAAGGGCGCATAGGTAATATGCGCCCTTTTTTTAAAATGGAAGATAGAGATAATCAGGAAAATATAAACAAGACCCCAAGTAAAATGGCGCGACTTGCATGGCCTAAGGCAAAGTACGGCGCTATAATTGCTATTATAATTATAATTGTAGGTAACTTGATTTATTACAAAGATTTCTTTTTATCTATTTTTTCNTGAATTTGTGATAGCATAANTTATGGCAAAAAATTTATCTCAGATTGCTAAAATAAAAAAAATTAAATATTTTTTAATAAGTTTTGTTGATTTATTTGGAGTGCTAAGATCTAAATTAGTTCCTACAAGAGCAATTAGTGAAATGCAAAAGAATGGGGCTGGATTTGCAGGATTTGCAACATGGTTGGATATGACGCCTGCAGATGCTGACATGTTTGCTATACCAGATCCAGATAGTTTAATACAACTACCATGGAATAAAGAGGTGGGATGGCTGGCATCAGATTTATGGATGAATGGTAAACCAGTTAATGCTTCACCAAGAGTAATGTTGAAAAACCAAATAAAGCAGCTTTCTAAAAAAAGTCTGGAGATGAAGTCAGGTGTAGAATGCGAATATTTTCTTATATCTCCTGATGGTTCTTCCATTGCGGATCCAAGAGATATACAATCTAAACCTTGTTACGATCAATCTGCATTGATGAGACGATATGAATTAATAAAAGAAATTTGTGATTGTATGATTGAGTTAGGCTGGAACCCTTATCAAAATGATCATGAGGATGCTAATGGACAGTTTGAGATGAATTGGGATTATTCAGACTGTTTAAATACTGCTGATAGACACGTTTTTTTTAAGTTTATGGTTAAATCCCTTGCTGAAAAACATGGTTTAAGAGCTACATTTATGCCTAAGCCTTTTGAAAATTTAACTGGAAATGGATGTCATGCGCATATTTCCTTATGGAATGGTAAAGTTAATAAGTTTTTAGATAATGGTGATAGATTTGGTCTCAGCAAAATCGCATACAATTTTTTAGCTGGGGTTATGAAAAATACAGAGTCTCTTTCCTCTTTTTTTAACCCAACAGTAAATAGTTATAGGAGAATAAATGCACCACCAACAAAATCAGGTGCTTCTTGGTCACCATCAAGTATTTCTTATTCAGGCAATAACAGAACTCACATGATTAGAATACCGGATCCAGGGAGATTTGAATTAAGACTTATGGANGGTTCTGCTAACCCATACTTGTTGCAGGCTGGTGTCATTGCATCAGGATTATATGGAATGAATTTAAAATTAGATCCAGGCGAACCATTAAGCTGTAACATGTATACAGATTATAAAAATTATCCAAACTTATCGAAATTACCAAATGACCTGGAAGACTCANTAGATATGTTAGATAATAATAAAGTTTTAAGAGAAGCTTTTGGTGATAATGTAATCGAAAGTTATATAAAACTCAAAAAGGAAGAATTATCAAATTTTGCAAAGGAAGAAATTTTTGACAAAAATAGTCCTATAACAAATTGGGAAAAACAAAATACTTTGGATTGCTAAATTATTATGGGCAACTCGAAGAATTTTGGTTGGAAACTATCAAGATATATTTTTAATAAAAATTTTAATTTTAATAGACAAAATATAATAAATGTTTGTGGTGAGAAGAATATTATTGATGCATATAAAAAAATCTCAGGCTGGAAAGATTATAATACAACACCTTTAATAGAACTAAAAAAACTATCAGATAATTTAAAATTAAAGAACATTTTTTATAAAGACGAGTCAAAAAGATTTCATTTAAAATCATTCAAAGCGTTAGGTGGAGCTTACGCAGTAGAAAGAGTTAAAGAGGGGAAAAAAAATATTACTGTTTCTACGGCTACTGCTGGAAATCATGGACGTTCTGTGGCGTGGGGTGCGCAGAGACTTGGATTGAAATGTAAAATATTTATCAGTGAGTATGTAAGTGATGCTCGTGCTGAAGAAATGAGAAAGTTAGGTGCTGAAATAATTAGAGTTAAAGGTAATTATGAAAAATCATTGGAGGAATGTATAAATCAATCAAATAAAAATGGATGGGAGATTGTTCAAGATGTAGCTTGGGAAAATTATGAAAATGTACCTAAATTAACAATGGCTGGATATTCAGTCATGATTAAAGAAATATCAAATCAAACGGACCAATACATTACTCATATTTTTCTTCAAGCGGGTGTAGGAGGTATGGCCTCTGGTGCAATTTTGGGAGTAGCTCAATATTTCAAAAGAATACCTAAGATAATTATAGTTGAACCTGAAAATGCTGATTGTGTACTTCAAAGTGTTGATAAAGGTTCTTTACAGAAAGTTAATATTAAAAAAGAGAGTATTATGGGAGGAATGTCATGTGGGGAGGTATCATTAGTCCCATGGAAAATATTAAAAAACTCAGTAAATCTCTGTACGAGTATTTCAGATAAAAATGTATCGAAAACTATTGCGATGTTAAAAAATAATTATTTTTGTGAAAAGAACATAATAGGTGGAGAGTGTGCAACTCCGGGAATAATAAGTTTAATTTCAGTTTGTGAAAATCAANATTTAAAAAATAANATTTCACTCGATGAAAACTCTAACGTGTTAGTCATTGGTTGTGAAGGTGATGCAGATGAAATTCTTTACAAAAAATTATTAGATGATGGAAAAAAANAATTAGGGATTTAATGACACAAAATGCAGTTTTTTGGTTAAGGGACGATTTTAGAATTGAGGATAACCCCGCCCTTTCCTATGCATCAAGTAATCATAATACAGTATCAGCATTGTATATTTACGATAAATCCGTATTCGATGATAAGCGAGAAGCACAAAAATGGTGGCTTTCAAGATCACTTGAGGAGTTTAAGGTAGACTTAGAAAAATATAATATATGTCTTGAAATTGTAGAGGGAAATCAGCTTTCTGTTTTAAAAAAAATAAAAAAAAGCGATAATATAAGTGTTTATTGGAATAAAGTTTATGAACCTTTAGAAATCAAAAAAGATAATGAAATTATTCAGTTTTTTCAAAAAAACAATATTGCTTATAAAAATTTTAGAGGAAATGTTTTAAATGAATTTCAAGAGGTAAAAAAAGGAGATGGAACTCCTTTTAAAGTATACAGCCCATTTTGGAAGAATTCTGAAAGAATTTTCTTAGAAAAAATACCTAACAAAGATCATAAAGTAAAAAAATTAAAAAAGATAAAAAAGCTTTTTAAAAAAAATATTTCTTGTAAAAATATTTTACCAAATAAAGATTGGTATAAAAAATTTGATACCTATTGGCAACCTTCAGAGACAACCGCTAAAAAATATTTAGAAAAATTTATTAAAAATGATATTTATGATTATGGTACTAAACGNGATTTTCCATCAATNAAAGGAACATCTAAATTATCACCATTTATAAGAANNGGACAAATTGGGGTAAAAACTATCTATNACCAATGTGCAAAACTNAAATCTAAAAATATTAGTGTAAGAAAATATATTAATGAACTTGGTTGGAGAGAATTTTCACATAGTTTAATTAATTATTTTCCACAAATGCTTAAAGGAAATCTTAGAAAAGAATTTGATAAATTTCCATGGATAAATGATAAAAAAAAATTAAGTCTTTGGAAAAAAGGANTGACTGGATATCCAATTGTTGATGCAGGAATGAGAGAATTATATGAGACTGGATGGATGCATAATAGAATTAGAATGGTTGTTGGATCTTTTTTAGTAAAACATTTAAGGATAAATTGGCAAGAGGGAGAAAAATATTTTAGAAACTGTTTATTTGATTTTAACGAGGCAAATAATGTAGCTCAATGGCAGTGGGTAGCGGGATGTGGTGCAGACGCAGCTCCATATTTTAGAATTTTTAATCCAATTTTGCAGGGAGAAAAATTTGATAAAGAAGGAGAATATGTAAAAAAATGGGTACCCGAATTAAAAAAAGTTCCACAAAAATTTATTCATAAACCATGGGAAATGGAAAAAAAATATCAAGAAGCAATAAATACTGTTATCGGAAAAGATTATCCAAAACCTATTGTCATCCATGAGGTAGCAAGAAAAGAAGCCTTAGAGGCTTTCCAATCACTTAAAAAGAAAAATTAATCTCCTATAAAATGATGAATTATAGTTCTCGATTGTGGATTTAATCTATGCTCAAACAAATATATCCCTTGCCAAGTCCCTAGTAAAAGTTTTTGATCCTTAATACTTAAAGAAATTTGATTGTTTGTGATTGCTGATTTAATATGCGCAGGCATATCATCTTTTCCCTCAGCGTTATGAATATAAAGATTATTTTTCATTGGTGCAATTTTATCAAAAAAATTTAACAAATCTAATTGAACGTCTGGATCAGCGTTTTCCTGGATTATTAATGAAGCACTTGTGTGTTGGATGCTTAAATTAATTATTCCATTTTTGAAATTATTTTTTTTTATCCANTCAAGTGTTTTATTTGTAAAATCATAAAGTTTCTGACCGTCTGTTTGGAGTATGAGATTATGAAATTTTTGTATCACTTGTTTTTAGTCTTAAAATCTATTCCATACTCTGATCTTGGTCCCTTTCTGAGACCAAATGGACCTGATATAAATATAGTAAGTGGTCTGGTTCCAGGCTTTAAATCAACTCTATGAAAAGTATTTGCAGATCTAAATCCTATGTAGCCTGGTGATCTCCAATATTTTCCACTTTTGAGTGTCTCCCAATATCCATCTCTCAAAATTATAGTTATAAAAGGAAATAAATGGTTATGAACACCCTCTCCGTGATCGTCATCGAGCATTTCATGAATTAATATATTAAAAGGAAACCATCTTGGTCTATTCCTAAATAAAACGTAATATCTGTTCATCCATGGTTTGGCTTCATTATAATTAGGATGTGATGGCCCTCTATCAAAAACAACTTTTTTTCTACCTAATTTATCCAGAATTTTTAATAACATATTAATTTAATTTAATAACAGAGTTATTTTTTACCACAAATAAACTCTGTTTTAAAATGATTGGTCTTGAAATTTTTTCACTATCTATTTTTATTATTGATTGTGTCTTTCCAGTTTCAATGTCTACGATTAATAATCGTCCTGTTGATGTGCTCAAATATAATTTTTTACTACCTAAAACAAATCCTGTTGGTTTAATTTTTTTCCTTTTCTTTATTTTAAATTTATCAAATACATCTGTGCTTCTGATTATTTTTCCACTTTTAGAGTCTATTACTATTAAAAAACCTTCTTCACTTACTGTAAAAATAAAATCATTTACAATAGATGGTCGTAGACTGGAGTTAACAACTTGTTTCCAATTTAGGATCCCAGTTGAAGCATCTAATGAAAAAAACTCATTCATATTATTGGAAAAAAATACTGAATTATCCTCTAAAACCATGTCTGAAATTTTTAAAAACATTGCATCTTCATAAATGGATTTACTTTGTGTTGGTAATTGCCACAACAATCTTCCTGATAGTGTATCCAACGCAGTTACATCACCAAGAGTATTGATAAAAATAACTTTGTTTTCTTTTATTATAATTGACATTTTTTTTTGTGATTTGATTAAAGGTTTTTCTGTTTTATAGCTCCACAATTTGTTTCCATTTTTTATAGAAAAACAACTGAGGATATTGCTATCATCTACTATAAAAAATTTATCATCTAATATTTTAATTTGTGAATTAAAAGGTGAATTATTTTTACCTGACCAAATTTTGTCACCTGTTTTCAAATCAATTGAATAATAGTTTGCTAATGTATCAGCTACTATAAGTATATTTTTGTTATTCGAAAAAAAAAGAACAGGATTTTTTTTTCTTTCAGATTTTGAATAATGATTTTTTTTCCATTGTAATTTAGAGTTTTCTTTAAAATTTAAAATTGTTCCCTTATTGTCAAAAAATATTAAATTATTATCATATGAACTTATCTCTGGTTCATATTGATTAAAATATTCAATTTTGGAATAATTATATTTTGAAATTTTCTTTAGTTTACCATCGTAATTAGTAGCCCCATTATTATTTGTCATTTTATAATAATTTATGTTTTTCTTTGTTGCATTACCTATTTTAATTTTAATATTTGAATTAATTTCTTTTGTTAAAACTTTTTTTTTTGGATCTATCTCTATGATATTCAATGAATTTTCATATTCAATTTTCTTATTCTTTGTCCAAAGAGTAGAGTTTGGGTTTAAGGAGCACGAACTTAAAATCAAAAGTATGATTAATTTAAATATTTTATCCACTAAAGTACCTGTTAATCATTTTTTGAGCTTCAGCTTTGATACTTGGATTTGAATTTTCTAATTCTATTATTTGGATTAAAAATTCTTTTGACTTTTCATTTTCGTTTTTTGATAAAAAATATTCGGACATTAAGTATAACGAATGAGACTTCCAAATGCTTTCTGAATTTAATATAGGTTTTAAAATTTTCAGTAAATTATTTTCGCTTGAGCTATCAGAGTTATAAAGAGCTTTTTTATAAATTATTAAATTTTTTATTTCATTTTCTAATTTTATTTCATTAATAATTAAGTCAAAAAAACTGTTGATTTGATCCCTGTTATTAATAATTTTGTTATCAATTAAAAAATTAAGCGCTAAAGGAGAATAGGTTTTATCCTTTTCATTAATAATATTTATTAAATCTTCCGAAATTTTTTTACTATTATTCTTCTCGTATAGTTGTGTAATTTCATTAAATTTACTCGCTATTTTTAATTGATTTTTAGTTTTTAATTCTAAAAATATAAAAATTGATATTGTGGCTAATATAGTAATTGAACATAATCCAATTAAAATTTTTTTATTATTCAAAATGAAATTTTTAAATTTCTCTTTTCTCGTATTTTGATTAATTAACTGTATTTCTTCATCCATGTTTACATCATGTTTCTTAATACAAATTGTAAAATGCCACCATTCTTATAATATTCCAATTCGTTCTTTGTATCTATTCTGCATAAAGTCTTTATTCTTTTAATATCTCCAGATAAATATTTTATTTCAACATCTATTTTGTCAGATGGATTTATGCCTTTCTCTATTTTTAATACCGTCACTAGCTCAGAACCCTCAAATTTTAATTTTTTTCTATCCATACCCTCAATAAATTGCAATGGTAAGATTCCCATTCCAATTAAATTTGATCTATGAATACGCTCAAAACTTTCGGCAATAACTACTTTAACTCCTAATAATTTAGTTCCTTTTGCAGCCCAATCTCTTGAGGATCCAGTCCCATATTCTTTTCCACCAATTACTACTAAATCTGTACCTCTTTTTTTATACTCAACCACAGCATCATAAACTGGCATAATTTTTCCTTCGGGATGTAGTTTTGTAAAACCTCCTTCTGTGCCTGGAGCCATCTCATTTCTAATTCTAATATTTGCAAATGTCCCTCTCATCATAACTTCATGATTACCTCTTCTAGAACCATAAGAATTGTAATCTTTTGGAAGCACTTGGTGTTTCATAAAATATTCTCCAGTTGGGCTTTCTTTTTGGATTGAGCCAGCAGGTGAAATATGATCTGTAGTTACCATATCTCCTAAAATTAGTAGTGGTCTTGCGTCTTTAATCTCTTTAAATCCCTCTGGCTCGTCAGATAATTGATCAAAGAAAGGAGGTCTTTTAACATAAGTAGAACTCTCATCCCAATTATAAATACTAGTTTTTTCAGTTTTAATTTTTTGCCATTGAACTGGTCCCTCCGATACGTTTGAATATCTTTTAATGAACATGTTTGCATTTAAAGAGTCTGCAAGTGTGGCCTCAATTTCTTTATTTGATGGCCATATGTCTTTTAAAAAAATATCTTTTCCATTTTTATCTTTTCCAAGTGGATATTTATATAAATCAATTTCCATATGACCTGCTAATGCGTAAGCAACAACTAAAGGTGGTGATGCTAAATAGTTTGCTTTAATGTGTGGTGATATTCGTCCCTCAAAGTTTCTATTACCAGATAACACTGAAACAGCGTAGATGCTTTCTTTCTCAATTGCTGATACAATATTTTCTTTTAAAGGACCAGAATTTCCAATGCATGTAGTGCAACCATACCCTACTAAATTAAAACCAAGCATATCAAGGTACTTATTTAATCCAGCTTTTTCTAAATAATCTGTTACTACCTGAGAACCAGGTGCTAATGATGTTTTCACCCAGGGTTTAGTTTTCAAACCAAATTCTATTGCTTTTTTTGCAAGCAAACCAGCTCCTATCAAAACATTTGGATTAGAAGTATTAGTACAAGAGGTAATTGCTGCAATAAGAATTGATCCATCTTTAATTTCAAAATCAGTACCGTTTACTTTTGAAACATTATTTTTATTTCTTTTTGTTGTTTCTTTGAATACCTTTTTAAAGTTTGATGCTGCATCCGTTAGCAACACTTTATCTTGTGGTCTTTTAGGTCCAGAGATCGTTGGAACCACTGTAGACATATCTAAAGAAATTTTATCAGTAAACTTGATATTGTCGCTAGACCATAATCCCTGCTCTTTTGCATATTTTTCTACAATCTTAACTGTATGTTCATCTCTGCCGGAAAACCTTAAATATCTTAACGTTTCATCATCTATTGGAAAAAAACCACATGTTGCTCCATACTCGGGCGCCATATTTGCTATAGTTGCTCTATCAGCTAAACTTAAATTTTTTAAACCTTCTCCAAAAAATTCTACAAATTTACCAACCACACCTTTGTCTCTCAAAATTTTTACAACTGTAAGAACTAGATCGGTAGCTGTTGTTCCCTCTGGTAATTTATTTTTAACTTCGAAGCCTATGACCTCAGGAATTAACATTGATATTGGTTGTCCTAACATTCCTGCCTCTGCCTCTATACCTCCTACTCCCCAACCTAAAACCGATAAACCGTTTACCATGGTGGTATGACTATCAGTGCCAACCAAAGTATCTGGAAACAAATATGTTTTTCCACCAGAACTTTCAGACCAAACTACTTTTGATAAATATTCTAAATTTACTTGATGACAAATACCGGTTCCAGGTGGAACGATTCTAAAATTATCAAATGCTTGCTGACCCCACTTCAAAAAAGAATATCTTTCTCCGTTTCTTTCAAATTCAATATCTACATTTTTTTCAAATGAATCTTTTTTTGCAGACTGGTCAACTTGGACAGAATGATCAATTACTAAATCTACAGCTGATAATGGATTGATTTTTTTGGGATCTTTATTTTTTTCTTTTACCGCCTCCCTCATTGCAGCTAAATCTGCTACTGCTGGTATTCCTGTATAATCTTGAAGTAAAACTCTTGCTGGTCTATATGCAATTTCAGTAGCAGACTTTCTATCAACTAACCATTTTTGAATTGCTTCGATTTGTTTCTTACTTACACTTACACCATCTTCATATCTTAATAAATTCTCTAACAAAACTTTTAATGACTTTGGTAGGTATGAAATACCATCAAGACCATTATTTTCTGCTTTTGATAAAGAGTAAAAATTAAAACTTTTATTATCTATATCAATAGTATCTAATGAGTTATATGAATTTTTATTTCCTGGTTTCATAAAATTGCTATCTTATAGAATATTTAGTTCAAATTATGAATTAAATTATAAATAAAATGTAGCTATACAAGCTACTAGAAGTGTAGACATAGCATAATTAAATCTTTTTATAAATTTCTCATTTGTCGCGAATCTTCTTAAAAATTTGCCTATTAATGTCCAAAAATTAATACTTATTATTGCAAATAAAAATGCAACGCCTATTACCCAAAGAGAGTATAACATAAAGTTTTGTCCTCTCTCAACATATGTCGATATCATAATAACAGCAACTATATAAGATTTAGGATTTATGAATTGAAAAAAAAAAGTTTCTATAAATTTAACAGGATTATCATTTTTATTATTTGAGTTATTTTTTGAAAAGGAAATTTTATAAGCTAAATATAAAAGAAATATAGAGCCAGCATACTTTAATATTTCTTGAAGTATGGGTAGTTTTTGAAAAATATTTATAAGACCAAAATTCATTATTGTTACTAAAATAGTAAAACCAAAAATTACACCCAGCATATGAGGGATGGTTTTTAATATTCCAAAGTTGAAACCTGAGTAAGATGCTACAACATTATTCGGTCCCGGTGAGCAACTTGTTGCAAACATAAACAAACAAAGTGAAATTATTTCTGGGTGCATATTTAATTATGCAATCGGTAAACCGTTCTCAGCTTTTTGCGAGGGATGTAGCAATGTTACTTTTCCTTCTTTATCTATAGAACCCAAAATTAAAACTTGTGATTTGATGCCAGCAATATTTTTTTCAGGAAAATTACATACACCAATTACTTGCTTTCCAACTAAATTTTCTTCATTATAAAAATGTGTAATTTGAGCNGAGGATTGTTTTACTCCTATCTCATTTCCAAAATCTACCTCAACAACCAATGATGGTTTTCTAGCTTTCTCATTTTTTTTAACTGAAATTACAGTCCCTAATCTAATATCAACTTTATTAAATATATCGTAGGTTATTTCTTCTTTCATGATTTTAATATATANTTGATTATATTTATGAGTACAGAAAATAATAAAAATTTACTTGAAAATTCTATTAAAATTTTAACAGATTTAATAGCTTTTAAAACAATTTCGGGTGAGGACAATAATTCNCTTATAAATTATTGTGATGAGGTTTTAAAAAAAAATGGTGCATCCTCATTTAAAATATTTGACTCTGAAAAAAAAAGAGTAAATCTTTTTGCTACAATTAAAGCTAAGAATCAAAATGGAAAAAAACCAATAATTCTATCCGGACATACAGATGTAGTGCCAGTTTCAAAAGGTTGGTCAACAGATCCTTTTAAAGCAACAATTAAAAATAATAAACTTTATGGAAGAGGATCTTGTGATATGAAAGGATTTATTGCATGCGCTTTAGCTTATGCCCCTATTTTTTCAAAGAGTAATTTGGATAGGGATATTAATTTTTCATTTACTTTTGATGAAGAGACCGCATGTATTGGAGCGCCACTTTTAATAAAAGAATTAAAAAAAAGAGGTTTTAATAAAGGTATATGCATTGTAGGTGAACCGACAAATATGAAAATTATCGATGCTCATAAGGGAGCTTATGAATATACAACTTACTTTGAAGGGCTTGCAGGACATAGCTCTCAACCACATAAGGGAGTAAGTGCAGTTGAATATGCTGCAAGATATGTAAGTAAATTAATTGAACTTAGAAATGAATTAAAAAAACGAGTTCCAAAAAATTCAATTTTTTCTCCTCCTTATTCTACTCTTTCTATTGGTGGAATTTTTGGTGGTATTGCTCACAATGTAATAGCTGATAAATGTCATGTAAAATGGGAAACGAGACCAGTTGTAAAAGATGATGCAATTTTTTTAAATGCAGAATTAGATGAGTTTGTAAATAATAAACTTTTACCTGAAATGAAAAAAATATTTCCTAATTCAAGTATTAAGAAAGAGATTATTGGAGAAATAATTGGATTTGATAGAGACTTNAAGTCAGAGGCATGTGAGTTTGTATCTAGTATTACTGGGGATAATTCAAGAGAAGTTGTCTCTTTTGGTACTGAGGCTGGTTTATTCCAAGAAATAGGAATAAGTACAGCTGTTTGTGGACCAGGTTCAATAGAACAAGCTCATAAAATTGATGAGTTCATTGAATTGAGCGAAATATCTAAATGTTTAAAATTTTTAGAGGGTGTTAAAGAAAAATCTATAAATTAAATTTTTAATTCCAGCCGCCGACAGATTTTACCTCAAGAAACTCTACTAGTCCCTCTGATCCAGCTTCCCTGCCAATTCCTGAATGTTTAAATCCTCCAAACGGTGCATCAACAGCTATACCAGCACCATTTACATCTACCATTCCAGATCTTAATTTTCTTGCGACTCTTTTTACTTTCTCAGGATCTTGGGTTTGTATATAATTTGTTAAACCGTAAGGGGTATCATTGGCTATTTTAATTGCCTCTTCCTCTGTTTCAAATGGCATAACTGATAAAACTGGTCCAAAAATTTCTGTTCTAGCTATTTCCATATCATTTTTTACATCTGCAAATACAGTAGGTTTTACATAGTACCCTTTGTCAAGCCCATTTGGTTTACCAGGACCACCTGAAACTAATTTAGCTCCCTCGTCTATACCTTTTTTTATTAAAGTTTGGATTTTATTAAACTGTGTTTCTGAGATGACTGGACCTATGTGCTCACCTTCTTTGTTTGGATCATCAACTTGAAATTCATTTGCATATTTTTTAAGTCTTTCTACTGCTTCTTCATACATTGATTTTTCTACTAACATCCTCGTTGGAGCATTGCAAGATTGGCCTGAATTTCTAAAACATCTTAATGCCCCTCTTTCTATTGCTTCAGGATCAGCATCTTTAAAGATAATATTTGCACCTTTTCCTCCCAATTCAAGGCTAACTCTTTTAAAATCTTTTGCAGCATTTTGAGAAATTAAAGCACCGGCTCTAGTAGATCCTGTAAAAGAAATCATATTAACTTCTGGATGACTAGTAAGGGCATCGCCAGTAGTCGCTCCATCTCCATTAACCAAATTAAAAACACCTGATGGAAATTTTGCTTCATCAATTATTTCAGCTAAAATCATAGATGAAAGCGGAGCTAGTTCAGAGGGCTTTAAAACCATTGTGCAGCCAGCCGATAAAGCTGGAATTACTTTTAAACAAACCTGATTCATTGGCCAATTCCAAGGTGTAATTAGTGCACAAACTCCTTTAGGTTCATATATAATTCTCTGGTCTGGAGCATGTTCTCCTAATGGTTTTTCAAATTTAAATTCTTTCAAATATCTAATAAATGATTTTATATGACTGGCACCTGTTCCTGTTTGTAATTTAGTTGAGAAATCCTTTGGAGCGCCCATTTCCATCGTAATTGCATTTGCGATATCAGCCCATCTTTTTTTATATAAAACATAAAGATTTTCTAATAATTTAATTCTTTCCTCCTTTGAGCTAAATCCCCATGTCTCAAAAGCTTTTTTAGCTGCATTAACTGCTTTATTAATATCTTCTTTTCCACCTAATGAAATTGTTGCACAACTTTTTTCTGTAGATGGATCAATTACATCTAGACTTTGTTTATTAATTGGATCAACCCATTCACCATTGATATAGAATTTTTTTTTATCGATCATTTTGGCAAATTAACCTATCTATCTATTTTTGCAAATAAATTAGTTAATTCATAGATGATAGTTGCTGCTGCTAATGAAGTAACTTCAGCATGATCATATGCTGGTGCAACTTCTACGACATCTGCCGACATCAAATTTAATCCTGATAAACCCCTCAAAACATTTACCATTTCCCTAGTTGTCATGCCTGCAATTTCAGGTGTACCCGTTCCTGGTGCAAATGCAGGGTCCAATACATCTATATCGATTGATAAATATAATGGGTTGTTACCTACTCTTTTTTTTATTCTTTCTGCAATTTTATCTGTACCTTGAGTTTGAAATTCATCGCAGTGAATAATTTTAAAACCAAAACTTTCGTCATTTTTAAAGTCATCTTTACTATACAATGGTCCTCTAATACCAACATGCATAGATGCATTATCTAAAAATAAATTTTCCTCTCTTGCTCTTCTAAATGGAGTACCATGAGTATATGGAGCGCCCATATAAGTATCCCATGTATCAAGGTGAGCATCAAAATGTACTAATGAAACAGGTCCATTATTAAATTTATTCATTGCTCTTAATAATGGAAAGGCAATTGTATGATCGCCCCCCATACTTATTATACCTTTCGTTTTTTTTAAAAGATTTAGTGCACCATCCTCTATTTGTTTGATTGCCTCGTTTATATTAAATGGATTACATGTAATATCTCCTGCATCGGCTACTTGCTGAACTTTAAATGGTTCAACATCATAGTTTGGATGATAGTTTGTTCTTAAATGTCTTGATGCTTGTCGAATACTTTGTGGTCCAAATCTTGCACCTGGTCTATAGCTTGTTCCAGCATCAAAAGGAATGCCAACTATAGCAATATCGCATTTGTCGACATCTCTAAGCTCAGGTAATCTTGCAAAAGTATTAGGTCCAGCAAATCTTGGAACCACAGTTCCACTTACAGGCTGAATTGGTTCTTTATTTTTTTTAGTCATTAAAATTGAATAAAAGTATCAAAACTAAAACTACCCAAAAGAATGCATAATAATATAAAATATATTTTCTAGCAAAACGTACTGAAATTCTATTACTTGATTTATCTTTTTTTTTCATATTAAAAATGTACCATATTATTTCATTATCTAATATGATCTAAATTGTATCTCATGAAATTTATTTATTATTTAGTTTTAAGCTTTTTTTTAATTTTTCCTGCAAATTCTGATCAATTATATGAAATTATAAAGATACCTAATTTAAAGCTCTATAAAATTGAGAATAATGGATTAAGGTTTTTAATACCTGAAAATAATTTTTCTGCAGGTGTTGGTATTAATAATGTTTCTTGTTCAACTGCAGATAAAAATAAACTCGAAGATAATTATAATAAAATAAGCAAAAGTCTAAATATTTATAAAAATGATTTTTTAAAAAAAATAAAATTAAAATATATTGTAATATGTGAAAATTTAAAAATATCAGAAATTCCAGCCCTGGGTTTCGCTAACCCAGAAATGAAAACACTAATATTTAATCTAAACACTGAAAATAAGTTTTTTAATAGAGTTTTACATCATGAGGTGTTTCATTTCATTCATTTTGATAAAGAAGACGTATTTGACCAGATTGTTTGGGGTAAATTGAATACCTTAGATTTTATTTATAAAGAATGCTCAACATGCTCGAATAAAGTTAGCCTTGAATACATTGATGATAAAAAAGGTTTTTTAACAGATTACTCAATGTCAACTCCATTTGAAGATATGGCAGAGGTTTACTCCTTTATGAAAACTAACAAAAAAATATTAATTCAAAGATCTAAAGATGATGAAATAATAAAAAAAAAAACTTTTTTTTTAAAAAATAAAATATCTAAGCTTTATAAAAACTTTCAATTTTAAATGATAAAAAAAATTAAACAGACTAGATTAGAAAAATACCTTACATTATTTATTATTATTTTAGCATTTTTAAGTTTTGGGTCTTTGTTTATTTTAAAAAATGATTGTTTATTTGTAAAAAATAATGACCCAAGTAATTTAGTATTTGAAAAAATAGAAAATATTGCAGTTCTGAATGTTCCCTGTGGTAACGTGATTATTGAACTTTATCCTAAACTTTCCCCAAATTCTGTCAAAAGATTTAAAATGTTAATTGAAACAGGTGAATATAATGATGTTGCATTTCATAGAGTTATTAAAAAGTTTTTGGTTCAAGCTGGTGATTTGGAATATGGCAAAAAGAATAATATCAACTATACCTACTTAGGAACTGGTTCCTCTAAATATGGAAATATTAAATCTGAAGTAAATGAACCGTTTAGTTTTGTGAGAGGAAGTGTTGGTATGGCTCGAAAAAGTGAAATGAACACAGAGGATAGTCAATTTTTTATTTTGTTGAAAGATGCACCACTTTTTGAAGGAGAGTATACTCCAGTTGGTAAAGTACTTTATGGTCTTAAGGCTTTAGAAAAAATTAAACATAGTAATAAATCTGAATATGTTTTGAGACCAGATTTTATAAATTATTTTAAAATGTTACAAGATCTATGATTTTAATTTACTAGAGGCTTTCCAGTTTTAAGAGTGTGTTTAATTCTATCTTGTGTTTTTTTATTTTCGATTAATCTCATAAATGACTCTAATTCTAATCTATATAAATCGTCCTCTGTAAGTTTCTTCTCTAAAGATGTATTACCCCCGCTCAATACATTTGCAAGCTCTTTACCAACTTCCATTCCATGATCTAATATTATTTTATCGTTATATAGTTTCTCTAAAACTTTTATCATTTTTTCTTTGAGTGGCTTTCCAGATAAATTGAAACTACATTCTAAAGGTGGTTTAAAATCTTTATTATCTTCTATAATTTTTTTTGAGACTGAAAATAAACCGTTCCTATTCATTATTGTTTTATCATTCGGGCTTAAATACTTAAGTGGTACTGCTTCAACGGGTGAAGTTGCAGTTTTTCCATAACCGATAATATCAAAAACTTTTAATGGCGCAAAATCAGGATCTTTTTTTGCCTCTTCAGTTTGAAACCATCTCCATAACATTTCTTTACATCCACCTCCCGCAGGAACCAAACCGACCATTGTTTCGACTAAACCAATTACTATATTTGTGTGAGAGGCTACAAAATTACTTTGAACCAATACTTCAAATCCCCCACCAAGAGTTAACCCTGACGGCGCTGAAACGACAGGGTGATTCGAATATTTTAAAGTCTTACAAGTTTCTTGAAAATATTTAATGAACTTATCTATAGATTTATAATCATTTTTTTCAGCAAAATTCATTGTATAGCTTAAATTTACTCCAGCCGAAAACTGCATACTTTCATTTATGATTATTAAAGGTTTGTCTATTGCGTTTTTTAGTGCATCCATAGAATCGTAATCTAGCGCACAAGCTTTAGTGGTAAATTCAACAATGTTGAAATCTTTAAATCTATGTATCTCAGCAGAATTATTCTTATCAAGCTTGAGTGCTGTAGGACGTACTTTTGCTAAAGTTTGTATATCGGTATAAATTTGTCTTTGACCATAAAAATTTTCGTCCATATTTTTTGCTAAATTTTCTAGGAATTTATTACCCTTAAAATCGTCTATTCTCTCAAAAAAGTTTTTCACACCAATAGATCTAAGCATTTCAAAGGGTCCCATTGCCCAATTAAAACCTAAACGCATTGCTTCATCTATATCATTAAACTTATCAGTAATTCCCGGTACCAATGAGGATGCATACTTAATTATTTTTGAAATTACAGACCATGCGTACTTACCGTATTTATCATCCCTATTTATTAAACTATTTAAGTTAACAGTCTCGATTCCTAGATCTATTTTTTTTGATGGGGAATATTTTTCTGTTTCTAAATTAATGGCTTCTAAAATTTTTTGATTATTATCTTTATTAATTCTGTAAAATCCACCCTTTCCTTTTCTACCTGTATAACCTTGTTTTATAAGTTTAGTAATTAATGGTATCTCTTTTGCTACAATTTGAAATTCGTCATTTTTTGACAATTCTTTAATAAAACTTTTTAATACATCAGCCATTAGATCTATTCCGATTAAATCATACAAACCAAATACACCAGTTTTTGGTATACCCATTGGTCTTCCAAATACTGCATCAGCTTCTTCAATAGTTAATTTCATTTTAAATGCCTCAGTCATTGCCACCTGCATTGCATAAACACCAATTCTATTTCCAAGAAAGCCTGGTGTATCGTTGCAAACTATTGCTCCCTTGCCAAGCTCTTTTTCACAAAATTTTTTTAGGGAGTTTATTTTACTAATATCGTTATTTTCATTTTTAACTATCTCAAGTAATCCCATATATCTAACAGGGTTAAAAAAATGTGTGATGCAAAAATCTTTTTTTTCCTCGGTGTTAAGCTTTTCTGACAAAACTTTAATTGGTATTGAGGAAGTATTTGATGATACTATCGCTCCTGATTTTCTATTTTTAAAAATTTTTTCATAAATATTATGTTTGATATCAATTCTTTCAACAACAGCCTCTACTATCCAATCAGCTTCTTTCACAGTATCAAAATCATCATTGATATTACCTACATTAATATTATTAATTTTTTTTTTATCTATTAATAAAGGAGGTCTTGATTTATAAATTCTATCTCTTGCTTTTTCACTTATCTCGGTTGTCAAATCTAGAAGTGTTACTGGTATATTTGCATTACATAAATGAGCTGCGATACCACTCCCCATAGTTCCAGAGCCTATTACTACAACTTTTTTGATATCCATCTCTTATCTATTTATTCCTCTGAGCCTTTCAGATCTTCGTCTTAATAGTTCAGCTGTAACAAGAATTAAAGTAGATAAAATTATTAAACATGTCGCAACAGCTAATATTGTTGGACTTAATTGCTCTCTTAACCCGGTCCACATTTGAATTGGTATTGTAGTATTTTCTAGTCCGGCTAAAAATAATACAACAACAACTTCATCAAAAGAAGTCACAAAAGCAAATAATCCGCCCGATATTACTCCTGGAAGAATTAGTGGTAATGTAATTTTCATAAAAGTATTAACAGGATCACTGCCTAAGCTTGAGGCTGCTCTTGTAACACTATGATCAAAGCCAGACAATGTTGCTGTAACAGTAATTACTACAAATGGAGTACCTAAAATAATATGTGCTAAAATTATTCCTGTATGGGTTGCTGCAAGTCCTGCCTTGGCCATAAAAAAGAAAATTGCAACTCCTGAAATAATCAAGGGAACAATCATTGGTGAAATTAGAGTTGCCATGATTAATCCTTTGTAAGGCATATGTCTGCTGCTTAATCCTAATGCAGCTACTGTTCCTAGAATCACAGAGCCCAATGTGGCAAATATAGCAATTATAAAACTATTTTTAGCTGCGAGCCCCCATGGATTTTTTGTTCCATAAATCATATCCTTATACCATCTTAAAGAAAATGCATCTGGATCAAGATTTTTCATTCCTTCAGAGAAACTTAAAAATTCTTCAGCATTAAATGATAAAGGGAAAATTACAAATAATGGTGCGATCAAAAAGAAAAAAACACATGTACAAATGAAAATATACATATAATGCCAAATTCTATAATGTGGTTCAGTATATTTTGGTAATGCCATAATTATCCTAACTTAATGTTATCAATTCCAACCAATTTGTTATAAATCCAATATATTGCTAATACTCCAGCAAGTAACATTAATCCCATCGCTGATGCAAAGCTCCAATCAAGAGTGCTCTTCATATGGAATGCGATTTGATTACTAATAAGAGTTCCTGACGCTCCACCTACTAGAGCCGGAGTAATATAATAACCAATAGCAAGTATAAAAACTAATAAACAGCCTGCTCCAATTCCAGGAATAGTTAATGGAAAGTAAACCTTCCAAAATGTTACAAATGGTGTTCCGCCCAACGATTTTCCTGCTCTCATCAAGCTTGGAGATATTGTTTTCATCACACTATATAAAGGTAAAACCATAAAAGGTAATAAAATTTGTGTCATTGCAACATAAGTCCCGGTTTTATTGTACATCATCTCTGGCCTATTATCGTCAGCCACTAAACCAATCATAACAAAGAAATCGTTAACAACACCTTGTTGTTGTAAAAGTATCATCCAGCTGGCTGTTCTTACCAATAAGGAAGTCCAGAAAGGAAGAAGTACACAGATCATCAATAGGTTGCTATATTTCATTGGCAATGTTGCAAGCAAATGTGCAATTGGATAGGCCATTAGGAAACATAATAAAGTTACGAAAAAAGCTATCTCTAAAGTTCTGAGCCATAAAACTCTATGAATTCTACGATCTTCTTCTACACTTACAATTTTACCTTCCTCATTCTTGTACATATCCATTCCTTTTAAATATTTAGAACTTGTAAATGCTGGTGCACGTCTTTTTATTGCTCGCCAGTACTCAACGTCTGCCCATCTTTTGTGTACTGCCGTTATTTGTTCTTTATAATTTCCCTCTTCAAAATTTTTTGCTTTTCTTCGTAATTTTTTTAAAATACTTTTGAAACCATTCTTAGTATAATTTAATTGAGTGGATAATTTTCCATCACGTTTTTCCTCTACTAGTTTTTGAAAATCTAAATAAAAAGCTTCAAACACCTCTTCTGGAGGCATTTCATTTCCATCCCAATCNTCCATTGATTTAAATGTTTTTGGTAACATTTCAGTAACCATTTTATCATCCACACTTCTCAACAACATATCTCCAATTGGAAAAATATAAGTAATAAGTAGGAACAATAATAAAGGTGCAACTAAAAGAAATGCTTTNATTTTATTTTTTCTTTCAGCTTTTTTTAAACTTACCTCTAAAGGTATACCATCTGTAGTTAAAATTTGTCTGGTTTCACTGCTCATAAATAAAAAAGGGCGGTTATAAAATAACCGCCCTAAATATAGTATATAATTTTAGTCTTTAAAACTTAAAATTATAGTCCTGCTTTCATAGCTTCCCATTTTTCTCCAAGCTCTGTACCGTTATCAGCCCAGAAAATAGGGTCTACTAAGAAGTAGTTTTTAGTGTTCGCTTTTGCTGTTGGCATTTGTGGTACCATGTTCGTCTTACCATCTTTATACCAAGGCTCGCCTTTAGCCATAACTTTTAGTGAAGATTTTCTCCAAGGAGCGTAAGCAATATACTTAGCACTTCCTGCTAAACCTTCTGTACTTGTCATTTCTGCTAAAGCTTTCTTTGCATCAGCTTCGTTTGGTCCACCTTTAACTAGAACAAAATATTCATAGTCAAGACCTTGACCATCCCAAACTTGTTTGATTGGAGCTCCTTCTCCGATTTCAGCATTGAAGAATCTTCCATTCCAACCAGTTGCCATTACAACTTCACCTGAAACTAATAGTTCTGGTGGTTGAGCACCTGCAGACCAGAATACACATCCTCCTTTTGGATCAGTGCAAAGTTCTTTGATCTTATTCATTGCTCTNTCTACACCTGCTTCAGTTTCTAAAGCTTTGTAGATTTTTGCTCCACCTTTTCCTGGCTTAATACCATCTGCTGCTAAAGCGATCTCTAAATTTGTTAGAGCGCTTTTATAGATAGCTCTTTTTCCAGGGAATTTTTTTGTGTTAAAGAAATCTTTGATAGTCTTTGGAGTACCTTTAACGTTATTTACGTTATAAGCATAGTTCCAAGAGTATAAAATATTTCCTACAGCACATTTACTAGGCATTGGAGCAAAGAAGTCTTTACTCGCAGGAGTTCCATCTGGTGCTGGTGGGAAGTCTTTGTCAAAATCAAATTCAACAAATAAACCTTCGTCGCATCCAGTAATAGTATCCATTGCAAATACGTCGATTATATCCCACGTAATTTTGCCAGCCTCTTTTTGTGCTTTAATTTCTGATAGTCCACCAGAATAGTCTACCCAATTGATAGATATTCCAAGTTTCTTAGCAGTAGGATCACCATATCCTAACTTTTGAGACTCAGTATAAGCTCCACCCCATGATGCAACAGTTACTGCAAATGCTGATGAAGTTATTGAAAGAGCAAAAGATAGAACTAGTAATAGTTTACTTAATTTTCTCATTTATCCTCCGTTTAAACGTTTTTTTATAAAAAACCAATTACAGCAATATATAAAGAGTGAGTCAACAGCCCATTTTGTAAAAAAGGGTCTAATTTTGTTAATCTAGAATGATTTTAAACTTGATGATTATTTTGGGTCTAGGGCCCTTGCGTCATGGCTATTCCAGCTAACATTTATTTGGTTACCTAGTTTAATATCCATATTAGCGGAGCTATTAGGTACTTTTAAAATAAACTCTTTATTTCCTAAAAGATTTAATCTTACACGTGTATGATCTCCATGATATATAACTTCTTCGATCTTTCCTTTAAAGTTATTATCCATCTTTTCTTTTGTATTAATCAAAGCTCTTTCTGGTCTTAGTGAGACCGTTGTTTTATCACCATTAGATTTAACAGTTATTGGATTTGCAAATATTTCTGATCCATCATCCAATTTAACTTTACATTTTTCTTTGGAAAAATTTGTTACTTGACCTCCAAAAGTATTATTTTCTCCGATAAACTCTGCAACAAAAGAATTTACAGGTTCTTCATATAACTTATCTGGAGATGAAAGTTGTTGAACTTTTCCGTCATTAAATACAGCAATTCTATTTGACATTGTTAATGCTTCACCTTGATCATGGGTGACATATACAACTGTTACTCCAATACTTTCATGAATATGTTTTATTTCGTATTGCATACTTTCTCTTAAATTTTTATCTAATGCTCCTAAAGGCTCATCCATTAATACAACTGCAGGATCAAAAACAAGTGCTCTAGCAACTGCTACCCTTTGTTGTTGACCACCTGATAGTTGACCAGGCATTCTATTTTCAAAGCCAGTTAGAGAAACCATTGATAAGGCTTTATCAACTTTTTTATCGATATCATCTTTTGAAACTTTCCTTACTCTTAAAGGGAATGCTAAATTTTCATAAACAGTCATATGTGGGAACAGTGCATAATTTTGAAATACCATTCCAATTCCTCTTTTGTGGGGTGGAATATTTGAGATTGGATTCGAGTCTAAATATATTTCACCATTTGTTGGTGTCTCAAATCCTGCTAGCATCATCAGGCAAGTGGTTTTACCTGATCCAGATGGCCCAAGCATTGTTATGAATTCACCTTCGGCAATATCTAAATTTAGATCCTTAACAACTAAAACTTTGCCATCATAACTTTTATCAACTTTATCAAATCTTACAAATTGTTGGTTATTTGGCATGGTGATTTAAAACATTTGTTGATATTTTTTTCAAGTTCTTATTTTATGTATAAATCTCTTGAAAAATTGCAAAATAATTCACTTCCTTTATCAGTTACTCTAACAGATTCAGACGCTTCTACTCCCCATTCTCCAAATTGCATTACTGCAATCATGTGAAAACAAACATTAGGCTGAAGCACTGTCATATCACCTTTATAGATATTTAATGTATGTTCACCCCAGTCAGGTGGATATCCAATTCCGATAGAATACCCAGTCCTGGACTCTTTTTTGATATTATATTTATCTAAAACTCCCCAGAACTTTTGAGCAACATCATTTGCAGTATTTCCAGGTTTTGTTGCTTCAATGCCCGCTTGCAATGCTTCATTGGTAGCTTTCATAGCATCAATTTTTTTTTGCTCTGGTTTACCTAATTGAACTGTTCTTGCCATAGGACAATGATATCTTTTAACAACACCAGAAAGTTCTACTATTGTTGCCTCACCTTTAATAAATTTTTCATCTGTTGCAGTTAAATGAGAAGCTGAAGTTCCTTTGCCTGTTGGCAGTAAAGTTGTAATACTTGCATATTCACCTCCAACTTCTGGCGTTCCTTTGAAAAGAGCTTTTTGTATTTCAGCCACTGCATCGCATTGTCGTAACCCTGGCTCTATAGTTTCCATTGCAACTTTCATAGCGCCCTCTGATATTTTTGCTGCTTTTTTCATATATCCTATTTCAGTATCAGATTTAATAAACCTTACCCAGTTAACTAGTCTTTCTGAGTCTTTAATTTTTGCATTGGGAAGTCCCTGCTTTAACTTTTCATAACAGTAAGCTGTAAAATAATGGCTATCCATCTCAACTCCAATGTTTAACTTTTCCCAATTTTTTTTTTGAATTAGTTCTATTAAGGCATCGTATGGATGTACTGGCCATGTATGAATATATTTTTCATCATATACAATAATGTTTTCATTTTTTAGATATGTTTTGATATATGCTCCGCCAGCATCTTGTGCTCTAATGAAACACAGCGGTTCATCGTAATCAATGTGAACAATAACACATTGAGAATAATAAAAAGACCATGCATCATAACCAGTCAAATAATTTATATTATTTGTGTCCTGAGATATTAAAAGATCAATGCCTTTTTCCTGCATTAATTTTTTTGTTTTGATTAGACGGTCTTTATATTCTTGTTTTGAAAACAGCATATCAATTTGAGTTAAATAATTTTCCAAAACCTTTTATTGAATTATTCTCACCAATTTTTTCAAGAGCATCCCAAATGAGAGTTTGATTGCTAGACAGCACTATTTTTTTAATTTTTTTTTCAAGCTTATCTAATATTGATAAAATTGGTAATGCTGTACAAGAAACAAATAATGCATCAGAATTTTTATGATCCATTTTTGTTAAAACTTTGAATAAGTAGTTTGGATCAACTTTACCAATATCTATATCAGATTTAATATTAAAATAAGAATTTGATGTAATTATAAACTTTTCCTTTTTAAAAAAATCAAAAACTTCATCATTCAATTTTTTTGGGTAAGGAGTAAACAAAGATATTTTTTTAATATTCATTTTTTTTAAAGCCTTAATTGCTGCTGTGCTTGGTGTAACAACTTTTGTATTTGGTTTTGCTTTTTTAATTTTTTTTTCAATTGACTTAAAACCTGCAGCTATTGTTCCTGATGTACAACCATATGCAACACAATCAATTTTCTGATTTGGTAAAATTTCCTTTGTAACATTTGTTACCTCTTTGGACATTTTGATAAGATTTCTACTAGTTAATGGATTGTAACACTTAATTCTATTTACAAAAAAATCAATTTTTTTTCCATTGATAACATTTACAAAATCTTTTTCGATCATAAAGTCACTGGCTAGTGCAATTAAACCAATTCTGGGATTTTGTTTTTTTAAATATTGTGGTTTTATTTTCCTTAAATTCATTTTTCTAAATATCTTTCTCTAAAGACTTAATATTAATAAAATTTTTTGATAATTCTTTATTATTTTTTTTAATATCGTCAAAGAAATTCCATGCTAAAACAAGCATAGTATTATTAACATCCTTTAATTTTTCTTTGGAATGTATTGGTATTTTTACACCTGGAATAAATTTTTTATGCTTTAACTTATTATCCTCTACNATAAAATCAATCTGACTCGATATTCCAAAAAAATTAAGAGCAGTAGTTGCTTTTGCNGGCGCNCCAAATCCNATTATTTTTTCACCATTATTTTTTAAATTGGAAATATTTTTTATAACGTTTTCTCTTATTTTATAAACTTTATCTGCGAACTTTTGATAAGTTTTAAAATTATCTATACCATAATTTAATTCCTTTTTGATCAATTGCTGTACACTTTTATCAGTTTTCATTTTTTTACCTTTTTTTACGTAAACTCTTATTGATCCACCGTGTGTATTTATTTTTTCAGCTTTATAAATTGTTGCATCAAATTGATTAAAGAAATTTTTTAATGCTATTAATGACCAGTAGTTGTAGTGCTCATGATAAATGTTGTCAAAAGTCAAATCTTTGAGCGTATTCATCAGATATTGCACCTCAATGATAATTGCTCCATTTGAACTTAATAAACTCAGCATGCATTGTGCCATTTCTTTTAAATTGTCAGAATGTGCAAAAACATTTGATGCTAAAATTAAATCTGCTTTTTTTTTAATTTTTTTCACGTTTTTTTGGGTTAAAAAACCATGAAAAGTTTTAATTTTATTTTTATTTGCAAGTTTGGCTAAATTTTTTGCTGGCTCTATACCTAATATATTCTTAAAACCTAAATCCTTAAAAGGTTTGAGGGCCACTCCATCATTGCTTCCAACATCTATAATATAAGATTTTTTCGAATTAAGTTTAAATTCTTTAACATATTTTTTTGCAGCATTTACAAAATGATCTCTAAATACTTTTGAAGTTGAGGAAGTATATAGATAATTTGAAAACATTTTTTTTGCATCAACTGCGACTGACAGTTGGCAATTATGGCAACTTTCACAATAGTTCATTTCTAAAGGATATAATTCAGTTTTTTCATTTTTGTTATTTAATAAATTATTTGCTAAAGGTTGATAACCTAAAGAAACAACTCTCTTAAGTTTTATACTACCACAAGATCTACAATTAAATTTATAACAACTCATTAATAGATCTCTTTCTTTCTCATCAACAAAAACATGTTTTATGGTATGAGTTACTCCATAATTTTCATGTTCCCTTTCACCTCTTACTAGATTTAAAAATGTAGTATCTTTTGTAAAAACCATTGTATGAGCAACATTAGGTTTTATTGTTGATATTTGTCCTTCATTAACAACTTGTGTAATTTTTGGAGAATTTGGATTTAGTAAATCCTGAAAAATTTCAATTATTTGCCCCTTGGTGAATAAACATTTTTGTTCTTGTTGTGGATGATAATGATTAGCTCTTATTGTTCCTTTTTTTGAGTCTATTAAACCAATCATATTAATTGGTTCTGTTAATTCAAAATTACTAATCTTNCCTCGAGTATCTACATATTCATTTTCACCATTTCTTACGAATTCTAAATCTTTAACAAGATCNTGTTTTGACCATTTTTCGATCATCTCTTTAATNCTTTCATCCAAAGCATATAAAAATTTAAATCCTGTATTCATTAATTTTTTATTTGATAAAGAAAAACCAAGGTTAGGAACTTCATCGTTTGTTTCTTTTATTGATATTTTTGGATTATATTTTTTACATATTTGAGCAACATCTTTTACGGTGACCTTATCTTTTGTTAGATTAAAAAGTTCTTTACTAATATCATCTCTTTCCTCCATAAATTTAAAACATCTAGCAACATCAATTAAAGGCACAAGACTTTTAATTTGTCTTCCCCCAGCAAAAAGTTTTAATGTTCCATTTTGAGATGAGATTTTCGAGAAAAGATTAGTCATAATATCTATCCTCGTGGTATCTGTTGAATAACCGTAAACAGAACCTAATCTTAATATAATATAATTTTTTCCGGATGACTTGAGTTGTTTTTCGTTAAAATCTTTTGATTTACCGTAAGCTAATTCAGGACAGGTCTGTTTGTTTTCTTGAATATCCTCTTGAACATCTTTCATTCCCTCAAAAACTACATGTGTTGAGGGCATAATTATTTTACAATTATCACTTATTGCATCTATAATATTTTGAGTGCCCTCTTTTGCTACTCTTGCTATTTTTTCTTCATTTTCCTCTGATGCTTCGCTCTTGACTCTTGGTACAGCGGTTATTCCTGCCAGATGATGTATTACATCTGCGTCTTCACAATATTTTTTTATAAGATCTTTATCTAGAATATCTCCGTGCACAAAATTCATATTCCAGTTTCTCAGTTGATTTACTCTCTCAGAAATAAATCTATTATCAATTATAGTAATTTGATCATTCCAGCTATATCCAGAATAAATTTTACACAATTCAGTTCCAATGTAACCAATGCCACCTGTAATGACTATTTTTTTTCCCATATAAATTAAAATCTCTCAATAAATATTCTAAATATTACTCCAAAAAAATGGTAAAATTTAATTTTTTTTCCTTCTGAATGAGACCTTCCATTATAAGAAATTGGCACTTCAAAAAATTTTTCACCTTTTTTAACGGTTTTACAAAGAATTTCAGCATGTTGATCAAAACCATCGGTTTTTAATAATTCTGGATTAAGTAGTTCTCTTTTAAAACATAAATAACATGAATAAATGTCTGTGAAGGTTGTGTTGTATAGTAAATTAAAAAAAAATGTTAAAATATGATTGCCGATTTTATTTAATATATTATGTGATCTTGTATAGTCACTATAATTAAATCTAGATCCTAAAATTACATCGGCATTAAATTCTCTAAAAACTTTTATAAATTTTTTAAATTCAATTGGATCATACTCAAGGTCAGCATCTTGAAAAATTATATATTCTCCTGTTGATATCTTTAATCCTTGTTTTACTGAAAATCCTTTTCCTGAATTTCTTGAATTATTTATTAATGAATTATAAAGTGTATTATTCTCTTGAAGTAATTTTTTTGTACCATCAGTTGAGCCATCATTAATTACTATAATTTCATAATCTATATCATCTGCTTTAGTTTTTTTAACTCTTTTAAGGACATCAATAATAGTTTTTTCCTCATTATATACTGGGATTAAAATTGAAAGTTTCATTATAATTAATTCAAATTAGATCTAAATAGCCATAATTCAAGACAAATCCTTAGCTTTAAAAGCAAGATATTAGGGGTTTCATCCTTAATAAAATTTAAAATTTTATTGAAAAACTCCAATAATCATAATTAAATTATATTTTTATAAAATGTTAACAAATAAAGGAAAACTATGAAAAAATTAATGATAGCTGTATGCATGTTTTTTACTAGCATTGCATCAAACGTATATGCAGATGGTCACGGCAATATTAAAATGGGTATAATTTTAGGTTTTACAGGACCTATTGAGTCACTTACCCCTGCAATGGCTGCATCTGCTGAATTAGCATTCAATGAAGCATCTGACTCTGGTTCTTTATTAGGTGGAAAAAAAATTAAAGTTGAAAGAGCTGACTCTACTTGTGTAGATTCTGCTGCTGCAACTTCTGCTGCGGAAGGATTGGTTTCAAATGGTGTTGTGGCAATTATGGGTGCAGACTGTTCTGGTGTTACTGGAGCAATTGCATCTAATGTTGCGGTTCCAAATGGGGTAGTTATGATTTCTCCATCTGCAACATCACCTGGACTTACAACAATTGAAGATAAAGGGTATTTTTTTAGAACTGCTCCATCTGACGCAAGAGGTGGGCAGATTTTAGCAGATATTACTAAAGATAGAGGTGTGAAAAGTGTTGCTATAACTTATACAAATAATGACTACGGAAAAGGTTTAGCAGATGTTTATAAAGCTGCTGTAGAGGCTCATGGTATTAAAGTTACAACAAGTGCAGCTCACGAAGATGGAAAAGCAGATTATGCAGCTGAAGTAGCAACTTTAGCTTCTGCTGGCGGTGATGCCGTTGCGGTAATTGGTTACTTAGACCAAGGTGGTAAAGGTATTATTCAAGGATCTCTAGACTCTGGAGCTTTTGATACTTTTATTTTATCTGATGGTATGATTGGTGACTCTTTAACAGATAATTTTGGTAAAGCTTTAAATAAATCATTTGGTTCAATACCTGGATCTACTGGAAAAGGAGCTGGCGTATTTGCAAAAGTTGCTAAAGCTGGTGGAATTGACTCTTCTGGACCTTACACAGGAGAATCTTATGATGCTGCTGCTTTAATAACATTAGCTATGCAAGCGGGTGGTAAAGCAGATAGAGCAACTATTCAAAAAAATGTAATGTCAGTTGCTAATGCGCCTGGGACTAAAATTTATCCAGGTCAACTTAAAAAAGCTTTAGATCTTCTATCTAAAGGTAAAGCTGTAAACTACGAAGGTGCAACTGGAGTTACTTTTACTAGCGTCGGTGAAGCTGAAGGTTCTTTCTTAGAACAAGAAGTTAAAGGCGGAAAATTTAAAACTAAAAAACAAAGATAATTTATC
>FUFK010039327.1_pt1 | contig 161200 bp, 123 predicted proteins | sample 1021851 | NCBI WGS metagenome assembly FUFK01 (sample SAMEA51879418, study PRJEB19060) | metagenome | reverse complement strand
ACAGCCGAACCATCGGCTATCGTGCCGCCTGTGGCAGAGGTGTAGCCTGTTTGATAAAGGATTGATCTACCTTTAGTGTTAGTATCATCTCTATATGTCATAAGAACTTTTTTTGCATTTGAGTCAAAAGCTAAAGATGCACTATCTACAGATAAAACAGACGCATTAGCTCTCGTTGAAGATCCAAAACTAACTGAAGTACCGCTAACGGTTGCTTCAATTATAGTAGCATAATTTGAATCTCCTCCATCTGCATAACCAATTACAAATTTATTAGCGTTACTGTCAAAAACATTACCTAAATAAGCCGCTGTGTTTGCCTCAAACTGAACAACGGAACCAAAACTTATAGAAGTACCTGAGACAGTGCCAACTATTGCTTTACCCTTATCTGAATCTCCTCCATCTCTGAAAGCAATTAAAACTTTGTTTGAACTGGTATCAAAAGCAGGAGAGTTGTACTGAGAGCTTGAACTATGATAGACTACAGCCGTACCAAAACTAATTGACGTGCCAGAAACAGTACCAATGATCGCTGTACCATAGTTTGAATTACCATGATCTCTGTAAGTAAAAACAACCTTATTGCTGTTGCTATCAAAAGTAGCTCCCTCGCCACTGACTCTAGCATTTTCAAATTCCGTTGCGGAACCAAAACTTATAGAAGTACCTGAAACAGTACCAACTATCGCATAACCATGTTTTGAGTCTCCATCATTTCTATACCCAATTACAACTTTATTACTGTTGCTATCAAAAGTAGGAAAAATTTCTTCAGTTGCCGCTGAGTTAAATGTAACAGCAGTTCCGAAACTAATTGAAGTACCACTTACCGTACCGACAACTGCTTTTCCATGTTGACTATCATCATAATCACGAAAGCAAATAACTACTTTGTTATTGCTGCTATCAAATGTGGCTGAAACATATTGACTGTTTCCTTGCTCAAACTCTACAACAGATCCGTAACTTATTGAGGTTCCACTAACAGTTCCAACAACCGCACAACCTTTAGAGTCACTACCTCTTTTNAANGCAACNACAAATTTNTTNTTACTGCTATCAAAAANNACNTTGNANTANNGTTGANATCNGCATCAAGAAAAANAGCAGTNGAATCAACAGCGGAAGAAACANTTNAACNTTCACTGACCGCAGCCCTGATGATGGCGTCTTTGGTTAAGTTGCCAATTACCTTCACAACAACTCTCCTTAGTCAGTTATTTGCTCGTAACTGATTATCACTTCCAGATCGTTAGCAGTCCCTGCTGTCGCAGTAATGGACATATCTTCTTCTAGGTATATCGCCGTATTCTTGTCCAACACTACCAGTGAAGAGTCAGCCGCTACAGATGCAGTTGCAATTAAGGAAAAAGCTGTGCCAGCTCCATCATCTGCGCTATGCACATCTATTGTAATGTCACAAGCATTCGTGCCATCTACGTTTGCAACTTGGATCATGTTTACTTTTAAAACATTATCACTCGATGCAGCGTTATTTAATATTGTAGTTTGATTAGTTGATGTAAGCGCATATTGGTCTGTCTTACCAAGAATTGAGCTTACATTTACTATATTTGGTGCAGCCATTTTCTAGCCTCCTTTACCCAAAAACGATAGCCATAGCTATGGCCTTACCAGTTCCAATTCCGGCACTAGCAAATGATAATTTGCCAGAACCATTTGTTACGAGAGCCTGCCCATTTGTGCCATCTGCGTTTGGCAGCTCAAGCTCATAAGTAGCGCCTGCGCTATGGGGTGGGCCTGCAAGTGTAACCCCATGTGAATTTGACTCGCAATTAAATATAATTTTACCTGCGTTTGTATTTCCTCTTAAAACAACTTTACCTGTTCCATGGGGCGCAAGGTCTAAGTTGGCATTAGAAGATGTAACAAAATCAAAACCGTTTTGATCTAGGTCTGCGGCTAATCCAGTTGAAACATTTAAGGTTGTAAATTTACCAGTGCTTGCTGAATTTGCTCCAATAGCCGTGCCGTCAATGGAGCCAGAATTAATATCTATACCTGTTACTGGCGTTGTGCCGTCCAATAGATCATCAATTGTGTCTAGGTTGCTATTAATGTAACCACCCCAGGCGTCCTCATCTCCCCCAACTGTAGGCTTTTGTAATGAATAAGTTGTCGTGTTGGTCGGCATAAATTAACTCCTCGATTACTCTTTCGCCACGCACACTTTTCCATCAATGTTAGGGAAACAAGCGCCGTAGCTCGTTAAGTGCAGTATCGCATAGGTTAGCTAAAAACCCAAAATTCTATGCAGCGCGAGAATCTGTAATCGGCGTCCAAGTTTCGTTTGTAGCTGCAACTGGTGTCCATGTCTCTGGCGTGCCCGCTACTAACTCCCACTTTAATCTTCCACTTGCAGCCAAACTTGCTGTAATTGCAATCGCAGATGAGCCGTTTCTTGTAACTGCCGAACTTGCTACAAGTGTAGAATTCATTGCTATATTTACTGCGCCAGTAACGCTACCTTCACCAGTGGCAGTAACACTAGATGTTGCAGCAATTGTAGCAACGCCAACAGCCGTTACATTTGCACTTGCGGTTAAACTTGAAGTTGCAGAAATAGTAACAAGGCCGGCTTCTACACTTACATTCTCACCATATATGCTTGTGCCATATGTGCGTAGACCGTAGCCTGTTCTGTAACCATCTGATTGTGCATACTTTTCTGCATTTGCGCTTACGCTAGATGTAAGAAAAATATTAATTAATGCATCGGTTAAAACATCAGCGCTAGATGTAACGCTTGCACTTGCAGCAATTGTAACTGTGCTTTCCTTTACAACCTGTGCACTTGCAGAAACACTAGACGTTACAGTTACCGTTGCAGAACCGTCAATTGCACCAGTAACACCATATAAGCCAGTGCCGTAAAAGTCCGCGCCATATGAGGCTCTATAAGCCACTAGTCAAGCGTGATGTCTATATCGCCAGCAGGGATACGAAAAACATCTCCTGTGCCAATCGCTTTAGATGAGGATAAACTACCATATGCAATAAAGTTACCACCTGACGAGGCATCAAATATACCAACATGACTTATCGTGCCCCAAGATCCTGTTGCAGCCGTAAACTCAATTGCACTTGATGTCGTTGCCGCATTGCCTGATACAGTAAATGTAGCTGCTTTACGTGTGTAAGCATTGCCGCTTATTTCAGTTGCGGCTGTGCCAGTATCAGTTGGATTTGCGGTAAATAGACCAATATACCAAGCTGTTGGCCTTGTTACGCTTGTTGTCGTAAACACATAATTTAAAATATGTGTTTCAAATGTATTGGATAAACTCATGGTTAATACGCCTTTATTTTCATGCGACGGCCAGAACCGCCAAACTTAGTTGCCTCAGATTCGCTGTTAATATCAGCAAGTGTTTGCGCGTAAGTATTTCCCCAAACCGCAACACGCGCATCGTCTTTTAAGTAAGGGGCAGAGTGAACCAGTGCGCCGTAAAGGTAGACATCTGGGAAATAGGTTAAAATATCGTTGGTTGTATTACTGTCGCTCAACGCGCTCACACGCTTATAATAATACAGCTCAGTCGTGTACGTTGCGTCTGGCGTTGGGTAAACCTCAATCTCACCGGCTGTAATTACATAAAACTGTGGCTTGCCAGTTGCATCAGAGCTAGACTTACGACGCTTTAACATCTCAGCTTTGCTCAACAACTCAATCTGCGCCAAATCGCCAGACGTTATGTGAAATGTCAAAGCTTCGGCAAAATCTGCGGGTAGGGCGCTAAACTGCGTGTCAACTTGTGCTGTAGCTCTACCCTCCATACGCCAATGCCTTACACGCCTGTTTATGTCTGCTTCTGCAAGAGAAATAAAATCTGGCGCAACGCTTGTTAAATCATCACGGTTAAGAAAATCACCTATCGCTGTCTTTAGCTCTGCGTATGTCGTTAATGCCATCTACGTCCTCACTGAATTTTTACCACGGCAACCCCAATTCTTACGCCGCACCCTAACCTTTGGCGTGCGCTTCTGGCTTACCGTTCTTGCGCAATATGCCTTGCCTCGCTTCGTGCCAGGAGAGGACACGCGCCGACGTGTTTTGCCATCAGGGTCTTTGTAAGTCGTGCCATCTGCAAATTTTTTGCTTGCGGGTATTTTTTTTCGTTTAGTAGGCATCTCTACATACCCATCGCAATTGTTAATTCGTTGATCTTGTTCTGCACCAATCGCTGCCGTTCAACAGATGGCAATGTAAAAAAGCCAACGCCCATCTCATCAGCAACAAGATCCGTTGCAATTTCCTCAACCATGTTTTGCTGTGGTGTTACCTTTGCTGTGTTCACCGGTGAAGCAACATCTGCAACTGGAAACGCAGAAGGTGCCGTAGCCTCAAAACCACCGCCAACTGCATAAGGATTGGTAAACGGCACTGTTACGCCTTCCATTGGCTGCATAGACATATCTGGCATCATAGGATTGCTTACCGCATTGTTCTGCATAGGCATGGGTCTGCGCATAGGCTTCTTTGCAAAATATGCAGAACGTTTGCCCATGTCTCGACCAAGCACGGAATTAGCTAGGTTGCCGATCATGCTTAACAAACCGCCACCCTCAAAACGACCACCACGCGCCATAGCACCACCGCCGTCAAACATATCACGCGCATTATAAAAGCCACGCGATCTTGCTAATTCGTCAAATATGCTCATTTCTTCTTTGCAGTCTTTGCGCTCCGTCTAAAAGCCTTGGCCGTTGGCGCACCTTTAGACCCAGGTTTGCGCATCTTCTCTGGGGTTTTACCCGCAGCTTTTTGGCGCTTTATACGCTTACGCTTGGCATGTATGTTGGCATATAGCCCAGGTTTCTTAGCCATTACTTTTTCTTTCCACCCTTTTTCTTACCGCCTTTTTTCATACCGCCTTTATGTCCATAACCAGGCATCCCAAAAACCTCCATGTAAGTTGCACCTACAACTTAACACAGAGAGCTTAGACGCCCAAAAATTCACGCAATACCAAGCAAATTTCGCTTTAACTCGCCGCGCCACGTCTTAAACGCGCCAGACAATGCAGTTGCAGCATCACTCGCCATCGTTAAGCACAACGCATCAGCCAAGTCTGGTGAACCCAAGCCACGCTTGCGCATCTCATCCTTAGACTCTGCTTTCATTTTACCAGAGGACGTAAAGCTATACCGAATGGCCGTTAATTCAGCAATAAGTTGGTCATCTTTCGGCAATTTGCAGCTACGATCCTCTAACCACGCCTTGCACTTAAACCAAAGCTCTGACCGCAAGTTCATATAGGTATCACCCATAGAGGGGCTTTCGGCTACGTTCACGCCACGCACTGGCAAACCCAATTCTTGCAAACGGTCAACAACGCCTGACCCCACGCCAATGCTGTCTACCAATATCTCAGCAGGGCGTTTCGACGGTGCCAATGCCTCATATTCTGCCACAATCCGACCTGTGGTCTGCATCAAGTCTAACCCACGCCATGACCGTAGCTCAGTCACAATCGGCCCCTGACGCTTGCACAACGCCGTCGCATCAGAGCCAAACCGCGCAACGTCCAAGCCCCACACAACCGTTGCCTCATCGCTCACAACAACATCACGGTTCTGCGCAGCCTCAACCAAATGATACGGAATAATCGTATTATCATCAGAAAGCGGAAATTCGCCCAACACCCTTACTCGATACGCATTGCTCTCTGGGCCATACCGTAGCTCCATCTCATCAACAAACTCATTGCTCACCAACGGACTATCCTTGCACGACCATGTGCGCGTCCACCAACTATTTGCCATACGATTGTGGCTCTCAAAAAACGTGCCGCTACTTCGCGTAGGGTTGGACAACATCAACGTCGTAGCATTATGGCCAGACATCGAGCCTGCCGCCGCCTCATACACTTGCTCTGGCACGCCTGACGCCTCATCAATAATTAGCAAAACGTTGTCGCTGTGCACCCCTGCCAAAGCCTCTGGCGTCTCTGCGCGTGCTGTTCTGCAAGATATAAACGCTTCTGCCGGAGCACTCACAAGCTCTACACGGTCAGACTTCACATTCAACAATTGCTGCAACTCTTTCGGCAACTCGTTGATCCACCGCTTTAACTCAGCAAACATCGCGTCAAACAACTGGCTCGACGTCGGCGCTGTCACAACAACCTTGCAGGGATACCGCAACAACATAAACCACAACATAGCCCAACTTGCAGTTGTACTCTTGCCGGTGCCGTGCCCAGACTTCACGCTCATCTTACGTTCATCAAGTAAAGCACGCAAAAACTCAGCTTGATAGTCAAACGGTTGTGCGCCTAACATCTCCTCAACAAAAAGCACAGGATCATTGGCATATGCAGCAACGAATTCCTCAAAAAAGTTGCGCGGCGCACTACTCATCGCTATGCTCAATCGTCTTGGTCGTGTCTTGCACAAGCTTGGCCTTTCGCAACGCATCCAAATGCATATCCCCAAGGTTCACCGTGATCTGCGTCTGGTTGGCCGTGTTGCCGTATCTGCTGCGGTTCCACGCCTCTGCAATAAAACGATGCTGTGCAGCTTCCTCTTTGGCAATGCTTACGTCCAACGCAGATAGCTCAGAAGTCTTGCTCCCAGGGTCGGCGTTTCTGCGCTCTGCCTTGCGCTCCTCGCGTAGCCTCCGCATAATCTCAAAGCCAGCCTCTGCATGGGCATCCGCGCCTTGCTCACGCGCAGCCTCCATAGCACGCTTGTAGTCATCGTGATTGTTGACCAACCTCTGCAAAAAGCCACGATCCAAGTCTAGCTCACGCGCCAAACCGGTAATGGTGCCGCCACTAAGCAGATATTCTTCAAGAAAAGTTGCGCCTCCGCGTGCTTCCACTTTAGCAATCGCTGCGCGTCGTTTAGGTCTCCCAGGCATGATTTTTTTCTCCTTGTTATGGTCAAGTTATACGATAGGGGTGTGGGGGGGCAAAAATAGGTGCAGAATGTGTGTGAAGTTACACACAGACACACCCCGCGAAGGCCGAGGGCGGGGGGGGGTTTTTTGCGCTCGATTTTGCCCAGATTTGGCGTTTTGTTAACATAATGTTTATTATAGGCCGTTTGAAAATGTCGTAACCCATTGATATTGCTACGCTTTGATCTCAGAGCATAACAAATGCGCAAAATGGCGTGTTTTTGGTCATGCGCAAAATGCATAGCCAACGGCAAAAAGGGGGTCGCGTGCGCGTGCGAGGCTGAGTTACTGTGCTCACGCGGTTTACCACAAAAAAAGGCAGTACCAAAGCAAAACTGGAGAAGAAAACCTTGGTACCGCCTAGTTGGAGCAAACGCTGTCATGGGAGGAACACAACGCCACTCGTGAGACAAACAGAAAAGCTTCTGTGCCACCATCATACACCAACTACTCATCCCACTGAAAAACTCGTGCATCTTCACCGGCGAGCCTATAAGCGATCACTAAATAGTTTATCTGATCAATCAAACTATCCTCGTGAAACCCATTGTCATCCATTCGCGCAGCCTTCAGTTCTGCCATCATCCTTGCAACGTCGTAGGCCGACAGAGAGACTCCCTGAGTCAACTTTTCTTTCAACACGCCGTTCCACCTATCGGCAATGCTTTGGTGCATTTCTCGTGCGTCTCCGTAGCTCTCTTGCCTTTCCGCAACGATACGCTCGGCCTTACTGAAGATTTTCTTGTAGTTCATCTATCTCATCCTTGGTTCTTGCTCTGTATTTTGCGTAGCCACGCTCACTGACTACCTTGACGTAATTTCTGTCGATCAAACTCAGCAACACTTGCATCACGTCTTTCAACTCCTCATCCAATGCGCCAGCCAAATCTTTTGCTGTGATGACACCGTGGCTGCGCATGAAGTCGAGAATGTGTAGCTCTGGCTTTGTAAGCGGTTCTCTCCACACGCGCCGTCGTTTGTCATCCGGCAAAGCTGCACGTAAACCCAGACGCGCACGTTTTCGTTCAAACGTCATCATTCGCTTTTTTAGCATTTCCTCATCCATCACGTTCTAACTCGTATTTGCGTTGGAGAATGATTTGCTTTTGCGCCTCACTCCACGTCGAGAGGTTAGGGTTCTGCAATACACGCCGACGATTGGCGACACCTTCCAACTCACCAATTGATTTGACTGTCTGCAAAGCTTGGTAAAACTCATTTTCATCAAGATCAGACCAATCCCCTAAAAACATCGACATTCGTGACATCGAACGCGACACGCATAACGCCCCCCTAAAGGGGGGCGATTTATAGCATGTCGTTTCGCTCGATTTCGACACGACACAAAAATGTCGAAAAATGTCGTGTCATGTCGCGTGTCACCCCTCATCGCACCGCCTAACCAAACCCTCTTTCTGGGTTACTTTTTGCAGTTCTATGAGGCCTGTTAGCACCCTGTTGAACCGTGATCTGTCGTTCCTTCTGTTGTCCGTTGCATACCGATCTAGGTACTCATCGCGCAGCCTGTCTCTCTCAACTTCATCATGTTCTTGCAGTTCCTCAAACAGGCTCATCACGGCGCGTTGTGACTTACTCATGCCACTTCCATTGCCGCTCATGTTTGGCACATCTGCCGTTGCCTCAAGCACAATGCTGCTGACCTCAAACATATCTGGCGTCATCAGTGTTATGGGTAGTTTGCTGAACGCCATCGGCTCCGGGAAAGCGTCATCTTTTTGCTTTGTCCATGTCATCACAACTTTGGCAAGCTCATCATCACCGACTTGCTCAACGCGAAACTCGTGATCGAGGCTTGCCGTTAGCTCTGACGCCCCTCTGCCACGCTCTTTATTGCTATGCCCAGTGTGATGCACCAGAAGCACCGTGCAGTCTTTATACTTCGCCCTACACCGGTCTAACGCCATGATGAGCAAGTTAACGTCCACACCAGAACGCTCATCAGCGCCGCCCAACGCCCTTGCTAATGTATCAACGATGATCAACCCTGGCGTGCCTGCTTGGTCGATAAGTTCATCTATGGCTTGTTCTAGCTCTGCAACGGCTTGTTCATTGCTGAGTATGACGGCACGATTGCTTTTATAGAATTGCGCTTGCCCATCTTCTATTTGATGGTGTTTTTTCCATGCTGCGACACGTCTTGTAAGACCGTTGCCACCTTCGCCACAGAGGTAAAACACGCTGCTTTGTTTGACGTTATGTTCGTTCCATTGCTTGCCGGTGGCTATACAAAGCGCCATATCGAGCACCAGAAACGTTTTACCTGATCCTGATGCACCAAAGCACATCGCCAGTGTATCGCGTTCTATGAGGCCATCTATGAGCCAATCTGGTTTTTGTATGACGAGATCATCTATATGCGTAAACAGCTTGGGCTTGGGCTTTTCTACCCATGCATCGTGCAGCCGCTGTAAGCCTTGTTTAACGCTGTCTAGCCCTTGGCTAACGTGTATATCGTTCCAATCTGCACCTTGTATTACGGGAAGTGCATACTGCCTCTGTGAAGCTTTAGCGGCTGCGATCCCTGGTGTATCATTGTCTGCTGCAATCTGCAACGTAATATCTGGCCATTGTATAGCAAACGCATTGCAAATCTTGGGGAGGGTGCCTGCATCGAGCGCAAAGATTACTGGCACTTGCTGATCTAACGCCATATGCACACTTACCCCAGTGGCATAACCTTCTGTGACCCATGCCGTACAATCGCCTGTGAGCGTACCTATGACCCCAAAAGCCTGATCTTTGACCAAACCTTTGTTGAACTTTTTGAGTCCATTGGGTGCTATTCTTTGATGCCCAACAACCTCTTGGCTAAAATTATAGAGAGGTATTACAACCGTATCACCATCAAGTTCAGCATTTATTAGCTCGATTTGTTTTGCCTCAATGTAAGTGCTCATATTGCTGCCCGGTTTTAGCTTAATTATGTTTTCAAAATCGCTTGCAGTTGGTTTATGCTCAAACGCATTTTCTTGTTTAAAAACAGGCCACACGCCGTCGTGCTTCATCTCATCTGTGATGCTACGGAAGTCGTTACACTGTCTGCAATGCACTTTGACTAGGTTCTGATATTCGTTGATGCGAAACCTATCTGTGCCACCGCATGACGGACATGGGCCATGATATTCAGCTTTAGCATTACCACCAGATACGCGCTTCATGTTGTATCTAGTGATAATCCTGTCTGACCATTCTGACCAATATGGTTGCTCGTAGTCAGGCATCAGCTTTACAACGCTCTAATGTACGCTGTTTATAATCTAAATCTTGCTTTAATGCGTCGATTGCTTTCCATGCGTCTTGCTTCGTAATTGGCAAATTTATTCGCATGGTATCGCAATATACGCTCATATATGATTTGCCGCCTTGCTCCTTAATCCTCACAATTGTGTTATTTATCTGCATAGTGAGTTGGTTGATTTTCCATAGCTGTTTGTCGCTTGCAAGCTCACTTGGATCTATCGGATAAAGCCTATCTCTCCGTTTACTTTCAAACATTATGCACCTTTAAAACGGAATCTCATCATCAAGATCATTGGTTGCAGCTTGTTTCTCTTTCTTGCCGAGATCGCCACCGAAAGCAGACTTTTTCTCTGGCTTAGTTTCTGCCTTTTTGCCATCGAGCAAGTCTGCGAATTCTTGTGCTACTGCATCAACTGGTGTCTCAACCAAATCATCAAACGGATTGCTTTGTTCTTGCTGTTCACGTTCTGCAAGTTCCTCAACCATCACGGCTTGCAAACGTAAAGTGACGCCTTGTTTGCCTCCGTAATCATAAGGCTTTAATGTGATTGCAGCATGAACAATGCTATTAGTCGTAAGCTGAAAATCGTCTGCTGCTTTACTGCCATCCTTCATGTATTGGCGTGGCTTGCTTTTTGCGTCCTGGTAAGTTTTCTTTTTTAGCTTGGCAATACGTCCAGTATTATCCTCATTAAACGGAACTATTTGCTCAATATCAGTGTAAGGAAATGGTTTTTTATTTACTTTTTCATCTTCCTTCCAAGCCTTACGCATAGTATTTGCTAAGTCTTTGCCTTGCTGATCTGTCATTACAACGTGCATTTCGTAAACACCCTCTGGGTCAGTTGCATCGCAAGGCACACTGCCGCCTTTGGGTCTGCTTTCAGTAATTGTTGGGTCAAACTTATATGCGCGGTCTATTTTTGGCCAAAGTGCTTTGACGTTTGTGAGTCGATAATCCATGTTTGTCTCCTTTTTAATCTAGATAATCGGGTAGGTTATGCATCGTGAAGCTGCCCCAACGAGTGTCGTACTTGCCGGTTTCTTTTGCTTCTGCGATTTCTTGTAATGCTGTTTCAACGACGTTTGTTGCGTATTCCAATGCCTCTATGTCAAGCGTGTGAAAATGCGCAGGGTAGGGCCACTCTTTTTCTACGGCTAGGAATCCAAAGTATTGCACCTCTACTTCTAAGAGCTTCGCGCAGAGCAGATAGTGCGCAGCCTGGAAGTGATACCCCAAGCGAAAGATTGCCTTACCAAAGTTCTTGGGGTCAGCTTGTGCGGCTGTTTTAACGTCTCCCATTACTCTGAGCTTTGGCGAATAAATGTCCGGCCTGCATTTCAGCAAGAGGCCAGTGCTCGGATGCTCTACAAAATAGCTATGCTCTACTTGTTTATCTTTTTGCTGTAGAAGCTTGCCGCAATGCTGATCGTTCATCAAACCGCCTACAATCTCGCCGTAATCAGCCTCAACGCCATGCACCATGCCTTTGACCATGTCGTAGTCTTTGCGTGGTAGAACGACCTTACCTTGCGCTTGGGCTAGTGCGTCTAACTCTTTGAAAGCTTTTGTTGCGCGTGACTTCTCATCTGAGACCAAAACGTTGCCTAGCTCTGGCTCTAATGCTTCGCTATGCACGGCAGTTCCCACGTCTGCCACATGCTTGGCGAGGTTGAACTGGTTATGCATCGCATGGAACGGTGACTTGGTGATCCATTGCTTTAAGAAACTAGCGTTAACCCCTGTTTCTGCATGATAATCTGCGTTTGTTATATCTTTGTGTATGCCTTGTTTCATGTTGTCTCCTCTACCGCCTTGATCGTCTGACCAATTCGCATGGCTATTTGCGGCACAATGGCGTTGCCTAGTCCTTTAAGTCTGTCCACCCTTCTGGGTATCCCATTAGCCACTCGACCCACTGGGGGTTCAGGCTTCCACTGCCGGTTTCCTTGTAGACCCTCATCTGAATGTCCTCTTGCCGACCCTTCTGGATTCTGTTTTCCCAGTACGCTTCTTTGGTGCTGTGTTTCTCCAAGCCTGCTGTCGGTGTTGGGTACATCTTTACCACTCCTCGCAGATAGCCCTTCTTTATGTCGTGACCGTCTTTCATGTTTGCTTGCTTGCTGTCGCTTGCGTTTGGCGTCGGCCACATCTGCTTTGCTACCGCTACTCTTAAGCTGTTTTTTGTTGCTGCGTGATCTGTCTCCATCTCCCACTGTGTCACTTGCCCATGTTTCGCCTCTTGCGCTAATGGCGTCGGCCACATTTGTGGTTCTTGCGCTTTCTCCCACGCTTCCACTGTCTCTGGGTTCACTTGCTCCCTGAGATTGGCTGGTCTTGTTCTGCCCTTGCGTGTTGTGTTTGCTTGCCTTTCCAATGCTTCCTTTGATCGTTGGGGTAGGTGATCCATCGTGTTTGGTGTTGCCCACATTTCTTGCGACAATCCAGAGTCGCATTCTTCTGTGTGGGGCGTCGACGGATACAGCTCCAAGATGAAATGTTTGGACTGCGTAATTGGCTTTGTCTGCCAAGTCAGAAAGCACCTCGTTGAGGCCCATAGTGATGTGCCCAGAAACGTTTTCACAAATAAGCCAATTTGGTCTGACTTGTTGAACAATGGAAAATATTTCTGGCCAGATGTGTCTGTCATCTTCACTGCCTCTGCGCTGCCCGGCTTGACTAAAGGGTTGGCAGGGGTATCCAGCTGTGAGGATGCTTGGCCTGTCTCCGATTGCGTGAATAATCCTAGTTGGGTCATTGGCTAGTTCCTTTACATCTTCTGCAATCGGCACGTCTGGCCAATGCTTTGCTAAAATCTGTCGGCTCCAAGGCTCGATGTCGCAGAACAAAACTGGTTTGCTGAGTTCTGCCCATTCAAAGCCCAACGCAAAGCCGCCGATGCCACTGCAAAGGTCAACATGCGCCATCACTCTACTGCCCTCGCATATGTAGCCATGAGCAACGCTTCGGCTCTGTGTTCGTCTTTCTTGCGCTTGAGTTGGTCGCTCACTTTGGGAAACTGTTGGATGGCTAGGCGTCTTGCACCGTCTTTATCGCTCGGCACATGCAACGCTTTTTTCCAACTTGCAGGCGTTACAATCTGGTGCTTGATGTTGAGCACGCCTACTGTTGAGAGGATCTGACCGTAGCCCATGCCAATTTTAAAGGCAGAGCTAACGCCTTGCTTTGGCCTTGCGCCTTGCTTTTCCACAACTAGAAAGTCAATCTGCGTGCTTTGCAGTATGTCTTTCAATTCGTGAGCGTTTAGACCACCTTCTGCAAATGTCGGTAGATCGTACACTTGGCACCAATCGCCACAGAGTAGGGCAACGCCACCAGTTTTGTAGCCTGGATCAATGCCGCAATAGGTTCTATCTAGCCCCATTTTCGGCCTCATATCTGTGCTTTAATATTTGCTGAAGTAAGGACGCTACGCTGCGACGATCCTCTTTTGCTTCGTTTTCTAGCTTGGTTTTTAACTGACCATCAATTCTGACGAACAACGTAACCTGTTGATTTTCCATGTAAAACTCTCGTGCTTGTCATTTTATTTTTAAATACTGTGTTTAGTACTTGTATAATGATAGCAAATTGCTATATATGAATAGGAGACAGTAGATAGACAGGAGAGATACACGGACACTGTACAAGTACTAAATATTAAAACAAAGGAGAAACTATGACTGAACAAACTATTTTAGATCATCTTAAAGAAGAGGGTCTTTTATTAGAATATGAAGCTTACAGATTGTACGGCATCAAGAAAACTAAGTTAAGAAATTATATTACGCAACTTAGAAAATCTGGACATAAAATAAATAAGATTACGCAATATGTATCTTCAATCCCATTAATTTCATATGAGGTAGACCAATGAAACACATCATTGACTACGATCATATGTGCCGCGTTTGCCAAGGCAAGCAACGCATCTTTAGGTGGGAGTATTCACCAACGACGGCAAAGCAAGTGCTTGTAGGTGAGGATTGTGATTATTGTTTAGGCGGTTATCGCGCTATCACGTTAGGCAAGCGAAACAAAACTAGACATCAAGTCTAACTTACATATGCTTATTAAAACTGGAGGAATAGAAAATGAAGTATGGAGGCTTCATTTTTGGTGCAGATGAGGAGCATCAAAAAAAGCAACGCAAAGGCATTAGAGCGTTAGCCAAAGCCAACAGTGCAGAAGTAAAATGGTTTGTAGAAGATGAGGGGCGTCAGAGGCGCGACGTAGAGGACAGACAGGAGCTACAAGCGTGCGCTAGGTATTGCCGCACGAACAACGCGACTTTCGCACTCAGTTCGCTCTCTGGATTCACCAAACGCAAATGGCAAGGCATGACGTGGCTTAAGCATCAGATCGAAATGCATGACATGACGTTTGCGATTGCAGATGATCCAACAATTACAAAAGGGTCATTGCATGTGCTCAGTGCGGCAGCAGACATTCAACGCGCACGTATTGCAGAGAAAAGCAAAGCCGCGTTGGACAATATAAAACGCAAACTTGATGCCGGTGAGGAGGTGATCGCCAAACGCTCTGGCAAAAAGGTTGAGAAGCTAGGCACGCATAAACACATTAGAAAATCTGCAAAGCTAGGCAACAAAGCCCAAGCGGAAAGAGCCGCAGAACGTGATGCACACGTCTGGCCTATGATAGAGCAATATCTTGCGCAAGGCATGGGCTACAACGCGATTGCAAGGCAACTCAACATTCAAGAGATACCCACGCCTAATGATAAGGCACGGTATAAAAGAGACACCCTTGGGGTTTGGTACGCCTCAACGGTTCGCAACATTGTACTAAGGAGAAACAAATGAAACCAGATCATAAATATTTATGGAAATACGTGGTTGGCAAAAGCAAAATAGCCTCCACAAAAAAACAGAGATTTAAAAGCATTACTCGTGGCGGAGTTCCGCAATCCGATTGGGTATCAGGCATGACATGGGGCATACCAGTAGTTGCTATCGCTCCGCCAGTAGGAGGTTGCTATGAATAAAGAAGCAGAAAACAAAGACTTTATCCATGCTCACAATACCATGATGAAATACCCCGATAAATATAAGCTTGAGTTTTTTCCTGCCGATGGTCAACAACTCCGGGAAATGCGCGAGAGGCTTTTAACTGATTGTTTAGAGACGCAATGCGAATTAGAACATCAGCTTTACAAACACAAAAAACAATGGGCGGCAGACAAAGATATTGCGCATTTTATTAACTCAAGCCGCGAGCGTCAGCAAATGTTTTGGGCGTTCAATCGTAAGGGCTACGAGGACGGTTGGACGGTGTCGATGATGGCCGAGTATGTTGACAGAGATGTATCCGCTACAAGCCGTGACTTGACAGCCATGCAACAAAAAAAGTTCATTTACCGCAATATGACAGAAGGCAACCAACGCTATTATTTGCCATCTGAGCAATTATTAAACAACGGTAAATACTTTGTAGAACACTATGTAGACTTGACTTTGGGCCTTACCGAGATGCCGGAAAGGAGGGCATTTTTTAACTATCGCGCAGCCGAAAGACAGGCATTCAAAAAGATTAAATAATTTGTAGGCCCTACAAGTGAAAATTTGTAGGGCTATCAAGTTGTTTTATATTTTTCACATGTTAACCTAAGAGACAGGAGGATTACACTAGTGGTACACAAACGACGCAGAAGCAACCCAACGGTCATGAAAATGGCTACCGGTGTGATGCGTTTTAAGAGAAGGGTCGATATACCCATGTGGCATGTCGATCATATCCAGAAGACCGCTAACATTTTACGTGAGTATGCAGATCGCATCGAAAGTACGCTTGACAGCAATTCTATGCGAAACTCAGATAAGACGTTAGCGGTGCAGTACATGATCCAGTCGATGAATAACGATATGGCTCGTATGACTCCAAAAGACCCGCGGGAACGTGGGGCAGAGCGCGGTGGGTATAACCATGATTATGGTCGTGGTTATCTCAACACTAACGGTTTTGACGAATTGTTAGCGCGTGATGACATGGATGAGTAACCAACGTTTAGGCGCTGCAAGAAAGTGGCTAGACGCAATATAAAAAAGGAAAAGACTACAATGTTTAGGTTAATGAGGCATTATGGTGAGGGAATACAAAGCAGTAGCAGTAGAACTTCACGTAATTTGACTAAGGGAAGTATATCTGGTTTTCGTATAATATATAATATTTCTCTTTTTACTGTAAGAACTAAAAATCACTACAATCAGATCAAACTGTACTGTCAGAACAGTCTACTCTGTGCAGTAGTTGGGGATATAATAGGGGGGCTTTCATTATTCGCCCTATTATTCCTTGCCCTTATCTTTGGGGGAGTGTTGCTATGAACGTAGTAAAAGTTAAATTCCGCAAAGATGAAAAAGAGGAAAGCTTACGACCAGACTTTGAAAATAGCATGGTTGAGCTTGCAGAGAATTTGGCGATTTGCATGGCAGAAGTGCGCATGTGGGAGTCTTTCAAGCAAGCGGCGGCAACTGCTTTGTCTGAGGGCATGGACTTACTAGACATTGCAGAACTGCATACTGAAAATTACATTTTTAAAATTACAAACGGCAAGCTCGAAGTAGATTATTACAAGGGGAGTGTGCACTAATGAGACACCCACTATCCCCAGTGCAAAAAGAAATCTATGACTTTATTGTAGAGTTCTATAAGCAAAACGATAATCTCAACCCTTCTTTAAGCGATATTGCCAATGGGCAGATTAACGGCAAGCAAGTCATTAAAAAGCGTGTTGGACGTGAGAACATCAGACGCAGAATAAAAATGCTTTGCGAAAAAGATTACCTTGAAGAAAGGTTTTACCGCAACGTTGCCTATTGGGTGCCTAAAGATGCCAAGTGATGAGCAAGACAAAGCAGCCGGTAATCTTTCAGCCTTAGATTTGATGAAAGCAATGGCAGACGTTGAGAACAGGGCAATGCACAAGGTTTTTGGGACAAAGCGCACAAACGTTTCACGACCGATTGACCGTGAGAAAAAGCTAAAGCTTACCCAGAAAGCGCAGATGGTAAACCGTATGCTGCACATGGATATGTCTGAGACGCAAATAGCAAACGTGCTTGGCACAACCAGGCAGTCTGTCAGTCAAATCAGATCACGGTATGCATTACCCAGAAAGGCAGAGCTATGATTACATATTTTACGGCTCTGCTGCTTACCTATACGTTGCAAGGTGAGCTTGTCACTGCAAGGTTCTGGCTTACTAGCTATGCGCAATGCATCGAGTCTATGGATCATATGGAGGGTATTTATGACTATCTTGCAGATAATGTAAGCGGCAAGCTGATTTACTTGCGTTGTGAGCAAACAAATGTGTTTAGCGGCATCAATGAGGAAAGGTTTATTAAACCAAGGCTACGCCCAAATAGTTAAAAAATGGAGGATAAAATGAAAATAGAAAAAGGTATACCAATACCAGTTGGAAATGGTAACGGTGTTGTAGGTAAATTTAATGAAATTGCAAAACAAATGGAGATAGGCGATAGCGTAGGGGGTCTTACTAAATCACAGAGAGCCTCACTAACTACGGCACTGAATAATCTTTATTGTGAAAAAAAATTAGTAAAAAATGATTACTATAAAAGACTTGATCTTAGACCGTTAAACAAAGTTTTTCGCTCTATAAAAGAAAAAAATAATCTTTATAGAGTTTGGAGGGTCGAAAAACCTACACAATGGGCAAGTGAAGAAAGTTAACTTTCTATACAATAGACAAGGCCAACTCTAGCGTTTCTTTGTTGCGCCTTGTCCAACCTTTTCCGTAATGCTTAAAATCGTCTAACCCTTCGTAAAACTTTTGCCTACCGTAGTAGTAGTTGTCTAACACTTCTTTCGGCTCTCGATTATGCACGGCTGCAATCGTCATTTTACCTATTTTACCGTCTGCTGTAGCCCCAACTGCTTTTTGCAATATCTTTGCGGCTCTGCTTGGCCCTGCATTTACGCATAAATCTGCACAAGAAATATCAACACCGCTTGGCAAATGATCTGCCTTTATCACATCCCAATAGTTTTGCTTGTATAGCGGCTTCACATCTTCTTTTGTAAGTGCCTTCATTACATCCTTCGGTGCAGGCTTGCCGGTGTACTTTGCCCAATTCCAGGCGGTAACGCCCCACATTGTAGAACCTTCATTGCCGTGACCATCGCCTTTTGCATTGCCATTATCGCGTTGATCGTCTGTAAAGCCACCCTCATGCTTTATTAGCATATCAAAGAACATTTCCCAATTGTCTTTCATCAATCTAACTCCACTGCTTTTGTTCCCCATTGCCTGGTGTAGCCATCTGCTTCATAGCTTTCTGCCCACTTATTTTCTGTAAATTCTGCAAACTTTATGAGGTCTTCAGTATCGCCGTATAGTTGGTCGATCCAACCTGTGTTTTCTTTGACTTGATCTTCTAGGTGGTAAATCTTGTGCATTTGGCTGCTAATCCACCACACGCCCCCAACAGTCTGCATGATGATTGCCACAACAAGGGCAAGAGGTACTTTTAGGTCACTCATTTTTTTACTCCGTAATATTTACTGACGGCTCGATTGCCGAACCAGAAAGACATAATTGCAGCAAACAAGCCTTGCGTTTCTGGCGTCCACATAAGCGGTATGGCGTCTTGCCAGTTGCCACCTTCAGCCATTACTTTGAGCATCACTACCGCTTGTACGGAGACGAAAAGAGCAAAAAAACAATAAGTAATAACAGGCCTGACACTTCCACGTAGTGCGTTGACAAAACCCCCAGAATCCATTGAATCATGTTTGTATAACCCCTCAGTTTCTTTAATCTCTGCTTGCTTATCTATGATGTTTAGCTTTAGCTCATTGCGCTTGGTCATCATGTCCATTTCAACTTGCATACGCTCTAGGTTATGCTTGTGATCTTGGCTTGCTTTGAAGTAGTTGAGCACCTCTGGTAAAAATGAGGTACCGAACCCAAGCAAACTTCCTAATAAGGTCATCATTTTTTCATCGCTTTCTTTTTAGCTGTTTTGCTAAGTTCGTTAAGGTGAAACAATCGTTTGCTGTTAGCTGTGTGTCTTGCTCCACTATGCAACTGACCGTTTGGCATTTTGTGCGTGCCGCCTTTGTGCTCAGTGCCATCACGAAAGTAATGCTTCATGCCTTTGCCCATTTTATTCTCCCTTAAATTTTTCGCTTGAGATTTCTGAACTGGTTGTCATGCCAGTGCTTGTTTTCTTGGTGGCGCTTTTACTTTCCATGCTTGAAAAGCCAAAAAATGCGCCAACCAAAGCTGCAATACTAACAAAGTAAATGGACGCCATAGCGCCAATAATTTCGGCTGCCTGGTCAAGGCCAATCGCACTAGCTAATAAAACTGCAAACGGATAGAGTAGGAGGCCCAACAAAGAAAACCATGCCATGTTTCGCTGACTGTCTCTACGTTTGTCAGCGTCATCTATCTCTTTGCGTCTGTTGTAAAGCTCCAATGCTTCCCATTCACTCGGCTCAATAACGCCGTTTCCGTTTTTGTCTGCCTTTTGAAAGTCGTTCATAAGCTTTCCTCGCTATCTTTAGGGCTATGCCGCGATCTCTAGTGATTAATAAAACTGTTCCGTTATCATTGGTTAAAACCCACTTATTTTTTCTCTCGAATAGCCTCAAAACAGTGCACATCCATATTTGCTGAAGTGACTAAAGTTTTTGCTTTTGATTTCTCTGCTATGCACGCATCTTTGGACGTATAAACATCGCCTATTTGGTAATATTCCAAGCCACTGCCAGTTGAGAATGATATCCATATGAGAAACCACATCACCAACGATCCATGTATTTGCCGAGGTAAAATATTCCAACAATAACCGCTGTAGCGGCCATTAAAATACCAGCAAATAGTTGTATGGCTTCCAAGCGTTCTTCTCTGGCTTTCTCAGCAGCTTTCTTTGCGGCTTGCCTTTGCTTTCGAGCTTCCGCTTGCCATTGCTGCCATCTATCCCAAGTGCCAGGCGGCGCATACAATCGGCAATAACTCTCTAATTCTTTACGCTTGGCTTTTAGGTTTTCTAAATGTTGAAACTCTTCCCAATCGCCTTGCTGACCTCCGGCAATGGTTCTAAGTGGATTATTCTTCTTTTTATTAATGGCGTCTTTTACATCTTCCTCTGCGCCAAGAAATTTTCCTACAGCGCCTATAAGACCTGCGGTTTCCTTGCCATTGCTTAGAGCCGATTTTATTACGGAATACGCTGCATTTGCGGCGGCTATGCTCTCAAGAATTGGCAAGGCATCACCTAGCTTAAAAACGTCATTCTTAGGAGTAGCAGCAAGCTTGCACCAGTTATGCAGATCATAATGGCTTCCATACGCTTTATGCGGTTATACAAGTCTTTAAGCTGTATTTTCATTTCGGTTTTAATTTCCAACACCTCTTTTTCCAATCCATCAATGCGGCTATGTGCAGAGGCTACAGTGCGCTTGTCAGTGCTCACCAAGTACCCTCCCAATTGCGTAGTTTGGCAAACTCGCCATCCATAAGCTTACGTTTGATGACTTCTTGAACAGCGTGGCTATCGCTCCAATCAACGCCTGCTTCACGTAGCCAGTTAGTGACTAGGGCAGGCTCGATGTTGCCGATATGCTTGTAATCGCTGCCTATGGCGTTAGGTGAAGTTTGACGCGCATACTCAGCATCTTGGATCATGCCAGACGCATCAAAGGTACGCTTGATAATCATTTGATCATCTTGAAACGTTACCTTTTCGCCTATTTGGTTGTTAGCCATTTTCCCAAGCCTCGTTTACGTCTGGTGTGCTTGGGTCATCACCTTTGAGCGTGCCATCGTCATTTCTCGCACGTTTCTTAGTTTTGGCTTTTGGCTTTGCTGCTTTAAAAACGGCTGCTTCCTCTATTTCAATTAGAGTGCCAGGTTTGAATTCTAAGATTTGGTCTACTTCAGCTTGCGGCAAGTCTACTATGTCACCATTGCGCTTGATACCTTGCGACGTTGACATCGACCTATAATTAATTTGTACTTTCACTGTATTGCCTCCTAAGAGTATCTAGTAGTTGTATAGTGAGGGGGCGGCGAACCGCCCCAACTCGTTATGATGTTGTATTGTCTGCAATGATACCAGATGAGGCTTCATTTTTACAAATCAGTGTGAGTTCTTGGACAACTTGGCGAGTAGAGTTATCACCAGTTTTGGCTAACTCAACGTTTTTCGCTGGTCTTAAAACTCCTACTTCCCACATATCATCTTGAAGAATAAACACGTCTCTTGAACGGTTTTCTCTTGATGGTTGGAAAGCAACTTGACCCCAAGGCGTTAGGTAGATTGACAGCGAGTTAATCACACGCTCACCATCTGCAACCACGTTTGCTCTCTGGTTGTTATTACCAGTAAACGCCAGTGCTTTGTTCATTTGGAAAGCAGAAAGGTAGCAAGTACCTGGTGTTCCACCATTTTCCCAAATGCTTTGCATAACGTCATCAAACTTAGTCTGTGAAAAAGCAGTTGGAGTTCCGTCATCAGTACGCGCATTGCTGCCTGTGCCGTTAGGGTTTGCACCACTGTTTCCAGACTGAAAGTTTACGTTGCTTGTCATCCAAGCAGGCGCACCCGCCATTTCACGCGCAGTTGAGGCATTACCATCTACCTTTGCGTTGTTATCAAAAAGAGCTTTTTCTACATCAAGCTTTTGCTCCTTAGAAATTTTCAACACTTGGTATGCCATCTCACGCGCTCTACCGGCCTTATCCAAACCTTCATCAGTGTCTGGAACGACAACTGCGTTTTTGAAGATTTGCGTTCTGTTCGAAAGTCGCGTGGTTGCTGTGCGAGCTTCAGCAGTCGTTGCATCACCCTCAATATGTGCGTTTGTAGTACTTGAGCGTAAAGCGTCTGTTTGCCATTCATGCAAAGTGTTGGACGCAGTTACTTTGCGACACTTTGTTAAAAATGGTGTTTCTTCAGGCGAAATGTTGTAAATAACATCCTGAAGGTCTTCTCTTATGCCAACAGCATCATAGCTGTCGAACGTGTTACTTGGTTGTGCCATTTGTATTTCCTTTCAAAAGGCTAACTGTTTAGGATTAGATCAACTGCATCATCAATTGATCCGGTTTTACGTAAGCGGTCTTGTCTTTGCTTACGCGCTTTAGCTTTCCCAACGTTTGGCGTTTTTTTCGCACCGGCTTTCACTGGGGCAATGCTCTGCTTTTTAGAGGTGGCTTTGCCGCGCTTTTGCAAAAGTTTACGAAAACGCATGGCATCATACATTGCTAGTATATACCTGTGATCTCGCACGCTCTCCAATTCCTGTTGCGAAAACCCATAGTGCTCTCCTACTTCCATCAAGCCTTTCTTTATCACTTCGCCTTTTTGTGGGTCTGCAATATCAGGTAACTTTTCTGCAAGTAATTGAGTTTGCTGTTGGGTAAACGCTTGCAATTGTTGTTGCTGCTGTTGTTCTTGCTGCTTTTGCATTTGCTGAAATTGTTGCACCTTGGTATCGTGTTCAGCCTTTGCCTCGTCGTAAGATAACTTCGCTTCCATATATGCTATGGGATCATTGTTAAATAATTCCTTTGACGGTGGGGTAGGCTCTGAGAAACCAGTTTCTTGCGCTTTTTGATAAAACTCCAACTGTTGTTGTTGCTGTTGGGCGAGGGCAGCAGTTTGCTCTTTGTAAGCTTTTTCAAGCTTTGCAACCTCTTGCATCCTCTGGTTGATGTAACCTTGCCCGGCTGCGGATTGCTTAAGCTGATCCAGTGTCCAGGCCTCCTCTTTGCCGTTGATTTTAACGGTGTGGAGACTGTCTTTTTCAGTGCTTTCCTCTAGGACTTCTTCTACATCGTCGCTGTCAAAATCAAGCTCTGACAGTTCTTCATCATCAAACTCTAAAGTTTCCTCGCTCTCAGCATCTTGCTCAGTTGGCTCAACAACTTCTTCCTCTGACGTTTCTTCTACTACTTCTTCTGTAGCATCTTCAGTACTAGTGTCTGGTACTTGTATAAGCTGCTCAACGGCAGCATCAATTGTGTTAGCTGTGTCGTTCACGGTACTAACCCTTTCTTAAATCTAAAAATGTCTCTGCTGCTATTGCAGCGTCAAGGTTCATTTCAATTAAATTTAATGCACGAATAACTGCGTGCGCTTCCTCGCGTGCCTCAATATCTTTGGCATCGCTAGTTGCGAAAACATCTTTTTGACGCTCTCGAACATCCTCTACAAACTGCTTAAATGCAGTATCGTTTTTTAACCTTTTGGCCTCATCAGCCGTTATACGAATATCGCTCATTGTTGTTGTGCAATCCCTGCAACTGTGCGCAATTTATCTTGTTCTGCTTTGACTCTGGCTACATCAACGGCTGTTCCGTACTGACCCGCAACTTTGGCTGCATCGACAAGTAAATCTTGCGCCATCTGATCGCGTTTCAAGTCATCTTCTGCGGCTGCTTTTGTCGCGTCTAACTGTAGCTTCGCCATGTCAGTGTTCATCTTAGCTTGAGCTTTCATTTGCTCTGCTTGTAAATATGCAGCGTTGGGGTCTTGTTGTTGTTGCGCCATTAGTGCTTGTTGCTGCTGTTGTAACGCCAACATTTGCTGTTCGATCTCCTGGTTGATCGGCGCAAAGTATCTATCTGAGTTACGCACACCGGCTGCTGCCATCATATCTGTAATTGTGTTACGTATGTTTGTAAGGCTGACCAAGCCATTCATAGGGCCATACTGTTGATAGACTTGGGTTTGCATTGTCAGTGCTTGCTGTAAGGCAGCTACCTTTTCATCTTCGCGTCCAGTGCCCAAGCCCACGTTTACACTTACGTCCATTGATACATCCCAGACTCTTGGATCAACTGGCACAAACTGACCGTTCATACGCATCATCTTTTCTTCGTTAAAGTTCTTGTGCATGATACGCAGAATAATTTTAAACAAGTCTCTTAGCCCATCAGCAAGATTACGAACCATGACTTCAACTTGCCCTGCGGCTGCTTCTACACTTGCTGTAACGGCTGCTTTCGTTGTGGACTGCAAAGCATCAGGATTAAGCGCAAGGTTCTGCGTCACGCCTGTTTTTTGCTCAACAAGCTTATCCATGTAATTTAATGCGCTAAGTGTCTGACCCGCAGTAAAAGGTACGCTTAAATCTTGAATGCTGCCTTGCTGCCTCATTCTGACCAAGCCGCCAATCTCAGCATTCATTAAATCTTCTACATTCACGCTACCTTCTAGAAACCCAAGTCTAGGGCTGTTAGTTAATGCTACGTTATCGAGTATGCCACGCAATATTGCTGTGCTTGCGTCCTGGTCATCTGCAATAAGCTCACAAAGGCTACGTCCGTAGAAACTGTGCGGCTCTGGGTCTACTTCTAGCTTGACCATTGGCACTTCATCGCAAGGCTCAAAGTCTAATAATTCATATCCTGTGCCACCTAACAGAAACTTATGCAAAACAGGTATGCCAGTACCATCAACATCCATACGCATATAAGCTTCTGTTATTGTTACGTTTTTCATTGCAGGGTCTTGTTCATCGTCATCTGCAAAATCTTCATCATAACCTTGCCGTGCTTGAACCTCTGCTTCTGTTATTTCAGAGCCGCTAGTTAAACCATCAAGGTTAAATACTGTATCTGGGTCATAGCCCATTGCGATCACATCACCGGCACGCATATCAGTTCTGTGTGCCACAATGTATGCGTCCTCAATCGTTCTAGCATCTCGATTTACAAAAAATTCCTCTGGCGGTACGCTTTCTATGCATAGATCGCCTTTCATTTCTTTGCGGCTAAGTTTGACTGCAAAGATTGGTGCTTCCACATCCATGCCAAACTCATCTAATTCCATACGCATTTCCATGCTTTGCTCTAGCACTTCCACGTCTGTATCGCTTGTAAGTAAGCTTAACTCATCTTCAGAAAGGTCTGATAATGTGTATATTTTTGCTGTTGGGTATTCCTTGTGATACGCCTTGATAATGCCTTGTTTTTTAACGAGCGCGTCATGGATTGCGTCAGATAAAACACGGTAGCCGTTTAGCCTGTTAAACTCATGGTTGATAAAGTCTGTGGCTTGCTCTGCCATCGCAACATCTTCTGGGCCGTGCGGCACAAACTCAACGGCTTTGCTTGTAGACATAAACACACGCATAATTGATGGTTTGACGCTGCGCACAACATCTCTGACTTTCGTTGCTACAACCTTGCTTCTGCCATCTTCATAGCCAATATCTACTTCGCCATCGTAATACCGTTGCGCTTTTAGTCTTGTGTCGCTTATTTCGCTTTCAACAAAATCAACTGCGTTTTGCATAGCGTCTTGGACAATTGCAGATATTTCTTGTTCTGTTTTAGGTTGTATTTCCATGCTTTGCCCTTACTTATTGCGCTATAGCTTGACCTGATAAATATGTAGCTAATGCTGCTCTTGCACGCTCTCGACCAACAGGCGTTAAGTTACGCCCTTGTAAAATGCCGTTTATCAAATTATCTACGTTTCTTTTTTGCAGTTGTGAGCCTGTTGCTTTACCAGCAATACCTAAACCTGCGGTGCTTGCTGCAACCGTGCCTAAAACAGCAGGGTCATTAGAAATGTTTGTAGTTAATGCAACTGGAACACCAGTGCCTAAACCTAAAGAAACAACTCCTGTGGGTGCTAATTTACCAACAAAGCGAGCAATGTTTTCTGCGCCGCCACCCTCTACTATTTGCCTAAGTTGTTGAAACTCATCTTGTGTCCAACCCACTTCTTTACCATCTATAATGCGCCTTACTAATGGGCGAAACTCTGCACGAATTGCATTTTCTAAATCCATATTTGCAGTTGCAGATCGAGTTCTAGCTAACTCTAACAAGGTTTCAATTTGCTCTGCTTTCATTGCTTTTGCGTACATAGCATTTGCAACTTTAATATTTGGAGCAATGCTTGCAGTTTGTTGGTCAAATTCTCTTAACAAATTACGCAATGCATTTTTTTCTGAACCTTTTGCATCCTGGTAACGACTGTTCAAACCTTTACGTATTGCCAGAATATTTGCGCCTGTCATGCCTTTGTCTTTGTATGCATCAAGTAATTTGAAGGCACCGCGCAACTTTGGATAATCAGGATCAATTACAATACGATTATCTGATCTTGGCAAAAGCAACCCATTGCGATTTAAAATATTATAGGAGTTTTCAAATATAGTTTCTGTTATTTCTGGCTGCGCTGATAGTCCTTCATCAATTTGGTTTTCATATAGGTTGCCGGCTTGTCTTTTTAGTTCCGCAGACGTTAAAGGGCCAGTAGGTGCTTTTTTCACTAATCGTTCTGCAACTGAGACTGATTTTGCGCCACCTAATGCGCCAAGAATATTCCCTATCATTTGTGCAGTTGGGTTGTCTGGTAAAATTTCTTCAACGGCTTTTTCAGATGCACCACCTGCAAAAGAGGCTGCTGCATCAGTTGCCGCAAACATTGCAGGCGCTTTTACTGCTTCTGTCTTAACTTGGGCTAATGCGTTTTTTGCCGCTTGAGTAATTGTTGGCGCTGCGTTTACGGCTGCTTTTGGCGCTAATGCTAATATACCCGCAGCAGCAGGTATTGTTTCTCCTAAAGTTTCAGTGCCACCCCTTACGATACGCTGTGCTCTTGTCTGAGGCGCTACATCTGTCATGGCGCTATCATTACTAAGCATTTGAAAGAGATTTCTTATGCTTTGCGAGCCGCCAACAGGAGCATCACCAGTATCAAGCCCTAATTTATTTAAACCAGATGAAATAATATCTACTGGCGCACCGGCTCCACGCGCAACACCTTCATAAAACCCTGTTAAGGCTTGCTCTGTCATATTTGTAGAAACTGGATTAACTGGCTTTTCATTTCTTTTTGATATTTCTTGCTCAATAATCAAAGCACTTGCAGCATCTTTGGCAGCAACCGCCTTACTCAACGCATTTTGCAATTGGTCATCTGTTTTTGTGCTTAAATCCATTATATTACCTTATTAAAAATAATCTTCTACACTTGAACTAGCGGCAAAAGGATCTTTGCGATCTAAGAGTTCTTGAAATGCTTCTGTTTGCGTAATATCGCCACGTCTGTATTTTTGAATAATAGTTGCGCCTTGTGCATCATATTCAGCAATTCCACGCATAGTTTTTAGGATTAATTCGTTACCGCCAGGTAAATTGATAAGTCTTGGAAGCGACTGTTTGAATAATAGCAAATCAGCATCAGACATTGGCCCAGACCCAGGCGCTCTTTGTTCTGGCACCAGCTGATTTATTAATGCTTGGGCAGCTTGTAAATCGCTTAAACCTTCTGTTTCTATGCCAAAATTACCAGCAGCAAACTTGAACGCAGCAGCAGGCCCAGTATCGGCTCGTGATAAAAGTTGCTCTAATCTATTTATTTTGTTCAAGCTGCTTTGGGCTGTCGCGCCAACTTTGAAAGCCTCAGATAAAATTTTACTATCTGCCTTTGCAAATTCATCTACACCCTTATCACCTTCAATGGTAATACCGCCACCACCAACTTGAGAAATTTTACCTGTTGATGATACGTTAAATAACGCTTCTGCTGGTAACTTAGTTCCTTGCGCTTGGTTAAGCTGCGCACCAGTAAATGTTTGAAAGCTCTCTTTTGGAGACTTAAACATCTGGCCATAATATAAAGCCATTGCGTCTTTTAAGCCTAAACTACCAGACTCTAAAGCGCCTACAATTTGACTAGCGGTTGTATCGCCGCTTTGTGCTCTCGATTTAAGAAAAGCAGTAGTTTTATTAACCTTGTCTTGCGCCTTACGATCTTCAATGCGTTTTGCCACCAGTTGTTGCAGTGCTTGCGTGCGTTGAGGATTGCCCAGACTCATTAAACCAAGTGCCAATCTATCTCTGGCGTTTTGATCTCTGCCTGACAATGCATCACCTATACGGCCAAACTTGCGTTCCAAGCCTTGGCCAATGTTTGCAAGCAGCCCTCTTTGTTCAACCATTATAAGCTCCTTAAAATCATATCGCGGCAAACACACTTAATATGTCAAATATGCCAGGGGTATTTCTTGTTGTGGTAGTGCTTGGCGCATTTTGATTTGCTACGCCTAATGCTGCCAATGGTGCATTTAAACTGTCTGTTGGACTGCTTGTATATCTAGCAAAGTCTTGCCGCGCAGAATCAATAAGAGACTGTTGCAACGCTCTTTGTAATACCCCTTGCTGCATCATGTCTTGGTTGATTGTTCTGCCAGTTGTAAATGCTTGGTTTGCCAACCCGCCTAACTGATTGGCTGCGTTAAGGCGTTGGGTTCTATCAGTCATTGCGTTGTTCATGGCAGTGTTAAATGCATCACGCCGCATAGGGGCTATAAGATTACCTGCTACTCTGCCAAACTCTGCATTGGTAACGCCTTCCGCAACCCCTTGCCGTGAGCCGCCAAACGCATTTGCCCTCGTTGCGGCTGCGCCCATGTTGTTGATCGCCATTTGCCTTTGTCGTTCAATATCGGCTTGCGTCGTGTCAATGACGTTTTGCGTGTAGGGGTTCATGTATGCGCCAACGTTAAGAGGGGCTGCAACGGCTGCTTGTGTTGCGCCTAATGCGCCCTGCAAACCAGTAGAGGCCGCTTGATTGACGTTAAAGCCAGATTGGGGCTGCATAGGCGCTGCCGTCATTGCCGTTGGCTGTGTGTTTACGACTTGACCGCCGCCCTTTGATCCTTGCCCTGCCATTATGCTGTCCTCTTGATTAAACCAACAGCAAAGAACTGTGCCGTCCGTAGTGAAAATGTGATGGCTCCGCGCACATCTCTGCGCTTGCCGGATGCGAAATCAATGTAACGCTTAAACTCTGCGTAATGCTCACGAGCCTTGCCTTGCGCAATTTTTTGTCTGCCTAAGTATCGATAGCCTCGGCGCACCGCCTCGCCCCACCAACGGTTATGCAATTTGTGCATACACCACACGACGGCCTCGCGTTTCATTTTTGGGGTAAAACCGCCGGACGCTACGGCATGGGTGGCAATTACGCAATCGTCATCGTCACTACTGCTTGAACTGCTTGAGCTACCACCGCTGTCATTGTTGCTATCAAAAGTTAAAACACCATCGACATAAGAAGTGCCGTCATTAGGTGTTGTCAAATTAGCTAAATCTTGAGCAAATGAGTTAGAGCCAGATGGGTTGTTCCCAAACGCTCCTTGTGATGGGGAGTTGGTATATCCCGCCGCCGCCGCAAGCCCAGGGTCAACTTGTCCAGTGCCGTAGCCAACAGAAACGGTAGAGCCAAACTGGTTTGTCGCGGCGTTAGCATTGTTTAACGCCATAATCTCTGAGTGGCTCATCGCGTTGTCATTGTCGCTTACCACGTAAGGCGTGTAATCAGTCCCGGTGGCTGATGACCCCACACGAAAATCAGACGCAGAGTAAATTGGGCTGTCGGTGTAAAAACTTGGGTCTATTCCGTATGCGTCTTCAACAACTTGCAAACTTCTGTCAGTCGGATCGAGCACGCCAACAATTTGATTATTGCTTGCAACAAACGGATTAGAATAATCTATGTCTGGGTTGTAAAGCTGGTTGTCTTGGTAGAAGTTGCCTGTTTTCATATCATCTGGAACAGTAGATATTACATTTGTAGAGGTAGTGGAGCTGCCATTGCCGCCGCCGCCGTTGCCGCCCGGACTGCTAGTTGTCGTATCATCTGTCGTGTTTGTGTAAGTCGTATAATCAGTAAACGGCAAAACGTTACTACCTACCGCGCCAGTAAAAGGATCAATAAAAAAACTGTCTATGTATGACTTTTGACCAGGACGCGCAGCCCCAAATGCCGCTAAAGTCTGATCGTATAAAGGCGCAGCAGAGTAAGCAGTAATGCCGTTAGCATAAGTTGTAGGTGATCCCATACCGCCATAAATATCTAAACCTTGCGGAGATGCTAAACCAAAGGCATTAGCGACGTTTGCGGTGTTAGTAAATGCAGATTGCTGCATAGGCGTAAACGCTGCGACGGTAGGGCCGTATGACAGCGGCACCGATCCGAGTGCACTTATTCTGTCGGCGCGTGTTAAGTTACGCTTTGCGGCGTCCTCTATATATGCTGGTATTTCAACGCTTGTAGATGATCCACCTTTACCCATTTATATCTCCTTAACGTAGCTCGTGTGCATTGGTTCCCATCCATGCTTTGCTAATGGTTTTTTCCATCCAAAACGGCCTGTCATGTTCAATGCAGTGCAACCTTGCTCTTTTGCCCAATTTATCACGCTCTCATGCATTTCTAAAATTTCGGTGAGATCGCCACCGCCAAGAAAAACATTAAGCACTTTTTTCTTTGGATATTTTATGATTTCTGTGACCAAACAACTTTTCTCAGCAGGCCATAATTGCATGGTGCCTTTGTATAATCCCTCGTAAATATCAATTATGTCATGCGTACCGCCGCTATACTTTAGGGCTGCTTCTATGTGTGGTTTGCAACGCTCAAACTCTGGATGCATCAAAACGCGCCTCCGCTAAGAGCAACACGTTTCCAGATGTTTGTACTTCCATCATGGGCTGCTGTGCATATGTAAATGTAATTTGTATCCCAACTGATAAGACCGGCAGTATCACCAGACGCGCCAACACTACTTGCAGGCACAGATTGCTTAACAACAACTTCTTTAAATGCACCAGATTGGCTTATCACTGGCTTAACAGTAGAACGGTCAAACATCAGATAACCGTTTTCTTTTGCGCTTTCGCCGCCTGTTTGCTGAACTAATGCAGATTGCGTGCGATTGAGAAACACGTTTAATCTGCGTGCCCAATCTTTCCAATCACCACCATACGGCTCTGGCGCTGCGTATTGCGTCATCTGCGCCCTCCGGCTACCGCATCAACTCGATTGATACCCACACGCCAATCAGTCAGTGTTTGACCCTCAACGCGCAAACGCAACTGTCTACCAGTAAATCTTACGCTTGTGGGGTTAGTAAGAGAGAAGGGGCCGTAGCTACGCTCTGTTCCGTTTGGATAAAACCTTGACTTAAATGTTGCGTTTACATCGCCTTGATTTTTTTCGTCAGGGATTAATTCAGTTACGCTTATCACGTTATCGCCAGTGCCAATCCTAAATGGGCCAGTTTCAGCAAAAGGTGTCAACGTGCCATAATCAAAACCAACCTCATGCTCATAAACATACATATCACTAGCGTTTGCAAGCATAGGTTGTCTAAACGCGCCTCGATCTGTGCCTGCTGTACGGTCTAGCTCTCCAATATACCAAGTGTTTTCGCTGTAGTTATATACCACGTATCTGTCGTTTTCTGTAGAGCCGCTAGATGGGTAGTACCACCAAATTTCGTTATACAAGCCATTAGACACGCCAAAGACTTTGCTAATCTGCGCCTTATTTATGTCGTTAAAAACATAGTCAGAAACTTCACTATTTAGTTCTGCAACTGAGCTACCATTATACGCAAAGAATGAGTTAACCCCCATCCACACCGCGCCTTGATCTACAACCACGCAAGCTAATGCAGCCGCCAAACCACAAGCAGTACCTACACGCTCTATTCCATAAACATACGGTGGGCCTTGGTAAGTTGCAAAATGTGCATCTCTGCTTGTTAAGATTAACGAACCGCCACGCACGTTTACACCCGCCATAATCGTGCCAGTAGTCGCAAGCTCTAAATCACCGGCTTCATTTGTTGTAGCAGGCGTCCAACTGTTGTTATCTTCTCGATCTGACCACTGCACTTTTCGAGGATTACCGCCTGCACCTAACGCAAAAACAAACCTTTCCTCAGTTACAAGAATTGATTCATTACCAGTAGGCGCATTGCTTAATAAGGCAGCAGGGGTGCCAGTGTTTAAGGCCCACTCGTAAATCTTACCGTCATCAGCATTTTGCGCTAGTAATCGCTCACCCCAAGGCTGTAGGTTCCACGTTGTCGCAGGTAGAATGTTTGTTGTGTCTTGTCGTGCTACACCATAGGCGAGGGTGCCATAAAAGCCAGAACCATACGCGGTAAACGCCGCCGCGTCCTCTCTACCCGCGCTCAATNCAANTGGCGTAATGTCATATTTCACACCTGCATTATTATAAGCAAAAAGCTTATTGTAAGTGCCAGACGCTATATATCGGTTGCTGCTGTTGTCTGTCCAAGAAAGCATACCTCTTAGTTTGTTGGGTGCAGCAGAGGTAGACTTTTTACGCCAACCACCAACCGGGCGCATTAAGCCATCATGCCAACGCACTAAGTTAACATCGCGCCATCGACCTTCGCTTTGTAAATCTGTTCCATTTCTATAAACGCCTGGAGGGATTTTTAAATCTACAAGTGCCATACTGCCTCACGCATCTATTTAATTACAACCTTACACAGTATCTGGTAGTTGTACAAAATTCCTATGTTTTTACTACGAGTTCGGTTGCAGAGATAGCAGTCCCTGCTAGTACACTTGGGCTACCTGCTGTTGTGCTTATCGTTCCATCTGTCTGTACAAAATATTGTTGCCCTGCGGTGAGGCTTCCTTGGTTATCAGATACAGAACCAATAATATCTATTGATGCAGCTTGACCACTAGCCACTTCGCCTCTCAATTCTGGCTTAAAAACGACAGCTTTACCTTTATTACTATCTCCACCATCTCTGTAAGCAGCGACTATGTTTGTGGATGCAACGTCATATACCTGAAATGGGGAATTTGTAGATGCATTATGATATGTAAATTCACTACCAAAGCTGCCTACTGTTGTTCCCGAAACTGTGCCTGAGACAACCCTACCTATTGAACTTCCACTTGTATAAAAGAAAAATACTTTATTAAGATTACTATTGTACACAACCCCATCCACACCCAAAGTGCTTGCGTTATGGAATGTAGCTTCACTACCAAAGCTAATTGATGTACCGCTTACGGTTCCAACGACACAGTTACCCTTGTCACCATCTGCACCATCTTTGTAACCAATTACAATTTTATTATTTGTGCTATCAAATGCAACCTCAGTATCTCCTGTTGCAGCACTATGAAAAACAACAGCAGTGCCAAAGCTAATATCTGTACCACTAACTGTACCTACCCTTGCAGTTCCATAATTAGAATTATTGCCATCTCTATAAAGAACTACAACTTTATTGCTATTGCTATCAAAAACATTTTTTATATAAGCACCACTACTGGCTACTTGAACTTCCGTACCGTAAGAAATGCTAGTGCCGGAGACAGTAGCCACTCTTGCATTCACAGAGCCATCTGAATCTAAAAAAACAATAACTACTTTGCCTGTGTTTGTATCAAACGCTGCTTCATTACGTTGAGAATTTGCGCTATTATAAACAGCAGCACTTCCAAAACTTATATTAGTTCCGCTAACTGAACCAACTATTGCGTTTCCATAGTTATTGCTACCTGCGCCATCCCTATAAACAATGACTACTTTGTCATTTGTGGTATCGTATGTAATCCCAATATGAGAAGTTTCGGATGAATTATAAACAACAGGAGTTCCAAAACTAATTGACGTTCCAGAAACTGTGCCAACAATAGCTGTGCCACGAGTACTATTGTCGCTATCAGAGTATGCAAGAATAACTTTACTGCTATCTGGATCATAAACAGCAGCAGAAATCTCATTTCCCATTTGATTAATAAATTCAGTTTCTGACCCTACAGAATTAGGCGAAGCAGGCCCCCTCGACATACCAATGTAGTTTTCTGAGGTGAGGTTTGTTTCGGTAAAAGCAAGTTGGCTTACAAATGCTCTACCTCCATTATTTGTTGAATCTTTGTATGCAAATAAATTATTTTTTAAAGTAGAATTATATGCCCCTGCAAAATAATCTGTCGCATCTGTATCAATAATAGTATCGGTGCCAAAAGAAATGTCTGTGCCGCTTACAGTGCCAGTAATTAATTTAGTTTTATAGTTGTCGGTTTCATCACTGTTAATAATCTCAAATTTACCTACTTGTTGATTAAAGACTACTGCACCAGTACTACCTGTAGAATAATTTCTAAACTGAACTTCTGTTCCATATGAGATTGAATTGTTACTTGTATCAATTGTGATAACCCGCGCATAAGCTGTACCACCACGAACATAAAATACTACATTTTTATTATTTACAGTATCATGTGTTATTCCTCCCGATGGAAGCGGAAATGAACTATTTGAAGTCCAAACATACTCACTACCAAAAGATATTGATGTACCACTGACCGTTCCTACCATTGCAGTTCCATAGCCAGAATTACCTTGATCTCTAAAACCAACTAACAGTCTGTTATTTGTAGTATCATAACCAGACGTAGGATTATATGTAGTTGCATTATTATAAACAACGTGGCTACCAAAACTAATAGATGTTCCTGATACGGTTCCTACAATAGATCTTCCCACGCTATTTGCATAATAAGTAAATATTACTTTTTGTTGATCTGGTGCGTAAACCGCAGTTAAGGATGAAACCGCAAGACTAGACTCAAAACTGGTTACACTGCCTGTACTAACGCTGTTATTAGCGGGGTTTACAGTAGCAACAACAGCATCCCCCCTTGCATTAGGGAAAGGATACCACCCTATGACACATTTACCTGCGTTAGAATCATATGTAATTGCTACGTCCCTTGCGTAACCATTATAAAATACATGTGTGCTTCCAAAAGAAATAGTTAGATCTGAAGAATTAACAGTACCTGCTATTACAGTACCATAATTACTGTTAGTTTCATCTGCGTAAGCAATTACAACCCTATCGTTACCACTATCGTATGCTGCGCTTACAAAATTTTTAATTTCATTAAAATTAGTACTCCCAGTAGCAGCAGAAGTCGTTGATTCAGCAACAACAGATACAGTTCCATCAGCTTTTATAATTACTGGCCTACCGCATGGCAATGTGCCACTGGCTACTGCTTTAAACTCACCACCTTCTTCAGCCCCTATACGTTTTAACATAGTTACCCTTTCACGATAAGTTTAGTTGCCGATACAGCCGTCCCTGCAAAGACGCTAGGATCACCCGCCGTTGTGCTAAGTGTGCCGTCTGCTTGAACATAGTAGCTTTGTCCTGCTGTCAATCCTATTTGATTGTCGGATATCGCACCTTGCGTATCTATAAGAGCGTGACCACCATCTGCTACTTGACCTCTGGTAATGTCGGTATAAGGAGTTTTTGTAACAACAGCAAAACCATCATCACCCCCTCCGTCTTGTGCTCTAAAAATTGTTACAATACTTTCAGAAGTACTATCGTATGTAGATCTTGGCGCATTTTCTCTATCAGATCCAGGTTCTACTTTTATTTCATCTCCAAAAGTAACATCTGTGCCTGATATAGTGGCAGGAACAAGAGTAGCTTGATTTGAATCAGAACTGTCACGATAAGTTATAATAACTTGTTTTGCTGCGCTGTGATAATTAGCACTTGTAAATTGCACATCGTTATTACCGTTGTTAAATTGTGCAATAGTTCCGTAAGAAACTGATGTGCCTGATATAGTTCCTACTACAGCTTTACCATAGTTGCTATCTCCTGCATCTTTAAAAGTTACTAATATTTTTTGTGCGTTTACATCATAAGCAGCACCTACCTGCTGACCTTGATTACTGGTAATATTTACCACGCCACCAGAAGATACACTTGTTCCAGATATTGTTAATACCTCTGAGTCAAGTCTACTATTGGTAGTTTGATCGTACACCACTAAAACTTTATTATTTGTACTATCAAAAGCCAATGCCAACCAATTAATTGCATTTGTATCAAATGCGTGAGTAGCACCAAAACTAACACTTGTTCCTGATATTGTAGCGACTAAACATTTACCTTGATTTGAATCACCAGTGGCCTGATATGCAATCAAAAACTTTTGTGCATTGCTATCGTATACAAGATCCATTCTTCCTGCTGTAGATGTTTCAAAAATAGCAGGAGATCCAAAACTAATAGAAGTACCACTTACTGTGCCAACAACGGCAGTGCCTTTACTTGAATTTGCATAGTCTGAATAAATAATTAAAAGTTTTTGTGCATTTGAATCATAAGCAACATGATTATAACTAGCCGCTCCTCCAGATTCGTAAGTAACAGGAGATCCAAAGCTAATACTTGTACCAGAAACAGTTCCTACTACAGCTTTACCGTTTTCACTATCGCCTTCATCTGCATATACAATTACAATTTTTCCTGCATTTGAGTCATAAGCAACATCAAACATATTGTTCGATACATTTGTATCTGCAAATTCAACAGCAGTACCAACACTTTTAGAAACACTATTATCAATAACCGCACCACTCGACATTCCGATATAGTTTTCTGAGGTTAGGGGGGCATCTCCAGTGCTAAAAACTTTTGAGTTTCCACTGTCAGTTGATCCAGTTCGATCTTTTTGATAAGTAAAAACCGTTTTATTATTTAAAGTATCGTAAGCCAGTGTTACATAACGGCTCGTACCGGAATTAGCAACTGTAGCATTTCCCACAGAAATACTTGTTCCACTAACTGTGCCTATTTTAACCTCTGCATTTTTACTGGTTCCATCATCTTTGTATCCAATAATTATTTTATTACTGTCTGGATCATGTACTAAACTTATATATTCTGCAAAGTTATCCAAAAAGGTAGTTGCGGAACCAAAAGAAATTGATGTTCCAGACACAGTGCCAACTAAAATCTTTGCATCTGTATCAGAGGGTCTTCCATAAGCAACAATAAACTTATTATTTGTTGTATCGTACACTGTAACAGGAGTATAACCATAACCGCTTTCAATTTGCACTGCTGATCCAAAAGAAATTGATGTTCCGCTAACAGTGGATACAACACACTCAATATCATTATTACTTAGATTTCTATAAACTATTAAGGTTTTGTCATTGTCTGGATCATAGTCACACCAAGTTGATCTTGTTGATCCTGATCTAAATGTTGCAATGCTTCCAAAAGAAATTGATGTACCACTAACAGTCCCAACAACTGCCTTACCATAATCGCTACTTCCTGCATCTTGATAACTAATAACAATTTTATTTGCGGTGCTATCAAAACAAGAACTTACATAGTTTGCGTTTCCGCTATACCATACAACAGGTGTGCCAAAGCTTATTGAAGTTCCACTAACTGTTCCTACAACAGATTTACCATATGCGTAGGCTCCACCTGCATAAGAAATGACTACTTTGTTGTTGGAGCTATCAAACGAAATACCTCCCCAAGGCTGAAATGTTTCATCAACACATGTAACAATACTACCAAAACTTATTGAAGTGCCACTGACTGTACCAACAAGAGCTTTACCTTTATTACTATCTTCTCCATCTCTGTAGGCAAGAACTACTTTATTAGAGTTGCTATCAAAAACAGATAAAATATATGTTACGTTTCCTCCTGTTGGCTCATCCCAAGCCACCTCTGATCCAAAAGAAGGACCAGAAGCCACGCTCACAGTTCCGTCAGCATTAACTACCACCGCCTTGCCGTTTGGCAATGTACCACTGGCGACTTTTTGTGTCTGTCTTGGTACGCTTAGATCGTTACCAATGATACGCATGTGAAGTCCTACTCTTCTTCTTCAGTCGGGTCTACCCAATCTGGATTAGCTGACCACGTTGTGCCATCTAACTTATATTTATTGCCCATCCAATCTTCTGGTGCATTAGTCACGTTTTCTACAATGGTCGCATTCCCACTGTTAAGATCAGCGATAATAAACTGAGCAGGATCACCTACTGTAATATCATTCTCTGTCGCTGTGATTACTACGTCATCCGCAAGGAGATACTTGCTTAACTTAGTTGAAGTTTCCACGATAGTTTTCATTGTCTAACCTTTCACTATTATTTCTGTAGATGATATAGCAGTTCCCGCCGTAACGGAAGGACTTCCTGCTGATGTGCTTATCGATCCATCGGTAGGTGATACAAAGTATGTCTGCCCTGGAGTTAAGCTTGTTTGATTTCTTGCAATAGAGCAAGAAGAAAGTATCTCGCCATTTGTGCCGTCTAACGCTGCACCCTTCATAAACCCTACGAAGTTTTCTGTGGTGAGGGTGCTTGTTTCTGAAGTGTAAACACTGGCAGAAAGGTTAGTTGAATCATAACCTATAACGACTTTCTCATTGTTAACCAAAGTTGCCCAAAATTCAGTACCAGATGTACTTTTAAATTGTACTGGAGAAGCAAAAGTTATAGTAGTTCCTGAGAGAGATCCTTCAAATATAGAACCTCTAGCGTCATCATTTAACCCTGCTATTGCAAAACTATCTGATGTAAGTTTCACTACAGAAGGATATGCGTTACCTTCAGCACTAGATCTCCATACAACAGGTGTTCCCAAAGTTATTGCATCGCCAGATACGGTTCCTGCAATAGCCGTTCCATAATTAGTGACCAATCTATTATCATTATATGCTATGACAAACTTTGAATCACTTACCGCTGCTACTGAGTGTCTAACAACTCTATCACTATCGTATGTTTCAGGCGACCCATATGATATAGAAGTGCCCGATACCGTTCCTATAATAACCTTACCTGCCTCTGGAGTTGGAGTGTTTGACCAAATGGCAACAAATTTTGTTTCACTTAAAGCACTTACAGAGGTGTATAATGAGGTATTTGCAGTGCTAAAAGTTGCAGCAGATCCAAAAGACACAGAGGTTCCACTGACAGTTCCAATTATACATTTAGCCTTTCCGTTATCTGAAGCATCCTGAAAAGCAATAACAAACTTTGTATCGGTTAAACGATCAACGGAGTGAACTTGGTTAAGTGTTGTTTGGCCTGATTCAAATGTAACTGCGGAGCCAAAACTTATCGTAGCACTTGCCCCTGTTCCAGAAATTGTACCAACACGAGCTTCACCTCTGTTGCTTGAACTACCATTTTTATACACAATCACAAAAGTAGTTGACGTCATACCAATAACATTTGGTAGTTCTGGGTATGTCATTGTAGTGGCTTGGGCTTTTGTACCATAAGTTATAGTAGATCCTGATACAGTCCCTACAATTGCAGTCCCATAATTACTGTTGCCACTATCAGACTGAGCAAACCCTACAAAGGCACTTGTACTTGGTAATGCCGAAGTAACCCATCCACCATTACCAGTAACACCAGAATCTTGTTCGCTTCCTGCACTCGCAGCATTTGTACTAACCGTACTCACAGTCCCATTTGCATTTACAATGACAGCCGAACCATCGGCTATCGTGCCGCCTGTGGCAGAGGTGTAGCCTGTTTTTATAACAATAGACCTACCTTGATTTAAACCTTCATCATCGTATGCACAAACAACTCTTTGTTGGTTAGAATCGTAAGTCGAATGTATCCTTCTGGGATTTTCACTAAAAACTGCTGCGGTTCCAAAAGTCATAGAAGTACCACTTATAGAAGCAGTAAGAATAGTACCCCTTTCTCCATTACCAATATCCCTATAAGTAAGAACTATTCTTTGAGCGAGAGTATCATATATAGCGGCATATTCCCTTATTTCTGCGCTATTAAAGACTTGGGCTGCTCCAAAACTAATCGAAGTTCCACTAACTGTAGCTACCGTAGACGTGCCATAATACGAGTTGCCGTTGTCTTTATAAAAAAATCCAGTTTTGTTTTGATTAGGATCATAGGCAAGACGAACCTCGTCAATACCACCACTTGCAAAAGTAACAATAGAACCATAGCTGATTGATGTTCCTGAAACTGTACCAACAGCGGCTTTTCCTTTGTTTGAGTCTCCAGAATCTCGCCATGCTAGAATAACTTTTTGGGCGGTTGAGTCATACGTTGTTTCAGTAAATAATACAGAGGAATTTTCATATTCTGCTGCGGAACCAAAACTAATTGATGTCCCACTTACTGTGCCAACAATAGCGTAACCATGATCTGAATCTGCGCCGTTTTGATATGAGATCACATTTTTTTGAGCATTCGTGTCATAAGCAATTGAAATATGTGCAATGTTAGTGCCAAACTCTGCGGAACTACCAAAACTAATACTCGTGCCGCTTACTGTACCAACAATTGCTTTTCCTTTGCTATTTTGATCTTTATAAACTATGACAACTTTTTGAGCGTTGGCATCATAATCAATTCTAATATAATCTGTTGTGCCTGTGTTAAAAACAGTGGCACTTCCAAAACTAATTGATGTGTCACTTACCGTTCCTACTATGGCAGTACCATACGCAGAATTAGAATTGTCTCTATATGCTATGACAACCTTTTGTGCGTTGGCATCATAAACTATATCTACACCATCACATCTTCCACCACTTTCAAAAGTAGTTTCAGAACCTAAAACTTGAGTAACAGTAAATCCTTCACTGACCGCAGCCCTGATGATGGCGTCTTTGCTTAAGTTGCCAATTACCTTCACAACAACTCTCCTTAGTCAGTTATTTGCTCGTAACTGATTATTACTTCCAGATCGTTAGCAGTGCCTGCTGTTGCAGTGATAGACATGTTCTCTTCTAGGTATATCGCTGTGTTCTTATCCAACACAACCAGTGAAGAGTCAGCCGCTACAGATGCAGTTGAAATCAATGAGAATGCTGTGCCGCCACCTGATGCTGCGCTGTGTACGTCTACCGTAATGTCACAAGCATTCGTGCCATCTACGTTTGCAACTTGGATCATGTTCACTTTCAGAACATTATCACTCGATGCTGCGTTGTTTAAGATTGTAGTCTGTGAAGTCGTTGAAAGCGCATACTGGTCTGTCTTACCCAGTATTGAGCTTACATTTACAATATTTGGTGCAGCCATATCTTAGCCTCCTTTACCCAAAAACAATAGCCATAGCTATGGCCTTACCTGTTCCAATTCCTGCACTACCGAAAGAAATAGTGCCGCTACCATTTGTAACTAACGCTTGCCCGTTTGTCCCATCAGAGGTGGGGAGGGTAAGAGCAGATACAAATCCCTGTAGGTTTGCGTCATACGCCAGAACATCTGACCCAATCGCAACCCCTAAATTTGTTCTAGATGTTCCTGCATTCGCAACATCTGATAGATTATTCGCTGCAAGCAACGCTCCTGATAAGGGTAACGCCGCTCCTATATCAACAACTGCTGCTCCAGATCCTGCGCCATCACAGTAAATTATAGCTGATGCGCCGTTCGCTACTGTAACATTTGCACCAGATCCTTGTGAGAATATAGCTGATTGACCTGAATTATTCTTTACAAAGTACATACGCTTTGCATCATTTGGCGCAACCGTTATGGTATTTGTCCCAGAAGGTGAGCCGCCCAGAACCAACACATGGTACTGTCCATCTGATGCAGAACCATCTGAAGTAGTCAGTGTATGCGTTGTTCCTGAGAGTGTAATGTCTCCGACACCCGCTGCAACACGGTCAATAATATCGAAGTTTGTATTGGTTGACGTACCCCATGTTCCAGATTCGTCACCTGTAGCGATCTTCTTTATACCGCTGTTTGTTGTATAGGTTGCCATGTTCTCCTACCTCTACGCTGCTATCTCTGTCCAAGTTGTTCCTGGTGTAGGATCTATTTCCGCCCATGTACTGTTGGGGTTAGGCGTAATATTAGACCAAGAAGTTCCTGGAGCGGGAACTATATTTTCATAAACTATCACAGAACCTACCAATGCGCTAGTGCTAACACCAGTAACCTCTGCTTTACTGATAGTCGTTACGGATACTGTACCAACAACTCCTGTTCCAGACAAGTTATCTGATGAAACTGGCACAACTTGTGATGTTAATACTGTAACAGGCCCAACTGTACCTGTTCCTGCTATTCCTGTTGCTGCAACATTTGGGGCTGTACCAATAATACTTGGCTCAGTAACGCCACCAGTAGCTGCAACACCAGTTGGCGTAACATCAACACCAACACCTTCACTAATCGTAACAGAGCCTACACCACCTGTGGCTGCAATACCTGTCGGTGGAACGTTAACACCAATTACAATACTTGTTCCAGATCCTACTGATGCTGTAGATGATAGTCCTGTGACAGAAACATTAACACCACCACCCTGAACAACTACAACATTCCCTACAAAAGTTTGACCTTGCAATCCTGTCAGCGGAACATTTTGTTCCGTAACAAGAGTGACTTGCCCAACACCACCTGTAGCGGCAAGACCCGAAAGATTTACAGTGTTATTGCCTTGTACAGTAACGCTACCTACACTTGCGGTAGCACCTAGTCCCGTAACAGATACAGATATATCCTCTCGAACAACAGCAGTGCCAACCTGCCCTTGCATTGCGGCAAGAGTAGATTTCTCACCGCCCCAAGAGGTTTCACCCCAAGTTAGTTCTCCCCAACCATTGAGAGTATGCCCTACACGGACAGGAGTGGCCTCATTCCAAGCCCCCTCTCCCCATGATCCACGGCCCCAACCTGTGATGTTTGTCACGGGAAGACTGCCTTATGCTATACGGATAATCGCGTTAGATGCGTCAGCCGTTGGAAACACAATNTGAAAGTCGCCAGAAGTAGAAGACTTGTTTGANCCAAAGTCTAATACAACAACNGTATCTGTNGTTCCTGATCCTGCGCCTGTTGTAGTNTTATAAATNAACGCACCACGAGCAGTGATTGTTGCAGAAGTATATGTCTTNTCTGCAAAATCTGTTAAAGCAGTTGTTCCAGAAGTTGTGGGTGTNACNTTTGTNAACGCNCCTCCACCCGCTGTNTATGANCCAGAATTACCCACTTCGTTAGANGANGTATAGGCCGTAGTGGCAGCATTAAAAGAAGCATTGTTATCATACAACGCTAATTTAAAAGTGTCGCCAGATGAGTTTGTAAAATTGTGACTCCCCGTAAGCAATTGTTGCTTAAAAGAAGTACACATAAAGTTTCCAGAAAAGGCCATATTAAAGTCTCCTTATAAGTTCAGCCAGTTGGGGATGACCCGCATCTTTTATTGCATTATACACAGTCGTGCGGTCACTGCGGATAGCCTGTCTCATATAATATGCAACAAGCTTTTCAACATGCTTTGAAAAAGCATGAGCTTGATCTCTGATGCCAGGATGAGCATTATCAGAAACCGAAACTATTTTTTCTACACATTGTTCAGCCAACTCGTCAGGAGTAAATCCCCTGTTCTCTGTTGTTCTGACACCTACAATCTGTTCGTGCTGTGGTACACTTACATCTATCTTAAACATTACATATCCATCCTTGGCTGACCATCACGGTAATTATCTCGTTTTAGCCTGCCTTCTCCTAAAACCATTAACCTTTGTAATGCTTCATCGAATTTTTCTTTATACATTGCAAGAACATCTTGCTCGCCCTTCATAAAGATATAAGCGTTTACCAAGCTTCCATATAGTAATACTTGCTCTGCATTGTCTCCTAGCCATGACGTGCTAGAAGTAACAATTGAGGGCGGATCGAAATAATAATGCAATTGAACTGAATATGTAGTGTCTGGTGTTGGGGCCACTATAAAGTTACCAGAGGAACTAGGTGATGTAACATCCCCATCAAACTCTGAATAATATTTTGGAAGCCCAGTCGTTGATTGATTAGGGTATGCTTCACGCATAAAGTTTACATCTTTCTCAATGAGAAAGTTATAGTTACTACTTCCATCAATCACAGCAAAAGAAAACGGAGCTAGAAAATCTGCGGGTCTAGCAACATATGGATTACTAGCGGTCATGTTAGCAGTCACATTCTTTCTAAGCTCTGGAATCATCACAGTTCTATAGATCAACTCTTCTGCTTGCCTAACAAACGTAGGTATCTCTGCAACAAAAGTTGTTTCGTTGTTCTCAGTAAAGTCTTGTATAGACTGTAATAACTCAGCGTAATTCATCTACTTATCCGTTTCTAGTAAACGCGCCACCACGGCTTGCTGCGCCCATGCCACGACACTTGCCGCCCATACCCATTTTAGTGACTTTACCACCGCTTTTTTCTTTTAGGAGCAGTTGATCTGCTTCTTCAGGTGGCGTTAAATCTACAACATCAGGACGCTTTTTTGGTCTTGTAGACTCTCTAAGTGGCTTACGTTTTGGTTTCATAGGCTTTTTTAAATTCTTCGGGGTCTTCTTGGGGCTAGGTACTGTCATATCTTAATCCTCGTTATAAAGGTTATCAAATACTCTATTCACGTCCAGTGTATAGTCTAAATCACTTTTTGAATAGTGTATATGTTGTGAAGGTTTAAAATCAGGTGCGCCTTTGCCAGTCTCAAACCAAGCGGGATGTGTTACTCTCACACGGTTATTAGGGAGCGCAACAATATTACCTGTCCATTCTCCTGCATCAAGCAACTGCATAACATGACTTTGTTTATGTTGTGCAGGGTCATCAGCTATCTCACTCTCTGCATAATCGACGGTAAACATATATTTTGCAGGGAACATATTACCGTCTATCTTAGCTAACCAAGGACAAGGAGTTGCTCTGTCAAGAACATACACAGCGTGTGTATGAGAGGAACAGTCCCAAGGCTGTGCGTCATGCACCGCCATAGGTTCGGGCCATTCTTCAAATGGCTCATCTGCAACTAACGCAGTTATAGGCATCCTAGCCCACATTGCACCGCCATGTACATTCTCATCGCCTTCTTCATCTGCTTCGCAGCCTGTAAAGATAACTTGAAAACTCAAGCATCTGTTTGGCATTGTTGTTACCGCTATTGCCATCGCATGAAGGAACTCTCCATGGTAGGCTTGGTGGTTATGCGTATATTCACGACGAACCCAACATTTAAAATGCGGTATATTACTTTGTAAATAAGGCATTACCTACGTGTTTTGCCGCCTTTAGCCATGGTTTTCTTCTTCATGCTGCCGCCATATCTTTTCTTGACTGCACCGCCTTTAGCCATGGTTTTCTTCTTCATGCTACCACCGTATCTTTTCTTAGCAGCGCCGCCTTTTTTCATTTTACCTACGCCATCAGCAGCAAAGAATGGAACGCTCTTTCCGTTCTTCTTCACCATTTTTAGCTTTGATCCTGCTCGTTTTTTGACGACTTTGCTACCTTTCTTCATAGCGACAGGTTTCTTCATTGCACCGCCTCTAGCATAACCTTTTTTCTTCATAGCCATTTCAATCTCCTATGTTGTATTAATTTGACCACCCATACCACTATGGTATTGGCAATAATAGTAAAGAGTAGGCGCACTTGCTGCAACTGTTATAGTGGTAGTGTACGCGCTATCATCTTTTACAACTCCCGTTGTATATTCAGATCCGCCACCATGTGTTCCATCTGACGTGGTTGAGAATCGCAAAGGATGACTTGTTGCTGCTGACCAATTAAATACGTATGTTTGGCCTTCAGAAAGAGTGAGTGTTGCTTGTAAAACACCATCTATGTAATATTTGTTACCTGATCCTGGATTAGCGACAGTAACTGTAAATGTGTCAGCTATAACATTAGCCACAGAACCCACCCCACCTGTGGCTGCTAAACCTGTAACACTAACAGATGTATCCGCTGTTGTTGTAGCTATTGTAACAGAACCAACAGATCCTGTAGCTGATACACCAGTGAGAGACTCCGCTGTTGCATTAGTTGTTGTAACGCTAACCCTACCGACTGATGCAGTCATGAATACCGCATCATTACCTACAGGATCAAAGCCATACAAAGCTCTACTTTCTACGAGAGATCTATCGGGTCTTGGGTTACGCAAAGACTGAGGGTCGTTTATTTTTATTCTACCAAGAAAGTTTTGTGGCTGATCGGGATCAACAACATCCCTTCCAACCAGAAACCCTGTCTTAACTCCGTTATTATATTCAGGAACAAGATCTTTTAACGGGTATCTAAACCCAGTCTTGTCGCAGAAACCAAACGCATATTTAGCTTTTGCGTAACTCATTAACCACCTGCCATGAAGGTATCAAAGGGAACAAACTTAATTGACGCTGTTTCTTCGTCCTCTCCTGCCGCAAGTTGAAACTGAAACTCGTATTCTTGTTTTAGTGGAGCTGCCCTTGCAGCCACTTCTGGTTTTTTCATAGCTATATAATAAGCTAATCCAGAAACTAACGCAGGAACAAAACGAGGAGGCACAGACGTAACTGTAGATCCTATACCAGAAGACAAGCCATCTATACCTTTCAACCTATAATATGAAAGAGTATAAGTTGTCGTGCTATCTGGCACAGGCCACAGAGTTACTTTCGTTTCTGTTGGGAGCCTTTGGACGTAGATCTGGGTCGGCCTACCTTGCGTTTCTTTGTTGGTTTGTTGGGCGTAGGTTGCGACACTGATCCTTTGGAGGTTCGTATCGGTTTGGTTTGTACCTGTACCTGTGCGGATTTGGTGTTCGATGATGTCAATCGTGTCCGCAGGTAGCGTATAAGTCGCAGTGCCTGCCGTAATGGATAGAGTATTAGATTCAATAGTGAAGAGATTAAGCCCACGGTTTTGCCACTCCAATGTTAAAATGTTAAGGCTCCTTCGAGCCGTTTTNAGATCATAGCCTGAACGCATTTCAAGACCTGCCCGTTCATAAGCTTCTTCAAACAATTCTGGTAGATCTGGTGTTACTACTGCCATGATAATTTCCTATGTAACTACACTTCTGTGTCGCTTGGTTTTCTTTGCAATTTTCTTAGGTTGAGCCACATACTGCTTGCCTGAAGCCTTGCCTCTTCTCTTTGCTCTTGAGGTAGCTGCATACTCACTGCTGCTAAGAGACTTAATAGCCGAAGAAGGTAGATACCGTTCACCAGTAGCATTAGGCCCTTGCGTAGACGGTTTGCCACTCTTGGTTCTCCACTTCTGCTTAGTCCATGCTTTAAGACTTTTTTGCGACTTTTTGAGTGCCATTAATTCTTATAGCCACCCCCTGCTTTCTTATAGGCTTGAGCGAGCATCTGAGCTTTTCTAGCAGACCATTGTCCAGGTGCACCGCCCTTACCCCCTGCCTTAATTCTATTAAATAGTCGTTTACGCATTCCTGGTTTAGTGTAGTTACCTGCTTCATTTACACGGCTTTTAGACTTTTTCTTTTTAGTCTTGCCGCCTTTACCCATGCGAATTATCTCAAGGTCTCTTGCATCATCACCTGTAGACGTAAATCCTGCTTTTTCTTCCATTCTATTACCTCTTAATTGACTAGGCATTTGAGCACGAGAGATAGTCATCTAGCACTTCCACCTTTTTCTTGCTTGTCTTAAACGTGAGTTAGGATTTTTAGCTGCTTTAGGGAACTTCTTCATTTGCCCTGCGGAGCGAGCACAAAAAGATTTACGACGCTTGGCGTCTTTACTACCTTTCTTTACTTTACCAGTAACAGCGGTTTGTAGTTTAGATCCTGGGTTTTTACGACGATACGCGGCAACACCTGCCTTAGTCATCCCCGCCCCAGATTTAGTGGGACGGAAATTTTTCTTGTTGCGTTTAGGCATTTCGCCTTTTTTCTTCTTTTCAGCCATGAGCCTACTCAGTTGTAGAACACTGTCATTGCAGTAATGTTTGTAAACGCTGAAACATGTATGTCACTAACACGAATACCATCAGATGGAATGTTTACTGAATGAGAATCAGATGCTTTGAAATCTAAATCAAGAACTGTAGAACCACCATTGCCATCTGTAATGGTTAAGCGTGGAGACCCAGATGTTGTGAGAACTTGAATCTGTCTTATTCTCGCAGGGCCTACAGCAAGAGATCCTGTGCCAGTAACACGTTTCGTTTGTACATCAGAACGCATAGTTTACTCCTTTTTCTTTGTGGGAGTTTTGCGTTTTGCAGGTGCTTTACCACCCTCCCATGCTTCGTTTATGTCAGGAGTTGACGGGTCATCACCTTTCAATGTCCCGTCTGCTTTCCTTGCACGAACCCCTTTACGGGGCTTCATCGCGGTTAATTTACCCATGATTCACCTATGAAACGGCTGCGCTAAATGGAGTAGCCTCTGATCCTGTTGCTGCTTGATTTATAAGAACACGAAACTTGTTTGATGCAACATCTTGAATTTCTATGTGACCACCAAGAATACCACCTGTTGTAGTGCCATCTAAAGTAATCGTGTCGCTGTCTGCTGCTGTCTCAAAGATAGAGGCTGTAGCGCCACCATCGTTTGCAACCACTGCAACGCCAGACATTGTATCATTAGCGTTAGCAACTTGGATCTTATAGTTGTTAGAAGTTACAGTTGTCTGAACAAAGAAACGGTATGTATTTCCTGTACCTGAAGCCGCAGGCAGAGTTACAGTAGCACCCGCTGCTTTGTTTAGATTCATTGTTCGACCTGCATGTGCAGCCGCCGTAATTGTTGTGTCTGCTGTAATAGAAACCAGAGAATCTGAACCGCTGATAAAACCCGCAGTAGATGTCACTGGGCCTGAAAATGTAGTTGAAGCCATATTAATACCCCTTGCACAAGGTTTAGCCTAGCAGTCTGTGCAACGTCAGGNGGGGCGGAATCCTGTCTGCAAGGCTTGTGTTACCCCAAATGCAGAATAACATACTTTTTTAAAAAAGAAAGGGCTGCATTTAGCAGCCCCCTCAAAAGATTAATTAAGGTTATGCACCTGGAGATCCGTACATTCCTAATGGATCTGATACACCGAAAGAATAACGCTCTCTCGCTTTGTAGCGAACATTACCTGTATCGAAGTCTCCGTCCATGGATGTCTGCATAGCAGTACGCACAAAGTGCTTCATGCCATTTGGAACATCTGTAGTTAGGAAGAACGCATCAGTATCAGTTAGATAATGATTTACGCGGTAACCTTCTGGTATGGAGCCATTAGAGTTTAGTGCGTTGATATCATTATCGGCTGTTCCGACACGAAGATCTGTCTGCAACAAGCGAGTCGCAACAAACATCAATGCAGGCGGAACGATCAACTTACGAGGACGTGCTGCAATCAATAGGCCACGCTCGTCAGTGAACGCAGCAATGTCGATAACTGCTTGCTCTAAAGATGTTTCGTTTAAATCAGCCGCAACCGCAGGTTCGTTTGCATTTGTGCCGCCCTCAACAGTTGGGTGGTCAGTTGCAAACAAAAACGATCCGTCACCTGACTTGAATGTGTCAAAGCCTGTATTAAGCAAAGACGCCGCCTTAACCTGCTTTGTATACGCCATACCTCTAGCAAGTGCTTTAGTATAACGAGCAGATAGTGAATCATACAGATTATCTTCCATTGCTTCTTCAGTAATAGAAAATCCCATTGCAACCGTTTCGTGATTGTAACGAGCTGTGAATGATTCTTGTGCATTGTCGTAAGATATTGATGCACCTTCAGCTTTAACTGGAGCTGCGCCAAATCCTGACAACTTCACTTCTTCTTCAAAACTACGATCTGAGTTTTCGGTTTCATAGATCTCTGCATGTTCGCCTTCGTACTTTTCGTACTCTAGACCGAACAGAGCGTTAAGACCTGGTAGTAGCTCTTTAAGGAGCTGTGCGCGTGATATAGCCATCGTCTAACCTCCTTATAAGCCAACATTATTTGTCATTTGGTGAGCACCAGGATTGAACTTAACAAGAACATCTGGATAAGCATCACTTGGATCTGACACGTGAGCAACGATGCGAAATGCTGCCGCTGCTGTTTGCACAGTCGCATCCAATGCTGACGTAGAGTTACCTGTCGAGGTATTACCTGTTGAAGTACTCTGCGCTGCCGCAAAGAATGTGTTTGTGCCAATGATTGTTTGAGCGCCTGCACCGTCAAGCTGTGCTTGAAACAATACATTCGGATCATCAATCACATAGGCTTTAATAGCACTACTGTCACTGTTTGTTCCAGATGGGTAGTACTGTGCCTGAACACGTTGACCTGAAGAGTTTACGTATTCACAACCAACGAAAACGCCTACCGCGCCAACGCCTGAAGTGCCTGAGATGCTGTTGGAGGTTAGGTCTGAACCTGTACCTGTAGCCAACGCAATGTACCCATCTGCCCCTATGATAACGGCTTGACCATAAAATAAATTTGTAGCCTCGCCTGCGGGGTCGATGAGAAATTGGTTCGTAGAACCTGCATACGGCATTCCGTCAAATCGTCTGATCGGACGTAGACCGTAGGGAGCTGCTGTAGTAGCCATGTCTCATACTCCTAAAAGTTTAAAATTACGACAAGCTACCCTTTCGAGTCACTTGCCAAACGAAGTCCGTGTGCTTCGCTCTGGATTCAGAACGGGCATACGAGGGTCTGAGTTACGCAAGTAGCTGTTATCCACAGCATCCATTTGGCTTTCAGCTTGTTGGAGCTGTGCATCACGTCTAGCCTGCACATTTTCGGCAGCATTCTGACATAGCAGTAATCCACCGACCTCAATATTGTCTGTAAATCGAGAATCGATATCAGACACAACTTGAAGGTTTGGATGATCCTCTTTCCGAACAGGCGTCCATCCCTCACGAAATCTAGAAGAAACATTCGTATTATCACTCTGTCCAAGTGTTGATGTGCGAATCCAACGGTATTCAATACCTTCTCTGGGTTCGGGGACAGGTAACATCGAAGGTCTCGTCCATGACACCTTACGTTTTGACTCTTCACGAGTCTGTGTGTTGCGTGAGTTTCGGTTCGTCATCGGTTCATATCCTTCATTAATTGCGCCGCATATTGTTCATTTGACAGACCAAGTCTCTTGGCGAGAGAAACTTGCGTTGAGGTCAGTTGCACTTTGCGTGGTTTTTTGCCACTTCTAGCAGCAGGGGCAACCACGTTGCCAGTCTGACGTTGGGGTGCGGATTCCTCAATAATAGGCCCATCATCAAACTTGTCTGGGAAGACACGGCGAACCGCGTCGTCAATCTTACTATAGTACTCTTCTGTGTCTGGCGCAACACCACTTTTAATAAGTTTTTCGTGAACGCCAAATGCGTACCCTGTCATTTCAGGGTCATTTTGAAACCAAGTATTCTTTTCTGCCCACTTCATACCCATCTCACTGGGCTTTGGAGGCTCTATATTTTCTTGCTCATACAGAGGCTCAGGCTCTGGTGCAGGTCTGGGTTTTGGCTGATAGTTATCATACCTAGACTTTTCTACCTGTAACTCAGATAATTTTGCTTGTGCTTCTATAAGTGCATCTGGATCTCCAGACTCATACGCAGTTTTATAAGCAATTTTGGCTTTATCGATCTCTGCTGTCACACGACCTTTAGCCTGATTAACAAGAACACCTTCGCCTTCTTCTAATGTTTTGCGTAACTGTTCGTTCTCTTCCTGCATTTGTTCTGCATATCGCAATGCTTCATCTTGAAGTCTCGCCGCTTCTTCTTTACGACGACGTTCTTCATGAAACTCAAACTTTAACTGTTTGATACGTTTCTGAACACCTTCACTGTATTTCTCAACCTCATCATCGCTTGGAACTTGCGGTTCAGCGTCTTCGGCACGGCGAGGTTTACCTTTGTCTTCTTCAGGTGTGTCGTCAACAACTTCTATTTCAAAGCCATCGTCTTCTTCAGAATCAACAGTTGCAGACTCAATAGCTTCTGCTACTGTTTCTTCTTCAAACTCTGTTTGTTGTTCAGCTACTTGGTTCATATCCTTGTGTACCCCCTTGGATCTTCTACTACTGCCTCAACAGTATCGTCGTTAATAAGTCTAAACTCTTTCCCATGTATCTTAAATCGAGTACCCGAATAGGAACGGAAGATAACAAAGTCACCTTCTTTACAGTACGGGCCATGTGGAAACTTATCTTTGTCTGCATAGGCATCTGGGCCTAGCTTCATAGCAAAACCGATAATCGAAGCTGTTTCTTCTGCGGCCTTCAAGCCGTCTGGCATAAATACGCCACCTTCGGTTTTGTCGCTTACTTCTGGTACACCAATTAGGATTTTGTATCCTTGTGGTTGTGGTAATTTAGAGGCTACCTTCTCTTCTGTTTCTTTATTTCCTGTATACATTTTACTACCTTGCAGTGATTTAAAGGTTCACAGTCACCTTGCGTGGACACCCCACGAAGTCTTTATGTGTGTTACGTTACATTAAAAAATATTATTCTTCAATATATCTCTTCTCAAGATCATTAATATCTTGTTTGACATATTGAAGCGCCTCATACCGTCCTACGATACGATTATATTTCTCCATGTCTTCAGCTTGACCAGACGCTAGATATGTCTTTATATCTTCTTCGTACTCGTCAATCTTACGCTGTAGTAGCGTGAAGTAAGTGTCAGCCATCCCCTTTTGTAAGCTCCTTCGCTATTTCAATCCCCAATTTTGCGCCCTCTTTCTGATCTTCACGTTGTGATTTATCTAGATCAGTAGCGAGCCTGACACCGAGACGTGCACCCTCACGTTGATTCTCGGCAGCAATACGTTCAGCATCTAGTTTTAATTTAGCTGCGTCCATCTGCATTTTATGCTGTAGTTCTTGTTGCTTCATTTGAAGCTCGGCTTGTTGCATTTGTACAACAGGATCTTGCTGTTGTTGCTGAATTTGTTCTTGTTGTACCTCTGCTTGGTCTTTCTGTAACAGTTTTTCTGCTGCTTCTTTTGCAAGTCTTGAGATCTCTACCTCTATATCTTCTGGTAACGGCTGATCTTCGTTTGGCATTTCTACACCAAGCATTTTCTCAATCTCACGTCTGTACTGAAAGGCAACATGTTCTGTAACATGTGCCGCCATGGCGTTGCCTATAGCTTTTGCAAACGGTGACTGTCCTACAAGTTCTCTTAGTTTAGGATCTTGCATAGCTGCCATATGTACGGAGATGTGTGCCTCGTGATCTTGATATTTAAACGCCTTGACTGGCTCTTGTTTGAGTAACATCATGTTTTCTGTAACAGGGTCAGCAGGTTTAATATCATCAGGTAGTTTGATAATATCGCTTGCATCTTGTATTCCCAACACCTCTAACATCTGACGATGCAGCTTTCCCATATCGTATAGTTGGGGAGCCTGTTGAGAAAGCTGCAACGCCGCCTGATACTGCATGATCCTTTGAGACATCGTAGCAGCATTAGGATCTGAGACAGGTATGACGTCCACTCGTGCGTCAAAGTCCCTTTGTCTATCAAAGTCACCATCCATCTCATAAGCGTACTCTGCGGGCATGTAATCGCGTATAATGCGGGCTAATAAACGTAGCTCGTTCTTCATAGCTGCATGCATGCGAGCCTGCACACCAGACATAACTTTCATACTGCGCTCAAGCAACGCAAGTGTTGTGCCTACAGGTGCTTGAGCATTCATGTCTCCGACCTGTATATCTGCAACAGAACCTATCCTACGTCCCTCTTCGACAATGTTGCCAAGTAACGAGTAGAGAACTCCTGATGGCTCTTTGTAAGGGATGAACGTAATTGAATCCCGTATCGCACCACCTGGAACATCAACGTCCCTGAACTCACCTGGCATAAGAGGGGTGTCGTCACCTTTAATGCGGAGACCGCGAGCTTTAAGACCCGCAGGCAAATTAGATAATGTACCCGCATCAATAAGTTGACGAAGGATCGAAGTTGCCGACTTAGCCAATCCACCAATAAGATGTATAAGACCCGTGCCGTAGAAACCCAAGCCAGGAAGATATTTGTAATGTACGAAGTGTAATCGTTTCTTTTTCTTTTTATCATTCTCATACCAATTTCTTCTAATAGCTAATACCTCACGAGAGGTTTTATCTATAGTAATAACATAAGGTCGTGCTATGCCATCTGGATCATCAAACTCCTCTGGCATATTCATGGTAACGTGCATCTCAAGAATCGTATGACGATCATCATCCTCTATAACTGCGCTCTCACCATCAAGCTCATCATACTTCTCTTGAATATCAGAAAAATCTGGTTCAGGCTCTGGTAAGTCTACTTCTCTGTAAAATCCCGCAACTTGTAGCTCTAGTATCTCGTTGGAGGTCTTTTTCATAATGTGTGTGTATCTAGGACAAGAAGCTAAATCTGATGCACCGTATGAAGCAACGAAGTCTTCTGCGGGGACAAACATAGCTACGGGTCTATCCTCTAACGGATCATAGTAAACCTTTTTGAAAGCAGAACCTGCAAGCGGTAGCTTGAAAAGCATTTGTTCTGTTTCATCACGATATTCCGTCATCTCTTCAGTTAGAAGATAATTCATCTCTGTCTGAATTCTGTCAGCTTGATCTGTCTTTTCTGGAGTTAATTTACCCATAATCTTGGTTCTTACTGGCCCAGACGCAGGGAATAACTCGCCCATTGCCTGTGCCTGAAACCTAACAACGGCTTCTGTAAGAACTGGATGGAACACTCCAGATGCCCCTTGCCACGGTTGGCTACGTTCTTCTATCTTCATCCCAAGAAGATCTAACCCCTTAACGTAGGCTCTTGCCCAGTCTTTTCTAGACTCACGATCAGAACTAAATTCTCCTACAAGTTCAGATGCCATTGATTGTAATACAGCTTCATCGATAAACTCTGCTAGGTTTGCATCATGATCTGGACCTGTAATGCTTTCAGTCAGGTCTCCCTCAAAATCTATGATTACTCCCCCATCATCAGTGTTGATAGCTACCGCATCTGGGTTTACTATCTCTACTTCAACATCGGCTGCATCTGTGCCTTCGATGTCTAAATCTGATGGCTCCATCTGTTTTTCGATAGCCATTATGGTCTCCTAAATGTGTACACAATTTGATTGTAGCAGATATTACTACCACACGTCTAGTGGCGAAGCAGATCTCTGGGTGGGGGTATCTGCTCCGCCATGAAGCGTAAAAAGGGAGAATACGCCTCAACTTATACTATAACAAGAAAAAGGGGCCGCAAAGACCCCTTAGTTGGGAGGAGCAAAAAAATGAAAAAACCATCTTTATATTTGCAGCGTAACACAAAGACGTGTAATCTGTAAAGAAAAGGATGTGTCTAGGGTGGTAGACCATCTGATTGGATTAAAAAGAAAATAGACAAACTAATGGAAAGGGTCTGGGTGCAGGGAGACGTTCAGGTGAGGTGTAACCATCGATCCAGTAAGTTGTGTAGCATTAGCGACAGGGGCGTACAAAACGCTACGTGCAGCTATAAGTACGGGCAAAGATATTCAAGACATGACAGGAACTCTGGCCCAATGGGGCAAAGCGTTTTCTGACTTTAATAATTTAGAAGAACGAGAAAAAAATCCTCCGTTCTGGAAGAAGACGTTCAAGGGATCTGACGAAGAGACCGCTTTGGAAATCTTTGCTAATAAAAAGAAAATGGAGCAAATGCGAGCTGAGATAAAAGATCACATTAGCTTCACCTATGGGCCTAGTGCTTGGAAAGAAGTTTTAGCTATTGAAGCGAGAATGCGTAAACAACGCAAGGATGAGCTGTACAAAAAGCAGGCTCAAATAGACGCAGCAATTAATTTTGCCATAGGCGCAGTAATATTTTGTATTAGTGGCGGGCTTTTGTTTTTACTTTTTTATATTTTAGGTAAATGGCAGGGACGTTGGTAATGTGGGTTTTACTATGGTTACAAGTAGTCAGCGGAAGTTTTGACCACTATCATGTGGGTAGCTACTCAAGTGAGGAAGCCTGTAAAGAGGCACAAAAAGAAGCTAAAGTTTTAGTCACAAACCAAAACTCCAAGGTTGTGTGTATTAAAATAGAGCGTTGAAGATAATGGAAACGAAACATCGCCGTTGGGTGGTGTATGATGACACAGGTAAAGTTGTTGTCCTGTGTAGGGACAGACGTATAGCAATTAAATTTGCTAGTAATACTCGCGTTTATGGTAATAAGGAGCCTCATCCTCCCACTCGTCAGTCGGAAGACGAATAAATCCACCCTGACGAAAGCGCAATAACGCCATAACCGTGCTATCAACAAGGTCATCGTTAGACATAAACGGGAATCCTGCTATCTCTTCGACTAACTCATCAGCCCAACGGGTGGATGGAACCCATGCCATACCCGATGCAATGATATCTGCCACAGAATTAAGCCTTGCAAGCTTGTCACCCGTGCCACGGTGGGGTGTATACTCCTGCACAGGTAGTCCCATACGCCTCATTTCCTGATAAATCGCCGTACCTGCGGACTTTTTCTCCACAATAAACGCATCTGGCTCCCATTTTGTGTATTCTTCCATGGAAAGTTGCTTCAATTCGGGAAATTCTAGCCGTTTTTTGATAGAATCTAGCAAAATCAGGTGATGTGCGTTCTCATCTTCGTTAAAAAACACGCCCCACGTGGTCAATGCGGTGTAATCGGCGCGATTATGCTTTTCTGCNGCNGCATCAAGNGACATAATCACGTATTCTACGTGCGGAGGTTGGTCATGAGGCCATATTCCCCACCATTCTCGCTTAACTATCGACGCTTCTTCCGCTGTAGGCTTCTGTTGGTACTGTGAGTTCCACTGAAATGCAGGCATAGAGGCTTTTGTGCGCTCCAAAGCCGCCAAATCAAAGAACTCAGGCCACAATGGCTTCATAATCGGCTTGCCATCAGCGTCTTCAGCGTCCAAAAGGGCGGGAAACTCTACAATTTCGTACTGATCCGCCAGTTCATTCTTTATCATATCGTTGGTCACACGCCCCGTGAGGTCATCCATGTGCCAACGTGTCTGTACAATAGCTACTCGACCACCTGGCATAAGACGGGTACGTGCACCAAAGGTAAACCATTCATATGCTTTCTCAAACACAGAGAAGTTTCCGTTAATGACATCTTGTTCAGAATGGGGATCGTCGACGAGCAGGAGGTCAGCACCCCTACCAGCAAGAGCAGAACCAATACCACACGCAAAATACTCACCTCCAAAGTTTGTGTTCCATCTACCTGCCGACTTGCTGTCCACCGCAAGGGCAACTTCTGGAAATATCTCTGTATATGACTCGGTAGCGATCAGGTTTCTCACCTTCCGCCCGAAGTCCACCGCTAGATCTGTGGTGTGTGACACCATCATCACCTTCTTTCCTGGGTTCCGTCCAAGGAACCAAGCAGGATAAAATATACTTACAAGCTGCGATTTACCATGACGTGGCGGGATGTTGACACAGACCCTGTCCTTGCTCCCATCCTCCAGTGCCATAAGCTGATCTGCCAGTATCCTGTGATGCCTACCAACTTTGTAGTCAGGCTGCATTCTCTTACAGAACTCTATCAGGTCATCATACGCTGCTTTGTTCTTGTTGCGAACAGATAGCTCATCAACAATCTTGTCGATCTCTGCCAACTCATCCGCGTTGAACGAGTCCAAGTTCTCCAACATATGCTGTATGTCAGCATCCGAGAAGTCCATGTCTTTAGCTAGGACAGCTAAATCACTCATCGTCTAGCCCCAACTCCTTGTCTACATCTATGGGTGTGCCATCTATCACGATGGCCTCCTCCACAGGCTCAGGATTTACAAGCCTCGTAAGTTTCTCTCGTAGTCTATCTTTCAGGTCATCTGTTGTCTGATGCGTGATTGTCACCTCTGACTTCTCAGCAAATAGTCCCACATCACTAATCTTACCCAGTAACTCCAAAGCTCGGATGCGTACCCGTGGGTCTGGATTCTCTGTCTCTTCAATCAACTTGTTTGTAACTAGATGCCGTACCTGTGTTGCGCTCTTGACCACAGAGTGACCAAAGTCTTTCAGGATTCTATCTGTCATGACCAGTGTAGCGGGAGTCAGGTTCGCCACCCGATTCGGCGTTGCTGCCCTAGATGTCTTGTCAGGATTATCCGCGTATGCCACTGCCAATGCTGCCGCCACGTCCTTATCTTCGCTGCTCGGTTTTATCTCTAATCCGTTTTCATGCAGGTACTTTGCAGTCTCGGATGCTGCACTTGCTTTAACTGCAAGGTCTTTTAGTTTTGTTTCGGAGCGCATAGCAACGCCCTTCTCTGGTTCAATATGTACTGCCATTTCACCCACCTTGTTTGTTTTATTATAAAAAATTTTTTCAATATATCAATCTGGGACTCCTATTCTATTTTTTGAATATGTAGGGGGGTGGGGTACGAACTGCGCCGAAAATGGGTGGGGGGTAGGCTAAGTTATTGATATCATTACATTGTTCATTTTCCAACTCATTAGTAACGTAAATTTTTGTGCAAATCTTTATTATACAGATATACGACACATGCTGTTGTAGAGGGGGGGTGGGGGTAGGTGGGGTCAAGAAAAGTAGTGATTCACTACTATTTACACTGTGGCGCGTCTGATAATAAGACAAGGTACGACAAATCACGTATAAAGATCTTGTCACGGGGCAATGACGCACCGCGACGCACATTAACAGTCTAGCAATGGAAGGAAACAACATGACTGTAACAGCTAAATTAAACGAAGCCGCTCACGTATCACTAAGAGACTGGGCTAAAGAAACTGTTAAGACTGATCTTAACAAATTAAAGCGCGTCGATGCGCTTCGGTCTTTGGGTTGGGTTTCAACTATGTGCATCTCGCCTAAATCGGCAGGATCAACAGCGACCGAAGAAAGCTGGACGTTCGCCAAGAACGCTATCAACTCAGGCTTCCCACAGAAAGCGCAAGAGCTAATGAGCAAGAGCGCCAAAGCGGCAGGCGATGCCACAGTAAACGGTCAGCCTCGCGCTTACTGGATGCGGCAAGCAAACGCCGTGCTCGGTGATATCAAGAAACAACTTGAGACACGTGAGCGCATTGCTGCCGAGATCGACGCGGGCAAGGCGGGTCCAGACGCTACAACTCGTAGCCCTGAAATGATGGTTATTGATGCACTATCCGATTGCATCAAGCGCATCCAAAAGACTGAGGATTTTACTTCCTCAATGGATCTAGACGATTTGGTAAAATGCTTAAACGGCATAATCAAATCCATCGGTTAATACTAACGCCCAGAGCTTTACGGCTCTGGGCTTTTTTTGTGTCTTTAATTTCGGTAGTGTTTCACTACCCCTTCGATACCAGTTCTCTAAGCAGCACTGCGCCACACGTTTGCCAGGGGATTCAAATTGAACTGTGCCACGTGACAACATGTTGTTGTGTGTAGTGATTCACTACCCTTTTGAGACCAGTTCTCTAAGCAGCTTTGCGACACAGCACAATGCGTAGTGTTTCACTACTATTTTATAATGTTCCGTAGAATGTTCCCTAATGTTCCAAAATGGGGGGTCTGCAAGTTATTGATTTTATTATAATGTTCCTAATGTTCCTAATGTCCCTAGTAAAAAAATTATGGCTACGTACGCGAGACCCCTCTCTTTTTGCGATGTTCCGTTTCGATCACCACACATTTTGCCCCTGTCATAACCCCAGAACAATGGAACATTGGAACATTACTTTTATTACAAACACTTACAGCCACCACCAACGGAACATTACGGAACTTTACCCATACACCACGTCAGCTAGGGACTTTATCTCATACACAACCATACACTACGTAAATAAACCATAGACCACGAAAACTTGACATTTGCTAAGTTATATGATATAGTACAATCAGTTGTCAGAAGATCGACAACGTGACTAGCAACAATCAATCGTAGTGATTCACTACAGAAATGGAGACAACATGGCTAAACGCACAGTAACCTGTCATGCTTGCGGCGAGCAGTTTGACTATCGTCGTCGGCAACTAGGCTACAACTTCTGCCTAGACTGCGGAGACTTCCGCGCACAACAAGAGCGATCATCATGGTGCATCGCACCTATCGCTCACAAGCAAGGGGCAACTCTTGTCACTAACAAAGCCGATTTACTCGGTCTCAACAAGTATTCAAACTAGGTCAATGGAGGACAACATGAACGCAATGGATACAACAATCGAGAGTAGTGAAACACTACCAAACGAAGCACCAACACTCGCATCATCTGCGATGCTAGTCGAGGTCAACATATCTAACTGGACTGGTCGTAAGAAAGACAAAGCAGCGTCGAAAGATGTGACCGCCAGAAACAACGCGAACGATGGTGTCGCGTCTGTCCACAAAGCATTACTCGCAGACAGCAATAACTTGCGAGCGATCCAACAACACGTGACGGCAACTCGTGCCGCACATGCTCACATGACAATGCCATGGTCAAACTCTGGCTTGCGTCTGTTACCGACAGCGCAGTACTTCAAGTATCAACAGACCATGACCGATATGCAGAACGAGTTCGAGCGTCTGGTTACTGAGTTCATCAACACCTACAACGATGAAGTGGTCAACGTACAGATGAAGCTTGGCGACTTGTTCTCACGTGAGGACTATCCTACTACAGGAGATCTGGGACGTAAGTTCGGGTTCAGTATCAACTACATGCCGTTACCAGATGCAGGTGATTTTCGTGTCGACATTGGCAACGAAGCACTCGCCGAGGTCAAGCAGCAATACAGCGACTTCTACACCAAGCAGTACAGCACAGCTATGAATGACGTGTGGACACGTCTGCACAAGTCGCTCACCAGTATGTCGGAACGTCTGGACTACACAGACAAAGAGGACAAAAAGATTTTTCGAGACACGTTGGTTACTAACGTCACTGATATGATCGAACTGTTACGTGTGTGTAACGTGACAGGATCTAGCCAGATGACAGCCATGGCTAACAATCTCGAAGAAGCCATGTCGGGTGTAACGCCTGACGCATTGCGCGAGGATGATTACTTCCGCGCCGAAACCAAAGCAGCGGTGGATGATGCGATCAAAGCACTACCATCACTTGATATATAATCGTCTATGGAGGACAACAAATGACTAATCAAGCAAAACAAATGTACGCACTAGATCTAGACCAGTGCATGGAACTAATCAAAGCGGTTGGCAACAGCCGTACTGTATTGCTGCAAGGTGATATGGGTACTGGCAAATCGTCTATGCTTTACGAGATTGCAAAGCAGACAGGCTTCAAGCCGATATACTTTGATTGCACCACGAAAGATCTAGGTGACATGATGATACCGTCACTGCAATCTATCGAAGAAGATGGATGTGTTCGGATGATACCTAACGAAGAGTTGGGTGTTCATCTCGACGAGCCAGTGGTTGTCAACATCGACGAGTTTGGTAAAGCCAATCCATCGGTCAAGAACGGCATGCTGCGTCTCATGTTGGAACGCAAAATTGGTAGTTATTCACTACACCCAGACAGCATTATCTTTGCGACGACAAACAAAGGTAGCGAGGGAGTTGGTGATCTATTGCCACCACACGCACGGAATCGTTTGACTGTGGTGCAGACACGTAAGACCAATCACATGGACTGGATCGAATGGGGTATCAACAACGGTATTGATGCAACCTTACTTGGTTGGGTCAAAGACAATCCACAGTTGATGGCATCGTTCGAGGACGTGAAAGACCCAGACGAGAACCCATACATCTTTCATCCNCANCAGCAACGAGCAGCGTTTGTTACACCAAGATCTCTTCACGCGGCATCGGACATTCTCAAACAGCGGGAAGCGTTCGACGATCAGACACTGACCGCTGCGTTGATGGGTACGATTGGTGATCGGGGTGCGATGGATCTCATGTCGTTTGTCAAACTGGCAGATCAGTTGCCTAGTTTGCAGTCGGTCAAGGATGATCCGAAGAATGCCAAAGTTCCTGACAGTGCCGCCGCTATCTGTATGGTTGTGTACAGAACTCTGGCTGCGTTGGAAAAAGACTGGCTCAACGCATGGATGGATTACTTGCCACGTCTCGACACCGAGGCGCAAGCATTGTTCGCTAATGGTGTTCGCGCACCGAAGTACAGCAAGCAAGCGATGGTCATGCAGAACAAGAAGTTTACAGAGTGGGCGATGAAGAACAGCCACTTGTATTCAGCAGACAAGAAGTGAGGTGAATGATGAAAAAGTATAGAGTAGGGGTTCACTACCAAGAGGGCGCTGTTCTAGTTGTTTTGGCAGACAGTCCCGAACAAGCAAAAGAAAGAGCCGAAGAAATATTGGATGATACCAAAGCTGATTATCCATTTTCCGTGTTCGAGAACAAAATAGTACACCGTGAAACTGCGGTGACTGATATAGAAGAAATGGAGGACAATTAATGTTTGTTACAAATCTAACAGAGGAGCAGCGGCTTGCAAAAGCCGTTGTTGCTATCATGGGCAATCCCAAGTATACCGCTTTGGCAGGCGTGTTGATGATTGGTGATCGGACGGTAACGGATGATCCATTTATCCCAACCGCTTGCACGAACGGACGTGACGAGATGTATGACCGTAAATTTGTATCGAAGCTAAACGATGCAGAGTTACGCTTTCTTATCCTTCACGAAGTATACCACAAGTTGTTCAAGCATCTGCACATCTGGCGACATCTGTACGATGAAGATCCAGACCTAGCTAACCGAGCGAACGACTATGTTATCAACATCAAACTCGTTGACGACAACGGTGATGGGTTCGCAACCATGACAGGCGAGTTGTCCAATGGGTGTCTCGACGAGAAGTATCGTGGTATGGACAGCGCACAGGTATACAACTTGTTACGTAAACAACAACGTATACCCCCAGGCGGTATAGGTGAGGACGATGGTGTGCCGCGAGGCGGTAGTGAAACACTACCAGAAAACGGACAGCAGCCGTTTGATCAACACGATTGGGATGGTGCACAAGAACTAACAGCCGACGAGAAGCGTGAACTAGCACGTGACTTGGACGAAGCTATCCGTCAGGGTGCGTTGGTTGCAGGCAAGATGGGCAGTGGTGGTGATCGTGACCTTGAAGAATTGCTACAGCCGCAAGTCGATTGGCGCGAGGCATTGCGTGAGTTCATTCAAGATACTTGTGCAGGCAAAGACTACAGCACGTATCGCAAACCAAATCGTCGATACTTGTCGGCAGGCATCTACATGCCAAGCGGTGTGACTGAACAAGTCGGTGAGTTGATACTGGCTATCGACACGTCTGGGTCTATCGGCAGCAGCGAGTTGTCAGCGTTCTTGTCCGAGGTCAAAGAGATATGTGATACGGTACATCCCGACGGGGTTCGCGTCTTGTATTGGGACACACAGATCTGTCGTGACGAGAAGTACGACGTTGACCAGCTCGATACCCTTGTCAAGTCAACTAAGCCCGAAGGCGGTGGTGGCACGGATGTGACATGCGTCACCGATTACATTCGTGACAACAGCATCAACGCGCAAGCGTGTATCGTGCTAACCGATGGTCACTTGTATGGCGGTTGGGGTCAGTGGACGATGCCTGTGCTCTGGACAATCTTGGACAACGACAGTGCCAAGCCAGACGTGGGCAAGACTGTCAATATCAAGTCGAGGGACATGACATGATGGACTGGCAGGACAAACTAATCTTGGTGTTCACAGCGATACTTGTTGCTGTGTTCACCGCAGGAATACAACTTGGTTGGTGGATGTAAAGGAGAACAACAATGGCACTAACAATTTCTAATTTTTCATCGTTCGATGATGTAGTGAAACACTACGAAAAAACCAAACCGCTTGTATCTAAACTTCACAAGCGCGAGGACGACATCAGACCTATCGGTGATCGTAACCGTAAGTGGGAGCGTATCGTCAAGATAAGCCGAAACTGCTACGCATTGAGCGATGGGTATCACGAAGGTGACGACAAGTTCTTGTCCTATGGGATACATGAGTACGACTACACAACTAAGACCAGAACCACCCATTGGGACAGGCTTGGTAAGATGGAGTACTATGCACCGATTGTGTGGCGCAAGCACAAGGATGGGACTGAGACGGTTCAGATACGGAACTGTATTGGTGACAACAGCCACTATTCTATAGGTCGCTATTCGTTCTTGGAAAGACACATGCCAGTCGGTATGAGGTTTGAGATGGGTCACAGTGCGATGCAGTATGTAATTCCATCGGGCAAGAAGGTCTACCTCGCCAAGTGCAAGACTGTGCCGCGTGGGTACTACAAACAATTTAAAGAGGCTACGTACTTCAAAGAGTGGATGCAGACCACAGATGATAACTCTGCGTTGGTGTTCACTAGGGACGGAGGTAATTGGATACATAACCCGACAACTGGCAAGCCGTTGCCACAAAAGCCGAAGGTGAACAAAGAACTAAAGGCGAAGTACAAAGAAGCTATCGACAAGTTCTTTGAGTGGGGCATGACAATGTCACCTCTGCTACCCTTGAGCCATGAGTACAATCAGGACAAGGCGTATGAACTACGCAAGCATTTTGGGAGCGTGGATTATGTAAGCGATGAATTCACACCAACACGTGCACGTGAGATATTGCGTAGTCCTAATCATCCGATGCGTCTTAACTATTGGGTTTTGTTTGCAAGCTCGGTGGCAGATCACAACTACTCTTCAGACGTAGGCGGGTGGGAGTACACGTACCCAGTACAACACGTTGAGACAAAGGAGCAACTACAAAGAATAAAAAGTAAATTCAATTCATTCATCAATACAAACGCAGGCTTTAAAACAAAGCCGAAACAGTAGTGAAACACTACAGAAATGGAGAACAATAAATGAGACAACTACGTATAGAACTAATGAGTGCGATACGAAAAGATACTCACGCTTACGATCATCCTGTTGGTCTGATGGACTTTGCACATGAAGTCGAGCAGAAGACTAAGTATCTTACCTACTCAAAAGATAGGTTTTCTAAATGGGTATATCGTGAGAGCGACAGCTTTCCCATGGGATACATAGCTTACAAGGACATTCGAGAAAACGCATCATATGATGATGATCCGAAGTATCTCGTTTACTCGCCGAACATACACAACGGCAAGTATTCGTATGGTGATAGAATGTACTCAGCACAGGCAACGACTATGGAGAAGGGGGTTAAGAACGCCGTGACATACCTACGTGCTTTGACAGTGCCACAAGTTGTTGAGATAACTAAGGATACTTGTAGAAGAGAGGCGACTTCTCGAACCGACGATCTGCGTAACGATGTGAGACAGAAGGGTGAAGCGATTGTTCAAGATCTGTTCAGTACATACAAGTACGACAAGCCGAATGCTTTGCAAGTCGAACTGAGGTACATGGTTGAGTCGGGGCATGAGTTTGTCAACAAGGAACTAGGTCAGCAACTAAAAGAAATCTTTACTGGGTTTGACGAGTTCAAAGAAGCGAGGGAAAACCATTCGGACTCGTTCCTGTTTGTCGAGGCGTATCAGTCATTTGGTCAGAACAAGTTTAGGTGTGCACCTGTTGATCTGCGCGGGTACGGGGACGAAGCGGTGAAACGTGAGTTGCAAACTATACGTGGCGAAGACGACTTGCCTGAAGATATCAAAGGCAAGTTGGCGGTGTTGGGTATGGTGGACGTCGAGCACTATGTTGATGGTGTTGGGTATCGTGCAGCCGAAAACATATTCTACTTGCGAGGTGAATTGTGAATGACGGTCTATCACGAAACTATACAATATACCGCGTAAACTTCCCTGATGGTAAAGAAAATGTAGAAATTGTATGTTTTGGTATGGAATGTCTTGACACGTCAGTAACGGGACACTATATGAGTATACGAGACACACCGAAATGGGTGCAAGAAAGGATCGCTGTCTTATCAATGCTAGACATACCGTCACGATCAGTTGATGGGATTGGTCAACGCATAGAAAGACACACCTACTGGTTGTACGCAGATTAGGTAGTGTTTCACTACTATTTGACGGAGGCGAGAAATCGCCTCTGTCGATGCCAGTNCCTACGGAGGGTTTATGACACCAGAGGCAAAAGTAAAAAAGAAAGTGGTCGCCGTGCTCAAACAGCATAAAGCGTATTACTTCTATCCAGTGACAGGTGGCTATGGGCGCAGTGGTGTGCCTGATGTTATCGCATGTTACAACGGACGCTTCATCGGTATCGAATGCAAAGCAGGAACCAATAAACCTACGCCACTACAGCAAAAGAACTTGGACGATATCCAAACAGCAGGTGGCGTTTCATTAGTTGTCAATGAAGACAACATTTCAATCGTAGAGGAAACTCTACTCAACATGGAGAAGCAACATAATGGCTGTCAAGAAATCAGCAGTTGATAATAATATTCAAATTCACGAACTAAAACAGGGCGAGATCAAGCTACGCATGATTGGTCAAACACCGCTCTACTTTAATAGTATGGGATCAAAAGCTATGCGTGATTTGTTAGCAGGGGCGCGTAAGAAAACCGCTGCCGACAAGCAAGCTATTAAACACAATCCCGAAGTGGAATATAAAGAGACTATGTATATAAAGAAGGATGGGGATACAGCTTTGTATTTTCCTGCCGCAGGGGTGAAGGGTGCTATGGCTACCGCAGCGTTGGAAACCGAGGGCATCAAGAAAACATCTGTGCAGCGTTTAATCTTTCTTCCACAAACAAATATACAGATATGGGGTAAGCCTTATCTCAAAATGGACGTTGTCCGATCTGCCGATATGAACAGGACGCCAGATGTGCGTACCAGAGCGTATCTACCAGAATGGTGTTCGGAGATTACTATCCGTTTTGTGACACCAACTTTGAGTAAACAAGGCATCATATCACTACTTGCGAACGCAGGTCAGATCGTCGGTATAGGTGACTTTCGTCAGGAGAAAGGTCGTGGATCTTTTGGAACGTGGACAGTTGCGAGTGCCGATAACATGGCTGATTGGCAGCAAGAAGCGTGGGACAATATCACCGCACAGTCACGCGAAGTTCAAGAGTTAGCTATCGACTATCCAGAATATGCTGATCTTGAAACGGCTGAGTTGATGGAGTTTATGCAAGAAGAACGCATCAAACGTGCGGCTTAAATAATAGTTCCAAGGCAGAGAGGGGCGGTTCGCCGCCCCAATCACGGGTTACGGCGGTTGAGTTGTGTTAAGTCAAGTCGGGGTCAGTTAGGTCGGGGCGCGGCGAGTCGGTCAAGTCAAGGTTTGTTGGGTCGAGTTGGGTCACGGTGGGTTAGGCGGTTATGGTCGGTCGGGGTCGGGCGTGTTATGGAGAGTTATGGCGGTTGTGTTAAGGCGCGGCGCGGCAATGTTCGGCGCGGTAGAGTATGGTTCGGCAAGGCGGTTACGGCGGGGTAAGTCGCGGCGCGGTGAAGTACGGCGAGTTGTGGTATGGCGGTCATGATATGGTCCGTTAGGGTTCGGTATGTTTGGGCGCGATGCGGTCTGGCAAGGCGGTTTCGGTGAGTTGTGTTGAGACGGGGTATAGTGTGGCACGGCAAGGCGGTCGAGGCGCGGCGAGGTAGGTCAAGACACGGTAAGTTGTGGCACGGCTAGGCGGTCTAGGTTTGTTTCGGTATGGTCGAATTTGGTTGGGCATGGTGGGGCGAGGCGGTTGCGGCGCGGTCCGATAAGGCAGGATGGGTTAAGGTACGGCTAGGCGGTTCTGGTGAGTCGGGGCATGTTTCGATTGGTTACGGTTAAGTGCGTCATGGTGTGGCAATTAAATATAAACAAGTAGCTATATATGGAGAACAGAATGGCTAAATTTAATAAGAAGACTAAGCAAAAAATTATTGATGCTTATTTAAACGATACTGGTAGAAATGCGTTTGTGCCAGAAGAGTTTGTTACGTGGTTGGCTGATAAGCCAAACCACATTGCTTATAAAGCTTTTCACGGACAGGATGAACATCTGCTGTGGCAAGCGAAGTTACAGTTAGCGCGGCAGTTTGTGTCGGGCTTGCGTATTGTGGTGAAAGAAACAATTGTACCGAGCGAGGTGCAAAACATAGAAGTGGTAGAAACACCTGTCGATAGGTCTGTGGAGTACCCTGCTATGATTTCAAGAACCAGTACCCGAAGGAAAGGTGGTGGCTACGATTTCTTTGATCCAGACAGCAAACAAGATCATGAGGAGCTTCGTAAGCAGGCAGGCATTGCGCTTGCGGCATGGCTCAATAGATTTCGTGGGTGTGCAGAACATATCAATCTGGATTTAACACCAGTCGAAGAACTTGTGCATGCGTTACGTGATGACAAACCAATCGCAGCAGAATAACATACCACAAGAACTAGCCCTGTTTCTTAAAGAGATGGGGCTAGTCGAAGAACGTGAGGAGGTGCAGTGTGAGGAGCATGTTGCTTGGTTGCCCTCTTTCGATGGAGAAGAACCACCATTTTAGGGAGGATAGATGTTTAAATTATTTTACACATTGTTAATTATCGAATACGTTGTTGAGAATCAGGACGTATCAACGAGCGTAATATTCCCAAGTGAGTACGAATGTTACGAAGCTATGGGCAATGGAGTGATGGATGATCTGTACGACATACTTGCAGACACGTATGGTAAAGAGATCATGATGTATTGCAGACGCACACCGTTCACGTCTGGCATGAAAGAAATCAACGTAAAACCGAAGTTGCGTCCAGATGGGTGATGAACAATTAAGCCCTGCGCTCAAGTATGAGTATCGCTTCTTGAAGCAACAAGTTGACAGGCTACAAGATGAACTTGGGCGAAGAGATAGACCACGTAATACAGAACAGGACTTGTATCGTGCGCGAGAAGAGTTAAAATCGTTTGTCTCTAGGATGAGAATGAACGGTGTAAAAATATGAAAGTAACATTAAAAGAAATCTGTGGATACAGACGCAGATCAGTAATGCTTGGCAAAGATAGCGTAAGTCTATCGCCACCACCATGGCAAAAAGGAGAACAGCGTGGAGATGAGTATGTCGAAGAAGGAAGAGAAGGTATGGGAGTATCTTCTAAAAAACAGGCAAGCCGAAAACGCCGAGGTAGCAGCCGCGTGTGACGTGGACATACACTTTGTAAAAAATCTTATTTCTCGTATCGGATCAGAAAACTGGCGCGAAGAAGTGCCTACAGAACAAACGTGGGATCGTGCAAAGGTACTGGATACAGCCAAAGGTTACGTCACGAAGGACCGTGCAGCAGATCATGGCGACATGGAAGACAACTTTCAGCGCATCGCTCTGTATTGGAACGCACACCTTGGACTGGTTGATTTCATAAAGACCGAAGATGTTGCAGCAATGATGGCACTACTAAAGATTGCTCGCATACATTCTAATCCCACACACATAGACAACTGGGTAGACGCCTGTGGGTACATGGCTTGTGGTGGCGAGGTCGTCAGTAAGTAATGGACATCTACACTCTAGACTTTGAAACGTATTATGCCCAAGACTACTCACTGTCGAAGATGACAACTGAGGAGTATGTTCGGGATAGGCGGTTTGAAATTATCGGTCTTGCCATAAAAAAGAACGATAAATCTACCAAGTATGTAAGTGACCCTGGTTTAATCAAACGTCTACTATCACACATAAACTTCTCTGACTGTGCTATTCTGTGTCATAATACTATGTTTGATGGGGCGATACTTAATTGGCATTATGGTATCAAGCCGAAGGTATGGTTCGATACAATGTGTATGGCACGTGCTCTGCATGGTGTAGAGACAAGCGCATCTCTCAAAGCGGTGGCAGAACGCTACGGTGTGGGCGTTAAAGGCACTGAGGTGCACGATGCCAAAGGCAAGCGCCGTGCCGATTTTACTGTGGGAGAGGCTGAACGGTACGGTGAGTACGCTAAGAACGATGTGGATCTAACCTACAAACTCTTTAAAATTATGGGGGCTAAGTTTCCCAAACAAGAATTGAAACTGATAGACCTGACTTTGCGTATGTTTATTGAGCCTACGCTTGATCTGGATCTGGGTTTGTTGGAGCAGCATCTTGAAGATACGAGAGATCGTAAGGACAAGCTGCTGCGTGATGCCAACGTCACCGACAAGAAAGATCTGATGTCTAACCAGAAGTTTGCAGACATGTTAAAAGATCTTGATGTAGAACCCCCCATGAAGATCAGCGCCACGACAGGCAAGCAGACCTACGCCTTTGCGAAGTCTGACGAAGCGTTCAAAGAACTACAAGAACATGACGATGATCGGGTGCAGTCTTTGATTGCCGCACGTCTAGGTAACAAAAGTACTTTAGAAGAAACACGTACAGAGAGGTTTATAGGTATATCTAAACGTGGGCTGCTTCCTGTACCCGTAAGATACTACGCTGCACATACAGGTAGATGGGGTGGGGCTGACAAGATTAACTTGCAGAACTTACCAAGCCGAGGACCAAATGCGAAGAAACTAAAGAAAGCAATCATCGCACCCGAAGGCTACACGATAATCGAGGCTGACAGCGCACAGATCGAAGCGCGAGTGCTTGCATGGTTTGCAGGGCAGGACGAATTAACTAGTGCGTTTGCCAATGGCGAAGATGTGTATGTTAAAATGGCTTCTCGTATTTACGGATGTGACGAGGAGGATGTTACAAAAGACCAACGGTTTGTTGGTAAGACCACGATACTTGGCGCAGGCTATGGCATGGGTGCAGAGAAGTTTGGGTTACAGCTCAAGACGTTTGGGTTTGAAGTGCCGCCCCATGAAGCACGACGTATCATACAAATCTATCGTGACGCTAATTATAAAATAAACAAAGTATGGCGTGACGCCAACTACATGGTACAGCAGCTTGCAAACGGTAGAGCCGCACAGTTTGGGCGCAAAGGGGTTGTGAACGTAGATGCTGCAAACAATGCGTTAGTCATGCCGAGTGGTCTCAGTATTTTTTATGAACAGCTACATGCAGAGCAAACCGAAAAAGGTTTGGAGCATAGCTACAAAACACGCCGAGGGCGTACCAGAATATATGGCGGCAAGGTAATAGAGAACGTGTGTCAAGCATTAGCTCGTTGCATTATAGGCGAACAGATGCTAAGAATAAGTAAGAAATATAAGGTGGTGTTAACGGTACACGATTCGATTGTATGCTGCGTTCCCGATGACGAAGTTCTTCTAGCACGGCAACACGTGGAGACTTGTATGAGATGGACACCCGATTGGGCAGAAGGACTACCTGTGGATTGTGAAAGTGGTACGGGTAAGTCATATGGGGATTGCGAGTGAGTATAGCACCTTGGTCGTTTAGTAAAGCAAAGGCATTCGAGCAATGTCCTAAACAGTTTTACCACGAAAAAATTTTGAAGCAGTATCCTGTCGAAGAAACTGACGCCATGCGATACGGCACAGAGTTCCACAAGGCTTGTGAAGATTACATTAAATCAGAAGCGCCTCTTCCTAAAAAATTTGACTTCATACAACAAACTTTAGATGCGCTTAACGAAAAGCGTGGCATAAAGATGTGCGAACAAAAGCTAGGTTTGACCGCTGATTTAGAACCATGTGGGTTTTTTGATAAACGTGTGTGGTTTCGCGGGATAGCTGACCTAGTAATCATAGACGTGTTGACAGGTGTTGCATGGGTTATTGATTACAAAACAGGTAAGTCGTTAAAGTATGCTGACAAAGGGCAGTTAGAGTTGATGGCACTTATCGTATTCAAACACTATCCTCAAATTACCAGAGTAAAAGCAGGGCTTTTGTTTGTTATAGCCAAAGGATTGGTAAAAGAAGAATATGAAATTGACTCAGAATCAAATCTTTGGGAGAAATGGCTAGGAATTTATGGTAGAATGCAGAAGGCGTTTGAGTCAGATGTATGGAATCCACGTCCATCTGGTTTGTGTAAACGTCACTGTCCAGTGCTTGAGTGCGCTCATAATGGGAGAAACTGATGCCTTATACTAAAAAGAAACGCCCATACAAAAAGGAATACCAACAACAAAAGAAGCGTGGTGAACATGCAGATAGAATGGAACGTCAACGTGCTAGACGTGCGATGGATAAGAAGGGAGTAGATAAAAATAAGAACGGCAAAGCCGATAAACGAGAAGGCAAGGACATTGCCCACAAAAAACCACTAAGTAAAGGTGGAAAAAACAAAGACGGTGTAAGAGTACAAAGCCGCAAGAAAAATCGTGCAGCAGGGGGTGCTATGAGCAGCCCTAAGAAGAAGCGGTAGTGTTTCACTACCACGGAGAACAACATGAAGATAATTAGGGATAAGGCAATATTGCTGAAAGTCCGTAATCCTAAACAGATCACGACTGTAATCCCAAAGAGCAAGGAGTTGTCAATGAATGAAGTCGTTGTAAATTGGGGGCTTGACGAAGCCCATACCCTCTCTGGGTTAAATATAAACGTGCCGTCACCTATTACTAAACGTTATTCCTGGCCTGGGCAACATAAGCCCTTCGATCACCAGAAGTCTACGGCATCTTTTCTAACCATGAACAAGAAGTCTTTTTGCTTCAACGAACAAGGCACAGGCAAGACCGCCTCTGCTATCTGGGCGGCTGACTATCTTATGACACAAGGTAAGATCAAGCGGGTGTTGGTTGTATGTCCGCTGTCAATAATGGATTCGGCGTGGCGGAATGATCTGTTTTCTTTTGCGATGCACAGAACTGTGGATGTTGCACATGGCAACAAAGAGAAACGTAAGAAGATCATCAACGGCGGTGCAGAGTTTATAATTATAAACTACGATGGTGTGGAAGTTGTCAAAGACGAGATAGCCAATGGCGGCTTTGATTTGTTTATCGTTGATGAAGCTACGCACTACAAAAACGCACAGACGAAGAGATGGAAAACACTAAACAAACTAATAGGTGATAACGACTGGTTGTGGATGATGACAGGTACGCCTGCCGCACAAAGTCCAGTGGATGCTTATGGTCTAGCCAAGCTAGTCAACCCAATGGCAGTGCCAAGGTTCTTTGGTTCGTGGCGTGACATGGTGATGTGGAAGGTTACTCAGTTTACTTGGAAGCCGAAAGAAACCGCCAAAGATACTGTGTTTCAAGCATTGCAGCCTGCAATTCGGTTTACAAAAGAAGAATGTCTTGATCTGCCAGACATGGTGTATACTAAACGTTTTGTCGAAATGACTAAACAACAGCAGCAATACTACGACACATTGCGTAAAAAGATGGTCATGCAGGTGGCAGGAGAAGATGTTACAGCAGCCAACGCTGCAATCAATCTGAACAAACTTCTACAAATCAGCGCAGGTGCTATCTACACCGACGACGGTGATACGGTGCAGTTTGATATCAAGAACAGATACCAAGTTCTCAAGGAAGTGATAACCGAAAGTAGTCAAAAGGTTCTAATATTTGTACCGTTTAGACACACTATTGATTTACTTACTGAGAAGCTTGCCAGGGACGGCGTAACGTCTGAGGTCATACGAGGAGATGTTTCTGCAAGTAAACGCACTGATATCTTTTCTCGATTTCAACACGATCCAGACCCAGAAGTATTGGTCATCCAACCACAAGCCGCAGCCCATGGGGTCACGTTGACAGCAGCGAATACTGTTGTGTGGTGGGGACCGACACCTTCACTAGAAACATACGCACAGGCAAATGCTCGTGTGCATCGATCTGGTCAGAAGTACAAATGCACTGTGATCCAGTTGGCAGGGTCAGCCGCAGAAAAACGTATTTATCGTATGTTAGACGCTCGTATCAATGTACATACAGAAATGATAAATTTATATAAAGAAATACTTGACTAACTAGTATAAGTTACTATATGTCAGTATATATAAAGATACGATGGAGAACATAATGGTAGTACCAGTTGAAAAGCTTACTAAAGCTTACATAAAAATACGCGATAAGCGGTCGGAGTTGTCAGCCAACTTCAAAGAAGAAGATGGCAAGCTTGCTGAGAAGCAAGATAAAATCAAACGTGCTTTGCTTGACTACTGCAAAGAGCAAGGCGTGGATAGTGTCCGTACACCTGCGGGATTGTTTTGGCGCACTATCAAGCAACGCTACTGGACAAGCGACTGGGAATCTATGCACTCTTTTATCATGGATAACAATGTCCCTGAGTTTTTCGAGAAGCGTCTCAATCAAACCAATGTACGTCAGTTCATAGAGGAGAACCCAGATCTAGTTCCTGCGGGACTCAACGTGGACTCAGAGTACGTTATCTCTGTGAGGAAAAAATGAGTGAAGATACACCATATGTAAATATCAATAAAGTTGCAGACTATTTTCAAGTGTCTATTTCAACTATCCGTAAATGGGTAAGTAATGGTTACGTGCCTGACAGCACGTACATAAAAATCGGCGAAGTCTACAGATTTAGGCTCGACGATGTAGAAGCGGCATTGACAGCCGCTAGTAAACAGGGGCAAGATGAAACCCCACAAACATACAATGGAGAGTAAGCCATGTCAGATATGACATTATTTGAGGGTAATTCCCTCGTTAGCAGTGATCTATTTAAGAAGCTACAAGAGACAGACGACAACCTGACAGGTGGTTCTGGTGGTATAAAATCGCACCGAATCAGCTTGCGTGGTGGCAGATTTCGGGAGCTTGTCAACGGTGAACAAGTAAATGTAAAGAGCGACGGTTTTTTAAACGTCGTTGTTATAAATGCCGCGAAGCTGTCTCGTACCTACTACAAAGGTGCGTATGACGCAGAGAATCCATCTGCCCCAACCTGTTGGTCTCCAGATACGCAAACCCCTTCCTCCGATGTTCCGAAAGATCAAATGCAAGCGTCGCGCTGCATGGATTGTCCCCAGAACATCAAGGGGTCAGGACAAGGTGAAAGCCGTGCTTGTAGATTTTCACAACGTCTAGCGATTCTGTTAGAGGGGCAGATGGATACCGTGTACCAATTACAACTACCTGCTACATCTATATTTGGTGAAGCAAGGGATGGTAATATGGGCATGCAAGCCTATGCTAAGTATCTCAAAGCCCACAAGACACCATCGATTGCGGTGGTTACACAGATGAGTTTTGACGAGAATAGCGATACACCGAAACTGTTTTTTAAAGCAGTCCGCCCATTAAACGAAGATGAGCTTAATCAGGCGGTGGCAATGAAAGATAGTGAGGACGCTATCAAAGCTATTACTTTGACTGTATCTCAAACGGATGGGGTGCAAGCAAAGAGAGATGGCGCAGTACAGGAAGATGAGGTGGACATCAGGGAGCCTGTACCTGCACCTAAGAAGGTCGCCAAAAAGAAAGAGGTAGCTGCTCCCTCTGATGAAGAGGCTGACCTTGCATCTATTGTTGACGATTGGGACGACGACTAATCTTAACAATAGCGTCGTGGTGGGTTATGGGAGTGGATTGCGTAACCCACCGCGACACCTTTTGGAGCAGCAGCAATGGAAACGACAGAATTTTTACGGGGTGTGCTTAGTAGTAGCGGTCACTACTGCATATTTGCCGCGAGAAGCAAAGATAAAAAAAGAATACAAAGCTTCTACAGCACTATCGACGAAGCGGAACGAGCCGCAAGTAAGTTCGATACTGATGGGTTTGATGTATACTTTGCTCTCAGTACATTTAAAGAGCCGACAAATCGTAAGGGCGATAACGCACATGAACTGAAATCCTTGTTCTTGGATTTAGATTGTGGTCCTTCAAAAGAATATCCCACGCAGCAAGCAGCAATTGAAGCGTTACGTAGTTTCTGTAAACAACTCTCTCTGCCTAGACCTACAATGGTCAACAGCGGGCGAGGTGTGCATGTATACTGGGGTCTTACCGAATCAGTTTCGGCAGAGGACTGGGTAAACGCTGCGGAGACATTAAAGCAGGCTTGCGCCGACAACGGACTTCTTGCAGACCCTGCCGTAACATCGGACGTAGCACGTATACTGCGCGTGCCGAATACACATAATTATAAAGGTGATCCGCCTCTGGCAGTTGGTTTGTTTGGTGTGGATATAGCAGAACCTGTTGTGCTGTCTGAATTTGTGAGCAAGCTTGGCGTATTGAAGCCAGTTACCAAGATAGACTTGGGTACAGATGCTCTTTACGAAGCCTACGCCGACAACTCTGAAAATGTTTTTAAAACAATTATTAAGAAGACTATCGAAGGGCGTGGGTGCGAGCAGCTAAAATTTATAGCCACAAAGCAGGATGAGGTCAGCGAACCCCTGTGGCGAGCAGGGCTGTCAATCGCAAAGTTTTGTGTTGATGGGGACAAAGCAGCAGAAAGAATATCAAGTAACCACTCCGATTACAGCGAAGAACTGATGCGTAAGAAACTGGACGAGATAAAAGGTCCGTATACTTGTGCGCGTTTTGACGAGCTGAATGAGGGTGTGTGTCGAGACTGCCCTTTGTGGGGAGAGATTAAGTCGCCGATTGTGCTAGGTAAGCGCATCAAAGCAGCACAGGGTGCAGAGACTGTGTCCGCCCCTGTCGCAGGCAAGAAGCAAGATAAAGAGTTTGACATACCAGAGTACCCGTTACCGTACTTTCGCGGCGCAGCAGGCGGTGTGTTTATGCGTAGCAGCAATGCAGACGGTGACATAGAAGAAGAGATGATATACCATCATGACATTTATATTACTCGTAGGCTACATGACGAAGAGCTTGGTGAGACATTAGTATTTAGATTACACCTACCACGGGATGGTGTGCGCCAGTTTAGTGTACCACTTACGCATGTAACTTCACGAGAAGAGTTTCGTAAAAGCATGGCACGAGAAGGCGTGACCGCATGGGGAAGGAATCTGGATAAGCTTATGGCATATACAACAAAGTGGGTAGATGAATTACAGAAAACGTCTATGGCAGACGAAGCACATAGACAGTTTGGTTGGGTCGATGACGATATGGAAGAGTTTGTGCTTGGGGATAAACTTATCACTGGTGCAGAGATTAGCTACAACCCACCATCATCTAAAACAGCGGGGTTGATAGATGCTTTTGAACCGAAAGGCTCACGCGATAAGAGCGTAGAGCTGCTAAACTTCTACAACAAAGAAGGGTGGGAATTACACCAATACATCGTTGGCGTCGGATTCGGCTCGCCTCTGATGGCTTTGACAGGGCTAAACAGTATGGCGGTGCATCTGCATGGCGGCACAGGTGTAGGTAAAACAACCGCACAGATGGCTTGCTTGTCTCTGTGGGGCAACCCAGAAGATCTGATGAACGCCAAGGATGATACGCACAACGCTAGGATGAACCGTGGTGAGGTGATGCACAGCTTACCCTTGGTCTCTGATGAGATGACTAACGTATCAAGCAGAGAGATGTCTGAGTATGTTTATCAAGTATCGGGTGGACGTCAAAAGAACCGCCTCGCATCAAACGGTAATATAGAGAGAACTCGTGGTAAACCTTGGCAACTATTGGCTCTTAGTTCTGGAAACACCAGTGCGTGGGAGATACTGAGTCGAGACAAAGCAATGCCGAAAGCAGAGATGCAGCGGCTGTTTGAGATACAAGTAAAGAAACTAATTAACGCTGTTGGTCAGAACGATGACACAACTGATTTATTCAATGAGCTGAAAAAGAACTACGGTTGGATTGGTCCAGAGTATACGCAGTGGGTGATAAACAACAAAGAGGAAGCCAAGCGCACCGTTGAGTCTGTTAAACGCAGAATAGATGCTGCGGCAGGGCTAGGACCAGAGAATAGGTTTTGGTCAAACGGTAACGCTGTAATCATCGCAGGGTTGATTATCGCTAATAAGCTTGGGTTTATTAACTACAACGTGAGTGCTGTGTATAAGTGGGTGGTCAAAGAGCTGATTATACGAAACAACTTTGTCAACGACATCGGCGCATCGGTATCACAAACACTCAACAACTACTTGTCAGAGAACTACAACAATCTGCTGAAGATAGAAAGCACACAGGACTTGCGAGGCAAGAACGACAATGGTCTGGATCAACTTGTACCTGTTTCGGCATCGCCAAGAGGCTTCTTGGTTGCACGGTACGAGCCTGACACAAAGCTACTGTTCCTACGCATCAAGCCATTTAGAGAGTGGTGCATAGATCAACAGATAAACTACGCTAGTCTTGTGGACGATTTAAAAGATAAGTTAAACGCCAAGCGTATGAAGAAACGTTTGACCAAAGGCACGGACTTTAATCTACCACCAGATTGGGTGTTAGAGATGAAATTTGAAGAGCTAGATGAGGGCAGTGATGGATCAGAAGGTGATGAAACTTGATGATTTGAACCCTGATGGGCTTCGGATCACAATAAACTGGGATGCTATGGACGTAGGATCATCCATATTTGTACCCTGCATCAATACCGAGAAAGGTAAAAAACAGTTAAAAAGTGTTGCAAAAATGAAAGCATGGGAGTTCAAGATTCAAATTTGTGTTGAAAACAAAAAACTTGGTTTACGTGCGTGGCGAACTATGTGATATACTAGATATGACAACGTCCTCCCGATGTTGTTCTCCATTGTTTACTGACCCCTACATCTTGTGGGGGTCTTTTTTTAGTTTAAGTCGTATTCTTCTAAACTCGCTAACATACCATCGGTAAAAGATACCCCGCCACGCATCTTTCTAGAGGTTTGTAAGAAGGATCTAAATGATCTTTCTTTTGTTTCCATAGTTATTAGCTCATCTCGTACAAAAGCTTCGGGTATGGATGCGTTAAACTCAGCAATCAACTCGTCTACTCTTTGCACTTCTTCATAGTCACCCTCACGCATCGCCATGTTACGTCTTCGTAGGAGTTTTGTGCGTTTGCTATCTAACGATGTTTGTTTACGTCTTTCGTTTTTATTTATCTCAAGTCGTTGTATGTAGGATTGCGGTGCAAATCCTGCAAGCTGCATTGCCACATTGTATGGGTTGATGTCCTCGGTAATGGCATCTCCACGTCTAGTCGTTGCCCCCTCAGTCGCAAATCTAAAGGATTTCATACCGTTACGGAAAGCCGCAGGTATCATAGATTCTACGCCTCTGTACCACTCACCTTCGTAAACATCACCCATGCCACGCTCAATACTTAACCCTACACCGATTACTGGACCCCCAAGCTGCTCTATTAGCGTCCACAAATTACTCTGATCTTTATCTATGATCGGTGCACGATAAAGCAGACTGTTCATTGAGATTCGATTAGCTAGGTCTATACCCAACATTTCGTTTGCAAGCCCACCGTAAATACCTTCTCCTACGAACTTACGTGTAGCTGCCTCGAAGTCATCTTCATCATCATCTGCAAACATGTTGTAGAGTACACCTATTGCACCCATTAACGGCATACCACCAAGTCCTGCAAATATGCCTGTAGAGATAAGAAAGTTACGCCCTGCTGCACGTGCAACGGGATCTCCCATAGCAGCTTCTTTAGCTAGTTTTGCCATCATATAGTATTTACTGATTGCAAATCTTTTGAAAAGAAACAGCACGTTGCCGATTCCACTTTGCGCTACGATTGGGCGACCTGCGGAAGCAGTTGCACCGAGAGTAAATTCTGTAGCGTCTATAGCTTCTTGAGCTGCCTCACGATAGTCAGCTTCAGTAAGATCACCTTTCTCCCGTCTAAGCTTTTGTACTTCTAATAGATATGCAGATGTGAGTGTAGTCTCACGATTAAATCTTTCTGAGTGATGGAACATAAAACTAGAGAACTTATTGAAAGTTTCTAATGGCGCACCCCTACCCATCTCCAGATTCTCTTGCGTCATAGATTGATTGAACTGTCCCTGACCTGTGCCCATCTCAATCAATATGTCACCACGATTNTCNTGNANNATAGNAGGTAATTGNNNTAGNTCGTAATTAGCAATCGATTTACCAAACGCTCCCATGTTTACTTCTTGTTCAACAGGCTGTCCGTCAGGGCCAGTTACCATAACGGTTCTTGTTTTAGGCGCACCCAAAAATAGTTTAGAAGCTGTGCCGAATGTTCTAGAAGTGGCGCGAACACCGTGTTTTCCTGCAAGCACAGGCATGGCACTCATGGCTACATCGAAGAATGTTATGGCTGCGGAGGAAAAGTTAAGTCCCATAGTATAGCCGAATCCAAGACTATTAACTATTTGAGAAGCACGATTTATGTCTGGGCTTTGTGCAAACGTGGCTATTTGTGAGAGTTTACCCGCCATCATAGATGTGCGTGGGTCTTGATCGTACTTGCCGTTTGTTAACTTGTTTTTAAATGCAACAAGTTCTGCACTTGCTTTCATCTGCACAAGCTGCCTGTTTAGGTCACGACCTTTTTCTTTCATCATCGTGTAGGCGTCAAACTCCGTGCCACCTATGCCAGTCGGTGTGGTATCTCCAATAAACCCACGTACATTTCCACGTCTACGAAAGCCTTGTAGGAAGGAACGCTCTGGCATGGCGTCTAACACAAGATCAATTACCTGACTCATAGCTTCGGGAGGTACGTTATTTGCATTTAACGTGTCGAAAAGATCACCCACAAATCCAGGTGAGGGGTTGTTCTCGTACTCAAATCGTTTTGAAGCCGAGGTTATAGATAGATCACTAGCCCCTGCGTTCTCTGCTGCCTGCAATGCTTGTGTCGCCTTACGCTCTGTAGGGTAATACTCTACAAAACGTTCCCCTGTTTGATTGGGGTTTGGGTTTAACGGGTCGGGAGCAGTGTAAGATAGCCTGTATGCCCCTTTACGCATCAAAGGGAAGTATGGTGTAATGACGCCGCTTTGCTTTTGCATCATCTCCTTTATTCTAGCCATCGCCGACTTACGTTGTTCTATGTTAGGAATTGTAGCCTCTAAACGTATGTCTAACGCTTCCATTATCTCGTTGTATGTATCCTGAAAGTAATTACGCATCTGACGATAGAACGCCTGCCCTTCAGGATTTAGCTTGTTATACTCTGCTCTTAGTTGGTCGTATTCGGCAGAACGCTCTTTGTCGGCACGTATTTTCTTCATGTACTCGACATCAGTACGAGACGGATCTACCTGTAGATAAGTACTACGTGGTATAAGGTTGTTTAGTATTTTAGCTTTATCTTTATTTTTACGCTGCCATTTGTGGAGATTATAAAGAATAGAGTCCAACATCTCTGTCTTTTTTCTCAACGACCCACTCATTGTATTTATTATAGTGTTGAGTTCTCTAGCAAACGGGATGAACTTCTTAGCTTTATCTGTCAAGATGTTTACAGGTAAAGTGTTTAAGTACCAACTCCGCAACGTTCGTGACGCTCCTTCGTTAAATATAACATCTGCGCTGTCTGCAACTGAGGTGCGAATGCTCTCTGGTACAACACTTGCTGCGCTTCTGGCTAAGTTCTTCGCTCCCGTCTTTGAGCCTGCTAACATTAGCATGGGTGCTGCTGCACGTGTGGCAGGAGATGGAGATAGCATACCGTCTATAATGCGATTAATCCCAGATAAGGCGGTGGGGGAAGGAGACAAACCCAATACCCTACGGACAACACGTTTTATTGCACCTGTGAACTTCTCCCAACCTGTCAGCCTACCCCCATCTACCTTTGTAAGAGCTAGTGCACTTTGAAACTCTGGATTGCTAAACGCTTCGGCAACGAACTCATCTAGGTTTGCCGTACCATACGCTTCGCCAAACTGCTCTCGCACGTTGTCAAATATTGTTTGTAGCTGTTTAGTCTCAGGTAGTGAGGGGTTAGCTATCGATGCCGAGGTAGCTGCGTGGGTCATCTCATGCAGTATGGTATGCACGTTCATCCCGTTGGTAGCATCGATAAAAATCGTATTTGTTTCAGGCTCAAACATTCCTGCGCTGTTGCGCCCTGTTGTCTGTGATAGATTGTCAACCACTCGCACTTGTGTATCGCCTACAACAGCCCCTAGTTTAGCTGCAATCTCACGAATACTGTCTATTTGATTGGTTGTAGCTATGGCATCTAACGCTCCACGTAAGTTGCCATTCATAAGTGCGTTGCGTACACTGGGTAGTAGTGCAATATCTAGCCCATGCACTGCGTCTGCATCTAGGTACAGACCTAGCTGATAAGAGTAATTATAACCATCACGATACTCTTGTATCTGTGCAGGGGTCATCGTATCTATTTCAGCTTGTGTAAAATTTAATCCTTGTGGATCACGTAAGTATTTTTTAAATGCGCCTTCCAGATCAGGAATGATCTGTCTCTGCTCTGGCATTGCCTCGATTTGAGCAGGTATGCTTGCTACGAGATTGTTTTGTTTTACAATCTCATCCACTTGCCGTTTATATGCTTTATCTTGAGCATCACGAAAGTTCTTTGCCTCTTTCTTAGCTGCGCGACCTGCTTCGATTTCTTTGTCAGAAGGGTTAAACTTAGACGTATCTTTACGTGCTCGTTGTGCAGCAAGGGCTATACGACTACTAGCTTCTTCTGACAAGTTAAGCTGCGCCCACTTACGTGCGGCAAGAGCTTTGCTTTTTGTCATCCCCTTGTAGAAATCAAACTCATCTGCATTATAGTTCTTTCTAACGTATTGAGTGGGGCCAACAACTTCCATACCACCTATTTCTTCTAGGGCATCTATGGGACGGCGAAATCTATCAAAAAATATTTTAGCAGCTTTTTCTTGTTCCGTTAGTTGATTTTTCTGAATAGAAAACAGATTTAAAATAGCTTGTTTATCATCTGCGTTGGTAGGGTCAGCTTCTTGACTTTCTAGTTGCTGTTCTTCGTAGTACTGACGTGCAACGGCGGTAGCTTGACCTTCTTTATTATTTGCGGGTTCTGAAACAAAACGATCATTTAGAGCTTGCTGCGCTGCAACATTTAGTTCTTGCTGCGCTTGCACATCCACTTCAGGTGCAGCTTCTTGCACTGGTTCTGTCCTAGGCACAGGCGGAATACCTTCAGGAATTACTTGTTCTGCGACTCCTGTTGTTTGTCCTGATGGTACGGCTGCGCGTCTTAGTGTATCTGGCTGTTCTCTTGTTGCCACAGCAGGTAACTCAGGATCTGGCACACTTGTTCCCACTCTTCTTTCGTCAGGTGGTGCAAGCTCGGTGGTATCTTGATCTCCACTTCGTGCCCGTCCCGTTCCTGCCACGCCAGATCCACCACCCTGAACGCTTGCTCCAGCTCCTCCTGTAGTAGTGCTATCTCCTCCTGCATCTTCGACCTCCAATCCGTCTAAGAAGCCTTGTACCCCTTCTCTAGCTTCTGGTATGGAACTTATATTTGCATAGTTTCTAAGTTCGTCAAGAACTCCCTCATCAGATACTTTTTTACCAATCAGGCTCTTTGTAGTGTCCTTACGTCTAATCAACGCCTGTTCTGGCACATTTAAATTAGCTAGAAACTCATCGTCTATTGTTTGCTCTTCTGCGAATAACTCACCTTGTACTGGTTCTTTACCCACTTCAATCTGTTGACCAGTCTGCTCGCTCTTAATTGATGCGGCACGATCTCCTTCTGTCTTATCTTTTAAATACTCATTTGTTTTTGCCGTTGCCTTCTTTGCGACTTTTTCTTCTTCACGTGTAACTTTGTTAACAGCATTCTGCTCTTCTTTGCTTAGTGCATCTGCGGATACCGTATCGCCTGTTGTAGCTCCTGTTACAGCCGAATCCTCTGCGATCTCTTCTTTTGTCTTTTCTGCTTTGCCTTTCAATGGTGCTGGATCAGCTTCATTCCTAGCTTCTTTTTCTTGTGCTGCGGTAATCTCTGATTCTGAGAATAGCTCGCCTTGTGTTTGACCTTCTTGTAACTGAGGAGTTGTTTGTGTGTCTTGTCTAACGTTGTCGTCCTGGACACGGGTCGTATCACTTACTTCAGTGTCTGGGTCACCTTCTCCAATAGCACCAAATGTAGCTCGTGTACCGCCACCGATAAGACCACCTGCAATAGCTGCTTCACGATATTCTGCAATTGCATCATCGCTATCTATAGGAAGCCCTGCCTGTGCTCGCTCCATCATCTGTTGACCGACTTCGGTTAAACCTTCAGTTGTAGCACCGCTGCCTACACGTGAGGTTGTGCGAGTAAATAAAGATTTTCCCAGGGAACGAAACGCACCACCTAACAAGATCTTGTCAGCAACACCTTCAAGAACTGCCTGACCGAATGTAGCTTTTAAAGCAGCGCCAACATCAACAGATGCTTTCTTACCTGCGGCTACCTCATCTTCTTGACGCTGAATATTGTTACCAAACAAGATCGGCGCTGTGGCTGTACCTGCGGCTGTAGCACCTGCAACAAACGGCGCGGCTGTGCCTAAAACAGGAGCAATAAGTGGCGCTGCTGCTGTGCCTACTGCGGCTGCACCTAGACCGATACCAAGCTGCGGTATTTGCTCACCAACAACTTCTCCTGCGTACTGTAACGCAGAGCCTACGCTATCCACGTCTGTTGATTGTAATCTTCTAGGCTGTTCAAGAGACAACTCACCTAGCTCTTGTTGAGCACGTTGTTCTAAGCCTTCGCCGTAATCCTCAAGAAACCCTAATCCAGTCTGCTCACCAATGGTGCCTATCGTTTCTCCAATAGCGCCTTTTACTTGTTTTTTACCACGAGCAAAACCACGACCTATGGCCGTGCCATCATCAACTTCTTCAGGGGGTTTGCCAAAAGCATCTTCGTAACGAGTGATAAAATCAGCTCTATCTTTTTCTAATGCAGCGGCTAACCTAGCGAACTCTGCATCAGTTGGTACATCTCCTGCAATGTTTAAATCGTAGCCTATTCCAGTTGTAGGATCGTCGTATTTATAAACGCCCATATATCACCTTTTGTCATAAGCTATATTTGCTTTCGATTGCTTGAAGCACTTCCTAAACCAGAAAGTGCAGCGGCAATATCTGGATATTGAGAACCAACGCTATTAAAAATAGCTTCAAATCTTGCTTGTGCTCTGTCAAGAGCTTCCTGCGCTGCTAGTTTTTCTGGATCAGTTCTAGCAAAATCTAAAGCCCTCCTAGCATCATCTACTTGACTTGCTGCTGCGGTTACTAAGCCAACAGGGGCATTTTTAGCAGATCCTTTTAAACGAGCTAGTGCTGCATCCACTGTTGCATCACTACGGATTTTTGCAGCATCAAGCATTGCTTGATTTCTAGCATCAGCGATGTCCAAGCTTGCTTGTAATTTAAGCATATCTGTTTCAAAGGCATCTAGACCTTTTTGTGACTCGCGTAGGGCTTTCAACCCTGCTTGACCGCCTTTAGCAATACCCTGACCGAAAGTTGCAGCAGGCCCCATCATAGCAAACCCTGCTTCTGCTAATGCTAACCACTTGTTTTGATCTGCTCTTTTTCTACGTTCTGACAGGTATTTAGCGATTTCTGAATCATAAGAACCAAACCCTGCACCGCCTTCACCGCCATCAGTGACTGTATCAGGTTGAGTAAAGCTATCTTCTTGCTTTTGTAGTGCTTCTTCTGCTGACTTACGAGCTTCAGATGCTATTGTAACAGGCGCTTCCACATCAGATGCAGGTATAGGAAGTTCTGGATAAAACGAATCTGAAGTGCTTTTCGGTCTTTGCAAATCTAGTAATGGGTTATCAAAACTAAATAGTTTAGATAAAATGCTCTGTTTTTCTTCAGGATCTGCATAGTTCGCGGTTAGTGCGCCACTAGCGGCTAACATTTGTTCTTCAGCGGTAGGCTCGTCAGTAGCAGCTCCTTTAAAGGCTGTGCCTCCATAGTACTGTAAAGCACTTGATAGTGGTCCATCAATGTTAGGATTGTTTTGTTGTCCTACGCCTGTGACTTGTGGTGCTGCAAGAACTGATGGGGGAGGAGTATCTATTTCTGACAAACGTGCTAGTTTATCTGCATCGACTGCAAAACCCAATCTATCGGCAAGTTGTTCTTCTAAAGATGGTTGGTCTGAAGGCACTTTAGGGATGCGCTCATCAAAAAACATACGACCTAAACCACCTGCGGTATCCATATTAAGACTTGGTTCACTAACTACTTCTGGAGCAACAAAAGCTGTAGAATCTGGGTTTATTTCTTGTAGACTCGGTCCTTCATCCATAGCTGTCGGGCTTGGTGTTAAACCTTCATCTGCTAATATTCTTGGGACTTGAAAAGGCTGTGCATCTCTTATTGCTCTAGATGCTGCATCAGCAGAGCTAAAATCAGGGTATATACCAGTCCCTTGAACTCTCTCGCCATCCTGAACAAGGATGTAGTTGCCTCCACCTGTGGGTTGTACACTTATAGCTCCTCCAGAAGCAAAACTCATTAGTCCACCGCTTGCTGCCATCTGTGGTTGAGGTGCACGTGTCGGCTGCATCGGCATGGCTTGAGCTAGTCCTGTGTCCTGTGCCACGTTTGTCTTCGGAGCCATAGCACCTGCCATTGCCATTAGACCCTCTTGTGGCACTCCTGCGCCTGTAATAATTTCTTCTGCTACAGTCGGCGTATCGGCTGCTTCTCGACGTTTAAAATCATCACGCATGCGCTTACGTCTTTGTAGCTCACCTAAAACTAAAAACTGTGGTGCAGACCCTGATCGAAAAGCCTTCATTAATCCATCGTCTGATACGTCTTTTAAGCTTTCTTGAAGATCAATTATGCTCATCCTGTCAGCCCCCTATAAAGACCCAACGCCGAAATACCCGCACCAAGTGCTGATGATAGTGGGTTGTACGCTTGCATACGCTGTATATCTACGTTTGGCGTCACGGGCATGCCTCTTAGAAGTCCTGCTATGCGCTCATACTGCTGTGCGGGGAACTCTCTCTGACGTACAAAGTCTTCGTAAGACAGGTCAAGACGAGCCTGATCCTCTGCACGAATGTCACGACCAAGAGTGTCAAGTAGCTGTGCGCCTTGTATATCAGCAGCACGTTGACGTTCTCCTAGACTGGCTAGACCTGCACCCATATTAGCAAACTGCTGCCCCATGCCGCCTAGTTGACTCGCTGCACCTAATGCTGCTTGCTCACCTGCGAGTCTTTGACCTATGCCAAACTGTCGATCTGCACGATCAGCCTCAAACTGACGAGATGCTTGTTCAAACGCCTGCTGCTGACCCATAGCCTGTATATCACCAAGCTGTCTCTGTAATCCTTCTTCTGCCAACGCATCAACAACGCCTCTACGTGAGCCACCAAATGCACCTGCGCTCACAGCGTCTGCATCTCTCCCTGCTTGGGATCTAGCAAAATCTCTTCTGGCTTGCTCTTTCTGAACATCTACAACGTTCTGCATATACGGAGACATGTACTGCTGTACTGCACTACCTGTGAAAGTTGTAGGGTTGTATTGTCCCGCGCTTCTAAGCCTACCCACTGCCTGATCTGTGTAGCCAATACCGCGTCCAGAAGCAGATAAACCCATTCTGCCTGCCTGCATAGCTTCTGGCATACCTGCGATGCCTTGTTGAGCAATACCTCGTGTCATGGCACGAGATGCCCCTATATCGCCGTACATATTAGATGAAGTCAGTCTTTCCCCAGGATATGGCGTGTATGTAGACTGTCCTGTATACGGGTTAAACGGCAGCAGAGCATCTTCAGCACCCTGCAAGACCCGACGAAAGTACGGATCAGCGTACTCAGGTAAGCTTGTGGTACGTGTCGTAGTATCTGTAGGTATTTGCTGACTGCCTTTGCCCATCTTATAACTCCATTCGGTAAGCTATGTACTCAGGATAAAATCCATATTTTTTCAATGCTCTACCCCAACCTTTTCTTCCATAGCCTTCTAGATGACTACAGTCTAACTCATTTGCGTAACGCTTCATAGTCTCAATCAACTGATCTTCCCACTCTTTCATCTGCGTTCCGCCTACCCAGTCTAAGGCCAATGCTTTCCGTTGAGGGTATATTATGAGTCTTGTGGTAAATGCGGCTATTATCTTGTCGTCGTCATTTAGTACAACCCAGAGAACATAAGTACCATCAAAAACACCATCTAGTATATCTATTACACTTGTTTTGTCTTTGACTGTGTCTACAGCCCTCTTTAATATTCCTTCAACATCCTTCCATACATGGCCTATTGCCTTTTCAGGCACTAAGCTAATCCTCACTTACCCCACCATTCGTTCAAGTTTCTCTGGTGCATCCTCTTCAGCACGGTTAATAATATCAAGAAAGCCACCACCGTATGCTTTTTCTAGTGCATCAGTAGTTTTCTTTCTCAGCACAAACTCTCCATCAGACAACAGAACATCTTGTTCTCCCTCAAGTGTTGCAGGAACCATGTCATCAACGCCAGAACCATCTCCTGGGCCTCTCACCATTCCCTGTTCGCCTGCTGCAAAGCGTTCTACAGTCTCGTCAAACTCTCCAGACTGTACCTTATCGACAAGGCTACGTAGTGCTTCCTCGCCGTATTTCATAACAAACATAGCCAAAGCCATTTCAGCTTCTTCTTCAACAATCATCTCTTTTATTGCCAAGATAGCGTTCAGGATAACGTCTTTTTCGTTCATGCCTGCTTCTTCCATCATTGCATCAGCATCGGCTTCGGCTTCGCCACCTTCGGCTAAAGCCATTATGCCACCATCTGCATACGTGTATGGGTATTGTGGTGTACTCCCATCAGGACGTGGCATACGTCTGTAGCTAAAGTAATTCGCCTCTCCAAACCCACCTGCATATGGATTAGGGTTAAACGTTCGTATCATCGGATTCGGCAAAGGAGGTCTTGTTTCTGTATCTTCGTCGTCTGCCGCACGATTCTTGTACCCTTGCTGCATCATCTGCATGTCAGTCATAGTCTGACCTATCATCCCAGGCATAAAACCTTGCTGCGCCGCAGTAAACGCACCGCCTTTAGTAGATCCTGGGGTAGTGCCGAAAGGCATAGCTGCACTTGCTGTCTCTGTGCCAAGAAACTTAGTAGCCAAATCAGATGGAGTGCCTGCTACAACTTGAGTTGCAGGAGTTCCTGGAGTAGATAAAGCTTGTATAAAACTAGGTTTTGTTGCTGCTTCTGCGCCTTGCGCTGCGTTGATTGCATTTGTGCTAGTCGAACCAGACAGACCACCAAGTATTTTACCACCAAGGAATGACGCCATACCTGTCTGTATGCCTTTACCTATATCTCCTGTCTGTACAAACGATCCTAGCCCTGCACCGATCCCTGCTAATGCGGGTACTGACATTGCCCCAAGGGTAGCCCCAAGTGCACCTGTACCTGCTAGTGCGGGTAATCCTATGCTAAATAACAGTGGCAGAACCATTTATATCTCCAAAACTTACATAAACCCTAACAATAAAAACCTAAACTAGCAATTATGTTAACCATGCGTATATCTTAATTGTCTCTTCTTTACGGTGTTTTAACCCATTATAACCACCATTTACTCTTTTCGTAATAGTTTTTATAGTTTCGTCATTAACGCCTTCATCACAAATCTCCCAAAGTTTGTTCCTGTGAAAGAACCAAATAGCTGATTCCATGGGATATTTTGTAGCCACAAGATCAGGGTCTTTTATGATCTCTGGTAGATCCATGTCTGCCGCAAACTGAGAATAGTTGTTTTTCCCTGTGCATTGCAGAAAACCACGTCCTCGGTACAGCCATCCTTGTCCCTCGTTACCCATTCTGTCCCCGTACACACGGTCAGCAAGAGCTTGTGGGTTTCGAGCACAACTCTCGGCATCACCTTCTGTTTTAAAATATTTACCAAATACTGCGAGTATGGACTCTTTGCTATAGTTTAGGTTCTCTTCCACATACCTAAACGTACCGCTCTCGTGCACAAGTTGCCCAAGAAAATGCGCTCCACGCTCTGGATTCAAAGCATAATGATGACAAATTTTTCTTGCAGTGTTAGGGCCAAACGCACCATCAGGTGTGGCTCCTATCTTTTCTTGTAGTGTCTTTAGTGCTTCACTCATTACTTCCTCTTAAAGAATGCTGTAGCTCCACGTACACCGAACGACGCAGAAATTGCGATACCCAAACTGTAAAAATACCAGTCTGGGGCTTTAGAGAGCTGTTCAAAGCCACGATCAACCCAACCTTCTGCACCTGGAATAAAGGCTAAAATAAGTGGGATTGACAGGACAATCACAAACCATTCGTCTTTCCAACTCGACCTTGATCCTTGAGCCATGATGCGCTCCCAGTCGGCGATTGATGTCTCTTTTGAGAGCATTATTTTCGCTTTCGCTTCCGCCTCTGTTAGCTTTAGTTTTGCATTTGCAGCATTTGCGTCTGCTTTACCTTTGAGCCAACCGCCTGCAAGTTCGGCTATCGGCCCTATCATCTGAGCAATCATTGTCCACCCCTGTCAGTCTTTGCTTCTTTGTTCATCCAAACGGCAAAACAGCCTGTTAGTGCACCCATGCATATCGACACCAAACCACTCTGTTCTAGACTCGGATCAGGTAAGCTCATGTACCAATGAACGCTTTGATACGTTAAGATCGTAACGACCAACATCATTATTCTAGGAAATACTTTATATTCGTCGATTATTGTGGCAGGCATTATGCAAAGCCTCCATAAAAAGCACCAAGCCCACTACCCATCTGTGGCATAGGTCTACCCATACCCTTACCACCGCCGCCACCGACCATGTTACTAAAAAAGTTAAACTGATCGTATGGTGAGTTGTAGTTAGGTGTGCTGAAATTACTCATTCCTGCAATCTGAGCACGTTCTGCTGCACTCATCATCTCCATAGGACGAGGCGCGGTTCTCTGCATTCCGCCTAGTATGTCATAGTTTCTAGACGCATGCATAAATGCAGGACTCATATTTGGAGTCATAGCGTTCCTAGCTGCCGCCATATAGTACGGAACCTGACCTGCACCTTGTTGTGATTCAAAAGCCATAAGAGCAGGATTGTAACCAAAAGCGCCTAATCCACCCATCATACCGCCGCCATATCCAGGGTATTGTGGAAACTGTGGTGGCATTACGGGTGGAAACTCGTCAACTATCTCTGGTGGTAACTCTGGCCTAAAATCATCTATCTCTGGCGTAGGTTTTGGTGGTACTACGTTATCCGCAGCTCGATCTCTTCTCTTCTTTCTACGCTCTCTTGACCTTACAAAAGCCTGACGTGCAGGATTAGCATCAAACTTTTCTTTAGCTGTCATGCCTGATGTGTCTGGGCCTGCCTGTCTCATGCCTTCTGGAAGAAGGTTATACAAACCCGCTTTAAACCTACTAAGACTCATACCAGTTGGTTTTGGCTGTGGCCTAACTCTTGGAAATGGTCTTGACCCAGTTCTAGTCCCTGGAGGAGGCGTATTTGCCCTTATGGTTCTAGTCCCTGGAGGCGGGGTGTTCGCTCTCACAGTTCTAGTCCCTGGAGGAGGCGTATTTGCCCTTACAGTTCTAGTTGGTGTAGACCGTCCAGTTCCTGGGGCCACAGCGGTCTTTTTATTTGCTGCTGCTTTTTCTGCTGCTCTTATCTTTGCCGCAGCCGCTGCTTGAGCTGCCGCCTGTTGCCTTGATTTCTTTCTTCTCTCTGAAGCTCTAGATCTGGCTCTAGTAGCGGCAGCACTAGGTTTTATGCTTTTGTACTTGCCATCCTTCTGTGCGGCCTGACCCGTTGCTTTTCTTTGCTGACGTCTTCTGTCAGCCGCTGCTTGAGCTGCTTTTGATTTAGAAGGCTTTTTCTGAGAACCTATTTTCTTTTTAGATGCGCCCATTATGCTTCTCCTGATATAGCTTCGGGTGCGGTCACGGTAATAGCCGTGTGCCGTTTAGTTTCTGCTGTCCAAGACTCTCCGCAGTCTGGACAATTTCCATCTGGATATGTAACAACTTCTTCTGGTGTGTCTACTAAGTTATCACAATTGTGGCACTGTATAGTGTCCACAGATGATGAGGGTCTCCACTTAGACCCGTTGCTCATAGTAAGAATTGTATCACTCATGTCGTTGTCACCGTTACTGTTCCTACCGCACCTGTCGCCCCAGAACCACGAACATGCGGTTTATTGATTAATGCTATCTTAACAAATCCGTCCTGTTGAAACAATGCTCCATTTTCTAAACCTGAATCATCACTCTGTAGGTCTGTTAATGTAAGCTTTGTTGCCCTTTCTTCTCCTGGGTTCTGTTGCTGTTCCATATATACAGCAAAACTTCTTGTCAGGTTAGCAAAATATTGCTGATCATATTGAGTTGGTGGTACAGCAAAGAAAGGAAGAATAAGATTTCTGGACACTACCTCCTCCCATCAGGGCGTATATCAAGTCTTGGAGAACCTAACCTCCAACCAACTCCAGAAGCTGTAGACTCAATACGCATTGCAAAACTACGTCCACGTAATCGTAGATGAACTTGATCTGTAAACTGTTCTACAGGTACAGATGCAGACTTTGTTATTGCGCTAGATGTAGTATGTAAGTAATTACCACCAGGAAAGTTTCTGGTTTTTACTGTTAAATTAGCAGATGGACTACCCGCTGTAGATCCTCGAAAGGTTAAATCAGGTATCATACGTTTGATAAAAGCAAACTGTTCTCCATCTCCTATGTCCATTTGGCTTGATTCAATATATGCAGTAAGTGCAGACCCATCATCATCAAATCCAGACTCTTGAGTGTAGAGATAGTTGTTTGGCCCTGCTGCAATAGGGTTGTCGAAGATGCCACGATCCATCCAATAGCTTCTTGCAAGTGCGCCATAATACCAAACCTGTTGTTCGTAGTTGTAAACTACATATCTGTCATTAGTGTCGCTAGACCCAGAGGGATAGAACCACCATATCTCAGAGAATGCTGTATTGGTTGCAGCTACAACTTTTTCTCTTTGCAAGAGATTAAAGTCATCAAAGACAAAGTCTCGAACCGTACATGGCAATCTCTGTACCGTACCACCGTATACATAAAACTCTTTCAGCCCCATCCAAAACACATTATCTTCTACAGCCACAGCGGATAATGGCCCCATTGTCGTAGTGTTTTCTGAGATTAAGTTTACACCAAATGTAAATGGTGGGCCTAAAAACTGCATAGCATAAAGAGATTCGTCTGTGTATACGAGTATTTGCTGTCTCGTTTCTACGGCTGCAACAATCTCAGATCCAGACCCTATTTTAAGCTCTCCCGCCGTATTGTCTGGCCTTGTTGCCCATTCGGTCAAAGACTCCTGAGATGAGAAACGTATCAACAAAGGATCTTGCACCCCAGGATTAAGTTCTGAATCACAACCAAATGCTATGATATGTCTGTCTCTGTCGGATACCATAATCTGTTTAGCTATGGTTGGTGCGCTTGTAGATCCTGAAAGAGAATCTAAACTTACAGCTCTTGTCGCAAAACCACCTGTCTTGTCCCAATAGTATATACCGCCATTACGCACGTTAATAAGAAGATCTTCACCAAAGTTATCATGTGACCATATACGCAGAGTGTTTGTGACAATAGGTGTGGTAGCTGCCTGACCCCAACCATTACGTCCCCAAGTACCTACGCCCCAACCTGCACCTGTTGCAGTTGTATCTAACCCAACGCTTACCTGATAAGTTCCCACTGTAGAACTGCCGCCATTACCTGTATCAGAGGAGTTTGCGGTGACAGGTGTTGGGGATAATGCCCCGTCTACAGTTATACTGGCTATAGTTGTGCCTGCGGTACGAGCAGAAATTTTGTAGCTGTTATCATTTATTATTTCGGTAATGTTATACTCTTGGTTCAACACCGCAGCAGTTATATTGCCGCCCAGACTTGCAGCCCCACTAAATGTTACAAAATCATTAACCACTGCGCCGTGAGCAGTGTCTGTTACCGTAATTACTGACGAGCCGTTAGTAGCAGAAAAGGTTACATCTCCTGCTGATGTTGTGCTTCTTATAGGAGTAACATCATTAAACAACCCACTATCTTGGTTGATATAGTATTTAAGGGCTGTGCCAATACCTATCAATCGACTGTTGTCTAAACCAACCCAAGGGTGCATGGCTCTTGCTGTACCTAAGTACGATGCAGGCGTAAACTTCTCCCACCCGCCAATCTTCTCAGGCATACCAAAGCGAAAGCGTACCTTGTCTACGTCAAACCAACCGCCCTCATTGGTGTAAGAGGTAGTCTCTCGATTGACACCTGGGCGGAACTGAAGTTTGGTTAGTGGCATTCATCACCTATGTTTTTACTACGAGTTCGGTTGCAGAGATAGCAGTCCCTGCTAGTACACTTGGGCTACCCGCTGTTGTGCTTATCGTTCCGTCTGTCTGTACATAATACTGTTGCCCTGCGGTGAGACCGATCTGGTTATCTGATACAGAGCCTATAACATCTACTGATGCAGCTTGACCGTTAGTTACTTGGCCTCTAGTGGTTACAATATTATCTGGCTTGAAAACGACAGCTTTACCTTTATTACTATCTCCACCATCTCTGTAAGCAGCGACTATGTTAGTAGATGCAACGTCATATACCTGAAATGGAACATTTGTAGATGCATCATGATATGTAAATTCACTACCAAAGCTGCCTACTGTTGTTCCCGAAACTGTGCCTGAGACAACCCTACCTAAATTGCTTCCACTTACATAAAAGAAAAATACTTTATTTTGATTACTATTGTATATAACCCCATTTACACCAGGTGTGCTTGCGTTATGGAATGTAGCTGCACTACCAAAGCTAATTGATGTACCGCTTACGGTTCCAACAACACANTTACCCTTGTCACCATCTGCACCATCTTTGTAACCAATTACAATTTTATTATTTGTGCTATCAAATGCAACCTCAATATCTGCTGTTGTATTACTATAAAAAACAACAGGCGTACCAAAACTAATATCCGTGCCACTGACCGTACCTACACTTGCGGTTCCATAATTAGAAGTACCTCTATAGATGACTACAACTTTATTAGTGTTGCTGTCATAAACTGTTTTTATATAAGCACCACTAGCGGCTACTTGAACAGCCGTACCAAAGGAAATGCTAGTGCCAGAGACAGTAGCCACTCTTGCATCAACAGAGCCATCTGCATCTAAAAAAGCAATTACTACTTTACCTGTGTTTGCATCAAATGCTGCCTCATTACGCTGAGAAGTTGCGCTATTATAAACAGCAGCAGATCCAAAACTAATAGAAGTCCCAGAAACTGTGCCAACAATTGCATTTCCATAGTTATTGTTTCCTGCACCATCTCTGTAGACAATAACTACTTTGTCATTTGCGGTATCGTATGTAATTCCAATATGAGTGGTTTCGGCTGAATTATAAACAACAGGAGTTCCAAAACTAATTGACGTTCCAGAAACTGTGCCAACAATGGCTGTGCCACGAACACTGTTGTCTTGGTCAGAATACGCAAGAATAACCTTGCTGCTATCTGGATCATAAACAGCAGCAGAAATCTCATTTCCCATTTGATTAATAAATTCAGTTTCTGACCCTACAGAATCAGCCGATCCTGTCTGCACAGCCACGCCCCTCGACATACCAATATAGTTCTCTGAGGTGAGGTTGTTTGAAAGAGGGCTGAAAACAATACCTGTTCCGTAGTTTGAGTTACCTGCATCTTTATATGCTATAACTGTTTTATTAGCATTACTGTCAAAAACAGCCGTAACTTTCTCTACACTTGCATCTTCGTACACGAGTGCGGAGTCAAAAGTAATTGACGTTCCAGATACTGTGCCGCTTACAACAGTTCCTTTACTTGTGTCTCCATCATCGTAAGCAATTACTACTTTACCTACACTGCTGTCAAAAGTAATCCCTAATTGCTCAGAGTTTGTAGCGGCAAAATCCACTGGCGTACCAAAGCTAATTGAAGTCCCTGACACTGTGCCGACAACAGCCCTACCCGCATCACTTGCTGATGAAGCTCTATATGCAATCACAACCTTATTGTTTGTTGTATCAAATGTTGCGTCTTGTAAGATTGCTGCACTAGAACTTTCATAAGCAACAGAGGAACCATATGATATAGAAGTTCCGCTTACTGTACCGACAACAGCTCTCCCTGTAGCATTCTTTTTCCAACCAAAAACAACTTTATTTGAATTGGAATCAAATGTAGCGCAAAGACTTTCAAAAGAACTAGAGTAAGCTACAACGGCAGTTCCGAAACTAATACTTGTCCCACTAACCGTACCCACTTTTGTTTCAAGGTAATTATTTGTACCTGCATAGCCAACGACAACTTTATTATTACTGCTGTCATATGCAAGTGCCATGTATACTCCTTGCCCTGAGTCAAAAACTACAGAACCACCAAAGCTAATTGACGTACCACTAACAGTTCCAACCCTCGCTTGTCCTGTAGCCGAAGTTGAAAATATAACCACAACCTTACCAGTGCTACTGTCGAAAACTATATCATTGTAATCTGTAGCTGAACTCTCAAAAACAACAGGTGTGCCGAAAGAAATTGAATCACCACTTACAGTCCCTACTACAGCAGTTCCATAGCTTGAATTTCCAACGTCCCTATAATTAATAACAATTTTGTTGTTAGTAGAATCAAAGGCAGCTTTTTGCTCACCAGTGTTTGCGCTTTCATAAACAACTGCTGTACCAACACTCGCAGCCGTCTGACTTACACTACTAACCGTCCCATCAGCATTGACTACCACTGGCTTACCACTTGGCAATGTGCCACTGGCTACCGCTTTAAACTCACCACCTTCTTCAGCCCCTATACGTCTTAACATAGTTACCCTTTCACGATAAGTTTAGTTGCCGATACAGCCGTCCCTGCAAAGACGCTAGGATCACCCGCCGTTGTGCTAAGTGTGCCGTCTGCTTGAACATAGTAGCTTTGTCCTGCTGTCAATCCTATTTGATTGTCGGATATCGCACCTTGCGTATCTATAAGAGCGTGACCACCATCTGCTACTTGACCTCTGGTAATGTCGGTATAAGGAGTTTTTGTAACAACAGCAAAACCATCATCACCCCCTCCGTCTTGTGCTCTAAAAATTGTTACAATACTTTCAGAAGTACTATCGTATGTAGATCTTGGCGCATTTTCTCTATCAGATCCAGGTTCTACTTTTATTTCATCTCCAAAAGTAACATCTGTGCCTGATATAGTGGCAGGAACAAGAGTAGCTTGATTTGAATCAGAACTGTCACGATAAGTTATAATAACTTGTTTTGCTGCGCTGTGATAATTAGCACTTGTAAATTGCACATCGTTATTACCGTTGTTAAATTGTGCAATAGTTCCGTAAGAAACTGATGTGCCTGATATAGTTCCTACTACAGCTTTACCATAGTTGCTATCTCCTGCATCTTTAAAAGTTACTAATATTTTTTGTGCGTTTACATCATAAGCAGCACCTACCTGCTGACCTTGATTACTGGTAATATTTACCACGCCACCAGAAGATACACTTGTTCCAGATATTGTTAATACCTCTGAGTCAAGTCTACTATTGGTAGTTTGATCGTACANCACTAAAACTTTATTATTTGTACTATCAAAAGCCAATGCCAACCAATTAATTGCATTTGTATCAAATGCGTGAGTAGCACCAAAACTAACACTTGTTCCTGATATTGTAGCGACTAAACATTTACCTTGATTTGAATCACCAGTGGCCTGATATGCAATCAAAAACTTTTGTGCATTGCTATCGTATACAAGATCCATTCTTCCTGCTGTAGATGTTTCAAAAATAGCAGGAGATCCAAAACTAATAGAAGTACCACTTACTGTGCCAACAACGGCAGTGCCTTTACTTGAATTTGCATAGTCTGAATAAATAATTAAAAGTTTTTGTGCATTTGAATCATAAGCAACATGATTATAACTAGCCGCTCCTCCAGATTCGTAAGTAACAGGAGATCCAAAGCTAATACTTGTACCAGAAACAGTTCCTACTACAGCTTTACCGTTTTCACTATCGCCTTCATCTGCATATACAATTACAATTTTTCCTGCATTTGAGTCATAAGCAACATCAAACATATTGTTCGATACATTTGTATCTGCAAATTCAACAGCAGTACCAACACTTTTAGAAACACTATTATCAATAACCGCACCACTCGACATTCCGATATAGTTTTCTGAGGTTAGGGGGGCATCTCCAGTGCTAAAAACTTTTGAGTTTCCACTGTCAGTTGATCCAGTTCGATCTTTTTGATAAGTAAAAACCGTTTTATTATTTAAAGTATCGTAAGCCAGTGTTACATAACGGCTCGTACCGGAATTAGCAACTGTAGCATTTCCCACAGAAATACTTGTTCCACTAACTGTGCCTATTTTAACCTCTGCATTTTTACTGGTTCCATCATCTTTGTATCCAATAATTATTTTATTACTGTCTGGATCATGTACTAAACTTATATATTCTGCAAAGTTATCCAAAAAGGTAGTTGCGGAACCAAAAGAAATTGATGTTCCAGACACAGTGCCAACTAAAATCTTTGCATCTGTATCAGAGGGTCTTCCATAAGCAACAATAAACTTATTATTTGTTGTATCGTACACTGTAACAGGAGTATAACCATAACCGCTTTCAATTTGCACTGCTGATCCAAAAGAAATTGATGTTCCGCTAACAGTGGATACAACACACTCAATATCATTATTACTTAGATTTCTATAAACTATTAAGGTTTTGTCATTGTCTGGATCATAGTCACACCAAGTTGATCTTGTTGATCCTGATCTAAATGTTGCAATGCTTCCAAAAGAAATTGATGTACCACTAACAGTCCCAACAACTGCCTTACCATAATCGCTACTTCCTGCATCTTGATAACTAATAACAATTTTATTTGCGGTGCTATCAAAACAAGAACTTACATAGTTTGCGTTTCCGCTATACCATACAACAGGTGTGCCAAAGCTTATTGAAGTTCCACTAACTGTTCCTACAACAGATTTACCATATGCGTAGGCTCCACCTGCATAAGAAATGACTACTTTGTTGTTGGAGCTATCAAACGAAATACCTCCCCAAGGCTGAAATGTTTCATCAACACATGTAACAATACTACCAAAACTTATTGAAGTGCCACTGACTGTACCAACAAGAGCTTTACCTTTATTACTATCTTCTCCATCTCTGTAGGCAAGAACTACTTTATTAGAGTTGCTATCAAAAACAGATAAAATATATGTTACGTTTCCTCCTGTTGGCTCATCCCAAGCCACCTCTGATCCAAAAGAAGGACCAGAAGCCACGCTCACAGTTCCGTCAGCATTAACTACCACCGCCTTGCCGTTTGGCAATGTACCACTGGCGACTTTTTGTGTCTGTCTTGGTACGCTTAGATCGTTACCAATGATACGCATGTGAAGTCCTACTCTTCTTCTTCAGTCGGGTCTACCCAATCTGGATTAGCTGACCACGTTGTGCCATCTAACTTATATTTATTGCCCATCCAATCTTCTGGTGCATTAGTCACGTTTTCTACAATGGTCGCATTCCCACTGTTAAGATCAGCGATAATAAACTGAGCAGGATCACCTACTGTAATATCATTCTCTGTCGCTGTGATTACTACGTCATCCGCAAGGAGATACTTGCTTAACTTAGTTGAAGTTTCCACGATAGTTTTCATTGTCTAACCTTTCACTATTATTTCTGTAGATGATATAGCAGTTCCCGCCGTAACGGAAGGACTTCCTGCTGATGTGCTTATCGATCCATCGGTAGGTGATACAAAGTATGTCTGCCCTGGAGTTAAGCTTGTTTGATTTCTTGCAATAGAGCAAGAAGAAAGTATCTCGCCATTTGTGCCGTCTAACGCTGCACCCTTCATAAACCCTACGAAGTTTTCTGTGGTGAGGGTGCTTGTTTCTGAAGTGTAAACACTGGCAGAAAGGTTAGTTGAATCATAACCTATAACGACTTTCTCATTGTTAACCAAAGTTGCCCAAAATTCAGTACCAGATGTACTTTTAAATTGTACTGGAGAAGCAAAAGTTATAGTAGTTCCTGAGAGAGATCCTTCAAATATAGAACCTCTAGCGTCATCATTTAACCCTGCTATTGCAAAACTATCTGATGTAAGTTTCACTACAGAAGGATATGCGTTACCTTCAGCACTAGATCTCCATACAACAGGTGTTCCCAAAGTTATTGCATCGCCAGATACGGTTCCTGCAATAGCCGTTCCATAATTAGTGACCAATCTATTATCATTATATGCTATGACAAACTTTGAATCACTTACCGCTGCTACTGAGTGTCTAACAACTCTATCACTATCGTATGTTTCAGGCGACCCATATGATATAGAAGTGCCCGATACCGTTCCTATAATAACCTTACCTGCCTCTGGAGTTGGAGTGTTTGACCAAATGGCAACAAATTTTGTTTCACTTAAAGCACTTACAGAGGTGTATAATGAGGTATTTGCAGTGCTAAAAGTTGCAGCAGATCCAAAAGACACAGAGGTTCCACTGACAGTTCCAATTATACATTTAGCCTTTCCGTTATCTGAAGCATCCTGAAAAGCAATAACAAACTTTGTATCGGTTAAACGATCAACGGAGTGAACTTGGTTAAGTGTTGTTTGGCCTGATTCAAATGTAACTGCGGAGCCAAAACTTATCGTAGCACTTGCCCCTGTTCCAGAAATTGTACCAACACGAGCTTCACCTCTGTTGCTTGAACTACCATTTTTATACACAATCACAAAAGTAGTTGACGTCATACCAATAACATTTGGTAGTTCTGGGTATGTCATTGTAGTGGCTTGGGCTTTTGTACCATAAGTTATAGTAGATCCTGATACAGTCCCTACAATTGCAGTCCCATAATTACTGTTGCCACTATCAGACTGAGCAAACCCTACAAAGGCACTTGTACTTGGTAATGCCGAAGTAACCCATCCACCATTACCAGTAACACCAGAATCTTGTTCGCTTCCTGCACTCGCAGCATTTGTACTAACCGTACTCACAGTCCCATTTGCATTTACAATGACAGCCGAACCATCGGCTATCGTGCCGCCTGTGGCAGAGGTGTAGCCTGTTTTTATAACAATAGACCTACCTTGATTTAAACCTTCATCATCGTATGCACAAACAACTCTTTGTTGGTTAGAATCGTAAGTCGAATGTATCCTTCTGGGATTTTCACTAAAAACTGCTGCGGTTCCAAAAGTCATAGAAGTACCACTTATAGAAGCAGTAAGAATAGTACCCCTTTCTCCATTACCAATATCCCTATAAGTAAGAACTATTCTTTGAGCGAGAGTATCATATATAGCGGCATATTCCCTTATTTCTGCGCTATTAAAGACTTGGGCTGCTCCAAAACTAATCGAAGTTCCACTAACTGTAGCTACCGTAGACGTGCCATAATACGAGTTGCCGTTGTCTTTATAAAAAAATCCAGTTTTGTTTTGATTAGGATCATAGGCAAGACGAACCTCGTCAATACCACCACTTGCAAAAGTAACAATAGAACCATAGCTGATTGATGTTCCTGAAACTGTACCAACAGCGGCTTTTCCTTTGTTTGAGTCTCCAGAATCTCGCCATGCTAGAATAACTTTTTGGGCGGTTGAGTCATACGTTGTTTCAGTAAATAATACAGAGGAATTTTCATATTCTGCTGCGGAACCAAAACTAATTGATGTCCCACTTACTGTGCCAACAATAGCGTAACCATGATCTGAATCTGCGCCGTTTTGATATGAGATCACATTTTTTTGAGCATTCGTGTCATAAGCAATTGAAATATGTGCAATGTTAGTGCCAAACTCTGCGGAACTACCAAAACTAATACTCGTGCCGCTTACTGTACCAACAATTGCTTTTCCTTTGCTATTTTGATCTTTATAAACTATGACAACTTTTTGAGCGTTGGCATCATAATCAATTCTAATATAATCTGTTGTGCCTGTGTTAAAAACAGTGGCACTTCCAAAACTAATTGATGTGTCACTTACCGTTCCTACTATGGCAGTACCATACGCAGAATTAGAATTGTCTCTATATGCTATGACAACCTTTTGTGCGTTGGCATCATAAACTATATCTACACCATCACATCTTCCACCACTTTCAAAAGTAGTTTCAGAACCTAAAACTTGAGTAACAGTAAATCCTTCACTGACCGCAGCCCTGATGATGGCGTCTTTGCTTAAGTTGCCAATTACCTTCACAACAACTCTCCTTAGTCAGTTATTTGCTCGTAACTGATTATTACTTCCAGATCGTTAGCAGTGCCTGCTGTTGCAGTGATAGACATGTTCTCTTCTAGGTATATCGCTGTGTTCTTATCCAACACAACCAGTGAAGAGTCAGCCGCTACAGATGCAGTTGAAATCAATGAGAATGCNGTGCCGCCACCTGATGCTGCGCTNTGTACGTCTACCGTAATGTCACAAGCATTCGTGCCATCTACGTTTGCAACTTGGATCATGTTCACTTTCANAACATTATCNCTCGATGCTGCGTTGTTTAAGATTGTAGTCTGTGAAGTCGTTGAAAGCGCATACTGGTCTGTCTTACCCAGTATTGAGCTTACATTTACAATATTTGGTGCAGCCATATCTTAGCCTCCTTTACCCAAAAACAATAGCCATAGCTATGGCCTTACCTGTTCCAATTCCTGCACTACCGAAAGAAATAGTGCCGCTACCATTTGTAACTAACGCTTGCCCGTTTGTCCCATCAGAGGTGGGGAGGGTAAGAGCAGATACAAATCCCTGTAGGTTTGCGTCATACGCCAGAACATCTGACCCAATCGCAACCCCTAAATTTGTTCTAGATGTTCCTGCATTCGCAACATCTGATAGATTATTCGCTGCAAGCAACGCTCCTGATAAGGGTAACGCCGCTCCTATATCAACAACTGCTGCTCCAGATCCTGCGCCATCACAGTAAATTATAGCTGATGCGCCGTTCGCTACTGTAACATTTGCACCAGATCCTTGTGAGAATATAGCTGATTGACCTGAATTATTCTTTACAAAGTACATACGCTTTGCATCATTTGGCGCAACCGTTATGGTATTTGTCCCAGAAGGTGAGCCGCCCAGAACCAACACATGGTACTGTCCATCTGATGCAGAACCATCTGAAGTAGTCAGTGTATGCGTTGTTCCTGAGAGTGTAATGTCTCCGACACCCGCTGCAACACGGTCAATAATATCGAAGTTTGTATTGGTTGACGTACCCCATGTTCCAGATTCGTCACCTGTAGCGATCTTCTTTATACCGCTGTTTGTTGTATAGGTTGCCATGTTCTCCTACCTCTACGCTGCTATCTCTGTCCAAGTTGTTCCTGGTGTNGGATCTATTTCCGCCCATGTACTGTTGGGGTTAGGCGTAATATTAGACCAAGAAGTTCCTGGAGCGGGAACTATATTTTCATAAACTATCACAGAACCTACCAATGCGCTAGTGCTAACACCAGTAACCTCTGCTTTACTGATAGTCGTTACGGATACTGTACCAACAACTCCTGTTCCAGACAAGTTATCTGATGAAACTGGCACAACTTGTGATGTTAATACTGTAACAGGCCCAACTGTACCTGTTCCTGCTATTCCTGTTGCTGCAACATTTGGGGCTGTACCAATAATACTTGGCTCAGTAACGCCACCAGTAGCTGCAACACCAGTTGGCGTAACATCAACACCAACACCTTCACTAATCGTAACAGAGCCTACACCACCTGTGGCTGCAATACCTGTCGGTGGAACGTTAACACCAATTACAATACTTGTTCCAGATCCTACTGATGCTGTAGATGATAGTCCTGTGACAGAAACATTAACACCACCACCCTGAACAACTACAACATTCCCTACAAAAGTTTGACCTTGCAATCCTGTCAGCGGAACATTTTGTTCCGTAACAAGAGTGACTTGCCCAACACCACCTGTAGCGGCAAGACCCGAAAGATTTACAGTGTTATTGCCTTGTACAGTAACGCTACCTACACTTGCGGTAGCACCTAGTCCCGTAACAGATACAGATATATCCTCTCGAACAACAGCAGTGCCAACCTGCCCTTGCATTGCGGCAAGAGTAGATTTCTCACCGCCCCAAGAGGTTTCACCCCAAGTTAGTTCTCCCCAACCATTGAGAGTATGCCCTACACGGACAGGAGTGGCCTCATTCCAAGCCCCCTCTCCCCATGATCCACGGCCCCAACCTGTGATGTTTGTCACGGGAAGACTGCCTTATGCTATACGGATAATCGCGTTAGATGCGTCAGCCGTTGGAAACACAATTTGAAAGTCGCCAGAAGTAGAAGACTTGTTTGACCCAAAGTCTAATACAACAACTGTATCTGTAGTTCCTGATCCTGCGCCTGTTGTAGTATTATAAATTAACGCACCACGAGCAGTGATTGTTGCAGAAGTATATGTCTTATCTGCAAAATCTGTTAAAGCAGTTGTTCCAGAAGTTGTGGGTGTTACGTTTGTCAACGCTCCTCCACCCGCTGTATATGAGCCAGAATTACCCACTTCGTTAGATGAAGTATAGGCCGTAGTGGCAGCATTAAAAGAAGCATTGTTATCATACAACGCTAATTTAAAAGTGTCGCCAGATGAGTTTGTAAAATTGTGACTCCCCGTAAGCAATTGTTGCTTAAAAGAAGTACACATAAAGTTTCCAGAAAAGGCCATATTAAAGTCTCCTTATAAGTTCAGCCAGTTGGGGATGACCCGCATCTTTTATTGCATTATACACAGTCGTGCGGTCACTGCGGATAGCCTGTCTCATATAATATGCAACAAGCTTTTCAACATGCTTTGAAAAAGCATGAGCTTGATCTCTGATGCCAGGATGAGCATTATCAGAAACCGAAACTATTTTTTCTACACATTGTTCAGCCAACTCGTCAGGAGTAAATCCCCTGTTCTCTGTTGTTCTGACACCTACAATCTGTTCGTGCTGTGGTACACTTACATCTATCTTAAACATTACATATCCATCCTTGGCTGACCATCACGGTAATTATCTCGTTTTAGCCTGCCTTCTCCTAAAACCATTAACCTTTGTAATGCTTCATCGAATTTTTCTTTATACATTGCAAGAACATCTTGCTCGCCCTTCATAAAGATATAAGCGTTTACCAAGCTTCCATATAGTAATACTTGCTCTGCATTGTCTCCTAGCCATGACGTGCTAGAAGTAACAATTGAGGGCGGATCGAAATAATAATGCAATTGAACTGAATATGTAGTGTCTGGTGTTGGGGCCACTATAAAGTTACCAGAGGAACTAGGTGATGTAACATCCCCATCAAACTCTGAATAATATTTTGGAAGCCCAGTCGTTGATTGATTAGGGTATGCTTCACGCATAAAGTTTACATCTTTCTCAATGAGAAAGTTATAGTTACTACTTCCATCAATCACAGCAAAAGAAAACGGAGCTAGAAAATCTGCGGGTCTAGCAACATATGGATTACTAGCGGTCATGTTAGCAGTCACATTCTTTCTAAGCTCTGGAATCATCACAGTTCTATAGATCAACTCTTCTGCTTGCCTAACAAACGTAGGTATCTCTGCAACAAAAGTTGTTTCGTTGTTCTCAGTAAAGTCTTGTATAGACTGTAATAACTCAGCGTAATTCATCTACTTATCCGTTTCTAGTAAACGCGCCACCACGGCTTGCTGCGCCCATGCCACGACACTTGCCGCCCATACCCATTTTAGTGACTTTACCACCGCTTTTTTCTTTTAGGAGCAGTTGATCTGCTTCTTCAGGTGGCGTTAAATCTACAACATCAGGACGCTTTTTTGGTCTTGTAGACTCTCTAAGTGGCTTACGTTTTGGTTTCATAGGCTTTTTTAAATTCTTCGGGGTCTTCTTGGGGCTAGGTACTGTCATATCTTAATCCTCGTTATAAAGGTTATCAAATACTCTATTCACGTCCAGTGTATAGTCTAAATCACTTTTTGAATAGTGTATATGTTGTGAAGGTTTAAAATCAGGTGCGCCTTTGCCAGTCTCAAACCAAGCGGGATGTGTTACTCTCACACGGTTATTAGGGAGCGCAACAATATTACCTGTCCATTCTCCTGCATCAAGCAACTGCATAACATGACTTTGTTTATGTTGTGCAGGGTCATCAGCTATCTCACTCTCTGCATAATCGACGGTAAACATATATTTTGCAGGGAACATATTACCGTCTATCTTAGCTAACCAAGGACAAGGAGTTGCTCTGTCAAGAACATACACAGCGTGTGTATGAGAGGAACAGTCCCAAGGCTGTGCGTCATGCACCGCCATAGGTTCGGGCCATTCTTCAAATGGCTCATCTGCAACTAACGCAGTTATAGGCATCCTAGCCCACATTGCACCGCCATGTACATTCTCATCGCCTTCTTCATCTGCTTCGCAGCCTGTAAAGATAACTTGAAAACTCAAGCATCTGTTTGGCATTGTTGTTACCGCTATTGCCATCGCATGAAGGAACTCTCCATGGTAGGCTTGGTGGTTATGCGTATATTCACGACGAACCCAACATTTAAAATGCGGTATATTACTTTGTAAATAAGGCATTACCTACGTGTTTTGCCGCCTTTAGCCATGGTTTTCTTCTTCATGCTGCCGCCATATCTTTTCTTGACTGCACCGCCTTTAGCCATGGTTTTCTTCTTCATGCTACCACCGTATCTTTTCTTAGCAGCGCCGCCTTTTTTCATTTTACCTACGCCATCAGCAGCAAAGAATGGAACGCTCTTTCCGTTCTTCTTCACCATTTTTAGCTTTGATCCTGCTCGTTTTTTGACGACTTTGCTACCTTTCTTCATAGCGACAGGTTTCTTCATTGCACCGCCTCTAGCATAACCTTTTTTCTTCATAGCCATTTCAATCTCCTATGTTGTATTAATTTGACCACCCATACCACTATGGTATTGGCAATAATAGTAAAGAGTAGGCGCACTTGCTGCAACTGTTATAGTGGTAGTGTACGCGCTATCATCTTTTACAACTCCCGTTGTATATTCAGATCCGCCACCATGTGTTCCATCTGACGTGGTTGAGAATCGCAAAGGATGACTTGTTGCTGCTGACCAATTAAATACGTATGTTTGGCCTTCAGAAAGAGTGAGTGTTGCTTGTAAAACACCATCTATGTAATATTTGTTACCTGATCCTGGATTAGCGACAGTAACTGTAAATGTGTCAGCTATAACATTAGCCACAGAACCCACCCCACCTGTGGCTGCTAAACCTGTAACACTAACAGATGTATCCGCTGTTGTTGTAGCTATTGTAACAGAACCAACAGATCCTGTAGCTGATACACCAGTGAGAGACTCCGCTGTTGCATTAGTTGTTGTAACGCTAACCCTACCGACTGATGCAGTCATGAATACCGCATCATTACCTACAGGATCAAAGCCATACAAAGCTCTACTTTCTACGAGAGATCTATCGGGTCTTGGGTTACGCAAAGACTGAGGGTCGTTTATTTTTATTCTACCAAGAAAGTTTTGTGGCTGATCGGGATCAACAACATCCCTTCCAACCAGAAACCCTGTCTTAACTCCGTTATTATATTCAGGAACAAGATCTTTTAACGGGTATCTAAACCCAGTCTTGTCGCAGAAACCAAACGCATATTTAGCTTTTGCGTAACTCATTAACCACCTGCCATGAAGGTATCAAAGGGAACAAACTTAATTGACGCTGTTTCTTCGTCCTCTCCTGCCGCAAGTTGAAACTGAAACTCGTATTCTTGTTTTAGTGGAGCTGCCCTTGCAGCCACTTCTGGTTTTTTCATAGCTATATAATAAGCTAATCCAGAAACTAACGCAGGAACAAAACGAGGAGGCACAGACGTAACTGTAGATCCTATACCAGAAGACAAGCCATCTATACCTTTCAACCTATAATATGAAAGAGTATAAGTTGTCGTGCTATCTGGCACAGGCCACAGAGTTACTTTCGTTTCTGTTGGGAGCCTTTGGACGTAGATCTGGGTCGGCCTACCTTGCGTTTCTTTGTTGGTTTGTTGGGCGTAGGTTGCGACACTGATCCTTTGGAGGTTCGTATCGGTTTGGTTTGTACCTGTACCTGTGCGGATTTGGTGTTCGATGATGTCAATCGTGTCCGCAGGTAGCGTATAAGTCGCAGTGCCTGCCGTAATGGATAGAGTATTAGATTCAATAGTGAAGAGATTAAGCCCACGGTTTTGCCACTCCAATGTTAAAATGTTAAGGCTCCTTCGAGCCGTTTTAAGATCATAGCCTGAACGCATTTCAAGACCTGCCCGTTCATAAGCTTCTTCAAACAATTCTGGTAGATCTGGTGTTACTACTGCCATGATAATTTCCTATGTAACTACACTTCTGTGTCGCTTGGTTTTCTTTGCAATTTTCTTAGGTTGAGCCACATACTGCTTGCCTGAAGCCTTGCCTCTTCTCTTTGCTCTTGAGGTAGCTGCATACTCACTGCTGCTAAGAGACTTAATAGCCGAAGAAGGTAGATACCGTTCACCAGTAGCATTAGGCCCTTGCGTAGACGGTTTGCCACTCTTGGTTCTCCACTTCTGCTTAGTCCATGCTTTAAGACTTTTTTGCGACTTTTTGAGTGCCATTAATTCTTATAGCCACCCCCTGCTTTCTTATAGGCTTGAGCGAGCATCTGAGCTTTTCTAGCAGACCATTGTCCAGGTGCACCGCCCTTACCCCCTGCCTTAATTCTATTAAATAGTCGTTTACGCATTCCTGGTTTAGTGTAGTTACCTGCTTCATTTACACGGCTTTTAGACTTTTTCTTTTTAGTCTTGCCGCCTTTACCCATGCGAATTATCTCAAGGTCTCTTGCATCATCACCTGTAGACGTAAATCCTGCTTTTTCTTCCATTCTATTACCTCTTAATTGACTAGGCATTTGAGCACGAGAGATAGTCATCTAGCACTTCCACCTTTTTCTTGCTTGTCTTAAACGTGAGTTAGGATTTTTAGCTGCTTTAGGGAACTTCTTCATTTGCCCTGCGGAGCGAGCACAAAAAGATTTACGACGCTTGGCGTCTTTACTACCTTTCTTTACTTTACCAGTAACAGCGGTTTGTAGTTTAGATCCTGGGTTTTTACGACGATACGCGGCAACACCTGCCTTAGTCATCCCCGCCCCAGATTTAGTGGGACGGAAATTTTTCTTGTTGCGTTTAGGCATTTCGCCTTTTTTCTTCTTTTCAGCCATGAGCCTACTCAGTTGTAGAACACTGTCATTGCAGTAATGTTTGTAAACGCTGAAACATGTATGTCACTAACACGAATACCATCAGATGGAATGTTTACTGAATGAGAATCAGATGCTTTGAAATCTAAATCAAGAACTGTAGAACCACCATTGCCATCTGTAATGGTTAAGCGTGGAGACCCAGATGTTGTGAGAACTTGAATCTGTCTTATTCTCGCAGGGCCTACAGCAAGAGATCCTGTGCCAGTAACACGTTTCGTTTGTACATCAGAACGCATAGTTTACTCCTTTTTCTTTGTGGGAGTTTTGCGTTTTGCAGGTGCTTTACCACCCTCCCATGCTTCGTTTATGTCAGGAGTTGACGGGTCATCACCTTTCAATGTCCCGTCTGCTTTCCTTGCACGAACCCCTTTACGGGGCTTCATCGCGGTTAATTTACCCATGATTCACCTATGAAACGGCTGCGCTAAATGGAGTAGCCTCTGATCCTGTTGCTGCTTGATTTATAAGAACACGAAACTTGTTTGATGCAACATCTTGAATTTCTATGTGACCACCAAGAATACCACCTGTTGTAGTGCCATCTAAAGTAATCGTGTCGCTGTCTGCTGCTGTCTCAAAGATAGAGGCTGTAGCGCCACCATCGTTTGCAACCACTGCAACGCCAGACATTGTATCATTAGCGTTAGCAACTTGGATCTTATAGTTGTTAGAAGTTACAGTTGTCTGAACAAAGAAACGGTATGTATTTCCTGTACCTGAAGCCGCAGGCAGAGTTACAGTAGCACCCGCTGCTTTGTTTAGATTCATTGTTCGACCTGCATGTGCAGCCGCCGTAATTGTTGTGTCTGCTGTAATAGAAACCAGAGAATCTGAACCGCTGATAAAACCCGCAGTAGATGTCACTGGGCCTGAAAATGTAGTTGAAGCCATATTAATACCCCTTGCACAAGGTTTAGCCTAGCAGTCTGTGCAACGTCAGGTGGGGCGGAATCCTGTCTGCAAGGCTTGTGTTACCCCAAATGCAGAATAACATACTTTTTTAAAAAAGAAAGGGCTGCATTTAGCAGCCCCCTCAAAAGATTAATTAAGGTTATGCACCTGGAGATCCGTACATTCCTAATGGATCTGATACACCGAAAGAATAACGCTCTCTCGCTTTGTAGCGAACATTACCTGTATCGAAGTCTCCGTCCATGGATGTCTGCATAGCAGTACGCACAAAGTGCTTCATGCCATTTGGAACATCTGTAGTTAGGAAGAACGCATCAGTATCAGTTAGATAATGATTTACGCGGTAACCTTCTGGTATGGAGCCATTAGAGTTTAGTGCGTTGATATCATTATCGGCTGTTCCGACACGAAGATCTGTCTGCAACAAGCGAGTCGCAACAAACATCAATGCAGGCGGAACGATCAACTTACGAGGACGTGCTGCAATCAATAGGCCACGCTCGTCAGTGAACGCAGCAATGTCGATAACTGCTTGCTCTAAAGATGTTTCGTTTAAATCAGCCGCAACCGCAGGTTCGTTTGCATTTGTGCCGCCCTCAACAGTTGGGTGGTCAGTTGCAAACAAAAACGATCCGTCACCTGACTTGAATGTGTCAAAGCCTGTATTAAGCAAAGACGCCGCCTTAACCTGCTTTGTATACGCCATACCTCTAGCAAGTGCTTTAGTATAACGAGCAGATAGTGAATCATACAGATTATCTTCCATTGCTTCTTCAGTAATAGAAAATCCCATTGCAACCGTTTCGTGATTGTAACGAGCTGTGAATGATTCTTGTGCATTGTCGTAAGATATTGATGCACCTTCAGCTTTAACTGGAGCTGCGCCAAATCCTGACAACTTCACTTCTTCTTCAAAACTACGATCTGAGTTTTCGGTTTCATAGATCTCTGCATGTTCGCCTTCGTACTTTTCGTACTCTAGACCGAACAGAGCGTTAAGACCTGGTAGTAGCTCTTTAAGGAGCTGTGCGCGTGATATAGCCATCGTCTAACCTCCTTATAAGCCAACATTATTTGTCATTTGGTGAGCACCAGGATTGAACTTAACAAGAACATCTGGATAAGCATCACTTGGATCTGACACGTGAGCAACGATGCGAAATGCTGCCGCTGCTGTTTGCACAGTCGCATCCAATGCTGACGTAGAGTTACCTGTCGAGGTATTACCTGTTGAAGTACTCTGCGCTGCCGCAAAGAATGTGTTTGTGCCAATGATTGTTTGAGCGCCTGCACCGTCAAGCTGTGCTTGAAACAATACATTCGGATCATCAATCACATAGGCTTTAATAGCACTACTGTCACTGTTTGTTCCAGATGGGTAGTACTGTGCCTGAACACGTTGACCTGAAGAGTTTACGTATTCACAACCAACGAAAACGCCTACCGCGCCAACGCCTGAAGTGCCTGAGATGCTGTTGGAGGTTAGGTCTGAACCTGTACCTGTAGCCAACGCAATGTACCCATCTGCCCCTATGATAACGGCTTGACCATAAAATAAATTTGTAGCCTCGCCTGCGGGGTCGATGAGAAATTGGTTCGTAGAACCTGCATACGGCATTCCGTCAAATCGTCTGATCGGACGTAGACCGTAGGGAGCTGCTGTAGTAGCCATGTCTCATACTCCTAAAAGTTTAAAATTACGACAAGCTACCCTTTCGAGTCACTTGCCAAACGAAGTCCGTGTGCTTCGCTCTGGATTCAGAACGGGCATACGAGGGTCTGAGTTACGCAAGTAGCTGTTATCCACAGCATCCATTTGGCTTTCAGCTTGTTGGAGCTGTGCATCACGTCTAGCCTGCACATTTTCGGCAGCATTCTGACATAGCAGTAATCCACCGACCTCAATATTGTCTGTAAATCGAGAATCGATATCAGACACAACTTGAAGGTTTGGATGATCCTCTTTCCGAACAGGCGTCCATCCCTCACGAAATCTAGAAGAAACATTCGTATTATCACTCTGTCCAAGTGTTGATGTGCGAATCCAACGGTATTCAATACCTTCTCTGGGTTCGGGGACAGGTAACATCGAAGGTCTCGTCCATGACACCTTACGTTTTGACTCTTCACGAGTCTGTGTGTTGCGTGAGTTTCGGTTCGTCATCGGTTCATATCCTTCATTAATTGCGCCGCATATTGTTCATTTGACAGACCAAGTCTCTTGGCGAGAGAAACTTGCGTTGAGGTCAGTTGCACTTTGCGTGGTTTTTTGCCACTTCTAGCAGCAGGGGCAACCACGTTGCCAGTCTGACGTTGGGGTGCGGATTCCTCAATAATAGGCCCATCATCAAACTTGTCTGGGAAGACACGGCGAACCGCGTCGTCAATCTTACTATAGTACTCTTCTGTGTCTGGCGCAACACCACTTTTAATAAGTTTTTCGTGAACGCCAAATGCGTACCCTGTCATTTCAGGGTCATTTTGAAACCAAGTATTCTTTTCTGCCCACTTCATACCCATCTCACTGGGCTTTGGAGGCTCTATATTTTCTTGCTCATACAGAGGCTCAGGCTCTGGTGCAGGTCTGGGTTTTGGCTGATAGTTATCATACCTAGACTTTTCTACCTGTAACTCAGATAATTTTGCTTGTGCTTCTATAAGTGCATCTGGATCTCCAGACTCATACGCAGTTTTATAAGCAATTTTGGCTTTATCGATCTCTGCTGTCACACGACCTTTAGCCTGATTAACAAGAACACCTTCGCCTTCTTCTAATGTTTTGCGTAACTGTTCGTTCTCTTCCTGCATTTGTTCTGCATATCGCAATGCTTCATCTTGAAGTCTCGCCGCTTCTTCTTTACGACGACGTTCTTCATGAAACTCAAACTTTAACTGTTTGATACGTTTCTGAACACCTTCACTGTATTTCTCAACCTCATCATCGCTTGGAACTTGCGGTTCAGCGTCTTCGGCACGGCGAGGTTTACCTTTGTCTTCTTCAGGTGTGTCGTCAACAACTTCTATTTCAAAGCCATCGTCTTCTTCAGAATCAACAGTTGCAGACTCAATAGCTTCTGCTACTGTTTCTTCTTCAAACTCTGTTTGTTGTTCAGCTACTTGGTTCATATCCTTGTGTACCCCCTTGGATCTTCTACTACTGCCTCAACAGTATCGTCGTTAATAAGTCTAAACTCTTTCCCATGTATCTTAAATCGAGTACCCGAATAGGAACGGAAGATAACAAAGTCACCTTCTTTACAGTACGGGCCATGTGGAAACTTATCTTTGTCTGCATAGGCATCTGGGCCTAGCTTCATAGCAAAACCGATAATCGAAGCTGTTTCTTCTGCGGCCTTCAAGCCGTCTGGCATAAATACGCCACCTTCGGTTTTGTCGCTTACTTCTGGTACACCAATTAGGATTTTGTATCCTTGTGGTTGTGGTAATTTAGAGGCTACCTTCTCTTCTGTTTCTTTATTTCCTGTATACATTTTACTACCTTGCAGTGATTTAAAGGTTCACAGTCACCTTGCGTGGACACCCCACGAAGTCTTTATGTGTGTTACGTTACATTAAAAAATATTATTCTTCAATATATCTCTTCTCAAGATCATTAATATCTTGTTTGACATATTGAAGCGCCTCATACCGTCCTACGATACGATTATATTTCTCCATGTCTTCAGCTTGACCAGACGCTAGATATGTCTTTATATCTTCTTCGTACTCGTCAATCTTACGCTGTAGTAGCGTGAAGTAAGTGTCAGCCATCCCCTTTTGTAAGCTCCTTCGCTATTTCAATCCCCAATTTTGCGCCCTCTTTCTGATCTTCACGTTGTGATTTATCTAGATCAGTAGCGAGCCTGACACCGAGACGTGCACCCTCACGTTGATTCTCGGCAGCAATACGTTCAGCATCTAGTTTTAATTTAGCTGCGTCCATCTGCATTTTATGCTGTAGTTCTTGTTGCTTCATTTGAAGCTCGGCTTGTTGCATTTGTACAACAGGATCTTGCTGTTGTTGCTGAATTTGTTCTTGTTGTACCTCTGCTTGGTCTTTCTGTAACAGTTTTTCTGCTGCTTCTTTTGCAAGTCTTGAGATCTCTACCTCTATATCTTCTGGTAACGGCTGATCTTCGTTTGGCATTTCTACACCAAGCATTTTCTCAATCTCACGTCTGTACTGAAAGGCAACATGTTCTGTAACATGTGCCGCCATGGCGTTGCCTATAGCTTTTGCAAACGGTGACTGTCCTACAAGTTCTCTTAGTTTAGGATCTTGCATAGCTGCCATATGTACGGAGATGTGTGCCTCGTGATCTTGATATTTAAACGCCTTGACTGGCTCTTGTTTGAGTAACATCATGTTTTCTGTAACAGGGTCAGCAGGTTTAATATCATCAGGTAGTTTGATAATATCGCTTGCATCTTGTATTCCCAACACCTCTAACATCTGACGATGCAGCTTTCCCATATCGTATAGTTGGGGAGCCTGTTGAGAAAGCTGCAACGCCGCCTGATACTGCATGATCCTTTGAGACATCGTAGCAGCATTAGGATCTGAGACAGGTATGACGTCCACTCGTGCGTCAAAGTCCCTTTGTCTATCAAAGTCACCATCCATCTCATAAGCGTACTCTGCGGGCATGTAATCGCGTATAATGCGGGCTAATAAACGTAGCTCGTTCTTCATAGCTGCATGCATGCGAGCCTGCACACCAGACATAACTTTCATACTGCGCTCAAGCAACGCAAGTGTTGTGCCTACAGGTGCTTGAGCATTCATGTCTCCGACCTGTATATCTGCAACAGAACCTATCCTACGTCCCTCTTCGACAATGTTGCCAAGTAACGAGTAGAGAACTCCTGATGGCTCTTTGTAAGGGATGAACGTAATTGAATCCCGTATCGCACCACCTGGAACATCAACGTCCCTGAACTCACCTGGCATAAGAGGGGTGTCGTCACCTTTAATGCGGAGACCGCGAGCTTTAAGACCCGCAGGCAAATTAGATAATGTACCCGCATCAATAAGTTGACGAAGGATCGAAGTTGCCGACTTAGCCAATCCACCAATAAGATGTATAAGACCCGTGCCGTAGAAACCCAAGCCAGGAAGATATTTGTAATGTACGAAGTGTAATCGTTTCTTTTTCTTTTTATCATTCTCATACCAATTTCTTCTAATAGCTAATACCTCACGAGAGGTTTTATCTATAGTAATAACATAAGGTCGTGCTATGCCATCTGGATCATCAAACTCCTCTGGCATATTCATGGTAACGTGCATCTCAAGAATCGTATGACGATCATCATCCTCTATAACTGCGCTCTCACCATCAAGCTCATCATACTTCTCTTGAATATCAGAAAAATCTGGTTCAGGCTCTGGTAAGTCTACTTCTCTGTAAAATCCCGCAACTTGTAGCTCTAGTATCTCGTTGGAGGTCTTTTTCATAATGTGTGTGTATCTAGGACAAGAAGCTAAATCTGATGCACCGTATGAAGCAACGAAGTCTTCTGCGGGGACAAACATAGCTACGGGTCTATCCTCTAACGGATCATAGTAAACCTTTTTGAAAGCAGAACCTGCAAGCGGTAGCTTGAAAAGCATTTGTTCTGTTTCATCACGATATTCCGTCATCTCTTCAGTTAGAAGATAATTCATCTCTGTCTGAATTCTGTCAGCTTGATCTGTCTTTTCTGGAGTTAATTTACCCATAATCTTGGTTCTTACTGGCCCAGACGCAGGGAATAACTCGCCCATTGCCTGTGCCTGAAACCTAACAACGGCNTCTGTAAGAACTGGATGGAACACTCCAGATGCCCCTTGCCACGGTTGGCTACGTTCTTCTATCTTCATCCCAAGAAGATCTAACCCCTTAACGTAGGCTCTTGCCCAGTCTTTTCTAGACTCACGATCAGAACTAAATTCTCCTACAAGTTCAGATGCCATTGATTGTAATACAGCTTCATCGATAAACTCTGCTAGGTTTGCATCATGATCTGGACCTGTAATGCTTTCAGTCAGGTCTCCCTCAAAATCTATGATTACTCCCCCATCATCAGTGTTGATAGCTACCGCATCTGGGTTTACTATCTCTACTTCAACATCGGCTGCATCTGTGCCTTCGATGTCTAAATCTGATGGCTCCATCTGTTTTTCGATAGCCATTATGGTCTCCTAAATGTGTACACAATTTGATTGTAGCAGATATTACTACCACACGTCTAGTGGCGAAGCAGATCTCTGGGTGGGGGTATCTGCTCCGCCATGAAGCGTAAAAAGGGAGAATACGCCTCAACTTATACTATAACAAGAAAAAGGGGCCGCAAAGACCCCTTAGTTGGGAGGAGCAAAAAAATGAAAAAACCATCTTTATATTTGCAGCGTAACACAAAGACGTGTAATCTGTAAAGAAAAGGATGTGTCTAGGGTGGTAGACCATCTGATTGGATTAAAAAGAAAATAGACAAACTAATGGAAAGGGTCTGGGTGCAGGGAGACGTTCAGGTGAGGTGTAACCATCGATCCAGTAAGTTGTGTAGCATTAGCGACAGGGGCGTACAAAACGCTACGTGCAGCTATAAGTACGGGCAAAGATATTCAAGACATGACAGGAACTCTGGCCCAATGGGGCAAAGCGTTTTCTGACTTTAATAATTTAGAAGAACGAGAAAAAAATCCTCCGTTCTGGAAGAAGACGTTCAAGGGATCTGACGAAGAGACCGCTTTGGAAATCTTTGCTAATAAAAAGAAAATGGAGCAAATGCGAGCTGAGATAAAAGATCACATTAGCTTCACCTATGGGCCTAGTGCTTGGAAAGAAGTTTTAGCTATTGAAGCGAGAATGCGTAAACAACGCAAGGATGAGCTGTACAAAAAGCAGGCTCAAATAGACGCAGCAATTAATTTTGCCATAGGCGCAGTAATATTTTGTATTAGTGGCGGGCTTTTGTTTTTACTTTTTTATATTTTAGGTAAATGGCAGGGACGTTGGTAATGTGGGTTTTACTATGGTTACAAGTAGTCAGCGGAAGTTTTGACCACTATCATGTGGGTAGCTACTCAAGTGAGGAAGCCTGTAAAGAGGCACAAAAAGAAGCTAAAGTTTTAGTCACAAACCAAAACTCCAAGGTTGTGTGTATTAAAATAGAGCGTTGAAGATAATGGAAACGAAACATCGCCGTTGGGTGGTGTATGATGACACAGGTAAAGTTGTTGTCCTGTGTAGGGACAGACGTATAGCAATTAAATTTGCTAGTAATACTCGCGTTTATGGTAATAAGGAGCCTCATCCTCCCACTCGTCAGTCGGAAGACGAATAAATCCACCCTGACGAAAGCGCAATAACGCCATAACCGTGCTATCAACAAGGTCATCGTTAGACATAAACGGGAATCCTGCTATCTCTTCGACTAACTCATCAGCCCAACGGGTGGATGGAACCCATGCCATACCCGATGCAATGATATCTGCCACAGAATTAAGCCTTGCAAGCTTGTCACCCGTGCCACGGTGGGGTGTATACTCCTGCACAGGTAGTCCCATACGCCTCATTTCCTGATAAATCGCCGTACCTGCGGACTTTTTCTCCACAATAAACGCATCTGGCTCCCATTTTGTGTATTCTTCCATGGAAAGTTGCTTCAATTCGGGAAATTCTAGCCGTTTTTTGATAGAATCTAGCAAAATCAGGTGATGTGCGTTCTCATCTTCGTTAAAAAACACGCCCCACGTGGTCAATGCGGTGTAATCGGCGCGATTATGCTTTTCTGCGGCTGCATCAAGTGACATAATCACGTATTCTACGTGCGGAGGTTGGTCATGAGGCCATATTCCCCACCATTCTCGCTTAACTATCGACGCTTCTTCCGCTGTAGGCTTCTGTTGGTACTGTGAGTTCCACTGAAATGCAGGCATAGAGGCTTTTGTGCGCTCCAAAGCCGCCAAATCAAAGAACTCAGGCCACAATGGCTTCATAATCGGCTTGCCATCAGCGTCTTCAGCGTCCAAAAGGGCGGGAAACTCTACAATTTCGTACTGATCCGCCAGTTCATTCTTTATCATATCGTTGGTCACACGCCCCGTGAGGTCATCCATGTGCCAACGTGTCTGTACAATAGCTACTCGACCACCTGGCATAAGACGGGTACGTGCACCAAAGGTAAACCATTCATATGCTTTCTCAAACACAGAGAAGTTTCCGTTAATGACATCTTGTTCAGAATGGGGATCGTCGACGAGCAGGAGGTCAGCACCCCTACCAGCAAGAGCAGAACCAATACCACACGCAAAATACTCACCTCCAAAGTTTGTGTTCCATCTACCTGCCGACTTGCTGTCCACCGCAAGGGCAACTTCTGGAAATATCTCTGTATATGACTCGGTAGCGATCAGGTTTCTCACCTTCCGCCCGAAGTCCACCGCTAGATCTGTGGTGTGTGACACCATCATCACCTTCTTTCCTGGGTTCCGTCCAAGGAACCAAGCAGGATAAAATATACTTACAAGCTGCGATTTACCATGACGTGGCGGGATGTTGACACAGACCCTGTCCTTGCTCCCATCCTCCAGTGCCATAAGCTGATCTGCCAGTATCCTGTGATGCCTACCAACTTTGTAGTCAGGCTGCATTCTCTTACAGAACTCTATCAGGTCATCATACGCTGCTTTGTTCTTGTTGCGAACAGATAGCTCATCAACAATCTTGTCGATCTCTGCCAACTCATCCGCGTTGAACGAGTCCAAGTTCTCCAACATATGCTGTATGTCAGCATCCGAGAAGTCCATGTCTTTAGCTAGGACAGCTAAATCACTCATCGTCTAGCCCCAACTCCTTGTCTACATCTATGGGTGTGCCATCTATCACGATGGCCTCCTCCACAGGCTCAGGATTTACAAGCCTCGTAAGTTTCTCTCGTAGTCTATCTTTCAGGTCATCTGTTGTCTGATGCGTGATTGTCACCTCTGACTTCTCAGCAAATAGTCCCACATCACTAATCTTACCCAGTAACTCCAAAGCTCGGATGCGTACCCGTGGGTCTGGATTCTCTGTCTCTTCAATCAACTTGTTTGTAACTAGATGCCGTACCTGTGTTGCGCTCTTGACCACAGAGTGACCAAAGTCTTTCAGGATTCTATCTGTCATGACCAGTGTAGCGGGAGTCAGGTTCGCCACCCGATTCGGCGTTGCTGCCCTAGATGTCTTGTCAGGATTATCCGCGTATGCCACTGCCAATGCTGCCGCCACGTCCTTATCTTCGCTGCTCGGTTTTATCTCTAATCCGTTTTCATGCAGGTACTTTGCAGTCTCGGATGCTGCACTTGCTTTAACTGCAAGGTCTTTTAGTTTTGTTTCGGAGCGCATAGCAACGCCCTTCTCTGGTTCAATATGTACTGCCATTTCACCCACCTTGTTTGTTTTATTATAAAAAATTTTTTCAATATATCAATCTGGGACTCCTATTCTATTTTTTGAATATGTAGGGGGGTGGGGTACGAACTGCGCCGAAAATGGGTGGGGGGTAGGCTAAGTTATTGATATCATTACATTGTTCATTTTCCAACTCATTAGTAACGTAAATTTTTGTGCAAATCTTTATTATACAGATATACGACACATGCTGTTGTAGAGGGGGGGTGGGGGTAGGTGGGGTCAAGAAAAGTAGTGATTCACTACTATTTACACTGTGGCGCGTCTGATAATAAGACAAGGTACGACAAATCACGTATAAAGATCTTGTCACGGGGCAATGACGCACCGCGACGCACATTAACAGTCTAGCAATGGAAGGAAACAACATGACTGTAACAGCTAAATTAAACGAAGCCGCTCACGTATCACTAAGAGACTGGGCTAAAGAAACTGTTAAGACTGATCTTAACAAATTAAAGCGCGTCGATGCGCTTCGGTCTTTGGGTTGGGTTTCAACTATGTGCATCTCGCCTAAATCGGCAGGATCAACAGCGACCGAAGAAAGCTGGACGTTCGCCAAGAACGCTATCAACTCAGGCTTCCCACAGAAAGCGCAAGAGCTAATGAGCAAGAGCGCCAAAGCGGCAGGCGATGCCACAGTAAACGGTCAGCCTCGCGCTTACTGGATGCGGCAAGCAAACGCCGTGCTCGGTGATATCAAGAAACAACTTGAGACACGTGAGCGCATTGCTGCCGAGATCGACGCGGGCAAGGCGGGTCCAGACGCTACAACTCGTAGCCCTGAAATGATGGTTATTGATGCACTATCCGATTGCATCAAGCGCATCCAAAAGACTGAGGATTTTACTTCCTCAATGGATCTAGACGATTTGGTAAAATGCTTAAACGGCATAATCAAATCCATCGGTTAATACTAACGCCCAGAGCTTTACGGCTCTGGGCTTTTTTTGTGTCTTTAATTTCGGTAGTGTTTCACTACCCCTTCGATACCAGTTCTCTAAGCAGCACTGCGCCACACGTTTGCCAGGGGATTCAAATTGAACTGTGCCACGTGACAACATGTTGTTGTGTGTAGTGATTCACTACCCTTTTGAGACCAGTTCTCTAAGCAGCTTTGCGACACAGCACAATGCGTAGTGTTTCACTACTATTTTATAATGTTCCGTAGAATGTTCCCTAATGTTCCAAAATGGGGGGTCTGCAAGTTATTGATTTTATTATAATGTTCCTAATGTTCCTAATGTCCCTAGTAAAAAAATTATGGCTACGTACGCGAGACCCCTCTCTTTTTGCGATGTTCCGTTTCGATCACCACACATTTTGCCCCTGTCATAACCCCAGAACAATGGAACATTGGAACATTACTTTTATTACAAACACTTACAGCCACCACCAACGGAACATTACGGAACTTTACCCATACACCACGTCAGCTAGGGACTTTATCTCATACACAACCATACACTACGTAAATAAACCATAGACCACGAAAACTTGACATTTGCTAAGTTATATGATATAGTACAATCAGTTGTCAGAAGATCGACAACGTGACTAGCAACAATCAATCGTAGTGATTCACTACAGAAATGGAGACAACATGGCTAAACGCACAGTAACCTGTCATGCTTGCGGCGAGCAGTTTGACTATCGTCGTCGGCAACTAGGCTACAACTTCTGCCTAGACTGCGGAGACTTCCGCGCACAACAAGAGCGATCATCATGGTGCATCGCACCTATCGCTCACAAGCAAGGGGCAACTCTTGTCACTAACAAAGCCGATTTACTCGGTCTCAACAAGTATTCAAACTAGGTCAATGGAGGACAACATGAACGCAATGGATACAACAATCGAGAGTAGTGAAACACTACCAAACGAAGCACCAACACTCGCATCATCTGCGATGCTAGTCGAGGTCAACATATCTAACTGGACTGGTCGTAAGAAAGACAAAGCAGCGTCGAAAGATGTGACCGCCAGAAACAACGCGAACGATGGTGTCGCGTCTGTCCACAAAGCATTACTCGCAGACAGCAATAACTTGCGAGCGATCCAACAACACGTGACGGCAACTCGTGCCGCACATGCTCACATGACAATGCCATGGTCAAACTCTGGCTTGCGTCTGTTACCGACAGCGCAGTACTTCAAGTATCAACAGACCATGACCGATATGCAGAACGAGTTCGAGCGTCTGGTTACTGAGTTCATCAACACCTACAACGATGAAGTGGTCAACGTACAGATGAAGCTTGGCGACTTGTTCTCACGTGAGGACTATCCTACTACAGGAGATCTGGGACGTAAGTTCGGGTTCAGTATCAACTACATGCCGTTACCAGATGCAGGTGATTTTCGTGTCGACATTGGCAACGAAGCACTCGCCGAGGTCAAGCAGCAATACAGCGACTTCTACACCAAGCAGTACAGCACAGCTATGAATGACGTGTGGACACGTCTGCACAAGTCGCTCACCAGTATGTCGGAACGTCTGGACTACACAGACAAAGAGGACAAAAAGATTTTTCGAGACACGTTGGTTACTAACGTCACTGATATGATCGAACTGTTACGTGTGTGTAACGTGACAGGATCTAGCCAGATGACAGCCATGGCTAACAATCTCGAAGAAGCCATGTCGGGTGTAACGCCTGACGCATTGCGCGAGGATGATTACTTCCGCGCCGAAACCAAAGCAGCGGTGGATGATGCGATCAAAGCACTACCATCACTTGATATATAATCGTCTATGGAGGACAACAAATGACTAATCAAGCAAAACAAATGTACGCACTAGATCTAGACCAGTGCATGGAACTAATCAAAGCGGTTGGCAACAGCCGTACTGTATTGCTGCAAGGTGATATGGGTACTGGCAAATCGTCTATGCTTTACGAGATTGCAAAGCAGACAGGCTTCAAGCCGATATACTTTGATTGCACCACGAAAGATCTAGGTGACATGATGATACCGTCACTGCAATCTATCGAAGAAGATGGATGTGTTCGGATGATACCTAACGAAGAGTTGGGTGTTCATCTCGACGAGCCAGTGGTTGTCAACATCGACGAGTTTGGTAAAGCCAATCCATCGGTCAAGAACGGCATGCTGCGTCTCATGTTGGAACGCAAAATTGGTAGTTATTCACTACACCCAGACAGCATTATCTTTGCGACGACAAACAAAGGTAGCGAGGGAGTTGGTGATCTATTGCCACCACACGCACGGAATCGTTTGACTGTGGTGCAGACACGTAAGACCAATCACATGGACTGGATCGAATGGGGTATCAACAACGGTATTGATGCAACCTTACTTGGTTGGGTCAAAGACAATCCACAGTTGATGGCATCGTTCGAGGACGTGAAAGACCCAGACGAGAACCCATACATCTTTCATCCGCAACAGCAACGAGCAGCGTTTGTTACACCAAGATCTCTTCACGCGGCATCGGACATTCTCAAACAGCGGGAAGCGTTCGACGATCAGACACTGACCGCTGCGTTGATGGGTACGATTGGTGATCGGGGTGCGATGGATCTCATGTCGTTTGTCAAACTGGCAGATCAGTTGCCTAGTTTGCAGTCGGTCAAGGATGATCCGAAGAATGCCAAAGTTCCTGACAGTGCCGCCGCTATCTGTATGGTTGTGTACAGAACTCTGGCTGCGTTGGAAAAAGACTGGCTCAACGCATGGATGGATTACTTGCCACGTCTCGACACCGAGGCGCAAGCATTGTTCGCTAATGGTGTTCGCGCACCGAAGTACAGCAAGCAAGCGATGGTCATGCAGAACAAGAAGTTTACAGAGTGGGCGATGAAGAACAGCCACTTGTATTCAGCAGACAAGAAGTGAGGTGAATGATGAAAAAGTATAGAGTAGGGGTTCACTACCAAGAGGGCGCTGTTCTAGTTGTTTTGGCAGACAGTCCCGAACAAGCAAAAGAAAGAGCCGAAGAAATATTGGATGATACCAAAGCTGATTATCCATTTTCCGTGTTCGAGAACAAAATAGTACACCGTGAAACTGCGGTGACTGATATAGAAGAAATGGAGGACAATTAATGTTTGTTACAAATCTAACAGAGGAGCAGCGGCTTGCAAAAGCCGTTGTTGCTATCATGGGCAATCCCAAGTATACCGCTTTGGCAGGCGTGTTGATGATTGGTGATCGGACGGTAACGGATGATCCATTTATCCCAACCGCTTGCACGAACGGACGTGACGAGATGTATGACCGTAAATTTGTATCGAAGCTAAACGATGCAGAGTTACGCTTTCTTATCCTTCACGAAGTATACCACAAGTTGTTCAAGCATCTGCACATCTGGCGACATCTGTACGATGAAGATCCAGACCTAGCTAACCGAGCGAACGACTATGTTATCAACATCAAACTCGTTGACGACAACGGTGATGGGTTCGCAACCATGACAGGCGAGTTGTCCAATGGGTGTCTCGACGAGAAGTATCGTGGTATGGACAGCGCACAGGTATACAACTTGTTACGTAAACAACAACGTATACCCCCAGGCGGTATAGGTGAGGACGATGGTGTGCCGCGAGGCGGTAGTGAAACACTACCAGAAAACGGACAGCAGCCGTTTGATCAACACGATTGGGATGGTGCACAAGAACTAACAGCCGACGAGAAGCGTGAACTAGCACGTGACTTGGACGAAGCTATCCGTCAGGGTGCGTTGGTTGCAGGCAAGATGGGCAGTGGTGGTGATCGTGACCTTGAAGAATTGCTACAGCCGCAAGTCGATTGGCGCGAGGCATTGCGTGAGTTCATTCAAGATACTTGTGCAGGCAAAGACTACAGCACGTATCGCAAACCAAATCGTCGATACTTGTCGGCAGGCATCTACATGCCAAGCGGTGTGACTGAACAAGTCGGTGAGTTGATACTGGCTATCGACACGTCTGGGTCTATCGGCAGCAGCGAGTTGTCAGCGTTCTTGTCCGAGGTCAAAGAGATATGTGATACGGTACATCCCGACGGGGTTCGCGTCTTGTATTGGGACACACAGATCTGTCGTGACGAGAAGTACGACGTTGACCAGCTCGATACCCTTGTCAAGTCAACTAAGCCCGAAGGCGGTGGTGGCACGGATGTGACATGCGTCACCGATTACATTCGTGACAACAGCATCAACGCGCAAGCGTGTATCGTGCTAACCGATGGTCACTTGTATGGCGGTTGGGGTCAGTGGACGATGCCTGTGCTCTGGACAATCTTGGACAACGACAGTGCCAAGCCAGACGTGGGCAAGACTGTCAATATCAAGTCGAGGGACATGACATGATGGACTGGCAGGACAAACTAATCTTGGTGTTCACAGCGATACTTGTTGCTGTGTTCACCGCAGGAATACAACTTGGTTGGTGGATGTAAAGGAGAACAACAATGGCACTAACAATTTCTAATTTTTCATCGTTCGATGATGTAGTGAAACACTACGAAAAAACCAAACCGCTTGTATCTAAACTTCACAAGCGCGAGGACGACATCAGACCTATCGGTGATCGTAACCGTAAGTGGGAGCGTATCGTCAAGATAAGCCGAAACTGCTACGCATTGAGCGATGGGTATCACGAAGGTGACGACAAGTTCTTGTCCTATGGGATACATGAGTACGACTACACAACTAAGACCAGAACCACCCATTGGGACAGGCTTGGTAAGATGGAGTACTATGCACCGATTGTGTGGCGCAAGCACAAGGATGGGACTGAGACGGTTCAGATACGGAACTGTATTGGTGACAACAGCCACTATTCTATAGGTCGCTATTCGTTCTTGGAAAGACACATGCCAGTCGGTATGAGGTTTGAGATGGGTCACAGTGCGATGCAGTATGTAATTCCATCGGGCAAGAAGGTCTACCTCGCCAAGTGCAAGACTGTGCCGCGTGGGTACTACAAACAATTTAAAGAGGCTACGTACTTCAAAGAGTGGATGCAGACCACAGATGATAACTCTGCGTTGGTGTTCACTAGGGACGGAGGTAATTGGATACATAACCCGACAACTGGCAAGCCGTTGCCACAAAAGCCGAAGGTGAACAAAGAACTAAAGGCGAAGTACAAAGAAGCTATCGACAAGTTCTTTGAGTGGGGCATGACAATGTCACCTCTGCTACCCTTGAGCCATGAGTACAATCAGGACAAGGCGTATGAACTACGCAAGCATTTTGGGAGCGTGGATTATGTAAGCGATGAATTCACACCAACACGTGCACGTGAGATATTGCGTAGTCCTAATCATCCGATGCGTCTTAACTATTGGGTTTTGTTTGCAAGCTCGGTGGCAGATCACAACTACTCTTCAGACGTAGGCGGGTGGGAGTACACGTACCCAGTACAACACGTTGAGACAAAGGAGCAACTACAAAGAATAAAAAGTAAATTCAATTCATTCATCAATACAAACGCAGGCTTTAAAACAAAGCCGAAACAGTAGTGAAACACTACAGAAATGGAGAACAATAAATGAGACAACTACGTATAGAACTAATGAGTGCGATACGAAAAGATACTCACGCTTACGATCATCCTGTTGGTCTGATGGACTTTGCACATGAAGTCGAGCAGAAGACTAAGTATCTTACCTACTCAAAAGATAGGTTTTCTAAATGGGTATATCGTGAGAGCGACAGCTTTCCCATGGGATACATAGCTTACAAGGACATTCGAGAAAACGCATCATATGATGATGATCCGAAGTATCTCGTTTACTCGCCGAACATACACAACGGCAAGTATTCGTATGGTGATAGAATGTACTCAGCACAGGCAACGACTATGGAGAAGGGGGTTAAGAACGCCGTGACATACCTACGTGCTTTGACAGTGCCACAAGTTGTTGAGATAACTAAGGATACTTGTAGAAGAGAGGCGACTTCTCGAACCGACGATCTGCGTAACGATGTGAGACAGAAGGGTGAAGCGATTGTTCAAGATCTGTTCAGTACATACAAGTACGACAAGCCGAATGCTTTGCAAGTCGAACTGAGGTACATGGTTGAGTCGGGGCATGAGTTTGTCAACAAGGAACTAGGTCAGCAACTAAAAGAAATCTTTACTGGGTTTGACGAGTTCAAAGAAGCGAGGGAAAACCATTCGGACTCGTTCCTGTTTGTCGAGGCGTATCAGTCATTTGGTCAGAACAAGTTTAGGTGTGCACCTGTTGATCTGCGCGGGTACGGGGACGAAGCGGTGAAACGTGAGTTGCAAACTATACGTGGCGAAGACGACTTGCCTGAAGATATCAAAGGCAAGTTGGCGGTGTTGGGTATGGTGGACGTCGAGCACTATGTTGATGGTGTTGGGTATCGTGCAGCCGAAAACATATTCTACTTGCGAGGTGAATTGTGAATGACGGTCTATCACGAAACTATACAATATACCGCGTAAACTTCCCTGATGGTAAAGAAAATGTAGAAATTGTATGTTTTGGTATGGAATGTCTTGACACGTCAGTAACGGGACACTATATGAGTATACGAGACACACCGAAATGGGTGCAAGAAAGGATCGCTGTCTTATCAATGCTAGACATACCGTCACGATCAGTTGATGGGATTGGTCAACGCATAGAAAGACACACCTACTGGTTGTACGCAGATTAGGTAGTGTTTCACTACTATTTGACGGAGGCGAGAAATCGCCTCTGTCGATGCCAGTTCCTACGGAGGGTTTATGACACCAGAGGCAAAAGTAAAAAAGAAAGTGGTCGCCGTGCTCAAACAGCATAAAGCGTATTACTTCTATCCAGTGACAGGTGGCTATGGGCGCAGTGGTGTGCCTGATGTTATCGCATGTTACAACGGACGCTTCATCGGTATCGAATGCAAAGCAGGAACCAATAAACCTACGCCACTACAGCAAAAGAACTTGGACGATATCCAAACAGCAGGTGGCGTTTCATTAGTTGTCAATGAAGACAACATTTCAATCGTAGAGGAAACTCTACTCAACATGGAGAAGCAACATAATGGCTGTCAAGAAATCAGCAGTTGATAATAATATTCAAATTCACGAACTAAAACAGGGCGAGATCAAGCTACGCATGATTGGTCAAACACCGCTCTACTTTAATAGTATGGGATCAAAAGCTATGCGTGATTTGTTAGCAGGGGCGCGTAAGAAAACCGCTGCCGACAAGCAAGCTATTAAACACAATCCCGAAGTGGAATATAAAGAGACTATGTATATAAAGAAGGATGGGGATACAGCTTTGTATTTTCCTGCCGCAGGGGTGAAGGGTGCTATGGCTACCGCAGCGTTGGAAACCGAGGGCATCAAGAAAACATCTGTGCAGCGTTTAATCTTTCTTCCACAAACAAATATACAGATATGGGGTAAGCCTTATCTCAAAATGGACGTTGTCCGATCTGCCGATATGAACAGGACGCCAGATGTGCGTACCAGAGCGTATCTACCAGAATGGTGTTCGGAGATTACTATCCGTTTTGTGACACCAACTTTGAGTAAACAAGGCATCATATCACTACTTGCGAACGCAGGTCAGATCGTCGGTATAGGTGACTTTCGTCAGGAGAAAGGTCGTGGATCTTTTGGAACGTGGACAGTTGCGAGTGCCGATAACATGGCTGATTGGCAGCAAGAAGCGTGGGACAATATCACCGCACAGTCACGCGAAGTTCAAGAGTTAGCTATCGACTATCCAGAATATGCTGATCTTGAAACGGCTGAGTTGATGGAGTTTATGCAAGAAGAACGCATCAAACGTGCGGCTTAAATAATAGTTCCAAGGCAGAGAGGGGCGGTTCGCCGCCCCAATCACGGGTTACGGCGGTTGAGTTGTGTTAAGTCAAGTCGGGGTCAGTTAGGTCGGGGCGCGGCGAGTCGGTCAAGTCAAGGTTTGTTGGGTCGAGTTGGGTCACGGTGGGTTAGGCGGTTATGGTCGGTCGGGGTCGGGCGTGTTATGGAGAGTTATGGCGGTTGTGTTAAGGCGCGGCGCGGCAATGTTCGGCGCGGTAGAGTATGGTTCGGCAAGGCGGTTACGGCGGGGTAAGTCGCGGCGCGGTGAAGTACGGCGAGTTGTGGTATGGCGGTCATGATATGGTCCGTTAGGGTTCGGTATGTTTGGGCGCGATGCGGTCTGGCAAGGCGGTTTCGGTGAGTTGTGTTGAGACGGGGTATAGTGTGGCACGGCAAGGCGGTCGAGGCGCGGCGAGGTAGGTCAAGACACGGTAAGTTGTGGCACGGCTAGGCGGTCTAGGTTTGTTTCGGTATGGTCGAATTTGGTTGGGCATGGTGGGGCGAGGCGGTTGCGGCGCGGTCCGATAAGGCAGGATGGGTTAAGGTACGGCTAGGCGGTTCTGGTGAGTCGGGGCATGTTTCGATTGGTTACGGTTAAGTGCGTCATGGTGTGGCAATTAAATATAAACAAGTAGCTATATATGGAGAACAGAATGGCTAAATTTAATAAGAAGACTAAGCAAAAAATTATTGATGCTTATTTAAACGATACTGGTAGAAATGCGTTTGTGCCAGAAGAGTTTGTTACGTGGTTGGCTGATAAGCCAAACCACATTGCTTATAAAGCTTTTCACGGACAGGATGAACATCTGCTGTGGCAAGCGAAGTTACAGTTAGCGCGGCAGTTTGTGTCGGGCTTGCGTATTGTGGTGAAAGAAACAATTGTACCGAGCGAGGTGCAAAACATAGAAGTGGTAGAAACACCTGTCGATAGGTCTGTGGAGTACCCTGCTATGATTTCAAGAACCAGTACCCGAAGGAAAGGTGGTGGCTACGATTTCTTTGATCCAGACAGCAAACAAGATCATGAGGAGCTTCGTAAGCAGGCAGGCATTGCGCTTGCGGCATGGCTCAATAGATTTCGTGGGTGTGCAGAACATATCAATCTGGATTTAACACCAGTCGAAGAACTTGTGCATGCGTTACGTGATGACAAACCAATCGCAGCAGAATAACATACCACAAGAACTAGCCCTGTTTCTTAAAGAGATGGGGCTAGTCGAAGAACGTGAGGAGGTGCAGTGTGAGGAGCATGTTGCTTGGTTGCCCTCTTTCGATGGAGAAGAACCACCATTTTAGGGAGGATAGATGTTTAAATTATTTTACACATTGTTAATTATCGAATACGTTGTTGAGAATCAGGACGTATCAACGAGCGTAATATTCCCAAGTGAGTACGAATGTTACGAAGCTATGGGCAATGGAGTGATGGATGATCTGTACGACATACTTGCAGACACGTATGGTAAAGAGATCATGATGTATTGCAGACGCACACCGTTCACGTCTGGCATGAAAGAAATCAACGTAAAACCGAAGTTGCGTCCAGATGGGTGATGAACAATTAAGCCCTGCGCTCAAGTATGAGTATCGCTTCTTGAAGCAACAAGTTGACAGGCTACAAGATGAACTTGGGCGAAGAGATAGACCACGTAATACAGAACAGGACTTGTATCGTGCGCGAGAAGAGTTAAAATCGTTTGTCTCTAGGATGAGAATGAACGGTGTAAAAATATGAAAGTAACATTAAAAGAAATCTGTGGATACAGACGCAGATCAGTAATGCTTGGCAAAGATAGCGTAAGTCTATCGCCACCACCATGGCAAAAAGGAGAACAGCGTGGAGATGAGTATGTCGAAGAAGGAAGAGAAGGTATGGGAGTATCTTCTAAAAAACAGGCAAGCCGAAAACGCCGAGGTAGCAGCCGCGTGTGACGTGGACATACACTTTGTAAAAAATCTTATTTCTCGTATCGGATCAGAAAACTGGCGCGAAGAAGTGCCTACAGAACAAACGTGGGATCGTGCAAAGGTACTGGATACAGCCAAAGGTTACGTCACGAAGGACCGTGCAGCAGATCATGGCGACATGGAAGACAACTTTCAGCGCATCGCTCTGTATTGGAACGCACACCTTGGACTGGTTGATTTCATAAAGACCGAAGATGTTGCAGCAATGATGGCACTACTAAAGATTGCTCGCATACATTCTAATCCCACACACATAGACAACTGGGTAGACGCCTGTGGGTACATGGCTTGTGGTGGCGAGGTCGTCAGTAAGTAATGGACATCTACACTCTAGACTTTGAAACGTATTATGCCCAAGACTACTCACTGTCGAAGATGACAACTGAGGAGTATGTTCGGGATAGGCGGTTTGAAATTATCGGTCTTGCCATAAAAAAGAACGATAAATCTACCAAGTATGTAAGTGACCCTGGTTTAATCAAACGTCTACTATCACACATAAACTTCTCTGACTGTGCTATTCTGTGTCATAATACTATGTTTGATGGGGCGATACTTAATTGGCATTATGGTATCAAGCCGAAGGTATGGTTCGATACAATGTGTATGGCACGTGCTCTGCATGGTGTAGAGACAAGCGCATCTCTCAAAGCGGTGGCAGAACGCTACGGTGTGGGCGTTAAAGGCACTGAGGTGCACGATGCCAAAGGCAAGCGCCGTGCCGATTTTACTGTGGGAGAGGCTGAACGGTACGGTGAGTACGCTAAGAACGATGTGGATCTAACCTACAAACTCTTTAAAATTATGGGGGCTAAGTTTCCCAAACAAGAATTGAAACTGATAGACCTGACTTTGCGTATGTTTATTGAGCCTACGCTTGATCTGGATCTGGGTTTGTTGGAGCAGCATCTTGAAGATACGAGAGATCGTAAGGACAAGCTGCTGCGTGATGCCAACGTCACCGACAAGAAAGATCTGATGTCTAACCAGAAGTTTGCAGACATGTTAAAAGATCTTGATGTAGAACCCCCCATGAAGATCAGCGCCACGACAGGCAAGCAGACCTACGCCTTTGCGAAGTCTGACGAAGCGTTCAAAGAACTACAAGAACATGACGATGATCGGGTGCAGTCTTTGATTGCCGCACGTCTAGGTAACAAAAGTACTTTAGAAGAAACACGTACAGAGAGGTTTATAGGTATATCTAAACGTGGGCTGCTTCCTGTACCCGTAAGATACTACGCTGCACATACAGGTAGATGGGGTGGGGCTGACAAGATTAACTTGCAGAACTTACCAAGCCGAGGACCAAATGCGAAGAAACTAAAGAAAGCAATCATCGCACCCGAAGGCTACACGATAATCGAGGCTGACAGCGCACAGATCGAAGCGCGAGTGCTTGCATGGTTTGCAGGGCAGGACGAATTAACTAGTGCGTTTGCCAATGGCGAAGATGTGTATGTTAAAATGGCTTCTCGTATTTATGGATGTGACGAGGAGGATGTTACAAAAGACCAACGGTTTGTTGGTAAGACCACGATACTTGGCGCAGGCTATGGCATGGGTGCAGAGAAGTTTGGGTTACAGCTCAAGACGTTTGGGTTTGAAGTGCCGCCCCATGAAGCACGACGTATCATACAAATCTATCGTGACGCTAATTATAAAATAAACAAAGTATGGCGTGACGCCAACTACATGGTACAGCAGCTTGCAAACGGTAGAGCCGCACAGTTTGGGCGCAAAGGGGTTGTGAACGTAGATGCTGCAAACAATGCGTTAGTCATGCCGAGTGGTCTCAGTATTTTTTATGAACAGCTACATGCAGAGCAAACCGAAAAAGGTTTGGAGCATAGCTACAAAACACGCCGAGGGCGTACCAGAATATATGGCGGCAAGGTAATAGAGAACGTGTGTCAAGCATTAGCTCGTTGCATTATAGGCGAACAGATGCTAAGAATAAGTAAGAAATATAAGGTGGTGTTAACGGTACACGATTCGATTGTATGCTGCGTTCCCGATGACGAAGTTCTTCTAGCACGGCAACACGTGGAGACTTGTATGAGATGGACACCCGATTGGGCAGAAGGACTACCTGTGGATTGTGAAAGTGGTACGGGTAAGTCATATGGGGATTGCGAGTGAGTATAGCACCTTGGTCGTTTAGTAAAGCAAAGGCATTCGAGCAATGTCCTAAACAGTTTTACCACGAAAAAATTTTGAAGCAGTATCCTGTCGAAGAAACTGACGCCATGCGATACGGCACAGAGTTCCACAAGGCTTGTGAAGATTACATTAAATCAGAAGCGCCTCTTCCTAAAAAATTTGACTTCATACAACAAACTTTAGATGCGCTTAACGAAAAGCGTGGCATAAAGATGTGCGAACAAAAGCTAGGTTTGACCGCTGATTTAGAACCATGTGGGTTTTTTGATAAACGTGTGTGGTTTCGCGGGATAGCTGACCTAGTAATCATAGACGTGTTGACAGGTGTTGCATGGGTTATTGATTACAAAACAGGTAAGTCGTTAAAGTATGCTGACAAAGGGCAGTTAGAGTTGATGGCACTTATCGTATTCAAACACTATCCTCAAATTACCAGAGTAAAAGCAGGGCTTTTGTTTGTTATAGCCAAAGGATTGGTAAAAGAAGAATATGAAATTGACTCAGAATCAAATCTTTGGGAGAAATGGCTAGGAATTTATGGTAGAATGCAGAAGGCGTTTGAGTCAGATGTATGGAATCCACGTCCATCTGGTTTGTGTAAACGTCACTGTCCAGTGCTTGAGTGCGCTCATAATGGGAGAAACTGATGCCTTATACTAAAAAGAAACGCCCATACAAAAAGGAATACCAACAACAAAAGAAGCGTGGTGAACATGCAGATAGAATGGAACGTCAACGTGCTAGACGTGCGATGGATAAGAAGGGAGTAGATAAAAATAAGAACGGCAAAGCCGATAAACGAGAAGGCAAGGACATTGCCCACAAAAAACCACTAAGTAAAGGTGGAAAAAACAAAGACGGTGTAAGAGTACAAAGCCGCAAGAAAAATCGTGCAGCAGGGGGTGCTATGAGCAGCCCTAAGAAGAAGCGGTAGTGTTTCACTACCACGGAGAACAACATGAAGATAATTAGGGATAAGGCAATATTGCTGAAAGTCCGTAATCCTAAACAGATCACGACTGTAATCCCAAAGAGCAAGGAGTTGTCAATGAATGAAGTCGTTGTAAATTGGGGGCTTGACGAAGCCCATACCCTCTCTGGGTTAAATATAAACGTGCCGTCACCTATTACTAAACGTTATTCCTGGCCTGGGCAACATAAGCCCTTCGATCACCAGAAGTCTACGGCATCTTTTCTAACCATGAACAAGAAGTCTTTTTGCTTCAACGAACAAGGCACAGGCAAGACCGCCTCTGCTATCTGGGCGGCTGACTATCTTATGACACAAGGTAAGATCAAGCGGGTGTTGGTTGTATGTCCGCTGTCAATAATGGATTCGGCGTGGCGGAATGATCTGTTTTCTTTTGCGATGCACAGAACTGTGGATGTTGCACATGGCAACAAAGAGAAACGTAAGAAGATCATCAACGGCGGTGCAGAGTTTATAATTATAAACTACGATGGTGTGGAAGTTGTCAAAGACGAGATAGCCAATGGCGGCTTTGATTTGTTTATCGTTGATGAAGCTACGCACTACAAAAACGCACAGACGAAGAGATGGAAAACACTAAACAAACTAATAGGTGATAACGACTGGTTGTGGATGATGACAGGTACGCCTGCCGCACAAAGTCCAGTGGATGCTTATGGTCTAGCCAAGCTAGTCAACCCAATGGCAGTGCCAAGGTTCTTTGGTTCGTGGCGTGACATGGTGATGTGGAAGGTTACTCAGTTTACTTGGAAGCCGAAAGAAACCGCCAAAGATACTGTGTTTCAAGCATTGCAGCCTGCAATTCGGTTTACAAAAGAAGAATGTCTTGATCTGCCAGACATGGTGTATACTAAACGTTTTGTCGAAATGACTAAACAACAGCAGCAATACTACGACACATTGCGTAAAAAGATGGTCATGCAGGTGGCAGGAGAAGATGTTACAGCAGCCAACGCTGCAATCAATCTGAACAAACTTCTACAAATCAGCGCAGGTGCTATCTACACCGACGACGGTGATACGGTGCAGTTTGATATCAAGAACAGATACCAAGTTCTCAAGGAAGTGATAACCGAAAGTAGTCAAAAGGTTCTAATATTTGTACCGTTTAGACACACTATTGATTTACTTACTGAGAAGCTTGCCAGGGACGGCGTAACGTCTGAGGTCATACGAGGAGATGTTTCTGCAAGTAAACGCACTGATATCTTTTCTCGATTTCAACACGATCCAGACCCAGAAGTATTGGTCATCCAACCACAAGCCGCAGCCCATGGGGTCACGTTGACAGCAGCGAATACTGTTGTGTGGTGGGGACCGACACCTTCACTAGAAACATACGCACAGGCAAATGCTCGTGTGCATCGATCTGGTCAGAAGTACAAATGCACTGTGATCCAGTTGGCAGGGTCAGCCGCAGAAAAACGTATTTATCGTATGTTAGACGCTCGTATCAATGTACATACAGAAATGATAAATTTATATAAAGAAATACTTGACTAACTAGTATAAGTTACTATATGTCAGTATATATAAAGATACGATGGAGAACATAATGGTAGTACCAGTTGAAAAGCTTACTAAAGCTTACATAAAAATACGCGATAAGCGGTCGGAGTTGTCAGCCAACTTCAAAGAAGAAGATGGCAAGCTTGCTGAGAAGCAAGATAAAATCAAACGTGCTTTGCTTGACTACTGCAAAGAGCAAGGCGTGGATAGTGTCCGTACACCTGCGGGATTGTTTTGGCGCACTATCAAGCAACGCTACTGGACAAGCGACTGGGAATCTATGCACTCTTTTATCATGGATAACAATGTCCCTGAGTTTTTCGAGAAGCGTCTCAATCAAACCAATGTACGTCAGTTCATAGAGGAGAACCCAGATCTAGTTCCTGCGGGACTCAACGTGGACTCAGAGTACGTTATCTCTGTGAGGAAAAAATGAGTGAAGATACACCATATGTAAATATCAATAAAGTTGCAGACTATTTTCAAGTGTCTATTTCAACTATCCGTAAATGGGTAAGTAATGGTTACGTGCCTGACAGCACGTACATAAAAATCGGCGAAGTCTACAGATTTAGGCTCGACGATGTAGAAGCGGCATTGACAGCCGCTAGTAAACAGGGGCAAGATGAAACCCCACAAACATACAATGGAGAGTAAGCCATGTCAGATATGACATTATTTGAGGGTAATTCCCTCGTTAGCAGTGATCTATTTAAGAAGCTACAAGAGACAGACGACAACCTGACAGGTGGTTCTGGTGGTATAAAATCGCACCGAATCAGCTTGCGTGGTGGCAGATTTCGGGAGCTTGTCAACGGTGAACAAGTAAATGTAAAGAGCGACGGTTTTTTAAACGTCGTTGTTATAAATGCCGCGAAGCTGTCTCGTACCTACTACAAAGGTGCGTATGACGCAGAGAATCCATCTGCCCCAACCTGTTGGTCTCCAGATACGCAAACCCCTTCCTCCGATGTTCCGAAAGATCAAATGCAAGCGTCGCGCTGCATGGATTGTCCCCAGAACATCAAGGGGTCAGGACAAGGTGAAAGCCGTGCTTGTAGATTTTCACAACGTCTAGCGATTCTGTTAGAGGGGCAGATGGATACCGTGTACCAATTACAACTACCTGCTACATCTATATTTGGTGAAGCAAGGGATGGTAATATGGGCATGCAAGCCTATGCTAAGTATCTCAAAGCCCACAAGACACCATCGATTGCGGTGGTTACACAGATGAGTTTTGACGAGAATAGCGATACACCGAAACTGTTTTTTAAAGCAGTCCGCCCATTAAACGAAGATGAGCTTAATCAGGCGGTGGCAATGAAAGATAGTGAGGACGCTATCAAAGCTATTACTTTGACTGTATCTCAAACGGATGGGGTGCAAGCAAAGAGAGATGGCGCAGTACAGGAAGATGAGGTGGACATCAGGGAGCCTGTACCTGCACCTAAGAAGGTCGCCAAAAAGAAAGAGGTAGCTGCTCCCTCTGATGAAGAGGCTGACCTTGCATCTATTGTTGACGATTGGGACGACGACTAATCTTAACAATAGCGTCGTGGTGGGTTATGGGAGTGGATTGCGTAACCCACCGCGACACCTTTTGGAGCAGCAGCAATGGAAACGACAGAATTTTTACGGGGTGTGCTTAGTAGTAGCGGTCACTACTGCATATTTGCCGCGAGAAGCAAAGATAAAAAAAGAATACAAAGCTTCTACAGCACTATCGACGAAGCGGAACGAGCCGCAAGTAAGTTCGATACTGATGGGTTTGATGTATACTTTGCTCTCAGTACATTTAAAGAGCCGACAAATCGTAAGGGCGATAACGCACATGAACTGAAATCCTTGTTCTTGGATTTAGATTGTGGTCCTTCAAAAGAATATCCCACGCAGCAAGCAGCAATTGAAGCGTTACGTAGTTTCTGTAAACAACTCTCTCTGCCTAGACCTACAATGGTCAACAGCGGGCGAGGTGTGCATGTATACTGGGGTCTTACCGAATCAGTTTCGGCAGAGGACTGGGTAAACGCTGCGGAGACATTAAAGCAGGCTTGCGCCGACAACGGACTTCTTGCAGACCCTGCCGTAACATCGGACGTAGCACGTATACTGCGCGTGCCGAATACACATAATTATAAAGGTGATCCGCCTCTGGCAGTTGGTTTGTTTGGTGTGGATATAGCAGAACCTGTTGTGCTGTCTGAATTTGTGAGCAAGCTTGGCGTATTGAAGCCAGTTACCAAGATAGACTTGGGTACAGATGCTCTTTACGAAGCCTACGCCGACAACTCTGAAAATGTTTTTAAAACAATTATTAAGAAGACTATCGAAGGGCGTGGGTGCGAGCAGCTAAAATTTATAGCCACAAAGCAGGATGAGGTCAGCGAACCCCTGTGGCGAGCAGGGCTGTCAATCGCAAAGTTTTGTGTTGATGGGGACAAAGCAGCAGAAAGAATATCAAGTAACCACTCCGATTACAGCGAAGAACTGATGCGTAAGAAACTGGACGAGATAAAAGGTCCGTATACTTGTGCGCGTTTTGACGAGCTGAATGAGGGTGTGTGTCGAGACTGCCCTTTGTGGGGAGAGATTAAGTCGCCGATTGTGCTAGGTAAGCGCATCAAAGCAGCACAGGGTGCAGAGACTGTGTCCGCCCCTGTCGCAGGCAAGAAGCAAGATAAAGAGTTTGACATACCAGAGTACCCGTTACCGTACTTTCGCGGCGCAGCAGGCGGTGTGTTTATGCGTAGCAGCAATGCAGACGGTGACATAGAAGAAGAGATGATATACCATCATGACATTTATATTACTCGTAGGCTACATGACGAAGAGCTTGGTGAGACATTAGTATTTAGATTACACCTACCACGGGATGGTGTGCGCCAGTTTAGTGTACCACTTACGCATGTAACTTCACGAGAAGAGTTTCGTAAAAGCATGGCACGAGAAGGCGTGACCGCATGGGGAAGGAATCTGGATAAGCTTATGGCATANACAACAAAGTGGGTAGATGAATTACAGAAAACGTCTATGGCAGACGAAGCACATAGACAGTTTGGTTGGGTCGATGACGATATGGAAGAGTTTGTGCTTGGGGATAAACTTATCACTGGTGCAGAGATTAGCTACAACCCACCATCATCTAAAACAGCGGGGTTGATAGATGCTTTTGAACCGAAAGGCTCACGCGATAAGAGCGTAGAGCTGCTAAACTTCTACAACAAAGAAGGGTGGGAATTACACCAATACATCGTTGGCGTCGGATTCGGCTCGCCTCTGATGGCTTTGACAGGGCTAAACAGNATGGCGGTGCATCTGCATGGCGGCACAGGTGTAGGTAAAACAACCGCACAGATGGCTTGCTTGTCTCTGTGGGGCAACCCAGAAGATCTGATGAACGCCAAGGATGATACGCACAACGCTAGGATGAACCGTGGTGAGGTGATGCACAGCTTACCCTTGGTCTCTGATGAGATGACTAACGTATCAAGCAGAGAGATGTCTGAGTATGTTTATCAAGTATCGGGTGGACGTCAAAAGAACCGCCTCGCATCAAACGGTAATATAGAGAGAACTCGTGGTAAACCTTGGCAACTATTGGCTCTTAGTTCTGGAAACACCAGTGCGTGGGAGATACTGAGTCGAGACAAAGCAATGCCGAAAGCAGAGATGCAGCGGCTGTTTGAGATACAAGTAAAGAAACTAATTAACGCTGTTGGTCAGAACGATGACACAACTGATTTATTCAATGAGCTGAAAAAGAACTACGGTTGGATTGGTCCAGAGTATACGCAGTGGGTGATAAACAACAAAGAGGAAGCCAAGCGCACCGTTGAGTCTGTTAAACGCAGAATAGATGCTGCGGCAGGGCTAGGACCAGAGAATAGGTTTTGGTCAAACGGTAACGCTGTAATCATCGCAGGGTTGATTATCGCTAATAAGCTTGGGTTTATTAACTACAACGTGAGTGCTGTGTATAAGTGGGTGGTCAAAGAGCTGATTATACGAAACAACTTTGTCAACGACATCGGCGCATCGGTATCACAAACACTCAACAACTACTTGTCAGAGAACTACAACAATCTGCTGAAGATAGAAAGCACACAGGACTTGCGAGGCAAGAACGACAATGGTCTGGATCAACTTGTACCTGTTTCGGCATCGCCAAGAGGCTTCTTGGTTGCACGGTACGAGCCTGACACAAAGCTACTGTTCCTACGCATCAAGCCATTTAGAGAGTGGTGCATAGATCAACAGATAAACTACGCTAGTCTTGTGGACGATTTAAAAGATAAGTTAAACGCCAAGCGTATGAAGAAACGTTTGACCAAAGGCACGGACTTTAATCTACCACCAGATTGGGTGTTAGAGATGAAATTTGAAGAGCTAGATGAGGGCAGTGATGGATCAGAAGGTGATGAAACTTGATGATTTGAACCCTGATGGGCTTCGGATCACAATAAACTGGGATGCTATGGACGTAGGATCATCCATATTTGTACCCTGCATCAATACCGAGAAAGGTAAAAAACAGTTAAAAAGTGTTGCAAAAATGAAAGCATGGGAGTTCAAGATTCAAATTTGTGTTGAAAACAAAAAACTTGGTTTACGTGCGTGGCGAACTATGTGATATACTAGATATGACAACGTCCTCCCGATGTTGTTCTCCATTGTTTACTGACCCCTACATCTTGTGGGGGTCTTTTTTTAGTTTAAGTCGTATTCTTCTAAACTCGCTAACATACCATCGGTAAAAGATACCCCGCCACGCATCTTTCTAGAGGTTTGTAAGAAGGATCTAAATGATCTTTCTTTTGTTTCCATAGTTATTAGCTCATCTCGTACAAAAGCTTCGGGTATGGATGCGTTAAACTCAGCAATCAACTCGTCTACTCTTTGCACTTCTTCATAGTCACCCTCACGCATCGCCATGTTACGTCTTCGTAGGAGTTTTGTGCGTTTGCTATCTAACGATGTTTGTTTACGTCTTTCGTTTTTATTTATCTCAAGTCGTTGTATGTAGGATTGCGGTGCAAATCCTGCAAGCTGCATTGCCACATTGTATGGGTTGATGTCCTCGGTAATGGCATCTCCACGTCTAGTCGTTGCCCCCTCAGTCGCAAATCTAAAGGATTTCATACCGTTACGGAAAGCCGCAGGTATCATAGATTCTACGCCTCTGTACCACTCACCTTCGTAAACATCACCCATGCCACGCTCAATACTTAACCCTACACCGATTACTGGACCCCCAAGCTGCTCTATTAGCGTCCACAAATTACTCTGATCTTTATCTATGATCGGTGCACGATAAAGCAGACTGTTCATTGAGATTCGATTAGCTAGGTCTATACCCAACATTTCGTTTGCAAGCCCACCGTAAATACCTTCTCCTACGAACTTACGTGTAGCTGCCTCGAAGTCATCTTCATCATCATCTGCAAACATGTTGTAGAGTACACCTATTGCACCCATTAACGGCATACCACCAAGTCCTGCAAATATGCCTGTAGAGATAAGAAAGTTACGCCCTGCTGCACGTGCAACGGGATCTCCCATAGCAGCTTCTTTAGCTAGTTTTGCCATCATATAGTATTTACTGATTGCAAATCTTTTGAAAAGAAACAGCACGTTGCCGATTCCACTTTGCGCTACGATTGGGCGACCTGCGGAAGCAGTTGCACCGAGAGTAAATTCTGTAGCGTCTATAGCTTCTTGAGCTGCCTCACGATAGTCAGCTTCAGTAAGATCACCTTTCTCCCGTCTAAGCTTTTGTACTTCTAATAGATATGCAGATGTGAGTGTAGTCTCACGATTAAATCTTTCTGAGTGATGGAACATAAAACTAGAGAACTTATTGAAAGTTTCTAATGGCGCACCCCTACCCATCTCCAGATTCTCTTGCGTCATAGATTGATTGAACTGTCCCTGACCTGTGCCCATCTCAATCAATATGTCACCACGATTGTCCTGTAAAATAGAAGGTAATTGGTCTAGTTCGTAATTAGCAATCGATTTACCAAACGCTCCCATGTTTACTTCTTGTTCAACAGGCTGTCCGTCAGGGCCAGTTACCATAACGGTTCTTGTTTTAGGCGCACCCAAAAATAGTTTAGAAGCTGTGCCGAATGTTCTAGAAGTGGCGCGAACACCGTGTTTTCCTGCAAGCACAGGCATGGCACTCATGGCTACATCGAAGAATGTTATGGCTGCGGAGGAAAAGTTAAGTCCCATAGTATAGCCGAATCCAAGACTATTAACTATTTGAGAAGCACGATTTATGTCTGGGCTTTGTGCAAACGTGGCTATTTGTGAGAGTTTACCCGCCATCATAGATGTGCGTGGGTCTTGATCGTACTTGCCGTTTGTTAACTTGTTTTTAAATGCAACAAGTTCTGCACTTGCTTTCATCTGCACAAGCTGCCTGTTTAGGTCACGACCTTTTTCTTTCATCATCGTGTAGGCGTCAAACTCCGTGCCACCTATGCCAGTCGGTGTGGTATCTCCAATAAACCCACGTACATTTCCACGTCTACGAAAGCCTTGTAGGAAGGAACGCTCTGGCATGGCGTCTAACACAAGATCAATTACCTGACTCATAGCTTCGGGAGGTACGTTATTTGCATTTAACGTGTCGAAAAGATCACCCACAAATCCAGGTGAGGGGTTGTTCTCGTACTCAAATCGTTTTGAAGCCGAGGTTATAGATAGATCACTAGCCCCTGCGTTCTCTGCTGCCTGCAATGCTTGTGTCGCCTTACGCTCTGTAGGGTAATACTCTACAAAACGTTCCCCTGTTTGATTGGGGTTTGGGTTTAACGGGTCGGGAGCAGTGTAAGATAGCCTGTATGCCCCTTTACGCATCAAAGGGAAGTATGGTGTAATGACGCCGCTTTGCTTTTGCATCATCTCCTTTATTCTAGCCATCGCCGACTTACGTTGTTCTATGTTAGGAATTGTAGCCTCTAAACGTATGTCTAACGCTTCCATTATCTCGTTGTATGTATCCTGAAAGTAATTACGCATCTGACGATAGAACGCCTGCCCTTCAGGATTTAGCTTGTTATACTCTGCTCTTAGTTGGTCGTATTCGGCAGAACGCTCTTTGTCGGCACGTATTTTCTTCATGTACTCGACATCAGTACGAGACGGATCTACCTGTAGATAAGTACTACGTGGTATAAGGTTGTTTAGTATTTTAGCTTTATCTTTATTTTTACGCTGCCATTTGTGGAGATTATAAAGAATAGAGTCCAACATCTCTGTCTTTTTTCTCAACGACCCACTCATTGTATTTATTATAGTGTTGAGTTCTCTAGCAAACGGGATGAACTTCTTAGCTTTATCTGTCAAGATGTTTACAGGTAAAGTGTTTAAGTACCAACTCCGCAACGTTCGTGACGCTCCTTCGTTAAATATAACATCTGCGCTGTCTGCAACTGAGGTGCGAATGCTCTCTGGTACAACACTTGCTGCGCTTCTGGCTAAGTTCTTCGCTCCCGTCTTTGAGCCTGCTAACATTAGCATGGGTGCTGCTGCACGTGTGGCAGGAGATGGAGATAGCATACCGTCTATAATGCGATTAATCCCAGATAAGGCGGTGGGGGAAGGAGACAAACCCAATACCCTACGGACAACACGTTTTATTGCACCTGTGAACTTCTCCCAACCTGTCAGCCTACCCCCATCTACCTTTGTAAGAGCTAGTGCACTTTGAAACTCTGGATTGCTAAACGCTTCGGCAACGAACTCATCTAGGTTTGCCGTACCATACGCTTCGCCAAACTGCTCTCGCACGTTGTCAAATATTGTTTGTAGCTGTTTAGTCTCAGGTAGTGAGGGGTTAGCTATCGATGCCGAGGTAGCTGCGTGGGTCATCTCATGCAGTATGGTATGCACGTTCATCCCGTTGGTAGCATCGATAAAAATCGTATTTGTTTCAGGCTCAAACATTCCTGCGCTGTTGCGCCCTGTTGTCTGTGATAGATTGTCAACCACTCGCACTTGTGTATCGCCTACAACAGCCCCTAGTTTAGCTGCAATCTCACGAATACTGTCTATTTGATTGGTTGTAGCTATGGCATCTAACGCTCCACGTAAGTTGCCATTCATAAGTGCGTTGCGTACACTGGGTAGTAGTGCAATATCTAGCCCATGCACTGCGTCTGCATCTAGGTACAGACCTAGCTGATAAGAGTAATTATAACCATCACGATACTCTTGTATCTGTGCAGGGGTCATCGTATCTATTTCAGCTTGTGTAAAATTTAATCCTTGTGGATCACGTAAGTATTTTTTAAATGCGCCTTCCAGATCAGGAATGATCTGTCTCTGCTCTGGCATTGCCTCGATTTGAGCAGGTATGCTTGCTACGAGATTGTTTTGTTTTACAATCTCATCCACTTGCCGTTTATATGCTTTATCTTGAGCATCACGAAAGTTCTTTGCCTCTTTCTTAGCTGCGCGACCTGCTTCGATTTCTTTGTCAGAAGGGTTAAACTTAGACGTATCTTTACGTGCTCGTTGTGCAGCAAGGGCTATACGACTACTAGCTTCTTCTGACAAGTTAAGCTGCGCCCACTTACGTGCGGCAAGAGCTTTGCTTTTTGTCATCCCCTTGTAGAAATCAAACTCATCTGCATTATAGTTCTTTCTAACGTATTGAGTGGGGCCAACAACTTCCATACCACCTATTTCTTCTAGGGCATCTATGGGACGGCGAAATCTATCAAAAAATATTTTAGCAGCTTTTTCTTGTTCCGTTAGTTGATTTTTCTGAATAGAAAACAGATTTAAAATAGCTTGTTTATCATCTGCGTTGGTAGGGTCAGCTTCTTGACTTTCTAGTTGCTGTTCTTCGTAGTACTGACGTGCAACGGCGGTAGCTTGACCTTCTTTATTATTTGCGGGTTCTGAAACAAAACGATCATTTAGAGCTTGCTGCGCTGCAACATTTAGTTCTTGCTGCGCTTGCACATCCACTTCAGGTGCAGCTTCTTGCACTGGTTCTGTCCTAGGCACAGGCGGAATACCTTCAGGAATTACTTGTTCTGCGACTCCTGTTGTTTGTCCTGATGGTACGGCTGCGCGTCTTAGTGTATCTGGCTGTTCTCTTGTTGCCACAGCAGGTAACTCAGGATCTGGCACACTTGTTCCCACTCTTCTTTCGTCAGGTGGTGCAAGCTCGGTGGTATCTTGATCTCCACTTCGTGCCCGTCCCGTTCCTGCCACGCCAGATCCACCACCCTGAACGCTTGCTCCAGCTCCTCCTGTAGTAGTGCTATCTCCTCCTGCATCTTCGACCTCCAATCCGTCTAAGAAGCCTTGTACCCCTTCTCTAGCTTCTGGTATGGAACTTATATTTGCATAGTTTCTAAGTTCGTCAAGAACTCCCTCATCAGATACTTTTTTACCAATCAGGCTCTTTGTAGTGTCCTTACGTCTAATCAACGCCTGTTCTGGCACATTTAAATTAGCTAGAAACTCATCGTCTATTGTTTGCTCTTCTGCGAATAACTCACCTTGTACTGGTTCTTTACCCACTTCAATCTGTTGACCAGTCTGCTCGCTCTTAATTGATGCGGCACGATCTCCTTCTGTCTTATCTTTTAAATACTCATTTGTTTTTGCCGTTGCCTTCTTTGCGACTTTTTCTTCTTCACGTGTAACTTTGTTAACAGCATTCTGCTCTTCTTTGCTTAGTGCATCTGCGGATACCGTATCGCCTGTTGTAGCTCCTGTTACAGCCGAATCCTCTGCGATCTCTTCTTTTGTCTTTTCTGCTTTGCCTTTCAATGGTGCTGGATCAGCTTCATTCCTAGCTTCTTTTTCTTGTGCTGCGGTAATCTCTGATTCTGAGAATAGCTCGCCTTGTGTTTGACCTTCTTGTAACTGAGGAGTTGTTTGTGTGTCTTGTCTAACGTTGTCGTCCTGGACACGGGTCGTATCACTTACTTCAGTGTCTGGGTCACCTTCTCCAATAGCACCAAATGTAGCTCGTGTACCGCCACCGATAAGACCACCTGCAATAGCTGCTTCACGATATTCTGCAATTGCATCATCGCTATCTATAGGAAGCCCTGCCTGTGCTCGCTCCATCATCTGTTGACCGACTTCGGTTAAACCTTCAGTTGTAGCACCGCTGCCTACACGTGAGGTTGTGCGAGTAAATAAAGATTTTCCCAGGGAACGAAACGCACCACCTAACAAGATCTTGTCAGCAACACCTTCAAGAACTGCCTGACCGAATGTAGCTTTTAAAGCAGCGCCAACATCAACAGATGCTTTCTTACCTGCGGCTACCTCATCTTCTTGACGCTGAATATTGTTACCAAACAAGATCGGCGCTGTGGCTGTACCTGCGGCTGTAGCACCTGCAACAAACGGCGCGGCTGTGCCTAAAACAGGAGCAATAAGTGGCGCTGCTGCTGTGCCTACTGCGGCTGCACCTAGACCGATACCAAGCTGCGGTATTTGCTCACCAACAACTTCTCCTGCGTACTGTAACGCAGAGCCTACGCTATCCACGTCTGTTGATTGTAATCTTCTAGGCTGTTCAAGAGACAACTCACCTAGCTCTTGTTGAGCACGTTGTTCTAAGCCTTCGCCGTAATCCTCAAGAAACCCTAATCCAGTCTGCTCACCAATGGTGCCTATCGTTTCTCCAATAGCGCCTTTTACTTGTTTTTTACCACGAGCAAAACCACGACCTATGGCCGTGCCATCATCAACTTCTTCAGGGGGTTTGCCAAAAGCATCTTCGTAACGAGTGATAAAATCAGCTCTATCTTTTTCTAATGCAGCGGCTAACCTAGCGAACTCTGCATCAGTTGGTACATCTCCTGCAATGTTTAAATCGTAGCCTATTCCAGTTGTAGGATCGTCGTATTTATAAACGCCCATATATCACCTTTTGTCATAAGCTATATTTGCTTTCGATTGCTTGAAGCACTTCCTAAACCAGAAAGTGCAGCGGCAATATCTGGATATTGAGAACCAACGCTATTAAAAATAGCTTCAAATCTTGCTTGTGCTCTGTCAAGAGCTTCCTGCGCTGCTAGTTTTTCTGGATCAGTTCTAGCAAAATCTAAAGCCCTCCTAGCATCATCTACTTGACTTGCTGCTGCGGTTACTAAGCCAACAGGGGCATTTTTAGCAGATCCTTTTAAACGAGCTAGTGCTGCATCCACTGTTGCATCACTACGGATTTTTGCAGCATCAAGCATTGCTTGATTTCTAGCATCAGCGATGTCCAAGCTTGCTTGTAATTTAAGCATATCTGTTTCAAAGGCATCTAGACCTTTTTGTGACTCGCGTAGGGCTTTCAACCCTGCTTGACCGCCTTTAGCAATACCCTGACCGAAAGTTGCAGCAGGCCCCATCATAGCAAACCCTGCTTCTGCTAATGCTAACCACTTGTTTTGATCTGCTCTTTTTCTACGTTCTGACAGGTATTTAGCGATTTCTGAATCATAAGAACCAAACCCTGCACCGCCTTCACCGCCATCAGTGACTGTATCAGGTTGAGTAAAGCTATCTTCTTGCTTTTGTAGTGCTTCTTCTGCTGACTTACGAGCTTCAGATGCTATTGTAACAGGCGCTTCCACATCAGATGCAGGTATAGGAAGTTCTGGATAAAACGAATCTGAAGTGCTTTTCGGTCTTTGCAAATCTAGTAATGGGTTATCAAAACTAAATAGTTTAGATAAAATGCTCTGTTTTTCTTCAGGATCTGCATAGTTCGCGGTTAGTGCGCCACTAGCGGCTAACATTTGTTCTTCAGCGGTAGGCTCGTCAGTAGCAGCTCCTTTAAAGGCTGTGCCTCCATAGTACTGTAAAGCACTTGATAGTGGTCCATCAATGTTAGGATTGTTTTGTTGTCCTACGCCTGTGACTTGTGGTGCTGCAAGAACTGATGGGGGAGGAGTATCTATTTCTGACAAACGTGCTAGTTTATCTGCATCGACTGCAAAACCCAATCTATCGGCAAGTTGTTCTTCTAAAGATGGTTGGTCTGAAGGCACTTTAGGGATGCGCTCATCAAAAAACATACGACCTAAACCACCTGCGGTATCCATATTAAGACTTGGTTCACTAACTACTTCTGGAGCAACAAAAGCTGTAGAATCTGGGTTTATTTCTTGTAGACTCGGTCCTTCATCCATAGCTGTCGGGCTTGGTGTTAAACCTTCATCTGCTAATATTCTTGGGACTTGAAAAGGCTGTGCATCTCTTATTGCTCTAGATGCTGCATCAGCAGAGCTAAAATCAGGGTATATACCAGTCCCTTGAACTCTCTCGCCATCCTGAACAAGGATGTAGTTGCCTCCACCTGTGGGTTGTACACTTATAGCTCCTCCAGAAGCAAAACTCATTAGTCCACCGCTTGCTGCCATCTGTGGTTGAGGTGCACGTGTCGGCTGCATCGGCATGGCTTGAGCTAGTCCTGTGTCCTGTGCCACGTTTGTCTTCGGAGCCATAGCACCTGCCATTGCCATTAGACCCTCTTGTGGCACTCCTGCGCCTGTAATAATTTCTTCTGCTACAGTCGGCGTATCGGCTGCTTCTCGACGTTTAAAATCATCACGCATGCGCTTACGTCTTTGTAGCTCACCTAAAACTAAAAACTGTGGTGCAGACCCTGATCGAAAAGCCTTCATTAATCCATCGTCTGATACGTCTTTTAAGCTTTCTTGAAGATCAATTATGCTCATCCTGTCAGCCCCCTATAAAGACCCAACGCCGAAATACCCGCACCAAGTGCTGATGATAGTGGGTTGTACGCTTGCATACGCTGTATATCTACGTTTGGCGTCACGGGCATGCCTCTTAGAAGTCCTGCTATGCGCTCATACTGCTGTGCGGGGAACTCTCTCTGACGTACAAAGTCTTCGTAAGACAGGTCAAGACGAGCCTGATCCTCTGCACGAATGTCACGACCAAGAGTGTCAAGTAGCTGTGCGCCTTGTATATCAGCAGCACGTTGACGTTCTCCTAGACTGGCTAGACCTGCACCCATATTAGCAAACTGCTGCCCCATGCCGCCTAGTTGACTCGCTGCACCTAATGCTGCTTGCTCACCTGCGAGTCTTTGACCTATGCCAAACTGTCGATCTGCACGATCAGCCTCAAACTGACGAGATGCTTGTTCAAACGCCTGCTGCTGACCCATAGCCTGTATATCACCAAGCTGTCTCTGTAATCCTTCTTCTGCCAACGCATCAACAACGCCTCTACGTGAGCCACCAAATGCACCTGCGCTCACAGCGTCTGCATCTCTCCCTGCTTGGGATCTAGCAAAATCTCTTCTGGCTTGCTCTTTCTGAACATCTACAACGTTCTGCATATACGGAGACATGTACTGCTGTACTGCACTACCTGTGAAAGTTGTAGGGTTGTATTGTCCCGCGCTTCTAAGCCTACCCACTGCCTGATCTGTGTAGCCAATACCGCGTCCAGAAGCAGATAAACCCATTCTGCCTGCCTGCATAGCTTCTGGCATACCTGCGATGCCTTGTTGAGCAATACCTCGTGTCATGGCACGAGATGCCCCTATATCGCCGTACATATTAGATGAAGTCAGTCTTTCCCCAGGATATGGCGTGTATGTAGACTGTCCTGTATACGGGTTAAACGGCAGCAGAGCATCTTCAGCACCCTGCAAGACCCGACGAAAGTACGGATCAGCGTACTCAGGTAAGCTTGTGGTACGTGTCGTAGTATCTGTAGGTATTTGCTGACTGCCTTTGCCCATCTTATAACTCCATTCGGTAAGCTATGTACTCAGGATAAAATCCATATTTTTTCAATGCTCTACCCCAACCTTTTCTTCCATAGCCTTCTAGATGACTACAGTCTAACTCATTTGCGTAACGCTTCATAGTCTCAATCAACTGATCTTCCCACTCTTTCATCTGCGTTCCGCCTACCCAGTCTAAGGCCAATGCTTTCCGTTGAGGGTATATTATGAGTCTTGTGGTAAATGCGGCTATTATCTTGTCGTCGTCATTTAGTACAACCCAGAGAACATAAGTACCATCAAAAACACCATCTAGTATATCTATTACACTTGTTTTGTCTTTGACTGTGTCTACAGCCCTCTTTAATATTCCTTCAACATCCTTCCATACATGGCCTATTGCCTTTTCAGGCACTAAGCTAATCCTCACTTACCCCACCATTCGTTCAAGTTTCTCTGGTGCATCCTCTTCAGCACGGTTAATAATATCAAGAAAGCCACCACCGTATGCTTTTTCTAGTGCATCAGTAGTTTTCTTTCTCAGCACAAACTCTCCATCAGACAACAGAACATCTTGTTCTCCCTCAAGTGTTGCAGGAACCATGTCATCAACGCCAGAACCATCTCCTGGGCCTCTCACCATTCCCTGTTCGCCTGCTGCAAAGCGTTCTACAGTCTCGTCAAACTCTCCAGACTGTACCTTATCGACAAGGCTACGTAGTGCTTCCTCGCCGTATTTCATAACAAACATAGCCAAAGCCATTTCAGCTTCTTCTTCAACAATCATCTCTTTTATTGCCAAGATAGCGTTCAGGATAACGTCTTTTTCGTTCATGCCTGCTTCTTCCATCATTGCATCAGCATCGGCTTCGGCTTCGCCACCTTCGGCTAAAGCCATTATGCCACCATCTGCATACGTGTATGGGTATTGTGGTGTACTCCCATCAGGACGTGGCATACGTCTGTAGCTAAAGTAATTCGCCTCTCCAAACCCACCTGCATATGGATTAGGGTTAAACGTTCGTATCATCGGATTCGGCAAAGGAGGTCTTGTTTCTGTATCTTCGTCGTCTGCCGCACGATTCTTGTACCCTTGCTGCATCATCTGCATGTCAGTCATAGTCTGACCTATCATCCCAGGCATAAAACCTTGCTGCGCCGCAGTAAACGCACCGCCTTTAGTAGATCCTGGGGTAGTGCCGAAAGGCATAGCTGCACTTGCTGTCTCTGTGCCAAGAAACTTAGTAGCCAAATCAGATGGAGTGCCTGCTACAACTTGAGTTGCAGGAGTTCCTGGAGTAGATAAAGCTTGTATAAAACTAGGTTTTGTTGCTGCTTCTGCGCCTTGCGCTGCGTTGATTGCATTTGTGCTAGTCGAACCAGACAGACCACCAAGTATTTTACCACCAAGGAATGACGCCATACCTGTCTGTATGCCTTTACCTATATCTCCTGTCTGTACAAACGATCCTAGCCCTGCACCGATCCCTGCTAATGCGGGTACTGACATTGCCCCAAGGGTAGCCCCAAGTGCACCTGTACCTGCTAGTGCGGGTAATCCTATGCTAAATAACAGTGGCAGAACCATTTATATCTCCAAAACTTACATAAACCCTAACAATAAAAACCTAAACTAGCAATTATGTTAACCATGCGTATATCTTAATTGTCTCTTCTTTACGGTGTTTTAACCCATTATAACCACCATTTACTCTTTTCGTAATAGTTTTTATAGTTTCGTCATTAACGCCTTCATCACAAATCTCCCAAAGTTTGTTCCTGTGAAAGAACCAAATAGCTGATTCCATGGGATATTTTGTAGCCACAAGATCAGGGTCTTTTATGATCTCTGGTAGATCCATGTCTGCCGCAAACTGAGAATAGTTGTTTTTCCCTGTGCATTGCAGAAAACCACGTCCTCGGTACAGCCATCCTTGTCCCTCGTTACCCATTCTGTCCCCGTACACACGGTCAGCAAGAGCTTGTGGGTTTCGAGCACAACTCTCGGCATCACCTTCTGTTTTAAAATATTTACCAAATACTGCGAGTATGGACTCTTTGCTATAGTTTAGGTTCTCTTCCACATACCTAAACGTACCGCTCTCGTGCACAAGTTGCCCAAGAAAATGCGCTCCACGCTCTGGATTCAAAGCATAATGATGACAAATTTTTCTTGCAGTGTTAGGGCCAAACGCACCATCAGGTGTGGCTCCTATCTTTTCTTGTAGTGTCTTTAGTGCTTCACTCATTACTTCCTCTTAAAGAATGCTGTAGCTCCACGTACACCGAACGACGCAGAAATTGCGATACCCAAACTGTAAAAATACCAGTCTGGGGCTTTAGAGAGCTGTTCAAAGCCACGATCAACCCAACCTTCTGCACCTGGAATAAAGGCTAAAATAAGTGGGATTGACAGGACAATCACAAACCATTCGTCTTTCCAACTCGACCTTGATCCTTGAGCCATGATGCGCTCCCAGTCGGCGATTGATGTCTCTTTTGAGAGCATTATTTTCGCTTTNGCTTCCGCCTCTGTTAGCTTTAGTTTTGCATTTGCAGCATTTGCGTCTGCTTTACCTTTGAGCCAACCGCCTGCAAGTTCGGCTATCGGCCCTATCATCTGAGCAATCATTGTCCACCCCTGTCAGTCTTTGCTTCTTTGTTCATCCAAACGGCAAAACAGCCTGTTAGTGCACCCATGCATATCGACACCAAACCACTCTGTTCTAGACTCGGATCAGGTAAGCTCATGTACCAATGAACGCTTTGATACGTTAAGATCGTAACGACCAACATCATTATTCTAGGAAATACTTTATATTCGTCGATTATTGTGGCAGGCATTATGCAAAGCCTCCATAAAAAGCACCAAGCCCACTACCCATCTGTGGCATAGGTCTACCCATACCCTTACCACCGCCGCCACCGACCATGTTACTAAAAAAGTTAAACTGATCGTATGGTGAGTTGTAGTTAGGTGTGCTGAAATTACTCATTCCTGCAATCTGAGCACGTTCTGCTGCACTCATCATCTCCATAGGACGAGGCGCGGTTCTCTGCATTCCGCCTAGTATGTCATAGTTTCTAGACGCATGCATAAATGCAGGACTCATATTTGGAGTCATAGCGTTCCTAGCTGCCGCCATATAGTACGGAACCTGACCTGCACCTTGTTGTGATTCAAAAGCCATAAGAGCAGGATTGTAACCAAAAGCGCCTAATCCACCCATCATACCGCCGCCATATCCAGGGTATTGTGGAAACTGTGGTGGCATTACGGGTGGAAACTCGTCAACTATCTCTGGTGGTAACTCTGGCCTAAAATCATCTATCTCTGGCGTAGGTTTTGGTGGTACTACGTTATCCGCAGCTCGATCTCTTCTCTTCTTTCTACGCTCTCTTGACCTTACAAAAGCCTGACGTGCAGGATTAGCATCAAACTTTTCTTTAGCTGTCATGCCTGATGTGTCTGGGCCTGCCTGTCTCATGCCTTCTGGAAGAAGGTTATACAAACCCGCTTTAAACCTACTAAGACTCATACCAGTTGGTTTTGGCTGTGGCCTAACTCTTGGAAATGGTCTTGACCCAGTTCTAGTCCCTGGAGGAGGCGTATTTGCCCTTATGGTTCTAGTCCCTGGAGGCGGGGTGTTCGCTCTCACAGTTCTAGTCCCTGGAGGAGGCGTATTTGCCCTTACAGTTCTAGTTGGTGTAGACCGTCCAGTTCCTGGGGCCACAGCGGTCTTTTTATTTGCTGCTGCTTTTTCTGCTGCTCTTATCTTTGCCGCAGCCGCTGCTTGAGCTGCCGCCTGTTGCCTTGATTTCTTTCTTCTCTCTGAAGCTCTAGATCTGGCTCTAGTAGCGGCAGCACTAGGTTTTATGCTTTTGTACTTGCCATCCTTCTGTGCGGCCTGACCCGTTGCTTTTCTTTGCTGACGTCTTCTGTCAGCCGCTGCTTGAGCTGCTTTTGATTTAGAAGGCTTTTTCTGAGAACCTATTTTCTTTTTAGATGCGCCCATTATGCTTCTCCTGATATAGCTTCGGGTGCGGTCACGGTAATAGCCGTGTGCCGTTTAGTTTCTGCTGTCCAAGACTCTCCGCAGTCTGGACAATTTCCATCTGGATATGTAACAACTTCTTCTGGTGTGTCTACTAAGTTATCACAATTGTGGCACTGTATAGTGTCCACAGATGATGAGGGTCTCCACTTAGACCCGTTGCTCATAGTAAGAATTGTATCACTCATGTCGTTGTCACCGTTACTGTTCCTACCGCACCTGTCGCCCCAGAACCACGAACATGCGGTTTATTGATTAATGCTATCTTAACAAATCCGTCCTGTTGAAACAATGCTCCATTTTCTAAACCTGAATCATCACTCTGTAGGTCTGTTAATGTAAGCTTTGTTGCCCTTTCTTCTCCTGGGTTCTGTTGCTGTTCCATATATACAGCAAAACTTCTTGTCAGGTTAGCAAAATATTGCTGATCATATTGAGTTGGTGGTACAGCAAAGAAAGGAAGAATAAGATTTCTGGACACTACCTCCTCCCATCAGGGCGTATATCAAGTCTTGGAGAACCTAACCTCCAACCAACTCCAGAAGCTGTAGACTCAATACGCATTGCAAAACTACGTCCACGTAATCGTAGATGAACTTGATCTGTAAACTGTTCTACAGGTACAGATGCAGACTTTGTTATTGCGCTAGATGTAGTATGTAAGTAATTACCACCAGGAAAGTTTCTGGTTTTTACTGTTAAATTAGCAGATGGACTACCCGCTGTAGATCCTCGAAAGGTTAAATCAGGTATCATACGTTTGATAAAAGCAAACTGTTCTCCATCTCCTATGTCCATTTGGCTTGATTCAATATATGCAGTAAGTGCAGACCCATCATCATCAAATCCAGACTCTTGAGTGTAGAGATAGTTGTTTGGCCCTGCTGCAATAGGGTTGTCGAAGATGCCACGATCCATCCAATAGCTTCTTGCAAGTGCGCCATAATACCAAACCTGTTGTTCGTAGTTGTAAACTACATATCTGTCATTAGTGTCGCTAGACCCAGAGGGATAGAACCACCATATCTCAGAGAATGCTGTATTGGTTGCAGCTACAACTTTTTCTCTTTGCAAGAGATTAAAGTCATCAAAGACAAAGTCTCGAACCGTACATGGCAATCTCTGTACCGTACCACCGTATACATAAAACTCTTTCAGCCCCATCCAAAACACATTATCTTCTACAGCCACAGCGGATAATGGCCCCATTGTCGTAGTGTTTTCTGAGATTAAGTTTACACCAAATGTAAATGGTGGGCCTAAAAACTGCATAGCATAAAGAGATTCGTCTGTGTATACGAGTATTTGCTGTCTCGTTTCTACGGCTGCAACAATCTCAGATCCAGACCCTATTTTAAGCTCTCCCGCCGTATTGTCTGGCCTTGTTGCCCATTCGGTCAAAGACTCCTGAGATGAGAAACGTATCAACAAAGGATCTTGCACCCCAGGATTAAGTTCTGAATCACAACCAAATGCTATGATATGTCTGTCTCTGTCGGATACCATAATCTGTTTAGCTATGGTTGGTGCGCTTGTAGATCCTGAAAGAGAATCTAAACTTACAGCTCTTGTCGCAAAACCACCTGTCTTGTCCCAATAGTATATACCGCCATTACGCACGTTAATAAGAAGATCTTCACCAAAGTTATCATGTGACCATATACGCAGAGTGTTTGTGACAATAGGTGTGGTAGCTGCCTGACCCCAACCATTACGTCCCCAAGTACCTACGCCCCAACCTGCACCTGTTGCAGTTGTATCTAACCCAACGCTTACCTGATAAGTTCCCACTGTAGAACTGCCGCCATTACCTGTATCAGAGGAGTTTGCGGTGACAGGTGTTGGGGATAATGCCCCGTCTACAGTTATACTGGCTATAGTTGTGCCTGCGGTACGAGCAGAAATTTTGTAGCTGTTATCATTTATTATTTCGGTAATGTTATACTCTTGGTTCAACACCGCAGCAGTTATATTGCCGCCCAGACTTGCAGCCCCACTAAATGTTACAAAATCATTAACCACTGCGCCGTGAGCAGTGTCTGTTACCGTAATTACTGACGAGCCGTTAGTAGCAGAAAAGGTTACATCTCCTGCTGATGTTGTGCTTCTTATAGGAGTAACATCATTAAACAACCCACTATCTTGGTTGATATAGTATTTAAGGGCTGTGCCAATACCTATCAATCGACTGTTGTCTAAACCAACCCAAGGGTGCATGGCTCTTGCTGTACCTAAGTACGATGCAGGCGTAAACTTCTCCCACCCGCCAATCTTCTCAGGCATACCAAAGCGAAAGCGTACCTTGTCTACGTCAAACCAACCGCCCTCATTGGTGTAAGAGGTAGTCTCTCGATTGACACCTGGGCGGAACTGAAGTTTGGTTAGTGGCATTCATCACCTATGTTTTTACTACGAGTTCGGTTGCAGAGATAGCAGTCCCTGCTAGTACACTTGGGCTACCCGCTGTTGTGCTTATCGTTCCGTCTGTCTGTACATAATACTGTTGCCCTGCGGTGAGACCGATCTGGTTATCTGATACAGAGCCTATAACATCTACTGATGCAGCTTGACCGTTAGTTACTTGGCCTCTAGTGGTTACAATATTATCTGGCTTGAAAACGACAGCTTTACCTTTATTACTATCTCCACCATCTCTGTAAGCAGCGACTATGTTAGTAGATGCAACGTCATATACCTGAAATGGAACATTTGTAGATGCATCATGATATGTAAATTCACTACCAAAGCTGCCTACTGTTGTTCCCGAAACTGTGCCTGAGACAACCCTACCTAAATTGCTTCCACTTACATAAAAGAAAAATACTTTATTTTGATTACTATTGTATATAACCCCATTTACACCAGGTGTGCTTGCGTTATGGAATGTAGCTGCACTACCAAAGCTAATTGATGTACCGCTTACGGTTCCAACAACACATTTACCCTTGTCACCATCTGCACCATCTTTGTAACCAATTACAATTTTATTATTTGTGCTATCAAATGCAACCTCAATATCTGCTGTTGTATTACTATAAAAAACAACAGGCGTACCAAAACTAATATCCGTGCCACTGACCGTACCTACACTTGCGGTTCCATAATTAGAAGTACCTCTATAGATGACTACAACTTTATTAGTGTTGCTGTCATAAACTGTTTTTATATAAGCACCACTAGCGGCTACTTGAACAGCCGTACCAAAGGAAATGCTAGTGCCAGAGACAGTAGCCACTCTTGCATCCACAGAGCCATCTGCATCTAAAAAAGCAATTACTACTTTACCTGTGTTTGCATCAAATGCTGCCTCATTACGCTGAGAAGTTGCGCTATTATAAACAGCAGCAGATCCAAAACTAATAGAAGTCCCAGAAACTGTGCCAACAATTGCATTTCCATAGTTATTGTTTCCTGCACCATCTCTGTAGACAATAACTACTTTGTCATTTGNGGTATCGTATGTAATNCCAATATGAGNNGTTTCGGNTGAATTATAAACAACAGGAGTTCCAAAACTAATTGACGTTCCAGAAACTGTGCCAACAATNGCTGTGCCACGANNACTNTTGTCNNNNTCAGANTANGCAAGAATAACNTTNCTGCTATCTGGATCATAAACAGCAGCAGAAATCTCATTTCCCATTTGATTAATAAATTCAGTTTCTGACCCTACAGAATCAGCCGATCCTGTCTGCACAGCCACGCCCCTCGACATACCAATATAGTTCTCTGAGGTGAGGTTGTTTGAAAGAGGGCTGAAAACAATACCTGTTCCGTAGTTTGAGTTACCTGCATCTTTATATGCTATAACTGTTTTATTAGCATTACTGTCAAAAACAGCCGTAACTTTCTCTACACTTGCATCTTCGTACACGAGTGCGGAGTCAAAAGTAATTGACGTTCCAGATACTGTGCCGCTTACAACAGTTCCTTTACTTGTGTCTCCATCATCGTAAGCAATTACTACTTTACCTACACTGCTGTCAAAAGTAATCCCTAATTGCTCAGAGTTTGTAGCGGCAAAATCCACTGGCGTACCAAAGCTAATTGAAGTCCCTGACACTGTGCCGACAACAGCCCTACCCGCATCACTTGCTGATGAAGCTCTATATGCAATCACAACCTTATTGTTTGTTGTATCAAATGTTGCGTCTTGTAAGATTGCTGCACTAGAACTTTCATAAGCAACAGAGGAACCATATGATATAGAAGTTCCGCTTACTGTACCGACAACAGCTCTCCCTGTAGCATTCTTTTTCCAACCAAAAACAACTTTATTTGAATTGGAATCAAATGTAGCGCAAAGACTTTCAAAAGAACTAGAGTAAGCTACAACGGCAGTTCCGAAACTAATACTTGTCCCACTAACCGTACCCACTTTTGTTTCAAGGTAATTATTTGTACCTGCATAGCCAACGACAACTTTATTATTACTGCTGTCATATGCAAGTGCCATGTATACTCCTTGCCCTGAGTCAAAAACTACAGAACCACCAAAGCTAATTGACGTACCACTAACAGTTCCAACCCTCGCTTGTCCTGTAGCCGAAGTTGAAAATATAACCACAACCTTACCAGTGCTACTGTCGAAAACTATATCATTGTAATCTGTAGCTGAACTCTCAAAAACAACAGGTGTGCCGAAAGAAATTGAATCACCACTTACAGTCCCTACTACAGCAGTTCCATAGCTTGAATTTCCAACGTCCCTATAATTAATAACAATTTTGTTGTTAGTAGAATCAAAGGCAGCTTTTTGCTCACCAGTGTTTGCGCTTTCATAAACAACTGCTGTACCAACACTCGCAGCCGTCTGACTTACACTACTAACCGTCCCATCAGCATTGACTACCACTGGCTTACCACTTGGCAATGTGCCACTGGCTACCGCTTTAAACTCACCACCTTCTTCAGCCCCTATACGTCTTAACATAGTTACCCTTTCACGATAAGTTTAGTTGCCGATACAGCCGTCCCTGCAAAGACGCTAGGATCACCCGCCGTTGTGCTAAGTGTGCCGTCTGCTTGAACATAGTAGCTTTGTCCTGCTGTCAATCCTATTTGATTGTCGGATATCGCACCTTGCGTATCTATAAGAGCGTGACCACCATCTGCTACTTGACCTCTGGTAATGTCGGTATAAGGAGTTTTTGTAACAACANCAAAACCATCATCACCCCCTCCGTCTTGTGCTCTAAAAATTGTTACAATACTTTCAGAAGTACTATCGTATGTAGATCTTGGCGCATTTTCTCTATCAGATCCAGGTTCTACTTTTATTTCATCTCCAAAAGTAACATCTGTGCCTGATATAGTGGCAGGAACAAGAGTAGCTTGATTTGAATCAGAACTGTCACGATAAGTTATAATAACTTGTTTTGCTGCGCTGTGATAATTAGCACTTGTAAATTGCACATCGTTATTACCGTTGTTAAATTGTGCAATAGTTCCGTAAGAAACTGATGTGCCTGATATAGTTCCTACTACAGCTTTACCATAGTTGCTATCTCCTGCATCTTTAAAAGTTACTAATATTTTTTGTGCGTTTACATCATAAGCAGCACCTACCTGCTGACCTTGATTACTGGTAATATTTACCACGCCACCAGAAGATACACTTGTTCCAGATATTGTTAATACCTCTGAGTCAAGTCTACTATTGGTAGTTTGATCGTACACCACTAAAACTTTATTATTTGTACTATCAAAAGCCAATGCCAACCAATTAATTGCATTTGTATCAAATGCGTGAGTAGCACCAAAACTAACACTTGTTCCTGATATTGTAGCGACTAAACATTTACCTTGATTTGAATCACCAGTGGCCTGATATGCAATCAAAAACTTTTGTGCATTGCTATCGTATACAAGATCCATTCTTCCTGCTGTAGATGTTTCAAAAATAGCAGGAGATCCAAAACTAATAGAAGTACCACTTACTGTGCCAACAACGGCAGTGCCTTTACTTGAATTTGCATAGTCTGAATAAATAATTAAAAGTTTTTGTGCATTTGAATCATAAGCAACATGATTATAACTAGCCGCTCCTCCAGATTCGTAAGTAACAGGAGATCCAAAGCTAATACTTGTACCAGAAACAGTTCCTACTACAGCTTTACCGTTTTCACTATCGCCTTCATCTGCATATACAATTACAATTTTTCCTGCATTTGAGTCATAAGCAACATCAAACATATTGTTCGATACATTTGTATCTGCAAATTCAACAGCAGTACCAACACTTTTAGAAACACTATTATCAATAACCGCACCACTCGACATTCCGATATAGTTTTCTGAGGTTAGGGGGGCATCTCCAGTGCTAAAAACTTTTGAGTTTCCACTGTCAGTTGATCCAGTTCGATCTTTTTGATAAGTAAAAACCGTTTTATTATTTAAAGTATCGTAAGCCAGTGTTACATAACGGCTCGTACCGGAATTAGCAACTGTAGCATTTCCCACAGAAATACTTGTTCCACTAACTGTGCCTATTTTAACCTCTGCATTTTTACTGGTTCCATCATCTTTGTATCCAATAATTATTTTATTACTGTCTGGATCATGTACTAAACTTATATATTCTGCAAAGTTATCCAAAAAGGTAGTTGCGGAACCAAAAGAAATTGATGTTCCAGACACAGTGCCAACTAAAATCTTTGCATCTGTATCAGAGGGTCTTCCATAAGCAACAATAAACTTATTATTTGTTGTATCGTACACTGTAACAGGAGTATAACCATAACCGCTTTCAATTTGCACTGCTGATCCAAAAGAAATTGATGTTCCGCTAACAGTGGATACAACACACTCAATATCATTATTACTTAGATTTCTATAAACTATTAAGGTTTTGTCATTGTCTGGATCATAGTCACACCAAGTTGATCTTGTTGATCCTGATCTAAATGTTGCAATGCTTCCAAAAGAAATTGATGTACCACTAACAGTCCCAACAACTGCCTTACCATAATCGCTACTTCCTGCATCTTGATAACTAATAACAATTTTATTTGCGGTGCTATCAAAACAAGAACTTACATAGTTTGCGTTTCCGCTATACCATACAACAGGTGTGCCAAAGCTTATTGAAGTTCCACTAACTGTTCCTACAACAGATTTACCATATGCGTAGGCTCCACCTGCATAAGAAATGACTACTTTGTTGTTGGAGCTATCAAACGAAATACCTCCCCAAGGCTGAAATGTTTCATCAACACATGTAACAATACTACCAAAACTTATTGAAGTGCCACTGACTGTACCAACAAGAGCTTTACCTTTATTACTATCTTCTCCATCTCTGTAGGCAAGAACTACTTTATTAGAGTTGCTATCAAAAACAGATAAAATATATGTTACGTTTCCTCCTGTTGGCTCATCCCAAGCCACCTCTGATCCAAAAGAAGGACCAGAAGCCACGCTCACAGTTCCGTCAGCATTAACTACCACCGCCTTGCCGTTTGGCAATGTACCACTGGCGACTTTTTGTGTCTGTCTTGGTACGCTTAGATCGTTACCAATGATACGCATGTGAAGTCCTACTCTTCTTCTTCAGTCGGGTCTACCCAATCTGGATTAGCTGACCACGTTGTGCCATCTAACTTATATTTATTGCCCATCCAATCTTCTGGTGCATTAGTCACGTTTTCTACAATGGTNGNATTCCCACTGTTAAGATCAGCGATAATAAACTGAGCAGGATCACCTACTGTAATATCNTTCTGCTGTCGCTGTGATTACTACGTCATCNGCAAGNAGATACTTGCTTAACTTAGTTGANGTTTCCACGATAGTTTTCATTNTCTAACCTTTCACTATTANNTCTGTANNTGATATAGCNGTTCCCGCCGTAACGGAAGGANTTCCTGCTGATGTGCTTAACGATCCATCGGTAGGTGATACAAAGTATGTCTGCCCTGGAGTTAAGCTTGTTTGATTTCTTGCAATCGAGCAAGAAGAAAGTATCTCGCCATTCGTNCCGTCTAANGCTGCACCCTTCATAANNCCTACGAAGTTTTCTGTGGTGAGNTTGGTTGTGCTAAAAGTAGGATTGTAAACTTTAGATCTACCTATCGCATCCACGTTAATGGCTAAAAGCATTTTCTCGTTTGAAGTATCTTCAGCAAACCCATAAGATCTAGCACCTGAAATACCCTCCAGAGTGAAAAGTGACGGTGCTAACTAGCGTTATAGTTGTTCCAGAAATAGTAAAGTATTTTACGGGTACAGTGCTTGGGCTTACAGAATTGTTATCATAAGCAAGAATGACGCCTCCACCAGAAGCAAACCCCCTTATACCCAACCAATCAATAGAACCACTTTGAAATGTTAGAAAGCTTCCGTATGTTATAGTATCTCCTGATACTGATCCTGCAACTATACTACCATAAGTAGNATTAGCNTCGTCTCTGAATGCAATAACAACCGTTTCAGAGGTTGTGTCATAAGCAATCGCACCTTGGTTGGCTTGTCCAGTAGTAATGAAGCTTTGTCTTGCACCTACTGTGATCGTTGTTCCTGATAAAGTTAAAACACGACAACATGCAATTGAACCAGTTGCTTTAAACGCGGTAACAACTTTTTGAGCCGCTGCATGATATACAGCAGTCATATAATCACCACCGCTTGTGTCAACATCTACACCAGTACCAAAACTAATAGAGTTTTCTGATACTGTTCCTGCGATAGCCCTCCCATAACCACTTGAATTTTTGTAAGCAACTACAATTTTACCTTCACCTGTATGATATACAGCCTCAATGTAAGTTGTTTCATTACTGTTGAAAGTAACAGGAGTTCCCCAAGTTATACTTGTACCGCTTAAAGTTCCTACTCTAACTTTACCATAAAAACTTCCATCTTGATCTTGGTAAGCTATGACAACTTTTCCCGCCACAGGTTCAAATACCGCAGAGTTGTACTGTGTTCTGCTTGCACTTGCAAAAAAATCTTCACTCCCATAAGTGATTGACTGGCCTGATATCGTTCCAACGATATATTTTCCCGCGTTTGATGCTCCGCTATCTCTATAGAAAACAACACATTTACCTGCCGCAGA